>Ga0075029_100000680_pt1 | contig 19392 bp, 20 predicted proteins | sample LitLauG_LLR_2013_FD_71391 | JGI IMG/M metagenome (GOLD analysis project Ga0075029, IMG submission 71391) | Freshwater sediment microbial communities from North America - Little Laurel Run_MetaG_LLR_2013 | ecosystem: Environmental > Aquatic > Freshwater > Creek > Sediment | place: USA...
GCCGCTGGATCTGCTTGAGCTCGACCTGCATCTGCTCGCGCAGTTTCAGGTCGAGGGCGCCCAGCGGCTCGTCGAGCAGCAGGACCTTGGGCCGGTTGACCAGCGCCCTGGCAAGTGCGACCCGTTGGCGTTGCCCGCCGGACAGCTGCGAGGGCTTGCGCCCGCCGTACCCGGCTAGCGCAACGCTCGCGAGGGCTTCTTCGGCGCGCCGGGTGCGCTCGGCCCTGGGGACCTTCTTGACCCGCAGGCCGTAGCCGATGTTGTCGAGCACGCTCATGTGCGGGAACAGGGCGTAGTCCTGGAAGACGGTGTTGACATCCCGCTCGAACGGCGCCCGCCTGGTCACGTCCACCCCACCCAGCTCAACCGTTCCTGCGGTGGGCATCTCGAAGCCGGCGATCATGCGCAGAACGGTGGTCTTGCCCGAGCCGGACGGACCCAGCAAGGTGATGAACTCCCCGTCGAACACGTCCAGGTCGACACCGTCGACCGCCACCACGTCGCCGAACTGCTTGCGCAGACCACGCAGACGCACCGCAATGTTGGCGGGGCCGGTGGCCGGGCCGTCCGCAATGCTCACGCGTCGCCTCTGGTCGGTGTTCGGCTAGTCAGCTAGGGTCCGTGCGATCACGGACCCTACTCGGCCCCGTTAGGACGAGGCGGTACACGACCGGATTTCGTTGTGATCGTTACCTAACCGAGCGAAATCCACCCGACGAGAACTGTCCTGGCCTCTGATTCGGTGGCGCAGGCGCTGTCAGGGCAGGTCCAGCCACGGTCCGGCGACCGGCAGGTACGAGGCGAGGTCGGAGCGTTCTCCGCTGGCCCGCAGCCGCCCGTCCGCGACTGCGGCGGCTACCTCCAGCTGCCCGGTGGCCAGCAGCAGCCAGGTGACGGGATCGGTCTCGACCACAGCCCTGGGTGTGCCGCGGGTGTGTCTGGGTCCGGCGACGGCCTGCACGGCGCCCCATGGGGGGACTCGTACTTCGACGCTGTGCCCCGGGGCCGCGGCCGCGAGGGCACGCAGGGTCGCTCGGACCGCAGTGGCCAGGTCCGCCTTCTGTGGTGGCTGGCCGGTGGACAGCGCCGCGAGGACCCCTCGCACGGCGCGGTCGGCGTCGGCCGGCTCGATCATGGTCCTATCCGAACAGTGCGGGCAGGGTCGACTCCGAGCAGCTGCGCAGCTCACTGACGGCGACGTCGAAGAGTCCGTCGAAGCGCAGGTCTGTGCCGCCGACCTGACCCAGGACGGTGACCGGCACGTCGTGGGTGGCGCACCGCGCCGAGAACTGGGTCTGGGTGCCGGTGGGGACGACGACGACCGCGCGGCCGGCGGACTCCGAGAACATCGTGACGAACGGGTCCAGCCCTGCCGGGAGGGTGAGCTGTGCTCCCACGCCGGTCCGCAACGCCATCTCGACCAGGGTCTGGACCAGGCCACCGACCGAGACGTCGTGGGCGGCCAGGACAGCGCCGTCGGCTGATGCGGCGACCAGCAGCTGCGCCAGGTGGCGCTCGGCGGCCAGGTCGACCTGCGGGGGCCGGCCACCGAGGTGCCCGTGGACCTCGTGCGCCCATTCCGAGCCGGCGAGCTCGTCCCTGGTGGCGCCCAGCAGCAGGACCGCCCCACCGTCGGCGGGCAGTCCCATCGGGGTGCGGTGCTCCACCTCCGCGATCACCCCGAGGACGCCGATGACCGGCGTCGGGAGGATGGGGGTCTGCCCGGTCTGGTTGTAGAAGCTCACGTTGCCCCCGGTCACCGGGATTCCCAGCTCGAGGCAGCCGTCCGCCAGGCCCCTGACGGTCTCGGTGAACTGCCACATCACGTCGGGGTCCTCAGGGGAGCCGAAGTTGAGGCAGTTCGTCACCGCCATCGGGCGTGCCCCGCCGGCGGCGACGTTGCGGCAGGCCTCGGCCAGGGCCAGCTTCACTCCGTTGTAGGGGTCGAGGTGGCTGAACCGGCCGTTGCCGTCGGTGGCCAGGGCGATCCCGAGTCCGGTGCGCTCGTCGAGGCGGAGCATGCCGGCGTCGTCGGGCTGGGCGAGCACTGTGTTGCCTTGGACGTACTTGTCGTACTGGCTGGTGACCCACGCTTTTGATGCCAGGTTGGGTGAGGCGAGCATCCGCAGCAGGGTGGCGCGCAGCTGGTCGGGGCCGGTCGGCCGGGTCAGTGCGGCGCTGGTGGGGTCGTCGGCCTGCAGTGCGTCCTGCCACTGCGGCCGGGCGTAGGGCCGGTCGTAGACCGGGCCTTCGTGGGCGACCGTTCGTGGCAGCACGTCCACGACCGTCTCCCCACGCCAGACGATCACCAGGCGCCCGGTGTCGGTGACCTCGCCGATGACGGTGGCGCTGACGTCCCACTTGTCGCAGATCGCCAGGAACCGCTCGAGGCGGGCCGGCTCGACGATGGCGCACATGCGTTCCTGCGACTCGCTCATCAGGATTTCCTCCGGCGAGAGTGTGGCGTCACGCAGCGGCACGTCGTCCAAGACGACGTGCATTCCGCCGGTGCCGGCGCTGGCCAGCTCCGAGGTCGCGCAGGAGATCCCGGCGGCTCCGAGGTCCTGGATGCCCACGACGAGGTCTTCGGCGAAGATCTCCAGGCAGGACTCGATGAGCAGCTTCTCCATGAAGGGGTCGCCGACCTGCACGCTGGGGCGTTTGCGGGGTGCGGCGTCGTCGAAGGTCTCCGAGGCGAGGATCGAGGCGCCGCCGATCCCGTCGCCGCCGGTCTTGGCGCCGAACAGCACGACCAGGTTTCCGCGGCCCGATGCCTTGGCCAGCTTGATGTCCTCGTGTCGCATCACCCCGACGCACAGCGCGTTGACCAGGGGGTTGCCCAGGTAGCTGGGGTCGAAGACGAGCTCGCCGCCGATGTTCGGCAGGCCCAGGCAGTTGCCGTATCCGCCGATGCCGGCGACGACACCTGGCAGGACCCGGCGAGTGTCGGGGGCGTCGGCCGGCCCGAACCGCAGGGCGTCCATCACCGCGATCGGCCGGGCGCCCATGGTCAAGATGTCGCGCACGATGCCCCCGACACCGGTCGCGGCCCCCTGGTACGGCTCGACGTAGGAGGGGTGGTTGTGGCTTTCCACTTTGAAGGTGACCGCGTAGCCCTGCCCGACGTCGACGACGCCGGCGTTCTCCCCGATGCCGACCAGCAGGATGTCGGCTGCCTGCGGCGGGACCTTGTCCCCGAACTGGCGCAGGTGAACCTTCGAGCTCTTGTAGGAGCAGTGCTCGCTCCACATCACCGAGTACATGGCCAGCTCGCAGGAGGTGGGGCGGCGGCCGAGGATCTCCCGGATCCGCGCGTACTCGTCGGGTTTGAGCCCGAGGGCGGCGTACGGCTGGGCGACGTCGGGTGTCGCCTCGGCGTTCTTGACGCTGTCCACGCTCACGCTGTGTGCTCCTTGTTCGGCCCAGTGCCCAAGTCCTGGACGATCTCGGCCAGCAGATACTGCGTTTTCTGGGGCAGAATGCGGGAGCTGGGGAACGCTCTGGTCACGACCTCGAGGCCTTCGTCGACGGTGGTGAACCCGCAGATCCGGTAGAGGGTGCGGATGTCTTCCACGTCGGCGCCGGGGCGCGCGGAGATCAGCTTCATCGCCAGCAGGTACTTCGGCGAGGCCACGTCGACCCGGAGCGACCCCGACTCGAAGAAGACGCGAGCACCGGCGTCCGGGCCGGGCAGGAACCCCTTCACGGCGTCGTTGAGCCAGCCCGGCGACGGGTTCCGCTGCAGGGCGATCTGCTCGGCCACCGCGCGAACGGTGTCGGTGGGAGCGAAAGCCGCGTCAAGGTCGCGGGTCGCCCGTCTGGCGTCATAGGCCACGGCCATCGCCGCGCCGCCGCCGAGCAAGACGTCGGCACGCGCTCCGCGCTCGGACAGCCCGGCGGACAGCTGCTCGAACAGCTCCAGGATCGCGGCCGCGTCCAAAGATCCGCTCATACCCGCTGCAGCCCGCCGTCTCCGATGAACACACCGCGCTTGCGGAACGACAGCGGTGACTCGCGCAGCGCGTACGCCTGCAGGGCAGGCAGGTCGTCGATGAACCACCAGTCCAGCGTGGTGCGCTGTTCCTGCGGCGCCCAGGTCGGCACCTGCCAGTCGTCCCGGCGGGCCAGGTGCTCGGCCAGCGCCGCCAGCGCCGCGTTGACTCGGTCGTCGCCGGTCAGCCGCGGCTCGTCGTCGAAGAGTGCGGCAGCGGCCTCGAGGCCAAGGTGGCGTCGCGCACTGTCGTACTCGTCGATGGTCTGCAGGACCTCGTGTCCGCCATATCTGCGGCAGCGGCTCGGCGGCGGCGAGCACCTCCCGCGCGGTGCGGGAGGCGTCTGCGGCGGTCCTCACGCGGCGACCAGGGACGCCAGGACCGAGGTGAAGAACGCCAGTCCGTCGGTGCTGGGCCCGGTCAGGGTCTCCACGGCGTGCTCGGGGTGCGGCATCAGCCCGACCACATTGCCGGCAGCGTTGCTGATGCCGGCGATGTCGCGGCGCGACCCGTTCGGGTTGCCCCCGAGGTAGCGGGCCACCACCCGTCCTTGGGCCTCGAGCTCGTCCAGGGTGCGTTCGTCGGCGACGTAGCCGCCCTCGCCGTTCTTCAACGGCACGACGATCTCGGCGCCGGGGCTGTAGTGGGACGTCCAGGGTGTTGCGGCGGACTCGATGCGCAGCCTTTGGTCCCGGCAGACGAAGTGCAGGGTGTCGTTGCGGGTCAGCGCGCCGGGCAGCAGGTGTGACTCGCACAGGATCTGGAAGCCGTTGCAGATTCCGAGCACCGGGAGGCCTTCTGCGGCGGCCTTGCCCAGGGCCGCCATGATCGGGGAGAACCGGGAGATGGCGCCACAGCGCAGGTAGTCGCCGTAGGAGAAGCCACCGGGCAGCACGACCGCGTCGACCTGCTGCAGCGAGCGGTCCTTGTGCCACAGCGGCACCGCTTCGCCGCCGGCGACGGCGACGGCGCGGGCGGCGTCGCGGTCGTCGAGGGAGCCGGGGAAGGTGATGACCCCGATCCGGGGGGCCATCAGGCCTCGACCCGGACCGTGTAGTCCTCGATGACAAGGTTCGCGAGCAGGGTTTCGGCCATCTGCTCGGCGCGGGCCTGCAGGTCCGCGTCGGGTGGTCCGTCGATCTCGATCTCGAACCGTTTGCCTTGGCGGACGCTGCTCACACCGGCGAAGCCGAGGCGGTCCAGGGCCCCGTGCACGGCCTTGCCCTGTGGGTCGAGGATCTCCGGCTTGAGCATGACGTCGACGACGACGCGGGCCACGGGGCGCTCCCATGCGGGGTTCGAGCGGGTGGTTGTCCGGGCGGGTGCTGCTGGATCGAGGGGGTGTTCGGCGGTGGCTCAAGGATACTGGCCGCCGTGAGCAGCCGGACCCATGACCTGGCCATGCGCGCGGTGCTGTCGTCGTTGACCGGCGGCCACCGGATCCTGCACCGCATCTCCGGTGGCCGCCTGGGCCGGCGGTTCCCCGGTGGGCAGCGCATCGTGTGGATCAGCACCCTGGGTCGCCGCACGGGGACGTGGAGACGGACCCCGTTGCTGGCGGTGCGCGACGGCTACGCGGGTGTCGCAGGTGACGAAAGGGGCGACGGCGGTCTGGCCCCGTTCGTGGTGGCGGGGTCGAACGGGGGGCAGGCCGCGGTCCCGGGCTGGGTGTTCAACGTGCAGGCTCACCCCAGCGGGTTCGTCGAGGTCGACGGCCGGCACTGGGCGGTGACCTTCGAGCAGGCCCACGGCAGCGACCGGGACCAGCTGTACGCGGCCCTGGTGTCCAGCTGGCGGCCCTTCGACGGATACGCCCGCCGGGCAGGTCGACCGATCCCGGTGTTCAGGGTCCGGCTGCAGGCCCCGGTCGAGCCACCGTCACACTGACGCGGCCGAGGCGGTCTTCCAGGCCTGCCAGGCTGACGCGACGCAGTCGTCCAGGGTGCGTCGTGGGGCCCATCCGAGGTCGCGGGCGGCCAACGCCCCTGAGGCCACGATGCGCGCCGGGTCGCCGGGTCGCCGGTCGGCGATCTGCGGGGTGAAGTCGATGCCGGTGACCTCGGCCATCGCGGACATGATCTGCAGCACGCTCATCCCGGTTCCGCTGCCCAGGTTGTAGGCGGGCTGGAGCGCGGTGCCGGCCTCCAGCGCTGCGGCGGCCGCGACGTGCGCGTCGGCCACGTCGGCGACGTGGACGTAGTCGCGGACGCAGGACCCGTCCGGGGTCGGGTAGTCGGCTCCGCGCACGATCGGGGTGCGGCCGTCGGTCAGCGCCTTCAGGACCAGTGGAAACAGGTTGTGCGGGCTGGTGTCGTACAGGTCCGGGGTGCCGGATCCGACGACGTTGAAGTAGCGCAGCGACGTGTGGGTCAGGTCGGTGACCTTGGCGACGTCGCGGATCAGCCACTCGGTGATGAGCTTGCTCTCCCCGTACGGGGACTGCGGGCGGCCGGGGGTGTCCTCGGTGACCAGGTCGACGTCGGGGGTGCCGTAGACACCTGCCGAGGAGGAGAACACCAGGTGGCGGGCACCGAGGTCGCTCATCGCGGCCAGCAGCACCTGCGCGCCGGTCACGTTCTGCTCGTAGGTGTGCAGCGGCCGCTCCACCGACACCCCGGCGTACTTGAATCCGGCCAGGTGGATCACGCCGGTGCAGCCGTGGTCGCCGATTGCGGCGCGGACGGCGCCGGGGTCGACGACCGAGCCGTGGACGAAGGCGGCGGTCTCGGGGACGAACTCGCGGTGCCCGCTGGACAGGTCGTCGAGCACCACCACCGCAACGCCTTTGGCCGTCATCGCCCGCACCACGTGGGCCCCGATGTATCCGGCGCCGCCGGTGATCAGCCAGGTCATGCGAACTGCCGACCGGTGAGCCGCTCAAAGGCCTGCACGTAGGTGGCGCGGGTGCGTTCGACGACCTGCGGTGGCAGCGCCGGCGGGGGTCCTGCGGCCGCACGGTCCCAGCCCGAGGCTGGTGAGGTGAGCCAGTCCCGCACGTACTGCTTGTCGAACGACGGCTGGGGGTGGCCGGGCTCCCACCGGTCCGCCGGCCAGAACCTGGAGGAGTCGGGGGTCAGCACCTCGTCGGCCAGGACGAGGGCGCCGCCGGGTCGGCGGCCGAACTCGAGCTTGGTGTCGGCGACGATGATTCCTCGTTCGCTGGCGATGGCGTGCGCCCTGGAGTAGACGGCCAAAGTGAGGTCCCGAAGTTCCAGGGCAGTGTCGGTGCCCAGTCGGGCGCTGACGTGGTCGATGTCGACGTTCTCGTCGTGCTCGCCGAGGGCCGCCTTGGTCGCGGGGGTGAACACCGGTTCGGGTAGTCGCGACCCGTCGACCAGACCGGGCGGCAGGCCCACCCCGCACACCGATCCGGTGCGGCGGTAGTCGGCCAGGCCGGACCCGGTCAGGTAGCCGCGGGCGACTGCCTCGAACGGCACCATGTCCAGTCGCTCGCAGATCATCGCGCGTCCGGTGAACTCCGCTGGGACGTCCACCGACAGCAGGTGGTTGGGCACCAGGTCGGCGAGCTGGTCGAACCACCACAGCGACAGCTGGGTCAGGATGCGGCCCTTGTCGGGGATCGGTGTGGGCAGGATGTGGTCGAAGGCGGACAGTCGGTCGGTGGCCACGAACAGCAGCCGGCCGTCATCGAGGGCGTACAGCTCGCGCACTTTCCCGCTGTAGACGTGGGTGTAGCGGGCGTGCTGGGCCTGACCGATGTCGCTCATCGCGATCCCAGGGTAGCGGCGGTCACAAGATGGCGGCCGGGGTGTAGCCGGCTGCCTGCGGGTGGGCCGCGGCGACGGCGTGGACCTGGCGGACAACCTCGGCCACTTGCGCACCGGCCGCCCCGGTGAACGTGAGCGGGTCGGCGACCAGCGCGTCGAGGTCGGCTGCGGTCAGGGCCAGCCGCGGGTCGGCTGCGAGCCGCTCGAACAGGTCGTTGCGGCTTGCCCCTGCCTCCCGCATGCTCAGCGCGACCGCGACGGCGTGCTCTTTGATCGCCTCGTGGGCGACTTCACGGCCGACGCCGTGACGCACCGCCGCCGTCAGCACTTTGGTGGTCGCCAGGAACGGCAGGTATCGGGCGAGCTCACGTTCGACGACGGCCGGGAACACCCCGAACTCGTCCAGGACTGTCAGGAATGTCTCCAGCAGTCCGTCGAGGGCGTAGAACGCGTCGGGCAGGGCCACTCGGCGCACCACCGAGCAGGACACGTCGCCTTCGTTCCACTGGTCCCCGGCGAGCTCACCGACCATCGACAGGTATCCGCGCAGCACCACGGCCAGGCCGTTGACCCGTTCGCAGGACCGGGTGTTCATCTTGTGTGGCATCGCCGAGGAGCCGACCTGGCCGGCTTTGAAGCCCTCGGTGACGGACTCGTTGCCGGCCATCAGCCGGATCGTGGTCGCCAGCGACGAGGGCCCGGCAGCGACCTGGACCAGCGCGGACAGCACGTCGAAGTCCAGTGAGCGCGGATAGACCTGGCCGACGCTGGTCAGCACCTGTTCGAAGCCGAGGTGGGCTGCCACTGTGCGCTCGAGGTCGGCGAGCTTGCCGGTGTCGTCGCCGAGCAGGTCGAGCTGGTCCTGGGAGGTGCCGACCGGTCCTTTGATGCCGCGCAGCGGGTAGCGGCCGATGAGCTCGCGCAGCCGCTCGTACGCGACGAGCAGCTCGCCGGCGCTGGTGGCGAACCGTTTGCCGAGGGTGGTCGCCTGGGCTGCCACGTTGTGCGAGCGTCCGGTCATCACAAGCTCGTCGTGCTCGGCGGCCAAGGTGGCGAGGCGGACCAGGGTGGCGACCACCTTGTCCCGCACCAGCAGCAGCGACGTGCGCACCTGCATCTGCTCGACGTTCTCGGTCAGGTCTCGCGAAGTCATGCCCTTGTGCACCTGCTCGTAGCCGGCGAGTGCGCAGAACTCCTCGATGCGGGCCTTGACGTCGTGGCGGCTGATGCGCTCGCGGGCGGCGATGCTGGCCAGGTCCACCTGGTCTACGACCGCCTCGTAGGCGGCCACTGCACCGTCGGGGACCTCCACGCCCAGATCGCGCTGTGCCTTGAGCACGGCGATCCACAGCTGCCGCTCGAGGACGATCTTGCGTTCGGGGGACCACAGGTCAGCCATCTCGGCGGACGCGTAGCGGGCGGCCAGCACGTTGGGGGTCTGCGGCGAAGGCGCCGGCGCGTCGGTCACAGTGCTCATTGTCCCTCGCCGCGGACTGCGCCAGGACACCGGCTTGCGGTGCATGCGTGCGGGTTGCGGTTCCACCGCTGACCGCGGCGGCGGTCGAGCGGGGCGGGGTGGAGGGCGGTCAGGGCGAGCCGGTGGACGCGGCGAGGGCGATGTCGCCTCGGTAGTGGCCGCCGGGCAGGTGGATCTGCGACATCGCGCGGTAGGCGCGGTCGCGGGCCTGGGCCAGGTCGTGTCCGGTCGCAGTGACCGACAGCACCCGGCCGCCGGCGCTGAGCACGGTGCCGTCGGTGTCGGTGCGGGTGCCGGCGTGCAGGACGTACGCGCCTTCGACCTCGAGTGCGCGGGTCAGGCCGTCGATCCGGTCGCCGGTGTGGGGGCTGGCAGGGTAGCCGGCGGCGGCGAGAACCACGGTGACGGCGGCGTCGGCGTCCCAGCGCAGCGGCTCGGCGAGGTCGAGCCTGCCGGTGGCGGCGGCCATCAAGATCCCGGCCAGCGGGGTGCGTAGCCGGGCCAGCACGACCTGGGTCTCAGGGTCGCCGAAGCGGGCGTTGAACTCGATGACCCGTGGCCCCGCCGATGTCATGGCCAGTCCTGCGTAGACGACGCCGACGAAGGGGATGTCGCGGCGCGCCAGCTCGTCCACGACTGGCTGGACGACGCGGTCGACGATGTCGTCGACCAGGTTCGGCGGCGCCCAGGGCAGCGGGGAGTAGGCGCCCATGCCGCCGGTGTTGGGGCCGGTGTCGCCGTCGCCGGCTCGTTTGAAGTCCTGGGCGGGCTGCAGCGGGACCACGCTGTGCCCGTCGGTGAGGCAGAACAAGGACACCTCGGGGCCGTCGAGGTACTCCTCGATGACGACTCGGCCGCTGGCAGCGGCGTGGGCGAGGGCGACCTGGCGGTCGTTGGTGACCACGACGCCTTTGCCGGCGGCCAGGCCGTCGTCCTTGACGACATAGGGGGGGCCGAAGGCGTCCAGGGCCGCCGCCGCTTCGGCGGCGGTGTCGCAGACGTGGGCCATGGCGGTAGGGACCCCGGCCGCGGCCATCACATCTTTCGCGAAGGCCTTGCTGCCTTCCAGCCTCGCCGCGGCCCCTGACGGGCCGAAGCAGGCGATGCCGGCGCGGCGAACCGCGTCCGCGACACCGGCGACCAGGGGGCCTTCGGGTCCGATGACGACCAGGTCGGCGCCCCAGCCGGCTGCGAGCCTGGCGACCGAGTCCGGGTCGCTGGCTGGAACGTCGAGCTGCTCGGCGATGGTCGAGGTGCCGGCGTTGCCGGGCGCGCACGCCAGCGCAGTGACCTCGGGGTCGGCGGCCAGAGCGCGGCACAGGGCATGTTCGCGCGCACCGGCGCCGATCACCAGGACCTTCACGCGGGCAGGCTATCCGCCCGCGGGTGGTGGGCGTCCACCCGGTCGGTGGGCCGTTCGGCTGCCTCGGCGCTGCCGGGCCGTCAGGGTGTGCGGGGGGCGGCCACCACGACCTCGCCGGCCTTCATGACGAAGCTGGGGTGTTCCAGCACGCGGACGTCCTGGGTGGGGTCGCCGGCGACGGCGACCAGGTCGGCGTACAGGCCTGGTGCGACCTGCCCGATCCGGTCCTGCCAGCGCAGCAGCTCGGCGGCCCACACGGTGGCTGTGCGGATGGCGTCCAGCGCGGACTGCCCCAGGTCCACCTGGTAGGCGAACTGTCGTGCGTTCAGGCCGTGCGGGTAGATGCCGCTGTCGGTCCCGAACGCGAGCCGGACACCGGCCTTGACCGACTTGGCGAAGCCGTCTCGTTGAACCTGGGTTGTCTCGTCGTTCTTGCGGAGCACCTCCGCGGACCAGCCGTGCAGTCGTCCTTGCTCGGCGATCCAGTCGCCGCAGAACACGTCGGCGACCAGGAACGTGCCGGCATCGGCCATCATCGCGATGGCCTCGTCGTCCATCAGCGAGCCGTGCTCGATGGAGCGGACTCCGGCCCGGACCGCACGCTTGATGCCTTCGGCTCCGTGTGCGTGCGCTGCCACGTCCGCGCCGTACAGCGCAGCTTCGTCCACTGCGGCCCGGATCTCGTCCTCGGAGAACTCCGGGGCTCCCGGCACCCCGCCGGCGGTCATCACAGCTCCGGTGGCGATGACCTTGACCAGGTCGGCGCCGCCGTGCAGGACCCGGCGGACGGCGGTGCGGACCTGGTCGACGGAGTCGGCGACGCCGGCTCGCAGGTCTCGGGGCACCACCACGTCGACGTCCTGGGCGAGTCCGGTGATGTCGCCGCCGCCGCCGGAGCTGGTGACGTAGGCGCCGGCCACCGCCATCCGCGGACCTGGCACCCAGCCGGCGGTGATCGCGTCGCGCAGCGCCACGTCGACGAAGGCGCGGAAGGTCCCGACGTCGCGGACGCTGGTGAAGCCGGCCAGCAGGGTGTCGCGCGCGTTGCGGACCCCGGTCAGGGCCTCCTGGGCCGGTGAGCGGGTCAGCAGCTCGGCGTAGCTGTGGCCGCCGTCGACCTCGCCGACCAGGTGGGCGTGGCAGTCGACCAGGCCCGGCAGCAGGGTCATCCCGGCAAGGTCCACCACGAGGGCGTCGGTGGCTGACGGGGCGTCGTCGGCCGCCAGCACCGCAGCTATGCGGTCCCCGGTGACCACTACCGCGCGCCCCGGCTGCAGCTCGCCGGTGACGACATCCAGCAGCAGCCCGGGGAGCAGGACGGTGCGCGCGCTCACCCGGTGTAGTGGCGGTCGACGATGCCGAAGACCTCGTCCAGGATCGCAAGGCCTTCCTTGGCCTCGGTGTCGGTGACGGTGCACGGCGGGACCACGTGCAGGCGGTTGTAGTTCGTGAACGGCATCAGCCCGCGGGCGCGGCAGGCCGAGACCAGCTCGGACATCGCCGGTGAGGTGCCGCCATAGGGGGCCAGCATCGCCTTGGTGGCCCGGTCGCTGACCAGGTCGAGGGCCCAGAACACCCCGAGGCCGCGCACCTCACCGATGACGGGGTGCCGGTCGGCCAGCTCGGCCAGACCAGGTCCGAGCACCGTGCGCCCGATCCGGGCCGCGTTCTCCACGATGCCCTCCTCCTTCATGGCCCCGATCGAGGCGACGATGGACGCGCATGCGATCGGGTGCCCGGAGTAGGTGAGTCCGCCGGGGAAGACCCGGTCGGTGAACGTCGCTGCGATCGCGTCGCTGATCACCACCCCGCCGACCGGGATGTACCCGGAGTTGGATCCCTTGGCGAAAACGATCAGGTCCGGGACAACATCGAAGTGCTCGAACGCGAACCAGGCGCCGGTGCGGCCGAAGCCGGCCATCACCTCGTCGGCGATGAACACGATGCCGTGCTTGTCGCACAGCGCCTTGACCCCAGCCAGGTATCCCGGTGGCGGCACCAGCACCCCCGCGGTGCCGACCACCGACTCCAGCAGCACCGCCGCGATCGTCGCCGGGCCCTCGTAAGTGATGACCTGCTCCAGGTGCGCCAGCGCCCGCTCGCACTCCTGCTGCTCGTCGTCAGCCCAGAACGGCGACCGGTACAGGTGCGGGCCGAAGAAGTGCACATGCCCGACTGCGTGCTCGTTCGGCCAGCGCCGGGGGTCCCCGGTCGCGGTGATCGCGGCACCGGTGTTGCCGTGGTAGGAGCGGTAGAAGCTGAGCACCTTGAGCCGGTCGGTGTGCAGCCGCGCCATCCGGATCGCGTTCTCGACGCCGTCCGCGCCGCCGTTGGTGAAGAACACCCGGTTCAGCCCGTCGGGGGCCAGGTCCGCGATCGCCTTGGCGGCCTGACCACGTGCCTCGTTCGCGTGCTGCGGGGCGATGGTGGCCAGCCGCCCGGCCTGGTCGGCGATCGCCGCGACCACCTTCGGGTGCTGGTGGCCGATGTTGGTGTTGACCAGCTGGCTGGAGAAGTCGAGGTACCGGTTGCCGTCGTAGTCCCAGAAGTACGAGCCCTCGGCGGCGGCCACTGGCAGCGGCGACAACGTGCCCTGCGCGGACCAGGAGTGGAACACGTGCGCCCGGTCGAGGGCGAAGACCTCGGCGCCACGCTCAGGGTCAGGTGTCGGGTTGATCATGAATGCTTCTCCCGGGGTGCGGTCGGCGGGGCCGGACCAGCCCAGCCTAGGAGTCCAGCCACCCCCCACGCGAGGTACAGGCTGTCAGCCCAGGCAGCAGTGCAGCGCCACAGTGTCAACCCGGGTCGATGTCGCGGGCCGGGCAGGCCACCAGACAGGCCACCGGGCAGGCCACGCGCTGGCCCCGGCGTGGGCGCTCGGGGGTGGTTCAGCCGGCGGCGAGCCTTGCGTTCAGCCGGGACCGGACCTGCGGCCACTCCTCGGCGAGGATCGAGAAGTACACCGAGTCCCGCCAGGTTCCGTCGCGGTGTCGCATGTGGTGGCGCAGCGTTCCCTCGCGAACGGCTCCCAGCCGGGCGATCGCCTGCTGGGAGCGTTCGTTGTTGTGGTGGGTCTTGAGGGCGACCCGCTCGTAGCCGAGGGTCTCGAAGGCGTGCGTGAGCAGCGCCAACTTGGCGTCGGTGTTCACCGCGGTGCGCCACACCGAACGCGACAGCCAGGTCCAGCCGATCTCGATGTGCTCGTTGACCGGGTCGATGTCCAGGTATGACGAGGAGCCCACCACCCGGCCGCTGCCGGGCTCGGTGATGGCGAACGGGAACCGGGTGCCGGCTGCCCGGTCGGCGAGGGCCCGCTGGACCACGGCGGCCATGTCGTCGGCGTCCGCGGGGAAGGTCGGCAGCCAGCGCCACACCTGCTCATCGGCGGCCGTGGTCTGGGCGAGTGAGGGCACGTGGGCCATCGTGAGCGGCTCCAGCCGCACCACGGTGCCTGGCAGGATGACCTCCTGCGGGACGCGGGCCATGGCCTGTCCCTTCAGACCAGGGGTCGCACGGTGACGGTCTCGTCGCGACCGGGGCCGACGCCGATGGCCGAGAAAGGCGCCCCGGAGCGTTCCTCCAGGTACTCCACGTAGGCGCGGGCCGCTTTGGGCAGGTCGGCGAGGGTCCGGGCGGTGGACAGGTCCTGGGACCAGCCCGGCAGGTACTCGTAGATCGGCTTGGCGTGGTGGAAGTCGGTCTGGGTCATCGGGACCTGGTCGCACCGCTCGCCGTCGATGTCGTAGGCCACACACACCGGGATCTGCTCCCATCCGGTCAGGACGTCGAGCTTGGTGAGGACGAAGTCGCTGACCCCGTTGATGCGGGCCGCGTAGCGGGCGATCGGCAGGTCGTACCAGCCGCACCGTCGGGGGCGGCCGGTGGTGGTGCCGTACTCGTTGCCGACGCGGCGCAGCCTCTCGCCGTCGGCGTCGAACAGCTCGGTTGGGAAGGGGCCCTCACCGACCCGGGTGGTGTAGGCCTTGACGATGGCGATGACCTTCTCCACCCGGCGCGGGGCAACCCCTGACCCGGTGCACGCGCCGCCGGCGGTGGCGTTGGAGGAGGTCACGAACGGGTAGGTGCCGTGGTCGACGTCGAGCAAGGTGGCCTGACCGCCTTCTAGCAGGACGGTGTGCCCGGCGTCCAGGGCCTGTCCCAGCAGCAGGGCGGTGTCGGCCACCATGGGCCGCAGCCGCTCGGCGTAGGACAGCAGCTCGGAGACCACCGAGTCCACGGTGATGGTGCGCCGGTTGTAGATCTTGACCAGCAGCTGGTTTTTCAGGTCGAGGGCGCCTTCGACTTTCTGCCGCAGGATGTTCTCGTCGAACACGTCCTGGACCCTGATGCCGATGCGGTTCATCTTGTCTGCGTAGGTGGGGCCGATGCCTCGGCCGGTGGTGCCGATCCGGCGGCTGCCGAGGAACCTTTCGGTGACTTTGTCCAGGGCCGCGTTGTACGTCGGGACCAGGTGGGCGTTGGCGCTGACCACCAGCCGGGAGGTGTCGATGCCACGGTCCTGCAGCTGGCTGATCTCCCGAAAGAGCACGGCCAGGTCGATGACGACCCCGTTGCCGATCACCGGTACCACCCCGGGGGTGAGGATGCCCGAGGGCAGCAGGTGCAGGGCGTACTTCTCGCCGTCGATCACGATGGTGTGGCCGGCGTTGTTGCCGCCGTTGAACTTCACCACGTAGTCGACGTGGGCGCCGAGCAGGTCGGTGGCCTTGCCTTTGCCCTCGTCGCCCCACTGTGCACCGACGAGCACGATCGCGGGCACTGGCGTCCCCTTCCGTCGGCTCCAGCAGGGTGGCCGTCCGCTGTGGAAGCCGCGCAAAGGCTACCCGAGCCTTCGTGCCAGCTCGTGTCCCAGCGCACTGCCGGACAGGAACGCAGCTTCGATGCGGGGGCGCTCGCCCCACCCGTCGCCGGCTAGGCCGACCATCGCGTCGCCGAGAGCGAATGTCTCGGGGCGTCCCGCGGCGGGCCTGGCCACCCCCCAGCGCTTGACCTGGACCCAGTCCGGTGCCGCGGTGACGCCGAGCACCAGGGAAAGCTCGGCCAGCATCGCTGGCGCTGCCTGGTCCGGCTCGTCGAGGTGGCCGGCGGAGAACACCGGGTCGGCGTGGGCCACCAGGACTGGCGCGTGGTCACCGCGGCGGGCCCCGTCGTCGACGACGAACGTCAGAACGGGTGACTCGTTGACGAACGCGGCGTCGATCGTGGGCCAGCACCGGCGCGGCCAGGCGGCGGTCATCACCACAACCGGCTCCCAGGCGCGTTCGGACAGCAGGCGGCGCTCGGCGGGGAGGTCGTCTGAGAGCAGGTCGAGTGCCTGCGGGTCCGGCATGGCCAAGGCCACGGCCGCGACTTTGCCGCCGTCGACCAGCGGCCCGCGGCAGATCTCGGACACCTCGTGCGGGTGGGTCACAGCCAGGCCGGTCGCCAGGTCCTCGACCAGTGACCGCAGCCCGGCCGGGGCCGCGTACCTGGTCGGTCCGGTGGTGGTTCCTTGAAGTCCCTGGTCCGGGGTGGCGGTGTGGAAGGTGTCGGTCCACCGCCGGGCCAGGCCGCGGCCGACCCAGTCGTCGACTACCTGCCCGAACAGCGGGTCGTGTGCGGTGAAGTAGGAGGCGCCGTGGTCCACCGCCCGTCCGGCGGTGGTGCGCACCGCCATCCGGCCGCCGATGCGCCAGCCCCGGTCGTAGACGGCGACCTGGTGTCCGGCTGCGGCCAGGGCGCAGGCGCAGGCGACGCCGGCGATGCCGGCGCCGACCACGACGACCGGTGGGCCGTCGGTGGGCACCTCAGTGGCCTGAGGGTTCGGGGCCCGTTTCGGCGAGGGTGTCGGCGGCCAGTGGGGAGCTGTCCCGCAGGAAGTCGTTGCAGCGCTCGGCCTCGTCGGTCTCGCCGATCGTCGCGGCCGCCCGGCCCAGGGCGTGCAGGCAGCGCAGGAAGCCGCGGTTGGGCAGGTGCTCCCATGGGACGGGCCCGTGACCCTTCCAGCCGGCTCGGCGCAGCTGGTCCAGGCCCCGGTGGTAGCCGGTGCGGGCGTAGGCGTAGGACTCGATGACGGCGCCGCGGCTGTACGCGTCGTCGGCCAGGCTCGCCCACGCGAGGCTGAACTCCGGGTGGCCGGCGGCGACCTGCGCCGCCGGGGTGCCGGCGGCGAGCAGGTCACGTGGCTCGGGGTCGTCGGGCAGCAGCGTCGCGGGGGGCCCGGCCATCATGTTCTGGAAGCTCATGGCCCCATCCTGCCGTCTGGCGGCGGCTCAGGCGATGCGGGTGCCGGTCGAGCGAAGGTCGGCGCAGGCCTCGACCACCCGGGCGGCCATCCCGGCCTCGGCTGCTTTGCCGTACGCCCGAGGGTCGTACAGCTTCTTGTTGCCGACGTCACCGTCGACCTTGAGCACCCCGGAGTAGTTGGTGAACATGTGGTCGGCGATCGGCCGGGTGAAGGCGTACTGGGTGTCCGTGTCGATGTTCATCTTGACGACGCCGTAGTCGAGGGCCTCCCGGATCTCTGACAGCAGCGAGCCGGAGCCGCCGTGGAAGACCAGGTCGAAGGGCTTCGCACCGTCCCCGAGTCCGTACTTGGCGGCGACCGCGTCCTGCAGGTCGCGAAGGATCGAGGGGCGCAGCACCACGTTCCCGGGTTTGTAGACCCCGTGGACGTTGCCGAAGGTCGCCGCGAGCAGGTAGTGGCCGCGCTCGCCGAGGCCGAGCCGGTCGGCTGTCGCGATGGCGTCCTGCGGTGTGGAGTAGAGCTTGGCGTCGTGGGTGGCCTCGACGCCGTCCTCCTCGCCGCCGACGACGCCGATCTCCAGCTCGAGCACGATGTGGGCGCGGTGGCACTTGTCGAGCATCTCTTCGGCGACGTCGAGGTTCTCGGTCAGGCCGACCGCCGAGCCGTCCCACATGTGGGACTGGAACAGCGGCGCCTGGCCGCGGGCCACCCGGTCGAGGCTGACGTCGACCAGCGGTCGCATGAAGCCGTCGAGCTTGTTCGCCGGGCAGTGGTCTGTGTGCAGGGCGATGTTCACGTCGTACTTGGCCGCCACGACGTGGGCGAACTCTGCGAGGGCGCAGGCCCCCACCACCATGTCCTTCACTGGCTGTCCGGACGCGAACTCGGCGCCGCCCCAGGACACCTGCACGATGCCGTCGCTGCCGGCCTCAGCGAAACCTCGGATGGCTGCCACGACGGTCTGGGAGGAGGTGCAGTTGATCGCCGGGTACGCGAACTGGCCCGCCTTGGCCCGCTGCAGCATGTCGGTGTAGACCTCGGGGGAGGCGATGGGCATGGCAGAACTCCTCGGATCGACGCGGCCTGGATCGGCCCCATCCTTTCAGGATGTCGACGCGGATGGGAACTGACCGAACTCGTGACGGCGGACCCACGCGTGCATCGCTATCGCCGCGGCCGCGCCGGCGTTGATGGAGCGCGTCGACCCGTACTGCGCGACCGACAGCACCGCTGACGCGCTCTGGCGTGCCTGCTCGGACAGTCCGGGGCCTTCTTGTCCCAGGAGCAGCACGCACTCTCGGGGCAGGTCGTAGGTCTCCAGGTCGACGGCCCCAGGCAGGTTGTCCACACCCAGCACCGGAAGCTGGTGGTGGGTCGCCCAGCTGAGCAGGTCGGCGACGGTGCCGTGGTGGATCACATGCTGGTAGCGGTCGGTCACCATGGCGCCACGACGGTTCCACCGCCGGGCGCCGACGATGTGGACCGCGGCGGCGTTGAAGGCGTTGGCGGTGCGGACCACGGATCCGATGTTGAAGTCGTGCGTCCAGTTCTCCACGGCCACGTGGAAGGGATGGCGGCGCCGGTCCAGGTCGGCGACCACGGCGTCCAGCCGCCAGTAGCGGTAGCGGTCCACGACGTTGCGCCGGTCCCCGCCGGCCAGCAGCTCGGGGTCCAGGCGCGGGTCGTCGGGCCAAGGACCCACCCACGGCCCGACTCCGACGGCTGCCGGGCCCTGGGCCTGAGCCGGGGCTGGGACCTCGCCGGCAGGTGGCTGATAGCTCACGCAGGCAGCCTGGCAGCCGGGCCGGTTCTTAGCCGGGAGTTTGCGAACGGCCCCGTACGATTTGCCAGTGCTCTCACTCCTAGCAGTCAGTCTCAGCCCCGACAGCCTGATCGCGTCCTTCGGGCTCATCGGGCTCCTGGCGATCATCTTCGCGGAGTGTGGGCTGCTGGTCGGCTTCTTCCTTCCCGGTGACACGCTGCTGTTCGCCGCGGGTGTACTGGTGGCCAACAACTCCAAGCTGCTGCCCTCGTCGATCGCCCTTGTCTGCGTGCTGGTGTCGATCGCGGCGGTGGCCGGCAACCTGGTCGGGTACCGGATCGGGTACGCAGCGGGGCCGGCGATCTTCAAACGGCCCGAGTCGTTCCTGTTCCGCCCCGAGCACCTGGAACGCACCTCCGCGTTCTTCACCCGATTCGGCGGCGCCGCGATCTTGCTCGCACGTTTCGTGCCCGTGGTGCGGACCTTCATCACCGTGCTGGCCGGCGCCAGCAGGATGCGCTGGGGGACCTACGTCACGTACTCGGTCATCGGTGGCACGGTGTGGGCGACCCTGATGACGCTGCTGGGATTCTCACTCGGCCAGGTCGCGTTCCTGCGTGACCACCTCGACGTGATCGTGGTGGCTGCCGTTGTGCTGTCGACGGGCACCGCCGCGTTCGAGCTGCTGCGGCGCAGCCGCAAAGCCAGCCAGCAGACCTAGCGCACCACCGGGCAGCCCCAGCCCGTCCCAGGCGTCACCGGCGGTCCCAGAAGGTCCCGGGTGGGCGCGCAGGTCGAAGGTGGCGGGTCAGAAGCTGACGGC
>Ga0075029_100000682_pt1 | contig 19370 bp, 21 predicted proteins | sample LitLauG_LLR_2013_FD_71391 | JGI IMG/M metagenome (GOLD analysis project Ga0075029, IMG submission 71391) | Freshwater sediment microbial communities from North America - Little Laurel Run_MetaG_LLR_2013 | ecosystem: Environmental > Aquatic > Freshwater > Creek > Sediment | place: USA...
GCACTCTTTAGTGCATGCAATCAGCCGAATCCTTGACTTGGGCGTCCAATTGTCGATTTGTCGATTGACGGCGTGATCCGAGACAACACGTTCGTTCGAGGGTTTCTGGATCACGATCGTCAGCTTTGCTGTAAGGAAGCTGTAGATTGCCGCTTGCTCACTCGCTCCCGGCGTTCGGCATAGCGAATAAGCAGTTCTTGCGAACTGTTAGTGCCTCATCGAGCACTGTAGTTGAGGGAGTAACTTCCTATAATGCGTCTTATGGTGTACTACCTTGTTTTCCGACATTTTCCAGGTTTCTTTTCCGTATGCAGCTAAATCCAGCAAAACCGCCATCCTCACCCCGAAATCTGGGGAAAAACCCAGGAAAACGTCGTCGACGTCGCCCCCAAGGGAGCGTTTCCTGCTTTCCACCCCTTTGGCTGATACCTTCAGCGCCGCCTTCGCGCTCCATCGGGAGACCATGAATATGGATGATGACCTCAAAGATGTCCCGCCGTATCCCGTCGAGCTGTGGCCCGAGACCCGTCCAGTGGTTGGCCGCTCCAGCTCCGGCGAGCCGCTCTATCCTTATCAGGTGGCCGCGGTCCTGGGAAGAGGGAGGCTGCCGAAGAAGATCGAGGTGGCCCTAACGAAGTGGGAGGAATACGAGGTGAAGCTCCTGGCCGAGCAACTTCGCAAAGGAGGGGCGTGTCGCGGCCTCGACATCCGTGCTGCCAAGTTCGTTTCGCGCCTCTCCGAGTTTCAGACAAAGGATCGGATGCTGCACTGGATCGAAGAGGTGCTGGGGGGAGAGAGGGCGCTGAAGTCCGAGAAGGCAAAGACGGCAAGCGAGGGCCGGGGCCGGGGGGAAGGGAACTCGCCTCTTTCGCGAAGGGGAGGAACCCTTGGCGGCTGACCTGGTGCTGGTGGCTCCCGAGGCCGGCGTGGACCGGGTCGAGTGGGCGAAGCAACTGGTCGGAAATGCCGTGCGCTCGCCGCACACCCGCGAAGCCTATCTCTACGCCCTCGAACAATTCTTTCAGTGGGCGGCGGGGCGCGCCATCTCGCGCGAGTCGGTGCAAGGCTACGTCACCTGGCTTGGGGAAATGAAGTTCTCGCCATCGACCATCAATCAACGCCTGGCGGCACTGCGCAAGCTGGCGACGGAAGCGCAGCGCTGTGGTTACGTGGATAGCGAGACGGCGCAAGCGATTGTCACCGTCGCCGGCGCAAAACAAAAGGGCAGACGCCTTGGCCGGTGGCTGGCGTGGGAAGAAGCCCGGACATTGCTGCAGGCGCCCAATCCGCATAGCATTCGCGGCATGCGGGACCGGGCACTACTGGCAGTGCTGGTGACGTGCGCCTTGCGCCGCGGGGAATTGTCGAGGATGAACTGCGAGCATCTGGCGATGCGCGATGGCCGCTGGGTGTTTCTCGATTTCCAGGGGAAGGGAAACAAGGTGCGGTCGGTGGCGGTGCCGCTGTGGGTGAAGCAAGCGATCGACGGGTGGCTGCAGACGGCGGGTATTGAGAAAGGACCGATCTTCCGGCGCGTGCTGGCGAACGGCCGAGTGGGCAAGCACGCGTTGACCGAGCGCGCGGTGTGGCAGCTGGTGCGTGAGTACGCAGCACAGATCGGGATCGGCGAGCTGGCGCCGCATGATCTGCGGCGGACGGCGGCGAAGCTATGCCGATCGAAGGGCGGCGAGTTGGAGCAAATTCAGTTTCTGCTGGGGCATGAATCGATTTTGACAACGGAACGGTATCTGGGTTCCGAACAGGATCTGAAGAATGCAGTCAACGACGCGCTGGTGTTTGAATGAAGGCTCGATGTCGAGTTGTACGTACGATCAGAATGGGGTGTTCCATATGGCGCATAAACCTTCGTTTGTTCCCAATGGGCCGGGTAAATTTACAGGTCAATTCCCAGTGAGTGTAACCAAGCGGAGAGGGAAGGGATTCGAATCCGCCGCTTAACGTAGTTTCAACAACATGCAGGTCAGCGGATGACACCTATAACTAAGACCACGAAAAGCAGTGATAATCCAGCAAACAGCGCAGTCAGTGCCACGTGGAAAAAATAAAGTAGCCGTGCCCCTTGTAATTCTCCCGGCGCTTGCTAGACTTCTCCCCACTTGCTCGTTGCCCTGTGCGGGGGTGCGGTGATGTTGAGACCACTGATATGCCACTTTTTGTCCTTTCTGAGAATCCATCGTCCAGACTGTAAGCACTGCGTAGCTCGCCTAACGTGCGGGGATGATTTGCGAAAACGGCTGGAGGAGTTGAACGGCCCAAAAGCACCTCTCAACTTGCCTCGACGACTTTTGCCGGTATGGCATCCACACCGGCAGTGCAGAGCCAGTTCCCTTCAAACGGATCGATTAGCACAGATCTGACGGTAACAGGAACCGCAGGGTTGAATGTGGTAAATCTCCCGGCGTTCACCGGTGAACAACGGCAATTTGACACTGACCGGGCCAGCGGGCACATCCTTCGTCCTCAACATTTCGGGGAATTTCAATCTGCACGCAGGAAACATCACTGTGAGCGGCTCGAGGAATGTATCCTCTCGGGCCGTGCGCAACGGTTTGCGAACGCGGTTGCACCGAGATTGCGCAAGAACCACTTTAAGTACAGCTCGACAACCGGCCAATGAGGATCAAAATGTCTACAGGTTCTTTGCGAGTGTTCGACCGTGTGAAGAACCATCTTCGAGCCAAACCGTCTCTATGAGGCTATTTTGTGAAAGCTCCAGTTCGATGTAACCGTGTTGCCAAAAGTTCTTCTTCGCGGGTCCGAAGCACGTACATTGTCCCGTAGGGTACCACTCTGGGGACGGAAGTTTGGGATTGGGCCTGCTCCATTTCGCGAGAAACGAACCGTTTCCAATACACGCGCCGTAGAAACCGAAGCTCTCCTTGCCGTAGAGAGCAGCACTGTGTTCGTGGCCCCAGTACCAAGCGAAAACCTTGTCTTTTACTTGCGTACCTAGTTGGTCGACCAGGCTCGCAGCGGCGGGCTCCCACCCGGAAAGAATGTAGTGGTGGCTCATTAATAACAGAGGCCTTGGATCTGAGCTTCTTAACAAAGCATCGAACCATTCAAGTTGCTGCTCATCCAATTTGGCGTCATTTGCAAGAATGCGCTCTGCACCTAATGCGGTGTCGAGACATGCGATTCGCCAATGAGCGTTCTCGATTAAAAAATACCGTCCAGGCTGTCCCAAAATATTAAGCGCAAAAAGATACCCTTCGCCGCCGTAGTAAAGGTCGTGATTTCCAATTAGTGAATAAACGATTGTTCCAGCATTTCGAATTTTCGAAAAGGGGCTTAAGAAGTTCTTCGTCATCTCTTCGATCCCGCCAGCAAAATACACATCCCCCAAATGAATCACGAAATCGAAGGGAGCTTTACTGTGACGATCAAGAATTAAACGTACGACATTATCTTGGGCAAGGCCTTTGTACCCAGCATCTCCGGTTACTGCAATGTGGAGACCTTCACCCTTGAAATTTACGGGAGCCCGGGGCGTCCGACCTCCCAGTTCTACCTTCGCGTGATCTCCCCTCGAGAGGAAAGCGTGAATACCTGTAAGCATCCAAGAAAGTCGCACACCTGATTGAAGATCTTCGCCGGGAGAGCCTGCGGACACAACGAGGTTTTGGACTTCCTCGGATCGGCGATGCCACAGAGCTGCGACTGCCAGGATTGGGTCTTCAAAGGTAAAAACTCCTTCCGGATCCCCCGAAAGCAGAGACGGAGAGTCTCGCAGGCGCTTTGCGGCGCCGGCGAGTGCGTTGATTGCATTCTCTTCGTCCGATGAAGACAATGAGGCAACCACCGGGCCGCCAGCAGCGACGATATGGGCATCTAAAGCAGAAAGTACTAGTCGCCTAAATTCATCGCCATTAACCATGCTGCTCCGTGTCTCTGCCCTAGAGTGGTACTTCTCGGATTGTCTTTATAAGGAGACTAACCCAATTCTTAACAATTTCTTCCCCAACAGTCGTCCGAGATTGCACCTCACGAAGTATTTGGCGGGGTGACAGCGCTTCTTCCGTTCCGGCAGCAGCGACAATTGCTGTATCCGGAGCAGGGTGCGTCTCTACCCATTCTTTTAGTTTTTCGGTCACGCTCTCTCTAAGGCTCTCTGCCAGTGGGTCTGAGTCGACGACCCCTTGTGCTTCTCCAAATTTCGGCATACGCGCTAATGCTCCTTTTGATCTCATCTTTTCCTAACCTCAGAATAGGATTCATTTTCTTGCTCCGGTGACTGATAAGCAATTAGCATTCCATGTTCCACGCACGAGTTTCGCATCGTAAGATATTGAAAATTAAGGGTGCTAATTTGACAATCACTCTAACCGACATTGAATCATGCATTTACAGAGAAACAGGCCGGATCCATTCGTCTGTTCCTTCCTTCGACCCGGATTCCAACCGCTGCCTTTCTAAACACCAGACTGGCAATCATCGCGTCCGTTACGGACCCGCTGGCTACCAGCTCAACTGCCGCTTGCTCAAAGGAACGGCTACACAACTCACGAGCTTTAGCCGTGGTCTCTCCTTTTAGAAGTTGCAAGGGACCAGCCAAAGCGCAATCGACAAAGCGAGGGTGGTACTTACAATCTAAAGGGAGGTTTAAGACGCCTTGATACCCAAGTACCGTATAATCATGGGGTTGGACGCCAGCTCTCAAAATCTCCCATGAAAAGCAAGCAGTTGCACATACCACTCTCTCGGCTAAGAGGTGGAGATTTCTTGCATGAATGGCGGGATTACGATCAGGGGCCATGAGGCTCAAGGAGCCCAGAACTCCGTGACCAAAGAAGAAGACCGCGAGCTTTTCGGGCTCAGCCAATGCATGTTCGACGTCGATAGCAGTGGTCTTTGGAGGACCAAGAACTCGCGGTATTCTAGCTGTTCCCTCTGCGACAAAACGTTTCGCACATTTCTCCAAAATCGCCATCGCGTCATCGTAATCCGAATACACGACGAGCATGGTGGTCCTCCCATTGAAAGCTCGTTCAAGCGATGGAAAGAGATTTCAAACCTTCACGCCTGGCTCTTTTAACTCCAGTCCGTGCCGGCTAGCTAGGTTGTAAACCGACCGGCGGCTTATACCGAGCTCTTCTGCGGCTCTGGCGGTATCACCATTGCATCGAGAAAGTACGGATCGAAGCACCCGCTTCTCAAAGTCATTTCGGAGATCAGCCAAGGTTCCACGTCCCCGCATCGTCGAACCTGCGGACTGCTTGCTGGCAGGCAACCAGTCATTGGGGCTAACCTCGCCACCGACCGCGGTAAGCAATATATATCGCTCAATCGCGATACGCAATTCACGAATGTTACCGGGCCATTCGTAGTTGAGCAACTCATTCATTGGAAGCTTCTGGATGTCTTCAGGGAGCTTGTTGTTGAGTTTCAAGAAATGTCGCACCAGAAGTGGAATGTCCTTGCGACGCGCGCGCAGTGGCGGAAGTTCAATAGTGATCTGTGCCAGCCTAAAATAAAGGTCTGGTCGAAAGTTCCTTTTCTCCACCGCGTCTGCCAAGAAAATGTTTGTTGCTGAGATCACCTGGGCCTTCAAGTCGATGCTCTCGTTGCTTCCGATAGGTGAAAATTTGCGTTTTTCTAGCACACGCAGCAGCAGCGTTTGGGTTTCTATGGGTAATTCTCCTATTTCATCGAGGAAGACCACACCGTCACCAGCAGCGGAGAACGCACCGCGTCTGTCTTCCACCGCCCCTGTAAATGCGCCTCGTTTATGACCAAACAACTCTGCCGCAATCAAATCGTGAGGCAAAGCAGCACAATTCATTGCCACAAACGGTTCGTTTCGCCGAGTACCCAACTTGTGGATAGCGGATGCAATTAACTCTTTGCCTGTGCCGGTCTCTCCCACGAGTAATGTTCGAAGATCGAGAGCGGCCGACGCTTGATGGGCTAATGAACGGATCCACCTACAGGCAACATGTACTTGATTCGTGCTACCTACAACGAAGCCATAAATCTCAACAAGGCTATCTTGCAGCGCAATTTCTAGCTGATTGGGAGGAGGGATGCGTATCCACGAGTACGCGATTGGATTGTTTTCGATTTCTTTAGGCAGTTGTCGCCGGTTCGTGCTCTCTTGATCCCTCTTGGAATACACAAGGAGATCGAGTCGTGCTACCTCCACTTCAGACGTAACCTGGCAGACTTCGAAAACGAACGGATCAAGCGTCGTCGTGAAGCTTTTGACGTGATCCGCTAGACTTCCCCACAATCCTACGCGCAACATTCGGTTAGGCTCGCTTCTGAAAGAGCATAAGTGTTAACTGAGACATCACATCCAAACAGTATTCTACGCCGGCAAGGATCCCCCGTCATGATGGAAAACGCTCCCGCGGGAGCGTTCCTTCGCTTCGTCCGATCCGGGGAAATTCCTGCGACAAGACGGCCACCGACTCGCAGATGAAAGAAGGCGACCCGCAGCCTCGGGCGCCCGCCCAAAAGGAACCGGAGGAACTGGACCACACGGCGGAACTTCTTTGCTGGTTCGGGTGTGCCAAGCTCCGTCCGCACACCCGCGAATCGATTTCAACTTCCTCACGCCGGGGTCGAGTCGTTAACGCAATTCTCATTTAACCGTTACCCACGTCACTCGTATCGTGTGGTCAGATCACAGAAGTGTCCCTTCCCTCTTCGAGACAATACAAGTGGCGGACTTCGCGAAAGAGAGAGCCAATTGCGGACGAGCCACGCCAATGCTCCTTCGACCTGCGATGGAGAAGGAGAAAGCGAAGGACAAATCGAAGGGCGGTGGCGCTAGAAACCGCAGCCCGCAAGGCAATTCGTCCGACGAAGATTCGGTGAGGCAGGAACTCACGAGAGAGGAATTGAGTGAAGTATTCACTGCTTGCAATCGCTCTATGCGGACTATCACTCGGATCAGTTCAGCAGGGAACAGCGCAGTCAGTTCTTTCGACACGAGAGCCGGCCGCTAAAGTTCGCAAATCCCGCGTTGTGATCCAGACTCAAGATCATAACGGTAATCCCGTGGCCCAAGGGAGCGGTTTCTTCGTTTCTTCGTAGAACGTGGACTGGTTGCAACAAACGTTCACGTGATGAAACACGCTTCCCAGGGTATCGTTAAAACGTTATCTGACGGGGGTGTGCACAAAATTGAAGCCGTCGGCGGATTCGATCTCAACCACGACGTCTGCGTTCTACGGATTACTGGTTCTTCCTCAATTTTGGGGTTCTCCCTCATTCTCGTTGCAAGTACGATTGCATAAAATTTGGAGTACATGGCTAAGTCGGTGTTTGGTAATGAGTTGTTGCCGCCATCGGGGTCGCTCCAAGTAACCGATCTGGAACAATGCGACGGTGGCTGGAGTTTCCGCGCGACTGGACCGGATCAAGAAAGATGCCCTGGGTGTCAGCAGATCTCGAATTCGCGCCACAGCCGTTACGTGCGAACGCTGAAGGACTTGCCGGTGCTGGGTGTCCCCTTGTCACTGAAGGTCCGCGTCAACCGTTTCCGATGCCGGAATCTCGGGTGCGCGATCCTGTTTGTCGCCGGCACCCTGGCCGGCGTCGCCGAGTTTCGCGGCCGCCGCACCTGCCGGGCGGACGTCATCCTGCGGTTGATTGGCCATGCTCTGGGAGGCCGGCCCGGAGAACGCCTGATGGCCCGACTGGGGCTGCCGGTCAGTGACGACACCATCCTACGTAGACTTAAGAAAAACGCACAACCAGCCCCTCACGCGGCAAAGATTGTAGGCTCGGATGAATGGGCTAAGCGCAAAGGATGGAACTACGGCACCATTGTGGTGGACCTGGAACGCCGGACCGTCATCGATGTGTTGGACAAGCACTCTACCCAGGTCGTGGAGGACTGGCTGTTGGCGCATCCGGAAATCCGCACCATCTGCCGGGATCGCAATGGCCGCTATGCGCGAGCCGCGCGGGCGGGTGCCCCCAAGGCCAAACAGGGACCGTTTCGAAGTTGGGGGCGGTCTGTCGTTGACGGGTAGGTCGAATGCCGCAAAGATCTGATGCGATTGCAGATACCGCTCTCGAAACTGATCACATTTCGACGGAGTGCGCGCGCACCCCCAACATCGAAACGGCCCCGCGACAACATTCCTGGCTCCAGGATTCGAGGAGTGGCAGATCGCACCCGAGAATGCGAGCGATGTATGCGTTCTCGAGTCCGGTAGTGTGGAGATAGACGCCGGCGCAAAGGCTGCGCCGTTCGGTTTTGTTTCGCTCGGTTTTAGTGCGCGGGGGCCGATCAAGGGACAGTTTTGGACAAATGCCGATACCGATTTGAAGGTCTTCAATTTCTTTCAGCCTATGCTCTATGTCGGAAGAACGCTATCGGGCGAAACGTTAGTTATGGGCGGCAATTTGACGCTCTTAAATTTGACTAGCGGGTCCACTGTGTTTACATATACGCCTTTGATCCCTGCAACCGTCATTGGAACGATTCGCTTCCCCGAAAATCGGTGGACTACGGCCAAGGCAGGTTTCAAGATCAAGGGTGGGGGGCTCCAGTTCGATGAGACCGGAGTGTTTCTTATGCCAGGTGCCCAGTACTTGAAGGACACACAAGAACCAAAGCCTGCGCCAACGGAGGGTTTGCCGCCCACAGATTAGAGCTCCGGCGCTACTGTCAATTCGCAAATTATTTGCGACTATGTGTTGGTCTGAGCGAATTAAATGCGAATTGTAGCACGCTATTTGCGAATAGCCTTGTGAAAACGAAAAGGGCACGACGATGGAAATGCAGGCAAAGCCTATCCTTTCGAAGTGGAGGGTGGAGGGCCGTTTCGCCTTGCGGTTGGAGAATGGACTGATGATACTTCTATGGCTCTTTGTCTCGCAGAGAGGCTTGATCGAGAAACGAGGGTTCGATCCGAGAGACCAGTTGGAGCGATACACTCGCTGGGCCAACCATGGCCACCTAAGCAGCAATGGTCGCGTGTTTGACATCGGGAGCACAGTGCAAACTGCACTCGCACAATTCGCTAGAACTCACGAACCGTTCTGTGGATCATCGGACCCGTGGTCAGCCGGAAATGGTTCACTGATGCGATTGGCTCCGGTCCCTCTTTTCTACCTCGAACGTCCCCAAGAAGCAATTGAATGCTCCGGCGAACAACGACAGTTCTTGCCGACGCCCGGAGTCTTGGTCACGATAGTCATCATTACTTCAAGCTTAAGTTGACGAATACCGGGCAATTGAGACGTACCCAGGTATGATTATAGAAACCTATCTCATGCTTCGTTTTCTTTCCAAGTTTCAGTATGACCTTGGCTCCGTCATTTTCTGACATCAGCTTAAGTTTAAGATCTTTTGGCTTCGTCTTTTCCCCTTCTGAAAGAACATCCGGGGCTGACCATTTGAAATAATAAGTTCTCCCCGCCTCAATCGGATAGCTTACCTCGGGGGAAAGATTGTCCCAAGTTGCTTGGGAATACTGCCACGTGGTGCAATAACCGGGGCGACTAACCGTTGTACATGACGTGCTGGCGTGTTGGTTCCGCCGCATAGCCCTAAACGTCAGGTTACTTGCTGATGGCGCGACATATAACACAGCATAGTCGATACTGATTTTGCGACACTGGTCGGATCTATTTTCCTGGTATGCCTCCACAGGAGTGTTCTGTGAGTAATCCAAGACAATGCTATCATTGATAAAGAGCCCTGTGTCCCATCGTGGTTTGTCGCAGTAAACATAAATTGTCGCGTACCCTTGACCGCTCGCAGTCGCAGCCAATGCGGCGAGCAGGAGCACCAAAACTGCGCATTTGATTGCCTTCATTTTGTCTCCCCGTTATCTTTCCATCCGCCAGCCATTGTCATGCTTGCGAAACAATGCCTGACTTGCAATGCTGCCAATTTGCGCTGGTTGACAAGCACGATATCTGCGAATCAAATCCAAAAGGTTTTGGTCGCCGACCAGTGCGGGAGTAGGTATGCGCACGGTTCTACCCGGTACATTCAGTGTCGTTGGTTCGGGGAGTGCGCCTCGATTGGCGGCCCTAAAATGGTCCCGGAGAATCCCTTGCGCTCTGGCTGACGGCGGATTAATGATTGCAATGGCGATGAGCACCATGGAGCCGAAAGCGCGCTTGAGTGGGGTCTGCATCACTTGTGTCTCGTGACTCGATTTGAAGTTTGTAAAGCCTCCGTCCCGTCCCTTCACGCCGCAGCTATTTCTTTCTCTTGTCGTAAGGTGGAAAATTGATACCTCCCCCAAATTCCCCAGTTACCATCTCTTTCACCTTGTTTCCAAACGCCTTGACTAAGAAGCCCCGGGCCAATTTGACGTTCTGGTCCGATCGCCACAACAGCTCGCCAGTTCGACAGTCTGTCAAAGTAAATTTCATTCTCATTCCGGTGACATCCTCAATGCCTATGCTTCTCGTTCGAAAGTCCTCCAAGCTCGCTTCAAAAACACTATCCGCCGCGAGCGCGGTACATGCCTTAGCGCGGTCGGGCGCGACGGTATCTTCGGCCGAAAAACCAGACAATAGGAGCTTCTGCCTGACCTCGTTCAATTTGAGAATTGGGTATCCTAAGTGGCTCAATTGCTTGGTGTTGCCGCGAAGTTGGATTTCAACTCCATCGGTCATGTCACGCATGATCTTCTCGCTGTCACCTTTCTTCTCTCGATTGTCCTCAACACGCAAAACAGCGATCATCTGAGGCCGATGTTCATCGAGTCGTGGATTTTGATAGAACGCCGCCTTCCAAGGGTCGGCCCCACCGTCCTTCAAAGCAACCACTGCCGACGGACATTTCAACGTCAAGTATTCAGGGTTTCCCTGAGCCTTCTTCCACAAACCAAACCAGGTTTTCCGGTTGAGAGAGGCACGGCTGAGTGCGTCATATCCGTCTGCATCCGTAGCAGAAACGTCCACGCCGGAAGCGATGAGCGCCTTGAGCGTTGGCAGATCGCAGGACTGGGCCGCCGCTGTTACTTTCTCGGTATCGATAGCTTGAGCATTCTTACGGTCTGTTTTGTTTTCCTTAGCTTCGGCGCCTTGCCATGCGACACTGGCCGCTACGACGCCCAAAACAAATACTGCATAACGTTTCATCGTGGTCATTCTCGGACTCCTTTGCCCCTTAGTTCGATTGCCATCTTGTGAAGGGGGCCACCGCTTGATGTTCGATACAGGACACGAAGCTCTCCGTTGTAATTGCCGAGTCGAGTGGGAAAGAACTCGACGGTAAGCAGGGCTTGGGTTTGAGAGGAGATTGTGAGTGGCAGGGTTATCGAAGAGGCAAGGCGAAAGCCAGAAGACGGTGTCAACAATGATTCGATCTCAATCTGCGAAGTCGTTCCGTTTGTGATTTCCACCAGATTTAGGGCGGACTTACTCAGGCTCACATGATTGAAATCAAGTCGTCTTGGCCCGACACCCACAGTCGCTTTTGGCTCTTTCATCGCTTTCAAGAGCACCGCAGAAGTTGCTTTGAAAAGCGAAGACCCTATTGCACCGCCCGGATTGGTCTGTGCGAACGAGAGAGTGCAGCGGTTAAGGCTGAGCACAACAAATGCGACGACAATGTAGTGACTTATCGGTCTGAAAACTCGCCTAAAGTGTTCTTTCATCGCCATTCTCTTTGTTTGATAATTGCACACCAATACATTCTTCGCTTCCGGGAAGCATGCATCTGATGAACTGTGTGTACTCGTCTTTATAAGCACCTGCTCGCCAAGTTCTGTTCTTTCCGTGCGAGGACTTCAATCAAGAAATGGGTGGGCCCGGTTCGCCTCAGGGGGTGCTGCGTCTCAACTGGCGGAAACCGCTCTTCGGAAAGGCGAGACGCATTAATCTCACGCGAATGAGTGCGTTCTGTCAGTGATGAGAGTCACATGTTCATGTGCGGTGATCACCAAGAGCTACGCCGCAAAAGCCAGAAGGCTTTCTTTGTTTGCGGTCGGGCAGAGTGCCAGCGTCGGGCGCTGCTGAATCGGGAGGCTCTGACGGACCTTACGGCACATCGATGTGTGAGCCTAGTCACAGACCTTGAGTCAACAAGTCACATATTCTCAGTACCTACGGAAGGCCGAGCCGATCTTTGACCCATTGCTTTCCAGAATTGGCGGCGCCTCCGTGCGGAGGATTTCTCCTTGGCTGCTGCCACGCTGTACGTCGTTGCCCTGGGAACCCACTCCCAGAGGTGAGAGCCTCGTTCACTCTCGGTCGCCGCTCGGTATGGCCGAGTGGCCCGCTCCTGTAACCTCGGCGACAGCGAATTCAACTGAGCGCGCAAAAGATTCGATGTCATGTTATTCCCCATGAAGAGGAGCTTCGCATGTTTGGCCGTATTCTTGATTTCGAAGTGAAACCGGAAAAGACAATCAGGGCGATTCAGAGTTCAAGTAAGGAGATTGCGATTATGAAGAGCCATACGACTTATCGGCGCCTTATGGTCGTGGTTTGCGCGGCGTTGCTGGGTTCTGCCGGTGTGACATTCGCCAGTACGGACTTCCTGGTGCCTCCGGGGCGTGCCGCTCAACCAGTAACCATCATTGTCGGTCCGGACCACAATTTGTGGTTTGCAGAAACGACGGGTGAAAGAATCGGGCGCGTCACGCCTTCCGGAGTCATCACGGAGTTCCCGATTGCCGGCGCGCAGGTACTGATTGGGATTGCGAGCGGCCCGGATGGAAATGTGTGGTTCACCGATGGGCTTGCCGGCATCATCGGGCACATCAGCACTAGCGGAACACTCTTGAAGAAGTTTGCCTTGCCGGCTGGCAGTCATCCCGAAGGTATTACCGCCGGCCCAGACGGCAATCTGTGGTTCACCGATCAAAAGAACGGTGGCTCATTCACCATCGGCAGCATCACTCCCACGGGCCAGATCCACGAATACCCTGCAACCACCAATGTCGGGCTCTCTTTGTGGTCGTTCAATGGGTATGCCCAAATTGCCGCGGGGCCTGACGGCAACCTCTGGTTTACCAACCCTCAGGGTGAATTGGTTGCGAACATCGTGGGAAAGATCACGACCTCAGGCGTGGTCACCCTGTACACCATGAAGGATTCCCCGCTTTCGATTACTGCGGGTCCCGGCGGCGATTTGTGGGTCGGGGAATCTAGCCACGTGGCCAAAGTCACGACTGCCGGTGTGGAGACGGAATACCCGCTAAACGGCGGCACCTACGGCGGCTCGTGGGCGGCGGGCATTACTGCTGGACCGGACGGCAACGTGTGGTTTTCCGTGGTTAACGGAGCCGGCAAAGTCACTTCAGAAGGTAGGGTGACGCTGTATAACCAGTTTGGGGCCGTTGACGGGCCGGCCGGCATCACGTCGGGGCCAGATGGTGATTTGTGGTTTCTAGGAGCGCAGAGCAGTAACATTTTCAGACTCAGCACGGCAGGACACTTGCTCGACACGTACGATTTGAACATGGGATCCTATCCGAGCTGGACAACACTCGGACCCGATGGCGCGGTATGGTTCACAGAACTATACCCCGAGCGGATCGGACGCATCACGACCTCCGGAGTAGTGACCATTTTCCCGACAGTGGGCGGCGGGCCTACGGGTATCGTCACCGGCTCGGACGGGCGCCTCTGGTTCCCCCAGGGCTGGTGGGGCGAGATTGGCGCGATGACCACATCGGGAGTAACGACGGAATACCCGATTGGGACTGTGTCCAATACCACCGGTGGAATCGCTTCCGGGCCTGACGGGAACCTATGGTTTTCCGATCAAGTCACTAATGCCATCGCAAGAATGACCACCAAAGGGGTTCTGACGGAATTCCCGATACCGACAGCAAATGTCATGCCGCGCTTCATCACTAGTGGGCCGGGAGGCGACTTGTGGTTCACGGAGACTCTCGGCAACAAGGTGGGAAAGATCACCACCAGCGGAGTGATTACGGAGTATACCCTCCCGAAACCCAGCTATCCCGGCCCTATCACGACCGGTCTGGATGGCAATCTGTGGTTTCTGGAGATCACGGGCAAGGCTTTGTCCACCGCCATCGCCAAGATGACGACTTCCGGGGTGCTCACGGTGTATTTCTTCCCAATGGGAGGCGTTGGAGGGGGTGGCTCTAAAGGGCTCGTGGTGGGCAGCGACGGTGCGTTGTGGCTGGCTCTGGGATATCCCAACGCACTGGCACGCGTTACTACATCGGGCGTGGTGAGTGAGGTGGCTCTGAGCACCACGACAGCGTGCGGGAGCGACTTGACCGTGGGTGCTGATAAGAAGTTGTGGGTGGTTGAAGCCTGCGCGGGCCGCGTCGCGCGGTTGAGTGCCATTGGGGGTGCAGGCAAGACAATCGCCGCGACTCACGGGGTCGGGTTCAATGGAGTCGTCGTATCCAGTTTCACGGACGGCACAACCACAGCCACGGCTTCAAACTTCACCGCTGCTATTGTCTGGGGTGACGGCACCACTACGCCGGGGACCGTAGCCGGATCATTCGGCTCCTTTACCGTAAGCGGCGCTCACACGTATTCCAAGGCGGGCACCTTTAAAATTACCACGACGCTGCACGACACCGTTGACAACGCTACTTACACGGCAGTCCCGGCAGGAAAAGCTGTGGTGCGGTGATTACGAGTAGGCTCTGCCGCGATCCGCAAGCACACGACCACCGATTCTTTGAGAACGTCGATCCTGCAACAGCGCGGATGAATCACTTCCATGGCACGCCTCCAACTGCGAGGCGGGCCGGAGAGTGCCACCGTGTCAGAGTTTACCTAGCGGTGCTTCTCCTCCCTCGTTGGGTGAGGGCAACAGTGTGGGGTGCCTGAGGCGCAGCACTCAGATCCATTTTGTTCCGGGCTCGATGAAACCAGTAACCTTCGACCTTGGCCCGAGTGGACCAACGGCGGGAAGCCACCGGTCCGCGATTTACAGTGACGCTAACATCACTGATGGAAATCCCTCAGCTTCGGGTGGTTGTCTGACGGCAGGACGACGGCCTGCGAGGGAGAGATTATGTAGAGGATCGCCCCGGTGCCGAAGCCACGGGTGAGGACCGCTCGTCCGTTGGACGAAACGACATAAGTCCCCGAGCCGCTGAGCGGGAATGGCCCCCCGCTGCCGTTTTCGTGCGCCGTTATGCCGACCGTGCCGGTGGGTGAGACGCCCTTGGCGTTTACGTACGCGACGTCCTCGCTCACATTCGCGCTTTCCGGCTGTTGGCTTCCACCCATGTAATTCCCGGACAACGAGGCGTTCGTGAAGTTGGTCCCCACCTGCGGTTCCACCACACCACAGTCCACAGCAGTGTTGTAAAGAATAAAGAACCCCTGGTTTTGACCAGCCAGGTAGAAGACCCCTGTTGGCTGGGACGACCCGCTCTCGGTCGTCGTCACGCGTCCATTCGGCGCTACGCTATAGGTTCCCGACTCGGTCTGCGTGCTCAGCGTTCCGCCATAGTTATCGTCACCAGTCCCGGTGAACGACCCAGCGCCGTTTGCGGTGAAGAGCCCCAGCGATGCTCCAGGGGTTCCATTCTCGAGGTATTCGTCTTCGGAGACACCGACACCCTTCATCGACGCGTCAGTGAACGAGCCGCTTTGGTGCAGCACGTGGCCGGCCATTATATCCGGCGGCCTCTCGGTGTCGACTACCGTCATCAGCATCTCAGAGGCGCTGACCACGTAGAAGACATGGTGTTCGCTTTTGCCTGTGCTGTAGGTTATGGTTGCGGTGCCGCGGCCAGTGGACGCCACGGCGAAATCGCTGGAAGTAAGACTCACCTGAGGGTAAACCGATCCGGCTTCGTCAACATCCAGTTCGCCAGAAAGGTTACCACTGCCATCGGCTGTGAATTCACCAGCGCTGGCCATGCGGTTGCCATCATTATCAACTCCGACGGATCCGAAGGCGTAGTTGCCTTTGATCTTGCCGGTAGAGAACGCGCTGGGGGCCTGCTTGCGCAGCAGCCCGGAAGCTTTCAGGTTGCTGCTGTCGTAGAAGATGATGTGGCCGTTGCCGTCGCTGGCATCCAGTGCGGCTTCAAAGGTGTCGCTGCCGCTGAGTCCGCCGCCATAGGTCAAGTCAATAGTGGCGAGATTGTTCGAACCCACAGAGTACGTGCCGGTGAACGTGCCGCTAATAGGCCCTGTTGAGTTGCTCTGATCGCTCACGTCGATGATTCCCTTGGAAATGCTTCCCGCTCCATCGGCTACAAAGCTGCCTATGACGGAAGCGGCCGTCGTCGCCCCGCTCCAGCCGTTAAGCATCATGGCATAGTTCCCTTTGAGGAGGGCGTTCGTGGCTGAGCCGGTGCCGGCGAGTGAGATCAGCAACAGATGGGGGCTGGAGGTGTTGGACACGGTGAGCGCGCCCACGACGGATCCGACAATGGTCGGCGCAAACTGGATCTCGATGGTGCAGTTCTCACCCGCCGCTAGCGTGCCGCCTGTAAGCGAGCAGGTGGTGCCACTGAGTTGAATTTGGAAATCACCGGAGGGCACGACGCCACTCAGGGTTACCGCGCTCGCGCTGTTGTTGGTAATGGTGACCTTTTGCGCCGTGCTGGTCGTACCCATCCCTTGCGTCGTGAAAGTCAGCTTGGTGGGCGACACCGTCAGTGGGGCCTCTGACGTGCCGGTCAGATCGATCAGTTGCGGAGTGTTATTGCCGGTATAGGCGACCGCGGCCGATCCTTCGATGGTGCCCACAAACGTGGGGTGAAACGTGATGCCGAACGTGCACGTTTTGCCGGCTGCGAGCGAGCCCGTACAGGTATTGCTAACGATGGCGTAGTCGCTGCTCGCGGAAATCGTGCCGAGCGTGACCGCACTGGCACTGGCGTTGTTCACCGAGATGGTCTGGCTGGCACTGGTCCCACCCGTCAGCACTTTGAATGTGAGACTGGTCTTGCTCAGGGTGATGGGGGTGGTTCGGCCGCCCGTCGCGGCCGAGGTAAGCTTCACCACCTGCGGCACGGCGTTGGGTGCATTGTCGGTAATGATGATGGCGCCGTCGTCGGCAGCCGATGTGGGCGTTACCGTTACGGTCACCGTGCAACTTCCCGCCTTGGCAAGCTCTGTCGTCAAACAAGTCCCGGTGGTGATCGTGTAGTCGCTAACTTTTGTAGTAATCGAGTTGATAGTGACGGTGCCCGTCGTGTTGTTGGTGATCTTGAAAGTCTTGGCTGCGCTCGTCGTCCCTATCGTCCCGCCGGTGAAAGTGAGGCTTGTCGGCGCGGTGGTCACCGGCGCTCCGCCGGTTCCGGTGAGGCCAACAAACGCCAACAAGATGTGGCTGTCGTCGTAGATGCTCGCCGCGCCCGAGATGGATCCAACGAGGGTGGGTGCAAAAGTAATTTTCGCCGTGCAGGAACCGCCCCCCGCGACACTGCCGCTGCAGTTGTCGGTCCCCGTGAAGTCGCCGCTCTTCGCAATCACGATGCGCTGAGCCGACAAGCCGCTATTGCTGACCGTTACTGTCTTGGAGACGCTCGTCGTATCGATCAGCGTTTTCGCGAAGGTCAGGTTGTCTGGCGAAACGGTGATGTTCTGGGCCCACGAATTTAGGCTGGCGATGACGATCAGAGCCGAAAGCAACGGGACTCTGTGAAATCGTCTATTGATGGAAAACGTAGAGGCGCTTGCAGCGAAAGCGTTGGTGCGCATAGGGTCTCTCCTGGAAAAGAGCAACCAATTGTCTCTAGGGGGTTAACCCCCCACTTATTGGTGTCGGATGGATAAACGCAAATGTAAGGAAATTGGTCCCTCGCCTCAGGGGGTGCTGCGTCTCAACGGGCGGGAACTGCTCTTCGGAGAGGCGAGACTTCTTGATAGAAGTACAATGAGATTGTTCTGTCAGTGAGCAGGGTCACATTCTGATGTGCGGTGATACCCAAATTGGCTGGATACTTCCGCCGACATCGAGTAGCTGCTCATATCGAGTAGCTGTCTGTCTATGGATGTCCTCCGTGCCGGCGTAGGTAATCTGCTACCTCTTTTCTTGGCTTATAGACTGTCGCATAGGTTGTCGCCTCCTCATAGGGGGTGAAGCCGAGCTTATCTTTTACGTTAATATCGGCACCGTGTGTCGAGCTGCACTTAAAGGGGTTCTTGCGCAATCTCGGGGTTCTCCCTCATTCTCGCTGCACCGCGATGGGTTCCGGAGCGAGAGGAATCATCCTGGCGCGTAGGGGTAAACCCAGATGTTGCAGTGGATCGAAGAAGTGCTGGCGGGCGAGAGGGCGCTGAAGGCAGAGAGGGCAAACAAGGCGAAGACGGCAGGGGACCTCCGCCGCCGGGGGGAAGGGAACTCGGCTCTTTCGCGAAAGGGAGGACCACTTGGCCATTGACCTGGTGCTGGTCGAGCCCGAGGCCGGCAAGGAAATTGACCGGGTCGAGTGGGCGAAGCAGCTGGTCGCGAATGCCGTGCGCTCGTCGCACACTCGGCAAGCCTACGTCTACGCCCTCGAACAATTCTTTCAGTGGGCGGCGGGTCGCGCGATCTCGCGCGAGTCGGTGCAAGGCTACGTCACCTGGCTCGGGGAAATGAAGTTCTCGCCATCAACCATCAATCAACGCCTGGCGGCGATCCGCAAATTGGCGGCCGAAGCCGAGCGGTGTGGTTACGTGGACAGCGAGACGGCCCAGGCAATTGTGTCGGTCGCCGGCGTGAGCCAAAAGGGCAGACGGCTGGGATGGCTGGCGTGGGAAGAAGCCCGGACATTACTGCAGGCGCCGAACCCACACAGCATTCGCGGAATGCGGGACCGGGCGCTGCTGGCGGTGCTGGTGACGTGCGCGCTCCGCCGCGGGGAATGGTCGCGCATGAACTGCGAGCATCTGGCGATGCGCGACGGCCGCTGGGTGTTTCTGGATTTCAGTGTGCTGCAGAAGTCACGGAGAGGGAGGTCACCATGACCTAACAGAATCCGTGGACGAGCTGTGCAATCGATGAGGGTGGGCCCCTTGAGATCGGCTTTCAGGAGCAGGTCTCAAACCACCTCCAAGCTGCTGCGGTCAAAAGCCGTTGGTAGTGTGCGTTGGAGGAAAAGCGCGAGGAAAACTCGTGCAGGTGCGCATCCGAGAGACGAACGAAAGTGAACCTTTCGAAGACGCGTCGTTAAAAACTCAAGTGTCGTCAAAACCAGGGGCGTGAAATTTTCCTGGGATGAACCTGCTGGATGCCTGATGACTGAGCAGGTGGCGACCGGCGTATAGAGGGCGTGAAGCGGATGCTGTTGAAAATTGGCAAAAGGGCGGGAAGCGGACGCGCACTTTGAGAGAGCGCTGGACACTGCCAGGTTATCTGCCTCGCTCGAGCACGGGACCGTTTCGATGTTGGGGGCGGTCTGTCAGTTGAGGGGTAGGTCGATCGCCGCAAGCATCTGATGGCATTGCGGGTACCACTCTCGAAACCGATCAGATGGTGACAG
>Ga0075029_100000683_pt1 | contig 19351 bp, 20 predicted proteins | sample LitLauG_LLR_2013_FD_71391 | JGI IMG/M metagenome (GOLD analysis project Ga0075029, IMG submission 71391) | Freshwater sediment microbial communities from North America - Little Laurel Run_MetaG_LLR_2013 | ecosystem: Environmental > Aquatic > Freshwater > Creek > Sediment | place: USA...
GCGAGCGTGACATCGATGACGATCAGCGTCGTTGCGATAAAGCTGACCTCGCCGCCGAGAAGGCCAAAGCCGCCGTCGATGTAGCGGGTGAAGACCGCGAGGAATTGGTCGATGACCCCTGTGCCGCCCATGGTCAGCGAGCCTCGTCGGTTGTCGCCGCTTGAGGGGCGCTGGATTGTGCCGTTGTCGTGTCATCACCGAGGAAGCGCCGACGATTTGCGGCCCATGCCGCAAGGCAGGACGGATCGCGCGGTCCGGCTTCGCCAAGGCCACTACACCGGCCGAGTTCCGCCGCCAGCGTGTCCGGGCCGGTTTGAACCTTCGCGGCGCCTGCGAAGACCTCGGGCGCTTCCTCCTTCCGGTTCATCTCGATCGCCGACGCGACGATGGCGAGCGTGACGAAGGCGATGGCGCCGATGCGTGCGAGGGTCTTACCGTTCATGACGCCACCCTCAGTTTCCGCTGTAGAACATCTGGGCGCTGCCGGGCTGGTAGCCTGTGCCGGGCGTCAGGAAGCGCTGGCGTTGTGCCTGCCCTTGCGCGGCGGCTGCGGCTTGCTCCGCTGATTGCAGCGCCTGCGACCTCCCGTTCGCCGCGACGACGGCAGTGAGATCGGCCAATTGCTGCGCCTGAAGGGCAAGGAGCTGGTTTCCAGCTTGAGTTGCTTGAAGCGCGCCGGTTGCGGACTGACTCGATCCGACGAGCGCCGACATCTGCGTGCGGTTGGTGTCGAGATTGCCGACGACAGTCGCCTGAACGTGCATCGCGTCCTGCAGGCCACCGACCGTATTCTGCCAGCGGGCCTGGGCATTGGCGACGAGTTGGGCATCGGACGCCGACATCGAAGCGGTCGAGTATTTCTGCTGGAACGCCTGATCGATCGACTGGACGTTGTAAGCGATATTCTGCGCCTGGCTGAGAAGCTGCTGCGTTCGTTGGATCGACTGCTGGAGCTGCGCCAGCGACGAATACGGCAGGCTGGCCAGGTTGCGGGCCTGATTGATCAGACTCTGCGCCTGGTTTTGGAGCGAAGTGATCTGGTTGTTGATTTGCTGAAGCGCACGGGCTGCCGTCAGCACATTCTGGGCATAGTTCGAGGGATCGAAGACCACCCACTGTGCATGAGCGGGCGTTGCGAGCATCGGGGCGACAGCCACCGGAGCGGCGAGCAGCACGAGCGCGAGGCGTGCCGCGCGAGAACGGCGCGTGATCATGAGGACATCTCCATGTTGGTGAGGTTGGGAATGAGATCGGCAGCCCAGCTGGCGCCTCGAAAGCGCAACCACGCGGCGAGGAATCCGTCCTGTCCATGCTCGTCGATGATTTTGGCGATGGCGGTCTGGTCGGTCTTCGAAGAGGCGGCGCAAAGCGCGAGCGCCACTTCGGACAGTCCCAGCTCGAACAGGCGATTGCCGCGCCGGGACTGACAGTAATAGTCGCGCTTGGGCATGGCCCGCGCGATGATCTCGATCTGGCGGTCATTGAGACCGAAGCGGCGATAGATCGCTGTGATCTGCGGTTCGATCGCTCGCTCGTTCGGCAGCAAAAGCCGGGTCTGACAGCTTTCGATGATGGCCGGCGCGACGGCCGAGCCGTCGATGTCGGACAGGCTCTGGGTTGCGAAGATGACGCTGGCGTTTTTCTTGCGCAGCGTCTTCAGCCATTCGCGCAGTTGGCCCGAGAAGCCTTCATCGTCGAGCGCCAGCCAACCCTCGTCGATGATGACGAGTGTCGGCGATCCATCGAGGTGGTCCTCAATGCGGTGAAAAAGATAGGCGAGCACCGCAGGGGCAGAATCCGTGCCGATCAGGCCCTCGGTCTCGAAGGCCTGCACCGTGGCGGCGCCCAGGTGTTCGGCCTCGGCGTCGAGCAGCCGTCCCCATGATCCGCCGATACAGTAAGGCCGCAGTGCCTGCTTCAGGTCGTTAGACTGCAAAAGGACGCAGAGGCCGGTGATCGTCCGCTCCCCGATCGGAGCCGAGGCTAGCGAGGTCAACGCTGTCCAGATATGTTCCTTCACCTCCGGGCTGATGGTCACGCCTTCGCGCATCAGGATGGCGGTGATCCAGTCGGCAGCCCAGGCCCGTTCGGCCATTTCCGCGACGCGGGCGAGTGGTTGGAGGGAAACGCTTGTTGCGCTCCCCTCGGTCAGCCCGCCGCCGAGGTCATGCCAGTCACCGCCCATGGCAAGCGCGGCGGCGCGGATCGAGCCGCCGAAATCGAACGCGAAGACCTGCGCATTCGCATAGCGTCGGAATTGAAGGGCCATCAGGGCGAGAAGGACGGACTTGCCCGCGCCGGTCGGACCAACGATCAGCGTATGGCCGACATCGCCGACGTGAAGAGAAAACCGGAACGGGGTGCTTCCCTCGGTCTTGCCAAAGAGCAAGGGGGGCGACCCGAAGTGCTCATCCCGTTCCGGCCCCGCCCACACCGCTGACAAGGGTATCATGTGGGCGAGATTGAGCGTCGAAATCGGCGGTTGCCGGACATTGGCGTAGACGTGTCCCGGCAGGCTGCCGAGCCAGGCATCCACCGCGTTGATGGTTTCCGCCATGGCTGTGAAGTCGCGGCCCTGAATGACTTTTTCAACGAGACGCAATTTCTCGTCGGCGGCGCGCGGGTCAGAATCCCAGACCGTGACCGTCGCGGTCACATAGGCGACGCCGGCATAGTCGGCGCCGAGTTCCTGAAGCGCGAGGTCGGCATCGGCCGCCTTGTTCGACGCATCGGTGTCGACCAGCGCCGACGCCTCGTTTGTCATCACCTCCTTCAGGATGGCTGCGATCGATTTGCGCTTGGCGAACCACTGCCGACGGATCTTGGTGAGCAGCCTGGTCGCGTCGGTCTTGTCGAGCAGGATTGCCCGCGTCGCCCAGCGATAAGGGAAGGCCAGTCGGTTCAACTCGTCCAGCAGCCCCGGCGTCGTCGCCGTCGGGAACCCAACGATGGTGAGCACGCGCAGGTGCTGATGACCCAGGCGGGGTTCGAGGCCGCCGGTCAAAGCCTGATCGGCGAGCAGCGCATCGAGATAGATCGGCGTTTCGGGAACGCGCACGCGATGGCGCTTCGTCGATACGCAGGCATGCAGATAGGTCAGCGTCTCGGCATCATCGAGCCATGCACATTCTGGCATGAAGGCCTCAACGAGGCGGATGAGACGGTCGGTGCGATCGATGAAGCCGAGCATGACCTCGTGCGGGTCGATGCCCTTGTTGTCGCGTCCTTCATAGAGCCAGGTCTCGGCGCGAGCCGCGTCCTCCGCTGGCGGGAGATAGGCAAACGTCAGGAAGTAGCTGGATTCAAAATGCGCGCCGGCCTCTTCGAAATCCGCCCGCCGCTCGGCTTCGACCAGCGCTGACGCTGCATCGGGGAATCGGCTCACAGGATAAGTGGCGGCGGCATGACGCTGCGCCTCGACGAAAATCGCCCAACCCGACCCAAGCCGCCGGAAAGCGTTATTCAGCCGCCCGGCGACCGCGACCAGCTCTGCCTGTACCGCGCTGTCGAGATCCGGGCCTCGGAATCGCGCCGTGCGTTGGAAACTGCCGTCCTTGTTGAGGACGACGCCTTCGCTAAGCAGCGCGGCCCAAGGGAGAAAATCGGCGAGCCGGGCATTGCGATTGCGGTATTCGGCAAGGTTCATCATGGCCGCGCCCCGGTCAAACGGTGAGATGCGCTGGGATGCGCAGGTGCTGGCGAACGACGTCGACAAACAGTGGGTCGCGCTTGGCCGCCCAAACGGCGGTCATGTGACCGATCGCCCAGATGGCAATTCCGACCAGCCATAGGCGCAGACCTAGGCCGACCGCGCCGGCGAGCGTGCCATTGAGGATGGCGATGGCGCGAGGCGCGCCGCCGAGCAGGATGTGTTCGGTCAGCGCGCGGTGGACCGGAACGGTGTAGCCAGGAACCTCGCCGGCAATGTTGACCAACACCGCCATCAGACCAGCGCTCCGCCGCTGAAGCTGAAGAACGAGAGGAAGAAGCTCGACGCCGCAAACGCGATGGACAGGCCGAAGACGATCTGGATCAGGCGGCGGAATCCGCCGGAGGTATCACCGAAGGCCAGCGTCAGTCCGGTGACGATGATGATGATCACCGCCATGATCTTGGCGACCGGTCCTTCGATCGAATTGAGGATCTGCTGGAGCGGCTGCTCCCATGGCATCGATGAGCCTGAGGCATGGGCTGGCGCGGCCATCATCATGCTCAGCGCGGCGAAGGACGCCGTGGCGGCAAGGCGCCGGCGGACAGACTGAAGAGAACGGATCATGCGGGGTCTCCTTGGAGGCTGGGGGCGAGAGAAGTCGGAGCGCAGAGGGTCGGCACGACGCGATAGTCGCCATCGGCGCCGAGGCCCTCGACGCGAGCGAGTTCAACGAGGCGGCGCGCGGAGCCGCGACCGGCGAGCACCGCGATGAGATCGATCGTTTCAGCGATCAGCGCGCGCGGCACCGTGACGACGGCTTCCTGGATGAGCTGTTCCATCCGCCTGAGCGCACCGATCGCGCTGCCGGCGTGAATGGTGCCGATGCCGCCGGGGTGTCCGGTGCCCCAGGCTTTGAGAAGTTCGAGCGCTTCCGAGCCACGCACCTCGCCGACTGGAATGCGATCCGGGCGAAGACGAAGGGACGAGCGGACGAGGTCGGAGAGCGAGGCGACGCCGTCCTTTGTGCGCATGGCGACGAGGTTGGGCGCGGCGCATTGAAGCTCACGCGTATCCTCGATGATGACGACGCGATCCGAGGTTTTGGCGACTTCCGCCAGCAGCGCGTTGGTCAGCGTGGTCTTACCGGTGCTGGTGCCTCCTGCGACGAGGATATTGGCGCGCGTGACGACGCCTTGACGCAAGGCCTCGGCCTGTGCTGCGGACATGATCCCGGCGGCGACATAGTCATCAAGCGTGAACACAGCGACGGCGGGCTTGCGGATCGCAAAGGCCGGCGCCGCGACGACGGGCGGCAACAGGCCCTCAAAGCGTTCCCCCGTTTCGGGAAGCTCGGCCGAAACACGGGGCGCACCGCCATGGACCTCGGCGCCGACATGATGAGCGACCAGACGCACGATGCGTTCGCCATCGGCGGGCGATAGGCGCTCGCCGGTATCGGATAGCCCTTCGGACAGCCGGTCGATCCAGATGCGGCCATCGGGGTTCAGCATCACCTCGACGACGGACGCATCTTCCAGAAAGCGGGCGATAGCGGGGCCGAGCGCGGTGCGCAGCATCCGCGCGCCGCGCGCCAGCCCTTCCGAATTGTGATGTGAAGCCGTCATGTCGCCCCGATCTAAAGCGGGGACCAACAGACCTTCCCCTTACGGGGTTGAGTAAAAGAGCCGGATTTTGGGCGGATTCAACAAGGATTTATCGGCGTAGTACCGTGGCGTGCAAATACAGGAAAACGGCGGTGGTGCAGACATCTTGCCTTTGAAGATGCGCTTTCACGCATAGCAATCGCGTAGACGAATTTGCGCCACCTTACCCGAGTAGCACTTCAATTTCCTTGTTCTCCACAAGGGTGGAGATCTCGGAATAGAGATCGACTCCGTGACCGGGCGCGGAGATAGAGATGATCAGGCTATAGCGCGCCTTGTCCGTCACTCTCTTTTGCCCGAAGTGGGATTTCCACCAGCCACCTACTGGATAGACCGCGATGGCATCATGCCCAGCCAGCTCGATTGCTCGGCCGCGCCAGAGATCACAGTGCAGGGAGCCAGCCTGGATAGCCTTGGACCCCAATAGCCAGCAACTCGTCTCGCCATCGGTTTCCGTTCCATCCTTTGCCTGAGCGGCAGAAATTCGACTGCGGAAGCGGGCCTTGGTCTCGGTGCGCTTTTTCATATCGAAACGAAGGCCGAAGGATCGATAGGTATCGGGCCGTGTTGCAGCCTTGCCGGTAAGGTTTGGCTCTATGAAGTAGGATAGCGTAACCTTCATCGTGACGATTTCGTTTTCGAGCTGCTCCAACACGGCTTTCGGCCATGGCAAATCGTAAAAGTGCATCTCGTTGAATACGCCGGTTCGGGCATCCGCACCGACGGCAAAGGGCTGGATTTCGGCCTGTGCGACGAGTGTCGCATCATTGCGAGCCGACAGAATTGCGCGCTCGATGTCCGGCACCCCATATCCGAACTCGCGAAGCATTTCCTGCTTCTTGGCCTTGGTGGCATCCTTACCTGTTTTCCAATGCGCCCCTTTGCCGATGAACTTCTTGCGGATTGGTTCCGGCCAGTGGGCAGAGTCTACCGTGAGCGCGCGATGTGTCTCGGGCCAAAGATCTGGGCGTGCCGATTGCAAGCGACCGATGAAATGCCCCGCCATTCCTGCTGCCGCACTGGTCGCCCAAAACGGGACCAAGGGCTCCACCGCCATATCGGACCCTGCGGACAGGAGTGAGACCGACGGGTTCCAGCCGCAAAACCCAGTTGCGTCAGAAAGCATATTGCCTGCCTCGAACAGCACCTCAGGTTTGATCGGAGTAAGGTCATCGGGAAGTGACTGAGAACCGCGGCTAAACGGACTGCGATGGTTCGCCGGCACTGCGGCCTGCATCACTGGGGGCGGTACCGGTGGCTGCTCCTTCCGGGTAAAGCCGCCAACGGTAAGTACATTCCAGCTTTGCGACGGGTCTTCCAGCGGTTGCGAGGGGAGAACGTCCACCGCCATTCCGCCGGAGACGTTCCCTGTCGCCACCATGATCAAGCGCTTTGTTCGTTCTGATGCCGGGATGTTTTCATCCGATTCTCCTGGCATTGCTCCGGATGCAATCTGATCGAGCGCGCCGCTCCAGGTGGAGGGTCGGCTTGGCGGAAAATCGGTTGCGGAGGTCGCGATGCAGAAGCTGCGTATCGTTTCTGGGCGCTCAATTTCGATCAAACTGACTGCGCCTTGCGTAACGAAGCCATAGCTGGGTGGTTTGGTCGGCGGGAAGCCATGCGGCGGTAGCAGCTTCATGGATTCGACGCCGTGGGTAAGCGTCACGGGGCGCGTATCGTTCATAAGCGCTTCAAAGTCGCCAAGGAGTACGAGACCGGCAAGCGGCGTGCCATGGCCGCCATCCGGTTGATGGTCGTCAGTGCCCCAGGCCGCATCGTAGGCCCAGGCACCGCGAAGGCCGGGAGCGATCAGTGGGTGTGCAGACGCAATACCCGTGTCGAGCGTGCAAACGACAGAAGCATCCTGCGCTGGCGCCGTAATACGTTGCGCCAATTCCGCGACCCAGTCGTGTTGACCAAGTCCTGTCTCCCCTCGGTCCAAGAACGGTTCAATGGTTCCGGTCGTGCGGCGAATCTCAGTGATTGCACCTGGCACTCGTCCAGCAAAATCCGCGACTGTTGCGACGGTCGCATGGATAAATAGAACGGTCGTATCGGGAAAGACAAGACGGTCATCGTGAACATCGATGTTCGCGTTACGCGCCGCAGCGGCTAGACGATCAGCTAAACCAACGGGCTGACGAACCCAAAGCTCCCACCAAACTATGTCAGGCGCTGCCAGATCTATGTCTCCTGTGAAGAGCGATCCGGGTTCAATCGAGCGAACCTCCTCCACAACCTCGAACTTCTCAATATCTGATCGACGCTGATTGTTGGGATCGCGACCGTATGCAGCAATTCGACCCTCAAGGAAGGTCCGCGCATCATCTGGTACGAAAAGCAGCGCGCTTTCTGAGCGATTCTCGTTTCGCTCCGCGCGAAGCAGCACCACGTCTTGAGTTGGAAACTCCAACGCGGCTGGAATTTTTACCGCCTTGGTCCGGGACTGCTCCGGCGGAGCGAGTGTTGTGATTTCGACAATCGTGCCGGATTTCAGACCCTGAATGGCAATGCGGGGATCTGCCGCCTGTAAGGGAACCTCGCCGAGTGCCTGTGCAAGTTGACCGAGAAGTTGAGCAGCGTGCGCCGAATAATCTCCGCGAAGCGGTTTGCGTTCCTGCTTGCGTGACGGGAAGGAGTAGGCGGCTGTCTCACGGAAAACGTCTATCGAAATATGCGGACGGTCTCTCGTATCAAAATTGTCTGGCTCCGCCATAAGTTCCTACTTGTTCATTTGCGTTCCATTCGATCCGACTGGTGAAGCCTGCCTAGCGGCTGGTTTGACGACGGAACTTACCCTTCAATGTCTGCCTATTTTCCAGGGCGTCACGTAGTGCCTCTGGTGACACCTTCGAAACGCCTTCGAGGATGGCATCCTTGACCACCGCATCGGCCGCTCGGACCAGTTCACCCTGGCTGAGTCCTTCGAGCGCAGTTTCGAGTGCGGACCAAGTCTTTGCGGCAAACTTGAACTTGCCAAGGCGACGCTCGACGATGGCGCGGGCTGCGCCGACATCAGGCAGTGTGTATTCTATCACTTCGTCGAAACGACGCGCCAACGCTTCATCCAGAATCTCGACATGGTTTGTCGCCGCCAACACGAGACTGTCGGTCGAGTTGGGCTCCTCCATGAATGCCAATACCGAGTTTAGGACGCGGCGGATTTCGCCCACGTCGTTCGGATCGCCTCGGCGAGCGCCGATAGCGTCGAACTCGTCGAGCAGATAAACGCCGCGAGTCTGCGCAATTTGATCGAACAGAAGGCGCAATTTTCCGGCTGTTTCACCAAGGAAGCGGCTGAAGAGGGCTTCGAGGCGAACCGTAAAGAGTGGCAGTCGCAATTCGCCGGCTAGAGCCGAAGCCGTCATCGTTTTACCCGTCCCGGGCGGCCCGACGAGTAGCATGTGGGTCGCAGGGGTTTGACCGTGGTCGCGAAGGGTCACGCGCTCCTGTTGCTGACGCACGATGCGCGCGAGTCGCTTTGCAATCTCGTCCGAAAGGACCATGCTTGGCAGCGTGACCTTGGGATAGGCGCTTTCAACGAGGCCTTGCAATTCGCCTCGGGGACGCGCGAGCGGGATTGGCGTCTGTCCACCAGCGGGCTTTCCGGCGTGACGCTGTTCGCGCGCTTTTTGAACGAGGCGCTTCAGTTTTTCTGCTTCCTCCGGCCGCCCTTGGCGAGCTTCCTGCGCGGCAATCTGCAACGCGATCGACAAGAGTTGATCTTCATCGCCGTCGATATGCGAATTCAGGAGCGCGAGAATCTGTTTTGTCGACATGCTCGCCTCCTTTTTCCTGTTGGACTTCTGCCGTTAATCTGCCTCGCATCGTACCTGATGCCGTTAAAGAATTTTCCCCGATTCTAGGCGATTGGGCAAAAAACGCCACATATCTTCGAGCGTTCGGGCAAAATTCCTTGGACTTTCGGTCGAGCTTGTAGCCCAAACGCTGAAGTTCTGCCAGAGCCGCCAAGGTCGCCCGACTATGCAGTCGGGTTTTTATCCTCCCGAGAATACGGAGGTTCTCCCGCATCCTCCGCAATCTCCTGCAGAAGTTTCGGCCCCTTGGCGAGGCGACGGCCGAGCGCGGTGACAAAGGCGTCGTAGCGCTCGCCAGCCTTGGCGCGGGCGGCCTGCGCGGCGGGTTCGGGGAGCGCAGGCGTCGTTGCGAGCCAAAAGCGGACGAAGACGGCGAGCATTTCGACCGAGATTCCGATATCGCGCTCAAGACGCGTCATGCGTCGGTCAACCTGATCGAGCCGCTTGGTGATCGCCGCCTCCTGCCGCTCAGCGGCGTCGGGCGAGAGGAAGGATTCGATGGCGGCTTCCGCGATCAGGGATCGCGACTGGTCGCGCCGGGCCGCATGTTCGGCGAGTCGATTCATCACTGCGGGGTCGAGATAGACCGAGAGACGCTGCTTGCGGACTGGTTTCGTCATTGGCGCCTCACAGGTCCATGCCGTCGGCGGGATCAAGCGTGACCTGCCGCGCCACGCCCTGCATGATCTGCGTCATGCGGCTGTTGCGGACCGCTTTATCCTCGTCGTCGTCGACTACACCGATCTCGAATTCGTTCTCGGCCGACGCCTTCTGCTCAATTGGCGAAACGCGGTTGAGTTCGGGCTGCTGGCGGCGCTCGGATTCTGTCGGGTCATCGTCATGGCTATCGGGTGCAGGGCTGCCTTCAGCAAGCTCGGGCCTTGGTGGTAGCGGCAGTGTCGTCCAGTCGTCGGTTCTTCCCTGCTTCGGCGTGGTCAGCACCGGCGGCTGCAAAAGGCGTTCCTTGAAGCGCTCATCCTCGTAGTAGCGCGCCTTCTTCGCCCGGATAGGCGGCGTGCCCGCGATCATGACGATTTCGTCGGTGGGCGGGAGTTGCATCACCTCACCGGGGGTGAGCAGCGGCCGGGCGGTTTCTGATCGGGATACCATCAGGTGCCCCAGCCAGGGGGAGAGTCGGCTGCCGGCATAGTTCTTCATCGCCTTCATCTCGGTGGCCGTGCCGAGCGCATCCGACACGCGTTTTGCGGTGCGCTCGTCATTGGTGGCGAAGCTCACGCGGACATGGCAGTTGTCGAGGATCGAGTTGTTCGCGCCGTAGGCTTTTTCGATCTGGTTCAGCGACTGCGAGATCAGGAAACTCTTGAGGCCATAGCCAGCCATGAAGGCCAGCGCCGACTCGAAAAAGTCGAGACGGCCGAGCGCTGGAAACTCGTCGAGCATGAGAAGCAGACGATGGCGGCCCGCCTTGGCCTGCAAGTCTTCAGTAAGGCGTCGGCCGACCTGGTTTAGGATCAGACGGATCAGCGGTTTGGTGCGGTTGATGTCGGATGGTGGCACGACGAGATAAAGCGTCGTCGGGTGCTTGGCCGTAACAAGGTCCGTGATGCGCCAGTCACATCGACGCGTCACTTCCGCCACGACCGGATCGCGGTACAGGCCAAGGAAAGACATGGCGGTGGACAGCACGCCCGACCGCTCATTGTCGGATTTGTTCAGCAGTTCGCGCGCGGCGCTGGCGATGACGGGATGCGGTCCGGACTCGCCGATATGCGGGGTCTTCATCATCGCGGCGAGCGTCGACTCGATCGGCCGCTTCGGATCTGAGAGGAAAGCGGCAACGCCGGCGAGCGTCTTGTCCTCTTCGGCATAAAGGACATGCAGGATCGCGCCGACCAGGAGAGCGTGGCTAGTTTTTTCCCAATGGTTCCGCTTTTCCAAGCTGCCTTCGGGATCGACCAGGATGTCGGCTATGTTCTGGACGTCGCGCACCTCCCACTCGCCGCGGCGGACCTCGAGCAGCGGGTTGTAGGCCGAGGACTTCTTGTTGGTCGGATCGAACAGCAATACGCGGCCGTGTCGGGCGCGAAAGCCGGCGGTGAGTTGCCAGTTCTCGCCCTTGATGTCGTGAACGATGGCTGAGCCCGGCCAGGTCAGCAGCGAAGGTACGACAAGGCCAACACCCTTGCCGGATCGGGTCGGGGCGAAGCACAGCACATGCTCCGGTCCATCATGACGCAGATAGTCGTGATCGTAGCGGCCAAGCACCACGCCGTCGGGACTGAGAAGGCCGGCGGCTTTCACCTCATGGGTGTCGGCCCATCGCGCCGATCCATAGGTTTCGACCTTCTTTGCCTCGCGCGCGCGCCACACCGACATGCCGATGGCTACGGCCGCCGCGATGAACCCGCCGGATGCGGCGATATAGGCGCCCTCGACGAAAATGGACGGCGCATAAGCGTCGTAGCCATACCACCACCAGAAGAAGGCAGGCGGCAGGTAGAAGGGAAAGCCGAGAACCCGAAACCATGGCTGTCCGAGTTCAGGCTGGAAGGCGAGCCGCCAAGCGACCCATTCGGTCGCGCCCCAGACGCAGACGAGGACGATGGCGAACACGACGAGGATCTGGCCCCAGAGAATTTTCGTGGCTGACATGGCAATGGTACTTTCTGCAATGGATCAAAGGCCGAGGCCCCGATTGCGGCCGAAGCTCCAATCGACGCCCCCGTCGCCACGGGCGACGCCGGAGACATGGCGGCCAAGCTGCTTTTCGAGAGAGGGCGTCCAGGGAACCAGCTGGAAACCGAGGCCGTCGTCGATCATGGCGAAGCGGCCCGAGGCGAGCGTGAAGCGCTGGCGGTAGGAACCAGCGATGTATTCGCCGCTCCCCGCGCGCTTGAAGGGCTGGCCGGTTTCGGCAGCGAGCTTCTCGCCGAACGTTTCCATCTCCCGGTTTCGCAGCGTGTCGATCAGGTTGCGGGTGAAGGTGACGCGCGGGCCGTTGCGTTCGGCAAAGCCCCGTTCGACCAGATGCTCGGCGCGACGCTCCATCGCCTGGCGCACCTCGGCGCCGAAGCCGCCTTCGGAGAGAGCGACGGGCGTGCGCGCGATGTTCTGCCGGTCGAGCCAGGTGGCGCCGGGCGCCGTGATTTGATGATCGATGTCGAGATCGGAGCGAACCGCCAGCGCGACGCGGCGCTGTCCGCTTGCGTCGTCGAATTTGCGCAGTTCGACGATGGAACCCGGTGCGCCATCGCCCGACGCTTCGAGGTCTGGCAACCGGATGTGATGGGTGCGGCCGTCCACGCCATCGACCACGGCATAGGCCGTGGCTTTGAGTTCGTCGTCGAGACCACGATCGACCAGTCTGCCTATGATCGGCGTATCGAGGCTTTCGGCTGCCAGCACATAGTTTGACGACCCGCGCTCGATGCCGCGTTCGGTGAGGGCGCGGTGCAAGCGTTTGATGATGTCGCCGCGTTCTCCGAGTTCCCGCAAGGTCGTCTCGGCCTTGTCGCTGATCACCCATTGGCCAGGGCCGAGTTGATCGGCGAGACCGAGGGATTCCAGCTTGTGAAGGCGTCCGACCTTTTGGGCGTGATATTCGTCCGGCGGCGTCTTCGGGTCGGGCGCCATATCGATGACGCCGGTATCGCGACCATCACGGACGAGCTGGCGGTCTAGCTGCGTCCATCGCTCGGCCCCGATCTGCCTCTCTAAATTCCGGCGGATGTCGATGTCGGTCCGCGGCCCGAGTTCTTGGGTAACGAGATCAGCGGCGCGGGCACGCATCCCATCCTTGATGTAGTCGCGGGCGATCACGAGATCCTGTCCGTCATCGGTCCGGCCGCGCAGGATGATGTGAACGTGCGGGTTGTCGGTGTTCCAGTGATCGACGGCGGCCCAATCGAGCTTCGTGCCGAGGTCTTTTTCCATCTGGCCCATCAGCTCGCGGGCGAAGGATTTGAGGTCGGCCATATCCACGGCGTCCTCGGGCGAGACGATGAAGCGGAAATGGTGGCGGTCCTCTTCGGCACGCTCCGCGAAGTCGCGGCCATCAACCTCGCTGCTCTCCGGGCCGAACAGCCGTGCCTTCGCCCCGTCACGGGTTACGCCCTCACGGCGCAGATAGTTGAAATGCGACGTCAGTGGTGTCGCGCGGGCGTGATGGCGCACCACGCGCGTCTTGATCACGACGACGCGGGACCGGCCGGTCAGGAGGCGGTTGGCGCGAACGCTCGCCGTGCGGCCACGGCCGAAGGTGGAACGGTTGCCGGAGCTGATCCGCCCGGAACGAGAGACGCGGGCGCCGGCCTTCTGCGCGGCCGCGAGGGCCTGCGCGATGAACGGTCGCGCACGTTGCGCACTGGGCGAGCGAATACGGCCCGGACGGATGCTGAAGTCGTCCTCGCCGCTCATGACCTGAGACCCGCACATCGCATCAAGCATCTGAAATCGCGGAGAAAGCGGCGTCGCCGCGATGTGCGGCAAAACCCTGCACCTCGCGAAAATGAGCCAGAACCCCTTGAAACAAAACGACCGCAACATGCCGCACCTCGCGGCCTTTTATCTCGCCATCTTCCGGTCGTGTTCTCCGTGCTCCACCTTCGCGCACTCCATCCCACGCCAGCGCCCACCATCGTGCGATCGGTAACCGCTGCGCTCATCGCACGATCCCTTCCGATGAACGGCTGACGAACAAGCCGTCTGACTGCGGGACTATGTCTGAAACGTCGTGGACAACGGGCGGCGATTTGCTGTCATTCGCAGTTCGTTCGGCAGTGGCCGGATCGGAGCCAGACGTGCGATCCGGCTGCGCGATGAAAAGCGGCGCGCGGGTCCATGCAAACCGATCGATCGCAGCGATCGTGGTGACGCCGCGGTCGAGATTTGGCGCCACGGTCGCGACATAGGAACGGGTTTCGTTGGGGAGCGGACGCCCTCTCAACGACGCCTCATAGCGACCGGGACCGGCATTGTAGGCGGCGATCCAGCCCGGCGATCCATAGCGATCATAGAGCGCGCGGATATAGGCCGATCCCGCGATGATGTTGTCGTGGGGATCGTAAGGATTGCCGCCGAGACGGTGACGGACACGCAGTTCCGCCCAAGTGTCTGGCATGACCTGCATCAGACCCATCGCGCCCTTGGGCGAGATGGCGCGCGGATCGCCGTTGCTTTCGGCTTTGAGAATGGCGCGTATCCAGGAGGCGGGAAGCTCGAAGCGTTGCGCCGCCTCGGCGATATGAGCGCTGTAGGGGTCGCGTGGGTTAGGCCGCGCGACAGCCAAAGGTTCGGCGAAGGTCGCACCCGGCATAACGCAGGCGAACGACAGGCCGAAAAGGAAGGGAAGGACGGGTCGGCGCATGGCGTCAGTCCTTCCCGCCGCGCAATTGCAGCCGGCTCCAGTGCAGCGACCATGCGTTTCCGGCATCGTCGTCGCGGAACAGGTTGGCGCGGATCGGCTGCGGCAAGCTGGGATCGTCGATCACCAGGGCGATGTATTCGCCCGCTCGCTCGCCGATACGTTTCCATCCAGCGCCAGCTTCCGGGCCGTCATCGTTTTCGATGTGGACGCGGTAGTCTGGCGCATTCTCGGTGTCGGACGGCTCGACCGGAACGATGACGAGTTCGATATCGAGTGAGACGGTGCGAATGCGGCCGGTGAAGTTCGATTTGCCGCGTGTGAATTGACCGATTTGCGACATGAAAACCTCCGTTGTGTTTGGTTGAGGATGTGGAAGTGGCGGCGATCAGCGCGTCGCCGCACGCCAGATGAAGCGGCCATCGCCAGCTTCGTCGGTGTAGAGGGGCGTCGCCTTGCCGATCACCGCGCGCGCCGGGAGCGGGCCGAAATAGCGTCCATCCAGGCTGTCTCGGACGGCAGGGTTCATGAGAAAGAGATCGCCGTTCGCAAGGCGACGGCAGCCCCGCCAGACCGGCAGATCCCGCCCCAGATGATCGTGATCGAGCGCATCGCCGAATGGCACGGCGTCAATGGTGACGCTGCGGCCGACACGGCAAATCTCTTGCCCCGGCAGCGCGGCGACATGCTTCAGGAGCGGCACATCACGACCGATATAGCCGCGCTCCACCATGAAGTCGGCGAGCGGCTTGTCGGGCCTGACCGCAACCAGATCGCCAACCTTCAGGTCGCGCGGCGGGTGGAGGTCATAGAAGCCGATGGGCGTGCTGGCGGAGGCGTTCCAGAGCAGCTCCGTTGGCAGGGAGACGAACGCGGCGACCGTGACGCCCATCGTGGCGAAGTACGTGACCATGACGTAGCCGAAGCGGGTCATCGCTCGATCTCCCGCCGCTTGAGCCACGCCTGGTGGCGCTCCATCGTGTAGGCGCGAGGTTCCTGACCGGCGCTCAACCGGTTGGCGACATGCCGCCAGTGATCGGGGGAGACGTCGCAGGCGTCGACGCCAGCGTCTTCTGCGGCGTCGATGTGGCGCAACACCTGTTGGACCTTCGGCCAACCTTCGATCTTGAGCAGAATCTCGCCGCCGGGACGCACGAACGGCAGCGTCTGGTAGGTCTCGCCGGGCGTGACGGCGCGCACGATGTCGATGCGCGACAGGATCGTTCCGAAGTCATTGGCGGCCCAGCGAACGAAGGCAAATGTGCTGCCAGCCCGGAAGGAGAGCACACGGCGGCGTCGATCGATGGTCTCTTCGTGCGCTTCGCGGCCGAACCTGATCCAGTTCTCGATCCGCTTTTCCACCCAGGTCAGTTCGACATGGGTGAGGTTATCGGAGCGTTGCGCGATCGGCACGGGGCCGCCGCGCACGCGGGGAGCCGCGGCGCCTGTCATGATGGGTCTCCTTCGGTTTTGGGAAATTCACGCGCCAGTAAATCGCGCAGCATGTCGGCGACGGTGACGCCGCGCTGGAACGCAGTGATCTTGATGCGGCCGCGCAGATCCGGCGTCACGTCGATGGTGAGCCGAGCCGTGAAGCCGCCGGTCTCACCGTCGCGCTGAGGCGCATCGGCAGTCCTGATCCAACGCTCAGGATCAGCCGGGCGGGCAGCGAAGCTTTTTCGGGTAACGTGCTCGCTCATTGCGCGTGCCTTTTGATGCCGAGACGTTCGATCTCGTCCGCCAGCGCCGCGATTTCGCGCGCGGCGGGTGTGTCGCCGTCCATTTCGGAAACCAGTCGGCCCGATTGCGCGGTGACGGCGAATGCGATGCGTTGGCCAATGGTCGCGGCAAGCACGGGTGGGTCGTGATCGGCGAGCGCCTCGGCTGTCTCGCGGGCGAGCAAGGTGCGCGCGCCGCAACGGTTCAGCACGAAGCGCGCCGCCAGTTCGGGCCGGTAGATGCGGGCCTCTGTCACCAGCGCCAGCATTTCGGCGGACGCCCATCCGTCGAATGGCGAAGGCTGCACCGGGATCAACACCAAGTCGCACGCGAGCAACGCCGAACGCATCAGGCCGGCGACGCGCGGCGGCCCGTCGATCACGACATGATCGGCGTCGCGGGCGAGTTCTGGCGCCTCGCGATGCAGGGTGTCACGCGCAAGGCCGACGACGCCGAACAGGCGAGGCAGGCCTTCCCGGCTACGCTGCTGGGACCAGTCGAGCGCCGAGCCCTGAGGATCGGCATCAATCAGCGTCACCCGCTTTCCCTTCGCGGCCCATGCGCCTGCGAGGTTGAGCGCCAACGTCGTCTTGCCGACGCCACCCTTTTGGTTGAGGAGCGCCAGTATCATCGGGCGCCCCCCGAATGATCTCGGAGAGGAAGCTGCTGTGCGTCCCGCGCATCGTGCCGTGGGGCCTTTTCTTGGCCGCCATTCGTGGCCCGCCGGCGCGTTTTGCCGGTCAAGCTGAGGGCGTCAGCCGCGTGCTGAATGAGGCTTTCCACATCCCGCGCGCCCTCTTCAAAGTTAGATTCTGAGTTAGATTCTAAGTTAAGGGCGCGAATTTCCGTTTTGCTGTCGTGAGTTAAGCGCTGTTTCGGTTCCCCATGGCACGAGGGGGTGGTTCCTGATGGCACGCGCCCTCGGGTTCCCAATGGCACGAAGCAATCCACAGGTTTTCCACAGGGCGGAGTCGGCTCGAAAGCGAGAAGTGTCCGCCCGCCGATCTCAACTTCGAGGAAGAGGGTGTATCCCGGCAGCGGCTGACGGCGGATGATGTCGCGCAGCTCGAAGGCGAAGCGTTTGAATGGGGAGAGCGCGCCGGATTTCTGATGCAAATGGCGGAAGTCAAAACGCCAGCCATTGCGCTGGCGGCCACCATGCTTGCGAACGATCCGGTAGAGCCAGCGATCGAGTCCGCCAGTCAGGTCGAAATAGGCGCGATCGATAGTGAGGACGAGTGCGTTATCGAGCACGCAGCCGTAGAACCAGTCGGGCACGATCATCTCGATGCCGTCTGGCTTACCCTGGCTGTCTGTGCGTTCCTTCCACTCGTTGATCCAGGAGAAGCGATGACGCCGCCCTTCGGTGGGTTGGCGGATGGACGTGGAGACGGTCGTGGATTGGAGCCGGTCAAGCGCCGCCTTCAGGCGCTGATAGTCGCGGATGCTGGTGCCGCGGCCGATGAACTTCAGGATCTCGTATGGCGTCGCCACCATCAGGCGCGAGGTGCGAAGCCCTGCGTCGCGCGCCTCGACGATCTGGCTGGCCGCCCAGATCAGGATGTCGGCGTCCCATATGGTCGCCATGCCGTGATCTGGGACGGCCTCGACGCGGATCGACACGGCGCCGGAGACGAAATCTATCGGCGCGACGCGATGGGTCTTGGAGAGGGAAAAGAACGGATAAGCCATAAGATCCTGCGCATCTCGGGGTGCGAAGTCACCAGGCAGCGCTCGAAACAGATCGAGTTGCCCACGCTCTGATGGAGAGAGATGTCGCACCGCCATCGGGGCAATCGCCTGCGGTCAGCGTGCGTAACGGCTGGACTGCGCCACGGCGGAAAGCGGGTGGCGCTTTGCCGGCAGGACCAGACCGCGCGGGTCGGAGGTTGAGGTGACGGCGCCGCGTTCGGCCCAGGCTTGCAGGTCGTCGACGGCATAGACGACGCGACCGCCGAGCTTCTTGTAGTCAGGCCCTGTTCCGTAGGTGCGGTGCTTTTCGAGGGTGCGCGCCGAGAGGCTCAGAAATTCGGCGGCTTCCTTGGTGCGCAGAAAACGCGGTGGCAGGACGGCGAGATCGGGTCGCATGGTTCGGCCTTTCGTGGGTTCGTTGGGGCTGCCGATGAACGGCGGCGGACGAAGGCCACAATGGCGAAGCGAAACTGGCGGGTTGCAGGGCGAATTTGGGGGGTATCAAAATCGCCCACTGGAGGCAGGGCGATGGACGAGGCTAGGACCGGCGATGGTGGCGAAGCAACCGTCGATAGCCGCCCGCGATCATGCCGCGGGCATCGCGCAACAGGGATTTGATCGCATGGCGCGCCGAAGAGGCTTGCCATTCGTCGCGGTCGAGATCGCCGGTTCGGAATAGAGTTTGCGCAATGTCCAGCTGCGTCGCGCCATCGCGAACGCCGTCGAATGTTCGCAACATGCGCTTTGCCCGCGCGCGCTGCTGGGGCGTTATCCGGGTGTCAGGCGGGATGGCGCGGCCATAGAGTCCCGCGAGCAGACGATGAACGGCTTGAAGCCTGTCGAAACCTTCGAGGTCGAGCGGTATGACGGCCGCTACCGGCGCCGAGCCGGTCGTGAGCAGCTGAACCTGCTCGCCATTGCCAAGCTGAAAAATGGAATGGACGCCTTGCTCGTCAACTTCCTCCGCCCCGCCATGGAGCGAAGGCTGGCTGTCATCGGCTTGGACGAGGGCAGAGGGCGCCGACGTCAAGACAACGACACTGGTGTCGTCTTGCGGTAACCAGAAGACCGAAGGCGTCGGTTGATCGAGATACGGATCTGCCGCGAAATCGCAACCTCCAGCGCTGACGGATTTTTTCCGTCAACATGGCCCGGTCCGCGTCCCTCGCGGACAATGCTTCGAAGTCCTGATTGTAGGTCTCGTTTCGGCGAAGCCATTCCCATGCAAGGCCCGACGCGGTCAGCTTCTCGACATGGTCGTAACGTGCCGAAGATCGCCAATGTGACGCATCGGGCATCATTGTCATCCTCCCCCAGATCAATCGATTGCGGGAGAATCAGGATTCCCGGAAGGGTTGATCGCTGGAAGTCAGAATCTCGGCAACAGGTGATGCCCTATTGGCATCGCCCGTCAGTGGGATTGGTCTTTACGCAGCAATTCTTGATAGCCGCTCTCGGACATCCACTTGGCGCGCGCCAAGTG
>Ga0075029_100000684_pt1 | contig 19326 bp, 10 predicted proteins | sample LitLauG_LLR_2013_FD_71391 | JGI IMG/M metagenome (GOLD analysis project Ga0075029, IMG submission 71391) | Freshwater sediment microbial communities from North America - Little Laurel Run_MetaG_LLR_2013 | ecosystem: Environmental > Aquatic > Freshwater > Creek > Sediment | place: USA...
TTGCAATAAAAAGCCTTGGCGTTAAGTTTTTGGCATATATATTGCACACTTAGATAAAAATAATGCAATATATATGCCAAAAATGGGGTGGTTAAGTGTACAGAAGTGCTACTATATCAGCGAATACCTCGCTGAAAGGCCCTGGTTATAGGCCCGAATAACCAGGTGACTACGGTGCGCACCCTAAAGCTTCACCGTCAACCGGGCATATATACGAGGTATTCTATACTATGGCTAATCGAAATTGGTCTTCCGCTGGTAAAATCTATTCAATGCATGTCATGCCTGTTCTATTGGATTGTAACTTCATTGTTGACAATGCTAATGGCAATGGGTTAGGCATTAGGTCTTTAAAAGGCCCTGCTATTCAGAACGTCTTTATGCATACAACGGCTAGCCCTGGTGTGGGCAATGGGGGAGTTGTTAATCCTAACCCTGCCCCTGGTGCCATTATGATTCAGCTTGCCGATAACTATAACCGCTATCTATCTGGATTTGCTGGCTTTATTGCACCAGTGGGAGCTTCAAGCCCTTCGATTACTGCGGGTAATCCTTATGTTATTACAGCGTTAGGTACGGCTAGCATTGCTCAATGGCAAGCTGCTGGTGTTCCTAGTGGCGTAGCTCCTGCTGTAGGCTTGGCTTTTATTGCTAAGGTATCTGAGTCATTGCCTGGCGGCGCTATGGCCGCTGCTCCTGCTAGCTCTAACCTTGGTCACATTGAATTGATCGGCGATCCTAACCTAGCTATTAGCTCAGTGCCTCAGGGTCAAGGCTTTATTATTGCTCAGGCCTTTAACGGCGGCAGTGCGGTAGCTCCTACTAACGGCACCGTCATAAGCCTTGCATTTTACTTGAATAACTCTTCTGTATTGGTACAGGGCGAGTAAGTTTAGGCTATAAGGCCCTTGGTTGCCTCTATAGGCGATTGTTTTAAAAGTTTAGGGCCTTAGGTACGTAAAGCATGCCTAAGGCCCTAAAGCCAAACTGAAAGGCTTTAAATGGCTGGAATAGCCGGCATACCTCAAAATTTTAATGTAAGCCAAGGTAATAGGCAAGTGGCCTTATCTTGGGATATAGTGGCTGGTGCTACCGGCTATGATGTGTATCGTAGCTTCGATGGCGTTACATTTACTTCATATGCGTTAACTGGCGTCAATCAATTCTTAGACATAGAAGTTATTGTAGGCGTTAAGTATTGGTATCAGGTAGCAAGCATCAATGCTTCTGGCACGTCAAGCCCGTGCCCTAGCCAAATGGTTATACCCGCTCCTGATGCTGAACTATCGCTATATGAGATAAGGCAGCGCGCTAAGGAGCGGGCTAATAGAGAAGATTCTAACTTTGTTACCCAAACCGAATGGAACTTCTTTATTAATCAGGCTATGTATGAGCTTTATGACATGCTCATTACTGTTTATGAAGATTACTTCCAAGCTCCTGAAATAGTATTTTACTCCAATGGTTCTAGCTACTTATATCCTTTGCCTGACGGTGTCTTGACGTTTACAGATAGCATTAGCGGTAACACCATTGTGGCTCCGCCATTCTATAAGATGCTTGGCATTGATTTAGGGTTGAATAACGCTAACAATGCTTATGTCACAATGAATAAGTATAATTTAATTGATAGGAATAGGTTTGTCTATCCTAACACGGCTAGCACTATATATGGGGTGTTTAATCTTCAATATAGGATTATGGGCAAAAACATTAGGTTCATTCCTACGCCTAGTGCGGGCCAACCCATTAGGCTTTTATATGTACCGCGCTTGCCTACCTTGCTGCAAGATACTGATTTAAGTACCATTGGCTTTAGTGGTTGGTTGCAATATGTCATTGTTAGGGCTGCTAAGTACGCGTTAGATAAGGAAGAATCTGATACTTCAAGCTTAGACGAAGAGCTACTCTTTTTGAAAACTAGGATTGAAGAATCGGCGCCTAACAAAGACGCAGGCCAACCTGACACAGTGTCTGACACCAGGCAAGGGAATTGGTCTGATGGTTGGGGTGGCGGACGTAATGGTTCAATTGGGGGTTGGTAGTAATGGCTAACCTTCCTTTACTTCAAACCACAGATTCGGTGCTATCTATGTTGCAAACTAGGTGGCGCGCCATATTGAATCCTGTCTTGGCTTTGCCTCAGACAAATAGCTCTATACTGTCAAATGTGCAGCTTAAGGTTGGAAGTAATGTTATAAATCATGGGCTTGGCCGTACTTTGCAAGGTTGGTCTTTGGTGAGGCAAAGGGCCGCAGCCTCTATATACGACAATCAGGACAATAACCAAACCCCGGCTTTAACCCTGGTGCTGGTGTCGTCTGCTGCCGTGTCTGTTGATTTGGAAGTGTTTTAAATGAGTAATGTTTATACCAATTCGCCTAACATGATGCTTCCTATTCCTAGCGTGGGAAATACGTCAGGCCCTGCTTGGGCGTCTGACATTAACGCGTCTTTTGGATTGGTGGATAGCCATGACCATTCGCCGGGCAAAGGCGTTCAAATACAACCTAATGGCCTGAACATTTCTTCTGATTTGTCTATTAATGACAACAATTTAACGTTTGTCAGAGCGCTTAGGTTTGATGTGCAAGCATCTGCCATTGCCGCTTCTGGCTCTGACCTGGCTGAATTGTTCTCTGCCGGCACCAATGGCGATTTATATTACAATGACGGCGCGGGCAACCAAATTAGGCTCACGGCGTCTGGTGCCATTAACTTTACGCCCACCACTATCCCAGGGCTGTCGGCTCCTGCGTCTTTAACCTACAGCTCTACCAGTAAGACTTTTACGTTTGACAGCAACACGTCTGTAACGGCAGACATTTCCGTTTCCAGCGTTAATTTAAGCCCCATGACGGCTAGCTCTAATGCGGTCACCATTGCGCCCCCCAGCACCGTTGCCAGCGCGTTTACGCTAACTTTACCCAGCGCCACCCCAGGCGCTTTGCTGCCCTTGGTGTCTGATACATCAGGCAACCTGTCGTTTCAGCTTCTTAGCGGCGATCAAATCAATAGCGGCTCCATCACCGGGGCTCAAATTGCCAATAACGTTGTTTTAAACGGTACGTCAGTAACGGCTGGCAATAAACAAATCGTTGTTTCCCAAGCCAACCTGTCTGGCTCTGGTTTGGCCATTATGCGCGGCGTGGTGTCTGCTGACGGGTCCATAGCTTCAGGCGAAGGCTTTACCGTTACTTACGTAAGCACCGGTGTATATGCCATTAGCTACACGGAAGCGTTTTTAGACCTTCCTGCCGTGGTGGCTACGTCATCTGGTGGGGGCACGCCGTATTGGGCTACCTATGCTTCTTCCACGGCGTCTGGTGTCACTATTTACATCAATAGGTTTGACAATACGGCCCACGACACTGAGTTTGCGTTTATAGCTTCCGGCAAAAGAGGATCTTAACATGCCGCAAGGTATACCTAAGCAGGCCATACCGCTAAACTTTAGCCAAGGCCTCGACACCAAAAGCGATAGAAAACAAGTACAGCTTGGTAAGTTCCTTAAGCTTCAGAACAGCATATTCACCAAGGCTGGGCTGCTTCAGAAGCGTAATGGCTACGGCTATTTGCCCGCGCTGCCAGATGCTTCTAGTTCTTTCTTAACCACGTTTAATGGCAACTTGACCGCGATTGGTACGTCGCTTAATGCCCTTGTAACGGGCATTGATACCTGGATCAATAAAGGATTTTTGCAACCGGTGCAGCTTAGCACAATGCCTTTGATTAGGTCAAATACTAATCAAATTTATGCTGACAGCGCTATTGCGCCCAACGGTTTAATATGCACCGTGTTTACGGACAATGTTCCTGTAAGCGGCTCCATAGTTGTATATCAAAAGTATGTCATTGCTGATTCGGTTACCGGGCAGAATTTAACTGCGCCTACAACCATTGTTGGGTCTCCTACGGGCGTCATTGGTACGCCCAGGGTGTTTGTTGTCGGCAATTACTTTATTGTAGTGTTTGATAACAACGTGTCTGGGTCTCATAGCCTTGGATATATGGCTATTAATTACAATAACCCCCGCCCCTACTCCACGCCCGTGGCTGGCACCATCTCAACTTCTTTTAACCCCACGACCCCCGTTAACTTTGACGGAGTAGTTGTCAACAACAATCTTTATTTGGCTTGGCGCGGCGCCGACGCAGGCAACGCTTTGCGCATGGCCTATATCTCAAGCACCCTGGTAGTTAGCTCACCGGTGATATTCTCTGGCTACAATCCTATTAACATGAGCGTTACGTCCGCCAACTACGGCGCTAACTTCGGTACGACGGCCATCATTGCCACGTTTTACGACGGCACAACGATTTATAGCGTTGCTGTTACGCCCTTGTTAGCTACGCTTGCAGGCTATCCGCTTACCGTCACTACCGCATCAAACGTGGTAAATCTTAACTCTGTGGGCATTAATAACCCAAGCGTGCCTACTCAAACCATTGGTTATGTTACCATAACCTATGAAGTAGCTAACAACTACGGGTACGACTCCGCCCTGCCCTCCAACTACACGGTGACGGGGCAAATTGAAATCTTTCCTGCCTTGTCTTTGTTTGGCAGCCAAACTTATACGCAGCGCAGCGTGGGCCTAGCGTCTAAAGCCTTCCTTATCGACGGATATGCCTATTATTTAGCCACTTATTACTCTGTATTCCAGCCCACGTATTTTTTAATGCGCGCCGGATGCCAGGCAAATGGTCTAAACGTGGGCGGCCCAGTTGTTGTGGCTAAGCTTGCTTATGAAAACGGCGGCGGGTATTTGACTAAGGCGCTGCCAAGCGTGTCTGTAAACGGCACTACGGCCAGCATTCCTTATTTGTACAAAGATTTAATACAGGCTGTTAACAAAACCCAAGGCGTTTCTAATGCTGCCGGTGTCTATTCTCAAACTGGCATTAACATTGCAAACTTTAATTTGGCTACGGCTGCCATTGACAGCTCTGAAATTGGCCAGAATTTAAACATCACCGGGGGCTTTCTTTGGGGTTACGACGGATATGATGCCGTTGAAAATGGCTTTTTTGTGTGGCCCGATAACGTAGAAGCTGCTTGGAGCGCATCAGGCGGCTCTATGGCTGCAAAGCCCGATTCTTCTACCAACACCAACGCTTATTACTACCAAGTTACCTATGAATGGTCTGATAACCAAGGTAACCTCTATCGCAGTGCGCCTTCTATACCAGTAGGTGTAACAACTTCGGGCAGCGGCACCTCGGGCTCAGTAACTCTCAACATCCCGACCCTTCGCCTTACTTATAAGATCAACAACCCGGTAAAAATCGTTATCTACCGCTGGTCTGTAGGACAGGAAACATATTATCAAACCACGAGCATTCAAAATCCTATTTTGAATAACACTGCGGTTGATTATGTTACCTATGTCGATACTTTAGCCGATTCATCTATCATTGGCAATAATATAATTTACACCAATGGTGGCGTATTAGAAAACATAAGCCCTCCTGCCACTAACATAATTACGTTGTTCAACAACCGCATTTGGCTTGTTGACGCAGAAGATCCTAACCTATTGTGGTATTCAAAGCAAGTGATTGAGGCCACACCGGTGGAAATGTCAGACTTGTTAACCCTATATGTTGCGCCCACGACTGGCGCTCAGGGTTCTACGGGCAACATCACAGCGCTTGCGCCCATGGATGATAAGCTTTGTATATTTAAAAAAGACGCAATCTTTTATTTAAACGGCGTTGGGCCAGATAACACAGGATCAAACTCCCAGTATTCTGATGCTCAGTTTATTACTAGCACCGTGGGTTGCATTGTGCCACAAAGCATTGTATTTATGCCACAAGGTCTTATGTTTCAAAGCGACAAGGGCATTTGGCTCTTGGGTCGCGACATGAACACGTCTTATATTGGCGCGCCTGTTGAAGACTTCACTCAAGGCGCTTTGGTGCAAAGCGCGGTTAACGTGCCTGGCACCAACCAGGTGCGGTTTACCCTTAGCTCTGGCATTACCCTTATGTATGACTATTTCTACGGTCAATGGGGCACGTTTGTGAATGTGCCGGCCATTTCCAGCACGTTATACCAAGGGCTGCACACTTACATAAATTCTTACGGCCAAGTGTTTCAAGAAACACCGGGGCTATATCTTGACGGCTCAAGCCCTGTTCTTATGGCGTTCAGCACTTCGTGGATTAACATGGCTGGATTGCAAGGCTATGAACGGGCATATAGATTTGATCTTATTGGTGATTACCTTAGCCCGCATGATTTGTACGTCACTTTGGGGTACGACTACAACGACAGCCCGACCCAAGCCATACTTATCTCGCCCACCAACTATAGCCCCGCCTATGGCGGTGATCCTCTCTACGGGGATGGGTCGCCTTATGGAGGGCCGGGCAGCTTAGAACAGTGGACGGTTTGGCCTCAACGGCAACGATGCCAAGCCTATCAAATTAGCGTTCAAGAAGTCTACAATCCTGCTTACGGCGTTCCTGCTGGAGCCGGATTTACGATGAGCGGCCTCAATCTTATTATTGGAGCCAAAAAGGGATACCGCCCCGCCAGGGCCTCTACCCAAGCTGGTTAATATGCAGCACATTGAAAAATTTAACAAAAACACCCAAATTGAAGTTGTGGGTGCCTGGCTTAAGGCAAGGAATGAATATATCCCTCCTGAGCATGAATATCCAGAAATTGGGTATATGATATTTGAACGCGGGGAGCCAGTAGCCTGTGCTTTTATCCGCAAAGTAGAAGGCAACTTTGCCCAGTTTGATACCCTGGTAACCAACCCAGATTTTCCTGGGGACATAAGGCATTCGGCTCTAGACGTTCTTGTGGCCCACGTAATGCGTGAAGCTAAGTCTTTAGGATTTAAGACAATTTCTGCTTACTCCCTGGACTTAAACACTGTACTAAGATCGTCAAAACATGGCTTCAAAGTAATGCCCCATGCTTTAATCGTAGCTGATCTTAACTAGGAGACCCTGAATGTCCATGCTCGGCAAGTTAGGCGGCGACGCCATGACTGCAGTAAACGTAATGTACCCGGCCACCAATTTAATTGGTAGCACCAAGGGCGGCCTCAATTTAGGTATGCCTACCATGTTAGGTGGCGGCAGCGGAGGCGGTGCGTGGCAAGCGGCAGGTGCAGGGCTTCAAGTTCCAGCTACAACTGACCAAGCAACTAGCGCATACAACAATGCTAACAATGGGTTAGCTCAACAGCAAGCTTTTCTTCAGGCTCTTCAAGCCCAAAACGGCGTAGCCAACCAATCTTCAGTTTATAACCAATTACAAGGCATTGCCAACGGCACTGGTCCTAACCCTGCCCAAGCCATGTTAAATCAGTCTACAGGCTCTAATATTGCCGCTCAAAGCGCTTTAATGGCCGGGCAACGCGGAGCAGGCTCCAATACGGGCCTTATCGCCCGTCAGGCGGCTCAACAGGGCGCTGCAACTCAACAGCAAGCAGTCGGCCAAGGCGCCACAATGCAAGCCAACCAAAGCCTTAACGCGTTGAGTGGTATGGGTTCTCTTGCTACGCAGCAAGTGGGCCAGCAACAGGGCGCGATTACCGGGTACAACCAAGCGGCCCAAAGCGAACAGCAAAATCTTTTAAATGCTATTGCATCAGCTAACCAAGCTCAGGCGACAGTTGTGGGCGGCCAAAATGCTGCTAACTCTGCAATTCAAGTACAGAATGCTAAAGGCCAGCAAGGTCTTATGGGCGGCGTTATGAGCGGCATTGGTTCTGCCATGATGATGGCAGCCAAAGGCGGCGTCATCGAAAAGCCTCGTAAGAAAATGGCCGATGGCGGCGACCCAGGCGCAAACCCGGATGCTAGCTTAACGACCAACACTACGCAACCTTTGCCCAATCAACCGGTATATCCTTCTCCTGGGCAGCCGCCAATTAAATCAAGCTTTGCAAAATTTGTAAACGGATTTGCGCCTCCTGGCGGCGATCAATCACAAAACGGCCAAACACCTGCTGGCAACACGTTTTTTGATTCTGCAAATGGAGAAAACGCCGGTGCCTCAAGTTTGACTAAAGGGTTGTTAAGCGCACTTAAATCGTCTGTTAATACCGACCCAAACAAAGGTATTGACAAATCGCTGACGGCAACTGACCAACCTATTGCAACAGGCTATAATGGTTTTGATCCATCGTCTGGTCAAATTGCCGGCCCTCCAGCTCCGTTCTCAACCAGCGCGCCCAATAACCCTGGCGCTGACCAAGTGCTGCAGCAAGACAATTCAGAAAATCAAAAAGAAGCTGATCAAGTAACGCAAGATGCCGAAGCCTCAAACAGCAGCCCAATGCCTGGCATGGGAAGTGGCGGTTCAAATATGCCTGACCCAGCAGCGGCGGCGGGCATGGCCAAGGGGGGCAAAGTTAAAGCCCTTCTATCTCCAGGCGAAGTTTATCTTTCGCCTAAAAAAGCTAAAGAAGTTGCCATTAAAGGTAAAAATCCAGTTAAAGAAGGCAAGCACGTTCCTGGCAAAGCTAAGGTGCCTGGCGATTCTTATGATAATGACACGTTTCCCACCACGCTTCAAGAAGGTGGCGTTGTCATTCCCCGTTCCGTAATGCAATCAAAAGACCCAGCTAAAGCCGCGCACGCTTTTGTAACAGCGGTGTTAGCTAAACATAACATGAAGAAAAAAGCTTAATATGTTTAAGTTTAACCTCAGTAATTTTAAAAAGTTAAAAAGCGACAAAGACACCACGGTGTTGCGCCATAAAGACGGGCACGAGATCCGCATTGCCCATTCTGCGCTGTCGCCTAAAGTACGCGCCGAGCTTCATGCTTTGCCTATGGCCGATGGCGGTCCCGTAGCGCCTTCCCCGACCCCTACTCCTACAACTAAAACCAAAACCAAAACAGATATTGGCGGTCCTCGCGGATTATACGCTGACGGAGAAGAAGTTACAAGAGTATCTAGTGAAGGCCCTACTGCTGTGCCTGGAAGCAAAATTCCAACGTCTACTGAAGCACAAGGTCGTCCATATATGCGCGTTTCTGCTCCAAATTGGGAAGCGGCATATGGCGTCCCCAATTCTGGTGGTGGGGGCAAAAGTGCCAACAAACAAGAAGAACCAAATGAATACGCTGAAGGCGGCAAAGTTAAAATGTATGCCGATTCGCCAGAACCTGTGTCGTCTAGCGACACAGCTCCAACAGCAAATAGTTCTTCGATGCAAGACACACCTGAGCAAATTGCCAAAGATGCTGCCGCACAAACTCCTGCGGCTCAAGATCAACCTGCCCCGGCTGCTCAAGCACCTTCAAACGGTTTAAGCCCTGCCGATCAACAGCGGCTGTATGAACTTTATAACCAGCATGTTACTGGCAATTTTGCACCCGGTGCGCCTAATAACATGGTTGGATTAACTATTGGTCCCGATGGTACGCTTCCCCCTGGCGGCTTACAACCTGCTGCAGCTAACGCTGCTTTTGCTGATTTGCAAGCAGAAAAACAAGACGTTGCCAACACAGCTAAAGCTAAAACTAATGACATTATTGCACAAAATCAAATTAGAGCAAAGTTTGGCCAAGCTCCCTTGCCTGTTCCTGGCCAACCTAACACGCCGCCTCAAGCGCCAGACACTGGTCCGGCTAATTTAGGCAACACCGGTGCAACTCAGGCTCCTGATCAAATGGGCAACATGTTGGGTTATAACCAAAAAGGCTATAATTTACAAGAGCAAGGCATTCAAGGCACTGCAAACGTAGCCCAGCAATTTGGTAACACAAGCGCCGCGCTTGAAGGTCAGCAAGCTGCAAACCTTCAAAATGCAAACGCTTCTTACCAGCAACAGTTTCAAAATGCGATGCAAGAACGATCAAATCTTCAAGAAGACGTTCGTAATGGCTATGTTAATGCTAACCATTTTTTAGAGAACCAATCTGCTCCTCAACGCGTATCTACAGCTATTGGTCTTATCTTGGGCGGCATGGGTGCTGGCTTAACTGGTGGACCTAACGTTGCGGCTGAGTTTTTAAACAAACAAATTGATAGAGACATTGCTGCGCAAAAAGATAATCTTGGCGCCAAAGAAAATTTACTATCTAACAATTTGTCACAATTTAAAAACATGAACGACGCCATGTTGATGACTCGCGTAAATATCAATGATTATTACGCGCACATGATTGATCAAGCTAAAGCTAAATATACTTCTCAAAATGCTCAAAACATTGCTGATCAAGCCAAAGGTGAACTTATGCAAAAGAACGCCATGCTTCTTAGCATGGTGGGTAGCCCTGGCTCGGCAACCGGCGCATTTCCTGGTTCACCGGGTTCTGACATTCAGAGCACTCAAAATTACATCAATTTGTTGCACATGAATGGCGATCCTCAGAGTATGGCTAAAGCTGCTGAAATTCAATCTCGTGTTGTGCCTAACGTAGGCGTTGCGGCAGTGCCCGTTCCAAATGAAATACGCGATCAAATTACTGCTCGTCAAACATTTGGTAAACAAATTCAACGTATTGAACAGTTTCAACATACGTATGGCGGCAGCTTAGAGGGTATCGCAGACCCTGCGGTTAGAGCCCAAGGCGAAGCGCTTGCAAAACAAACGCAAGATTTGTACCGTCAAGCAAATTCTCAAGGTGTGTTTAAACCAGCAGAAGCTCAATTTGTCAACGGTGTTATTTCCGGAAGTCCGTCATCGTTATTTAGCCGGTGGACTTCGTTGCCTGGATACAAAGAAGCTGCCACGCTAAATCAATCCGAACTTAGCAACATGTATAATCAAGTCGGCTTACGGCCTCAAGGCGCCCCAAAAGCAGGCGCGTCTAGTGCAGCAAGTAACTTTTCGTTTAAGCCTAAAGGAAAATAATTATGGCCGATGCGCCAAATGTATCTATTCAGGGTACGCCCGCTCCTGCAACTGGAGCCGATCCTACCCAGCCTGTAGCTGCGCAACCTCAACAACAGGCGCCCGTGGCTGCTGCGCCCGTTAGTGCGCAAGATCAACCTAATATTCCTAACGAAATTAACGTATATGACGTAAGCGGCAACAAACCTATTCCAGGCACGTTGCCCGATAGCCAAGTAACAGAAGCCGTTGCAAGCGGGTCATTTAGTTTTCCTAAAGGCGCGCCGGTGCCTGTCATTGCTCCGGACGGCACTATTGGCACATTAGAAGACCCGTCACAAGCGCCGGAAGCTTTTGCTAACGGCTATAAATACGCTACCTCTGCCGATTTAGACAATGAAAAATATAATACTTTTGGCAACACTGCGACGGCTTTTGCTGAAGGTGTGGGTCAAGGTTTAGCTGGCCCAGTTGCCACTGCGGCAGAACTTGCATTAGGACGTAACCCAGAAGAAATGCGCAAAACTGCTGAGCACCATGCTGTGGCACATGGACTTGGCGAAGCTACAGGATTTTTAGCCCCTGCCGTTGCTACCCTTGGCGCCTCTGGCGCTGCCAGTTTAGGAGTGCAGGGCGCGGCTGACGTTGCAGAAGCTATTAACGCTGGTTCTAAATTAACGCAAGCTGGACTAGTTGGACAAGTTGGTGAAGCTGCGGCTAAAGCCATGGGTCTTGAAGGCGGTTCTTTTGGGGCTAAACTAGCTCAAGGCGTTGCCAAAACAGCTACCGAAATGTCTTTGTTTGCGGCAGGCGACGAAGTTACCAAAGCTTTACAACAAGATCCAAATCAAACCGCTCAAACTGCATTAGCTGATATTGGCACGTCCGCTTTGGTCGGCGGCGCGCTTGGCGCTGTTGGCACCGGCGTGGGGGCATTGTGGAAGGCTTCCGGCGCCAGCCAAAAGCTTGGTGAAGCCCTTGGTATGATTAAAAACGATGCTAACGGCCTGGTTCAAGCTGACGGCCCAAGCGTGCATCCGATGGTAGCTAAAGCCATTTCGTTGGCTACGGATGTGCCGGAAGCTGACATTCAAGCTTACGCAGCTAGCCGCGCGGCCATCAATTCTATACCAGATGACAGTGAAATTTATCAACACGCATTAAATCACGTTGAAGCCATTAATCAGCGTGCTTCAGACGCCGCCGTAAATGCCAAAGACGCGGCTGAAGTCTATAAACAACTTGAGCAGCAAGTACAGACAGAATATCAAAACCAAGGCATGGAAGTCAAAAAAGCTGCCAAAATGGCGGCCGATACGCTAGCTAAAGCTCAAGAAGCTAAACAATCCGAAATATTACAAACGGCTTTAAACCAAGGTGCGCCGGTAACTGACGCCATGAAATTGCTTAAACAGCAAATTATTGACGGCAGCGGTAAAGCTCGCGACATTTTAGACACGTCTAATAAAGCCATTGATTTACATGATTTTTATGGCAAAGGTCTTGAAATTATGGGCAAGCTTAGAGAACAAAACACGTTGGAAAGCCACGCAATGGCTGACCACATTGAAAAGTATTTAAACTTGGTGTCTGCCCCTGCCACTGAAGGCGGCAAGCGTCAATTTGCTGTACCTGCCGCCAAAGCAAAAAGCATGATACAAGGCCTTGATGCGGCTTCTTCTTATCCCGCTGGCACCGCTGACATTCCTAAAGGTTTATCGCCGTATTACAACCAGTTGCGCAACACGTTAGATGAAACACTAAAAAACACCGTGCCTGGATATCGGGAAGCAATGTTGCCTGTGGCTGAACGCATGAAGTTGCAAGCTGCTTTAGATCCGTTTGGCGACGAAGAACGTGTAGTTAGCCGCCTTAGAAGTTTAAAAGACCCGGTGCGCTATAAAAATGAAATGCCAGCGCTTAAAGACCTTGAAGCTAAAACTGGCCTCAGTTTTACTGATAAGTTAGAAGACTACGCTAATCCTGAGCTAAATAAAACTCGGCTTCAAAACATACCGGAATACAAAGCTGCCCAAGAAGCTGCCCAACTTAAAGAAGCTCTTAGCGATCCAAGGCGCCAAGCTTTTGTTGATGAGTTTTTATCTAAATCTGATGAGCACCAAGCTATGGTAAAAGCAGCCGCAGAAAAAGCAGCGGCTTTAGCCGAAAAAGCCAAAATATCTGGTGTTACGCCCAACAATCTTCAAGGCGTCTTGGCAGTAGCCCAACGCGGTAAAATTGCCCCCAATCGCATTTTGTCTCAGTTTCCTGATATGGAAGGCAAAGAACTGCCAGAGCTTCTTAATCTTAGCCGCATTAAAAATGCTTTTCAAAAAAGCACAATTAATGGTTCTCGAAAAGTTAACATGTACGCCGGCGTACTTGGCGGTATTGGCGGGGCATTAACTGGCCACGCTGGAGCCGGTATTGGCTTAGGCGCAGGTCTTGGCGGCATGGCCGACAAATATGGCCCTACTGTTGCCAAAAAGGTGCTAGATGCGTATTTAGATCATTTTGGCAGCGTCACCAAGGCTGTAGGAAATGACAACCGAGACGTTGTCCGGCTGGCAATTGCCAAAATGTTAGACAAAGACGCGGCTCTAACCGTAGCTCCTAATCGCATTGATATGGGCAGCGCTCCTAATCCAGATGGGTTTAAAGGCACTGTAGATTTTACCCAGGCTGTGATGAATGGCGAAAAGCGCATTAAAGCTGCTACAAAAAACATATTTAAAGACGATGCCGATGTGCTGCCTAAATCGGCTATGCCTACCGAAGCAGACCGAAATCGTTTGCAAAAACAAATGGATGAATACCAACAAAAACAGACTTCCCCAAATGTTGTAGACTACATGAATAAAAAGTTTGCAGCGGTGTCGCATTATATGCCTGACCATGGCGAAGCTTTAACCCAGACAACGGCTAATATAGCCAATTACCTGCACCAGGTGAAGCCGATAATGCCGCAAGCAGGACTACTAGACCGGCCCATGGAAATGCCGGCTGGCGCTAAAGCCCAATATGACCGTACTTTAAACATTGCTGAGCAACCGTTAATAATTCTTCACAATATTAAAAAAGGCACTTTAACGCCTCGCGACCTTCAAGATTTTAACACCATGTTTCCAGCCCTTAAAAACAAGCTGGCCCAAGAGCTTACCAGCAGCATGATTGAACACGCTTCTAAAGGCAACATCGTGCCCTACCAGACCCGTTTAGGCCTCACATTGTTCCTAGGGCAGCCTATGGACAGCACTTTGACCCAGAACGCCATTATATCAGCTCAGCCTATGTCTATGCCCCAACAGCAGCCTCAACAGCCGCAAAAGAAGCCGCCAACCAAGTCCCAAAGCGCGGCTTTAGAGAAGATGCCGCAAATGGCTAGGACGCCTCAACAGGCCGCTGCGCAAGGAAAACAATCCCGTGAATAACCAGGGACTTGAGGTCTACTATAACCAGGGCCAACAGCCCGAATCTATCAAGAGGGATTCATGAGCGGCAGAAAATCAAATCTAAAGCAATATCAATTAGTTAAGAACGGCGACATGTCGCAGGCGTCCATTACGTCTCCGGTCACCAACATTGCTAATTTAGACAACATCGGCATTCAGCTCAATTTTACCGGGTCTCCAACGGGAACGTTTCAAATCCAAATTTCTGCCGACTACAACCAAGATTACCAAGGAAACGTTGAAAATCCTGGCAATTGGGTGCCAATGGTTTTTAGTACCCCCCCTGTTGCTTCTGGTTCTGCCGGTTCTGTGTATCTTGATATTGCTGAGCTTTCTGCTCCTTGGATTAGGGTTGTTTACGTTCGTGCATCTGGTTCAGGCTCATTACAAGCTTGGATTACAGGAAAGATGATTTAATATGTCAGAGCAATACATTAGATACCCCAGTGCTGGCTCAGGCGGCGGGGTTCCGGTTTATTCGACTTTTTCAGCATTTCCTTCTAGCGCATCTGAAGGCTCTTTAGCCATTGCCGCAGACACGGGCATTCTTTATGAGTTCCATAGTGGAGCCTGGATACCTCTTTCGGCCCCAGGTGACGTTCTTGCCATGGCTGCGCTTGACTCCCAAGCAGCTAATGCTCAAGGCGCTTCTATTGTTCCTGGCTTTTTATCCATGCAAAGCGCCTCGGCTACAGAGCCGGGCCTTGTAAACACCATTGCACAAAGCTTTGCTGGAAACAAGACTTTTACTGGGTCTATTTCTGCGGCTAACCTTTCTGGAACCAACACCGGGGATGTTACGATTGGCAGCCCTGCCCACGGCCTTAGCGTTGCTGCTGGTCAAGTTCTTAGCCTTGGTCTTGCCAGTGCGTCTGCAACCGGTGCTTTGTCAAGCACTGATTGGAGCACGTTTAACGCAAAACAACCCGCATTAACTGCAAATTCTAAACGTATTTACGTTTCTGTTTATGGAAATGATAGCACAGGTAATGGATCTATTGCTGCTCCTTATGCTACAATTCCCGTTGCTCAAGCCGCCGCAGTAGCGGGTGGCGTTGCTTACGGAAGCAATACAATTATAGATTTAGCTCCTGGCACTTATGCACTTCCTGCATCGTTTGCTTTTCATGATTTTGTGTTCCTTGAGTGCGTTGCGCCTGCCAGCACTGGTAGTGAATGCGTTTATATTGCTGTTGATTCTGGGGGAGCAACTTGGACCCCAGCCGATGCAAATGCTCAATTAGCTTTTGGTAATTTATATATTTTTGGCGGACCCATTATTATTAATGGATATTCTAATGGTCCGCAGCAAGTTACTTTTAACAATTGCTCTGTTCAAGTAGGTATTAATTTAAATACCGTAGCTTTTCAAGCGTATAATTCTATTTTAAGCGGAACAGTCACGTCTACGGGCGGTTGTACTTTTGGAATTTTAGATACTTATTTGACCGGCACTTTAACTGCTGATAATTATACGTATATTTTTTATACAGGCGGGGCCATTTATAATAACGTATACCTTAATTCTGGTTCAGGCATTACGTGTTATAATTCTTATGCTAGTGCGGCAATTACTTGTACGGATGCCAATTCTTATATTCAATTAATTGGAACCCCGTACGCTGCTGTTGTAGCAAATGATAACACGTCTTTACAATTATCAGGCAGTGCCCCTGTTAATTCTGCCGGTACTCCTGGCATGGGCACTATTACTGTTGGAAATAGCGTTAATCCCCTTGAAGCAGATGTTGTCTCTTTGCCGCAAGTTGCAAATATTAGCATCGCTTCCGGTAGCACTTTGACTTATGAAAGCTATGCTAATGCTTTGGGTTATGTGCCTGGCGCTAATTATCCGTCTGGGTTTCCAAATCCTGCAAACGTTCAAAATGCTCTTGACTCTTTAGCAAGTCAAAATTTTGTTAACACAGGGGCTGACGCCCTTGGCGGAGTTTTAGGATACCAAGATGCAAGCGGCACTGGGCCTGGAGGCATTGCCGTATCTTTGCCTATTGGACATATTTATACTGATTCTAACATTGTTTTTGGTGTCAATACTGGCGTACCGGGGCTAGTTAATGGTAATGGTACATTTTCTTTAGCTTCAAATTCTGGCAACAAGTTTTTTGCGTCTCCTGCTAATGGCAGCTACGGCGCCGCCACTGCGCGCGCCATTGTTAACGCCGACTTAGCGGGCACCAGTGTTCTTATTAACCCCATGACTACTGCTGGGGATTTAATATTTGAAAACGCTACTCCTGCTGCTGCCCGTCTTCCTATTGGCTCAAATGGCCAGGTATTGACCGTTGTTAGCGGTTTGCCGGCTTGGGCTTCTCCTGGTTCAGGAACCACAACTGTTGGGACCATTGATTCTCAAACACCTAGCTCAAATGGCGCAGTTATTTCTGGCTCTTCGCTTTACATGCAAAGCGCTTCGAGCAGCAATCCTGGGCTTGTAAACACTTCTGCTCAGACGTTTGCCGGTGTCAAAACGTTTAGCTCCACGATTACGGGGAGCGTAAGCGGCACGGCGTCCAACGTTACGGCTACGTCTAATAGCACGTTAACCACTCTCAGCGCTTTAAGTTTGCCCGGCAGCCAAGTATCCGGCGATATCTCAGGAAACGCGGCAAACATTACGGCTACGTCAAACAGCACGTTAACCACGCTTTCAGCTCTTAGCCTTCCTGGCACCCAAGTAACTGGCAACATTAGCGGAAATGCTGCTAATATTACCGCTACTAGCAATTCAACCCTTACAACTTTAAGCTCGTTGTCATTGTTAGGCTCTCAAGTAACTGGCACGGTTCCTGCAGCTACTGTTGCTGGCAACATTACGGCTACGACCAATAGCACGTTAACTACCCTAAGCTCGTTGTCATTGCCTGGATCTCAAGTAACCGGCACCGTGGCAAATGCTACCACGGCAGTTAACATTACTGCAACCAGCAACTCGACGTTAACTACGCTTAGTGCGTTGTCGCTGCCAGGCTCTCAGGTATCTGGAAACATTTCAGGCAATGCTGCAAACATTACGGCTACGTCAAACAGCACTCTGACTACCCTATCGGCTCTTTCGCTGCCAGGCTCTCAGGTATCTGGAAACATTTCAGGCAATGCTGCAAACATTACGGCTACAAGCAATTCAACGTTAACCACGTTGTCTGCGCTTAGTTTGCCATATTCCCAACTTACCGGTGTTCCTGCATTTTTAACCAACCCAATGACTACCTTGGGCGACATTATTTATGAAAATGCGACCCCGGCACCTGCTCGTTTAGCTGGTAACACCTCGACTACCAAACAGTTTTTAACTCAAACTGGTACGGGTACTATTTCGGCTGCTCCGCAGTGGGGCGTTTTGGCTTCTGCGGACATTCCAGATAACGCAGCTAACACGACCGGCACCGCGTCAAATGTTACTGGCACTGTTGCTGTTGGTAACGGTGGAACTGGTGTAACCTCGGTTACAACGTCACCTACGGCTACCTCGTTTGCTGGTTGGGATGCAAACAAGAACTTATCAGCAAATAACCATTTAAATGGATTTACTAGTACTGCTACTGCAGCTAGCACAACCACTTTAACTGTTTCATCTACAGAAATTCAAGTATTTACCGGTTCTACTACACAAACTGTAGCGCTTCCTGTGGTTACTACGTTGGTTAACGGTCAATCATTTCAAATTATTAACCAAAGCACCGGCGTTGTAACTGTTCAGTCTTCTGGCGGCAACACATTGCAGGCTTTGGCTGCTAATACTATGACTACCGCCACTGTAGTTAACACTGCGGGGGGTACTGGTACAGCTTCATGGGTATGGACTTATGATATTGTTACCCAATCTACGCTGCCAGTGGCTTTGGGCGGAACTGGCGTAACTTCAGTTACTACTGCTCCTACTGCAACCGCTTTTGCTGGTTGGGATGCTAATAAAAACCTTAGCGCCAACAGCCATATTGACGCTTTTACAACTACCGCTACCGCTGCTGGTACTACTACTTTAGTTGTTGGGTCAACTAAAATCCAAAACTTTACTGGTTCTACAACCCAAACGGTTGTATTGCCAGTAGTTACTACTCTTGTTAACGGCCAGCAATTCATTATCAACAACCAAAGCACTGGCGTTGTAACTGTTCAAACTTCAGGCGCTAACACTATTCAAGCAATGGCTGCAAGCACTCAGCTTATTGTTACGGTTGTTAATACTGCTGGCGGCACGGGCACTGCATCGTGGACTTGGGTCTATATGCCCAACGCTTCAACTGCGCTTCCTATTGCAGTTGGCGGTACAGCTAAAACAACGGTTACTACCGCCGCTGCGGCTTCAAGCTGGGCTGGTTGGGATGCCAATAAGAACATGAGCGCTAACGCGTTCATTCCTGGTTATACTACCACGGCTACGGCAGCAGGTACAACCACTTTAGTTGTTGGTTCTACGGAACGGCAATATTTTACGGGCACTACAACTCAAACTGTTGTGTTGCCAGTAGCTACCACGCTCACTAACGGCCAAAAGTTTAAAATTGTTAACAACAGCACCGGCGTTGTAACGGTTAACACTTCAGGCGCTAACACCATTCAAGCGATGGCTGCCAACACCGTGTTGAACTTAACCTGTTCAAATACGGCTGGCGGTACTGGTACAGCTTCTTGGACTTGGGAATACTTGCCCGACAACTCTGCCTTGTTAATGGCTAACCCCATGACTACTGGCGCAGACGTTATCTACGGCGGCACCAATGGCGTTCCTACCCGTTTGGCTAACGGCACTGCGGGTCAGGTATTACAATCGTCTGGAACGACCGTAGCGCCTGTATGGGGCACTATTCCTGGTAATACAACCATTGTCAAAGCTCCTACCGTTCAGACGTTCTTATCGGGTTCTGGAACGTATACCAGGCCTTCTAGCCCGGCTCCCATCTATATTCGCGTTATTGCGGTTGGTGGCGGTGGCGGTGGTGGGCCAGGGGGCTCAAGCACGGCTGCGGGTGGAGCTGGCGGCAACACTACGTTTGGAACGTCTTTAATCGTTGCTAACGGCGGTTCTGGCGGCTCTTACG
>Ga0075029_100000688_pt1 | contig 19298 bp, 15 predicted proteins | sample LitLauG_LLR_2013_FD_71391 | JGI IMG/M metagenome (GOLD analysis project Ga0075029, IMG submission 71391) | Freshwater sediment microbial communities from North America - Little Laurel Run_MetaG_LLR_2013 | ecosystem: Environmental > Aquatic > Freshwater > Creek > Sediment | place: USA...
GGCCGACCGCTACCGGCAATCATTGCCCGGAGGGCTGGACAATCTATCAATATCCCGGCCCCGGCTTCGATGGCATCGGCGAAAACAGCGCCGAGTCGAGCTACTACACCTGGGTCGACCAGCACAACACGTTCGGACTCGGCGAGGACATCCCGATGTCCACCGCCAATCTGAGTGACGGCTTCGTGGCGCTGAAGGACGGCAAGATGATCACGATCCGTATTCCCTATCCGATCAGCTTCTACGCCAAGGGCCTCGATGGGCGGATCGACGATCCGAATGCCGGCTGGAAGGGCCGCGGGCTGTGGAGTACCAACGGCGACCGCACGCCCTGGCTCAAGGAAGGCGGCAAGGGCTCGATGCCGCGCGCCTTGCACATCCAGATTCGGCCTAATCCGCTGGCGAACTGAGGTTCGCGGATAAATTTGGGCTGGCGGCCTCACAATCAAGAAATATAGAATCCCAAAAAACAAAGAAAGACGGTTGTGTGTCGCGCATGCATCAAAGCCGATGTGAAGGAAAGCGAAAACACCCGTCGTTAAAATTGCGAAGCGTACAGACGAAGTGTCGGTTCGCCGCGGCAAGCAGAAGGCGCTCAAGCTTGGGATACGTCTAGGCCAGCGACGCTAGATCTGGGCAACCGCGTTGCCAGGTAAGGAACACGTGCCGAGCTGATCCTTTGGGCCTCGATAGGTTTTAAGCCCGGGTAACTTCACGACCAAGGTATGAACGAGAAGCAACTGCTTGGCTTTGCCGCGTTTTAAACTGAGTGACGCACCCCCGGTGGCTCACGCGCTTCAAACTGTTTTGAGCCTCCACAAAGGAAACCATCATGGCCAAGATGACCAAGAATCAGTTGACTGATGCAATTGCAGAGAAACGCAGGTTTCCAAAGGAGACGTAAAGGCCGTCATCGAGCAGATGGCGATTGTAGGCTATAGGGAACTGAACGAATCCGGCGAGTTCGTCATTGGCTTCGCCAAAATGTTGGTCGTGAACAAGCCTGCGACTGAAGCCCCGAGCGGTGTAAATCCTTTCACGAAAGAGCCTATTGAGTTCGCGGCCAGCCAGCTAGCAAGTCGGCCAAGGCGGCATCACCCCTGAAGGTTGCTAAAGACGCTGTTTGAAGCGGACGGGTTGGTTGAGGCGCGTTCGTTCGCCTGAACTCTGGCTAATTCCGTCACACCCTAGACAGGCACCTCCGCCCGCACCTATGCACCCGAGACGGAATCTCTGGAGGGCCCTGGGGGACAGTCTCGCAAAGGCCATTCGGCCCGCGTGTCGCAAAGCGGTCATTCGCTAAGACATCACGGTTCGGCATGTGTTGAAAGCGGAAGTGGGAGTCCTACTGGTGGAATGACCGAACTTAGAATAAGTCGGATCGTATTCCCAGGATTTGAGAACAGGACGAGGGGAGGAACAACCGTCATCATCGTTCTACCGATGGTTGGGTTTTCCCGGTGGGGCGATCAACGTAAAAGCGCTCGCCGCCGCTACCGAGCAGATGACTGCGCCCACCGCTGCGGCGACACCAAAAGCTGAAAGCAACGCAGGTCCGGATGACGCTATCACTGGTCCGATAAGAGCCGTAGCAACCAATCCGCCAGTACGCGCTACTGCGCTGTTCAGCCCGGATGCTGCACCGGTGTGGTGGCTGTCGACGGACATCAGTACCGCCGTCGTGAGTGGGGCTACCGCGCAAACCATTCCCAAAGCGATCACGACGATCGCGGGAAACACGCCAAGCCAATAGCTTGTGGCCAGCCCGATCCGCAGCGTTAGGAGAAGGCCGGCCGCGACGATGATCGGTCCTGTGATCAGCAGCCATCGTGGACCTACCTTGGCCGCAAGCGCACCGGCGGCAGGCGACGCCACGGCGATGACCAGCGGCAGGGGCAGCAGAGCAGCGCCGGCCTGCGTCGCGGTATACCCGCGCGCTTGAATCAACACATAGGGCACCAGTACGAACAACCCGCCGAGAGCGCCGTAGAGCAGGAGTGTCAAAAGCGTGAGGCCGACGAAGCTCCGGGACCCGAACAACGAGAGCGGCATCATGGCCCTGTCGCTAAGCCGCCGCTCCGCAGACAGGAACAGGAGCGAGAAGATCAAGCCCATTCCGAGAGCGACGAAGGTGAAAGGCGACCAGGCCCGACCGGATCCTTCGGTCAACGCCCAGGTCGCAAGACCCAAAGCAGCCGTGACCAGCGCTCCACCCAACCAGTCAAGACTGCCGGCTGTGTCATCGACGTCCCCATCGACGTAGCGGGACGCCAACACGATCGCAGCTACAGACAGCGGAACGTTGATCAGAAAGGCAAAGCGCCAGCTGCCGGCATCGATGAGCCACCCGCCAAGAACAGGTCCGATCGCGCCCGCAGCGGCTCCGGCCGCCGCCCATATGCCGATGGCGCGGCCTTTCGCTTCTCCGGAGAAATTCTGGCCTAGGATCGCGAGACTATTTGGCATCAGCATGGCGGCGCTCGCACCTTGCACGAACCGAGCAAGGAGCAACAAGATAAGGGTCGGCGCCACCGCGCAAGCCAGAGATGCGATGCCGAACAGCAAAACGCCCGTGATCAAGAGACGGCGGCGGCCGTACCGGTCTCCCACTGCTCCTCCCAGCAAAAGGAGCGCGCTCAAGGGTAGTAAATAGGCATTGACGACCCACTGCAGGCCGATGGCGTCCGCACGAAAGCTCCGACCGATCGCCGGTAGCCCAACATTCACGACCGAACTATCGATGAACGCCAAGCTCGACGCCAGGATCGTTGTCGCGATAACGAGGCGAGGGTGCGCGGGCGAACGCGTCCCTTCGGCTGTTCGCGCGATCGCGGCGTCGCAGGGAACGTGAAGGGCGTTGCTCATTTGTTGTCAATGTAGGCCGCATACCCTGGGAGAACCGGCGGGAGCAAGCGGAGCCGCACTAACGGTTGGATGCCTGGCAGTCCGATCCTTGACAGGCGCTCACGCAGAACCCAAGAAATGTTTTTAAGCTAACCTTGCCGTCTCCCGTTTTTGGACCCTCTTTTGCCGGTTACTGAAATCGAAACGCGACGAGAATGTCATTCTTTAATTCGATTTTCTAGGTCGATTGCCGATTGGCTTGCCCATGGCCCGTATCATGATTGGGAATTGCAGGGCTACAAGTGCGTCATCGGCAATTACATTCCGAAACACTACGCCTGAGCGGTGGGCCAGGTTGATCCTGAAGAGTCCCTGGTCCGACGGAAATCTGTGAGTACCATGAAATTCATCTGGTAAAGATCGAGAACCCTTTCGATCGCAGTGGTGGCGCTTGTGGCTGCAACCTTAACCGTCGGCCGTCCTCGTGATGTGTCTGAACCGATCTTGGGAACGGAATGGCAATGCACCCCCACCGCCTTCATAGTAACCACCTGCTCGGAATCCAGCGAGAGAACGAGATAGCGTATCGGTGCGCAGATCGCGGAGATTTTCCCCGTTTTCCGATTGCCGAGCCGTCACTATAGCTGACTGGCGGTTGATGGCGACTTCCGGTACGTCAACCTCCAAGCGCTCCGAATCGGCTCAATGGAGCGAGAGGAGGCGGTGTGCGCCATATTGATCGAGCGCGAATATCGGATGAACTCCGACCAGCTCGGAGTCGCGCGCCAGAGCAAGATTACGATCGTCCAGAATCAACCACTCTCCGTCCACGCGCGCCGCCAGCACCGCGTGGTCCTCGTTCTGGACGAAATCTCGAAAGATAACGATCTTCACATCGTCACGTGATAGTCCTGCCCGCAACAGTGCCGCGTATTTTACTTATCGCATAGTCCTCGCAGTCGCCTCGGTGGGTCTGGAGCGTCTCGAACGGTGGGCTCCAATGATCCGAAGCACCCCATTGCGCCTCGTCAGTCGTTGGTAGGGCGAGATTGACAGCCCTGTTGATCAGGCCAACACGCGCGAGGCCGGTACGATTGGTACCTTCGGCGGCAATCTGCAGCAGTTCTCTCGCGGGGCCTGGGCATGCTTCGGCAGCGCGGCAACGCGCCAGGACTGTCTCCTCCTGCTCGATCTCCAATTCCACGGTATGCCACTTCGACGATACGTCTCCCATGGCTGGCGCGGTTTTCATGCCGAACAACGAATTGTCGGCTGGTTGATGCGTCGCCGGATCTTCTCCAACCTTCTGATAAAGTTGGATCGTCGCGACGCCATCGATGGCCGCGGCCGGGTTTGCTGCACCAAAAAAGGCCGCACAGGCCAAGGCTGCCAGACTTAGTCGAAAACGCTTGCCCATGTTTGCTCTCCGGGCTCGTCTGTGCGCGAGTGTCACAAATGAGCGCGTAAGAGCTATCGGTGCATTTATTCGCGAAAAAGCGCGGAACGCTCAAAACACTTTCAACCAGAACGCACAAATCGATCGCCAATTCCGGAGGCCCATCCAGAACCTGGCCGTTGGGCGGTATTGCAGCAGGGAGTGACAGCGGCCAAACTGGTCAAATTTGAATATCTTGGCCGGTAGTCGTTGCGTGCTCAGCGGGCGCGGGTCGTATCCAGCACGGACGCAAGCATCGCCTGGATCTGTCGCGATTGCTCGAGGATGAATTCGAAGACGAGCCGTGTGCGCGGCGCCAGATGTCGTCGCGACGGATAGACCAGGTTCAAAGGAATGCCCGGAACGGGAAACTCGTTCAGCACGCAAACCAGTTTGCCATCGCGCACATCGTCGAGCACCTGGAACAAAGGGAGCAAGGCCATGCCGTGCCCACTGCGTGCGGCGAGATGTACCGCACCCACGTCATTGGCGAGAAATCCGCCGGAGACCTTGAATTCCTTGGGACTTTCGGGAGTCACAAAAGACCACACGTCCGACCCCGGTCCGATGTCGTGCACGATGCAGGTGTGGCTTGCGAGATCGGCAGGCGTTGACGGCCTTCCTCTCCGCTCGATGTAGCTTGGTGCCGCCACCAAAACGAAAGTAGCAATCCCGAACCGGCGCACGACCAGGGACGCATCGTTGACCTCGCCGACACGCACGGCAAGGTCGAGCCGGTCTTCGACCATATCACCGAACCGATCGCTGACGACGAGTTCGACCTTCAGGCCGGGATGGTCGGCGAGCAAAACCGGCAGGCGTTGCGAAAGTAGCCGGCTTGCGGTCACCGTCACGCCAATGCGCACCAGCCCTACTGGTGAGGCACTCTGTTTGCCGAGCGCGGCTTCCATCGTATCGACGCCATCCAGCACCGGCCGCGCGAGCCCAAGCAGCATTTGTCCATCGTCGGTCAGGCTGAGTTTTCGCGTCGTGCGGTGAAAGAGGCGGACCCCGAAATGGTTCTCCAATTGGGATATTTGCCGAGCCACCGCCGCCTGGCTCAGCTCGCGCTCTCGTGCAACGGCCGAAAAAGAGCCGGTCTCCGCGACCCGAACCAGGACATCGAGCGCTCCCAGAAGGTCCATCGATTTCCTCGAAAAACGCAAAGATCATTCAAAGGAAAGCGGGATTATCACGCTTTTGCAAGAGGTGTATTTGCTTGAGTGGTTTTTGATCGCAAAGCGCCTGAGACCCGATTCCGTAGGTAACGTCGAGAGATAGAGGTGTCGGATGACCAAATTTCTTGGATTCCTGGCCACTCTGAAGATCACCCTGATCACCGCAAGCATCGCCTTTGCATGTGGCGAAATTCTTCCGGTCATCTTGATCTCGGCCTTGTTCAGCCTCGTCCAGCTTAACGCGAAGCCGGTCGGTGGAATCCTACCGCAGGACAGCGCGATGATCTCCCCGAGCGACGGCCGCCCCGCCGCGCTGACCGATCCAACCGAATAGGAGCGATGACCATGTCGGAAGACAACGTTCTGCAAAGAAATGCAATCGCGCAGGCAGAGTCGGAAGGCCCGCATCTCGTCTGGAGCGAGCCGGCGGCGCCGTCCAACGATGAACCGGTGGTCGCGCGGGTTCCTCTGCGACAGAAAGGTCCCGCAACCGAACCAGGTGCGTCTCCGCCTCGCAACCCGGCGCAGCCGGTCAGCGGCAAGCCGCGCGCCGGCAATTTCCTCGGTCGCCGGCCCATGGTTTCCGCCATCGGTGGGATACTTCTCGCTTCGGTGTTGGGCGCGGGCTTCATCTATCTGGACAACGCCGAACGATTTCAGTCGACCGATGACGCTTTCATCGCGGCGCGGCAGTCTTCGCTGGCCCCGAAAGTGTCGGGCTACATCACCGCTGTCCCCGTCACCGACAACCAGCATGTCGTTGCCGGCGATGTCATCGCGCGCATCGATGACCGGGATTATCGCATCGCGCTCGAGCAGGCCGAGGCACAAGTTGCGGCCGCCCAAGCCAGCATCGCAAATATCGACGCGCAGCTCGACGTGCAGGCGGCGCAGATCAATGCCAACCAGGCGCAAGTCGATCAGGCGCAGGCAGCGCTGGTATTCGCGGAACAGCAGGCAGCACGCTATGAGCACCTCGAGCAGACTGGTTACGGCTCGGTTCAAAATGCACAGCAGTATTCCTCGCAACTGCATCAACAGCAGGCGGCCCTGGCGAGCGCGCAAGCCACGCTCAAGCTGGCGCAGCGGCAGCTCGAGTCGCTGAAGGCGCAGCGCAAGAGTGCGGTCGCAAACCTCGCGCAAGCTGAAGCCCAGCGAGATCAGGCAAAACTCAACCTGTCCTATACGACGGTGACGGCCGCTCAGTCGGGTCGCGTAGTCAACCTCGGCGCCGCCGCTGGTCAATTCGTGCAACCCGGCACAAATCTCACGATATTCGTGCCGGACCAAATTTGGGTCACGGCGAATTTCAAAGAAATCCAGCTCGACCATATGAGGCCTGGCGACCCGGTGACCCTGCAGATCGATGCGTATCCCGGACGCACGATCCGCGGTCATGTCGACAGCGTTCAGCCCGGGTCGGGAACCGCGTTCTCGCTTCTGCCTGCCCAGAATGCCACCGGCAACTACGTCAAGATCGTCCAGCGCGTGCCGGTCAAAATCGTCATGGACAATCCCCCGACGGATGTGGCGCTCGGCCCAGGCATGTCGGTGGTCCCAAGCGTGCGGATCAACCCCGCGCCTTCGTATTATGAGCGACTGAGGAAAATCCTGTGAGTGCTCCCTCAATTCAGGCCGAACCTGCCGCCGTCAATCCCTGGGTGATCGCCATCCTCGTCGCGGTCGCGAGCTTCATGGAGGTGCTCGACACCACGATCGCCAATGTGGCGCTGCCCTATATCGCCGGCGGGATGGGGGTGAGCGAGGACGAAGCGTCCTGGGTCGTCACCACCTATCTCGTCTCCAACGCCATCGTCCTGACCGCTTCCAGTTTCCTGGCCCGGACGCTGGGCCGTAAGACGTTCTTCCTGATCTGCCTCGGAGCATTCACCCTCAGCTCGCTGCTGTGCGGCTTTGCGCCGAATCTGAACGCGCTGTTGTTGTGCCGGGTCCTGCAGGGCTTCGGCGGTGGAGGCATGGTGCCGGTCGCGCAGTCGATCTTGGCCGATTCGTTCCCACCGGCGAAGCGAGGCCAGGCCTTTGCGGTGTTCGGGGTCGCAGTGGTGGTGGCCCCGGTGGTTGGGCCGACCCTCGGCGGCTGGTTGTCCGACAATATCTCCTGGGAGTGGTGCTTTCTGATCAACGTCCCGGTCGGCGTGATCGCGATGGCGCTGATCTGGCTGCTTCTGCAGGAGTCCCCGGTCGCGCGCGCGGAAGCACGGCGGCAGCAGCAAGGCCAGGGATTCGATGTGATCGGCTTCGTGTTGGTCGCAACCTTCCTCGGTGCGCTGGAGGTTGTGCTGGACCGTGGCCTGGAGGACGACTGGTTCGCTTCGCACTTCATCGTCACATTCGCGGTCATCTCTGGTCTGGCGTTCGTGCTGATGATCCCATGGGAGATGACCCGGCGCCATCCGATGATCGACTTGCGGATGGTGGCAAGTCGCCAGTTCGGCGCCAGCTTCCTGGTGATGCTTGCGACCGGCGCCATCCTGCTGGCGACCACCCAGTTTCTGCCGCAACTGGTGCAGCAGGATTTCGGCTACACCGCCACCTGGGCTGGATTGGTGCTCTCGCCGGGTGGGGTCGTAACGATGGCGATGATGTTCGTCGTCGGCCGTCTCGTGCCCAAGGTCCAGCCCAAATACCTTATCATCGCTGGCGCGGCGCTCATCGCACTCTCCATGTACAGCATGACCAACGTGTATGGCGATCTCGGCTTCTGGTTCATGGCGCGGTCGCGCATGCTGCTCGGTGTCGGCCTGCCGCTGATCTTTGTGCCGATCATGGCCGCATCCTACGACGGCATTGACCCATCCAAGACCGACCAGGCTTCGGCCCTGATCAACGCAGCGCGCAATACGGGCGGCTCGATCGGCGTCTCCATCGTCTCCAACGTGTTGACGCATCGCGAGCAGTTCCACCAGAGCCGGCTCGTCGAACAGGTGATCCCGTCGAGCACGCAATATCAGGACACGCTGCAGCAAGTTACCAGCTACTTCGCCGCTCATGGCAGTTCGCTGGCGCAGGCGCAGGATCAGGCAATCCAGTGGATCGGCGCGCAGGTGCAGGGGCAGGCATCGTTCCTGGCCTACATGGATGCATTCTGGGTATTGATGCTGATCTCGCTTGCGGCCGTGCCACTTGCGCTGACCCTGCGCAAGATAAAGCTCGGCGGTGCGGTCCATGCCGGCCACTAACGGCGAGGAAGCGGACACTGCATCGCAGGCGCGCCCGGCCGGCCGCGCGAGTTGACCCGAAGGAGACTTTATCACGCAGCCGTGGCGAAAGCAGAGCCGCTTTCGCCATTCGCTGCATCGGCGCGCACGAACTATGGCGCGGCGCCGTACATTTCCTTGAGTCGGCCATGGGCGAAGGCGAGGGCCGGCGGCATGTCCATTTTGCCGCCGATGATCTCGATATAGGCCCCGGATTTGCTCGCCCGCGCGGCCTTCATCGCCTCGTCGAGCTCGCCGAGCGTCTTCACACGCGCCGTGTACCACTCGGCGCACCCGAGCGCCTTGGGCAATTCGGCGTAGTTCCAGGGCGCGAGGTCGTTGTAAGTCCAGTCCGGATTTTCTTCCAGCGCGCGCTCAATCAGATAACCGTTGTTGTTGAGTACGAAGACGATGACGTTCGCTCCGAACCGTCCCATGGCGCCGATATCGTTCGCAGTGAGCTGATGGGAGCCCTCGCCAGTGATCAGAATTGTGCGCCGGCTCGGGTCGGCAAGCGCGATACCAAACGCGGCGGGCGTCGCCCAGCCGATCGATCCCCATAGAACTTGCGCTTCCACCCGCACGCCGTCCGGAAGGATCGTCGGTGTCACGCCGAGGCTAGAGCTACCGGTCTCGAGAACGACCGTGTCTCCGGCGCGCAGAAACGCCGCGTAGCGCGGATAAAGCGCGGCCATCGTGATCTTGTCGGGTGGACTGCCGTTTACCGGCGCGAGCCCCTGCGGTTTTCCCTTGTGTGGCGTCGACGATGGTTTGAGCCTGGCCAGCTCGGACAGAACGTCCTCAAGCCGGACATTGGCGATGACTTGATCCCCGATCCTGACGTCGTTGAGGCCGACGGTTATAAACCGCGACAGATCGAGCTGGCCGGAATAGGCCGCCGTGGTGATGTCGTTCAGATTGACGCCGCCCAGATCGAGGACAAGATCGGCGCCTTCTACAATTTGGCGCGTTTTCGGCTCCGACACCGCGCCGGCATACATGCCGGCAAATTGCGGATGGCCTTCGCCGAAGAGGCATTTTTCCATGAGTGTTGTAACGAAAGGACAGCCCAGCGCTTCGATCGCCTGCTGTGCCTCTTTCTGCAAGCCGAGCCGCGATATTGTGAAGGCCGGAAATGCCACGACTGATTTTGCCTTGTTGATGCGCTCTTTGATGATCGCCATCGCCTTGGGCAGCGCCACCTCGTTTGATCGAGGCACAATCGGCTTCACGTCAGCCGACATGACCGGGGATAGCGCATAATCCGACGGTACGGCGATATAGCCAGGCTGATTGTTGCGGCGCGCCTCCGCGATGATGCGCTCCATTTCGACGACACAGTTTTCCGGGTTGATGACCGCATGACTGCACGCGGCGCTTGCGGACAGGTCGACGAAATTGCCGAAGACGCCGTTTCCGAGGGTGTGATGGGCAATCTTGCCCAAGCGCTGGTTCTGATAGGAAGGCATTCCGACGACGTGAAAAACCAGTGATCGTTCGGCCTTGGCGCCCATCACGCCGTTTATGGCGGACAGCTCGCCGACGCCATAGGTCGTGACCAGCATCGCCGCGCCCCGAATGCGCGCATAACCATCTGCGGCGTAAGACGCATTCAATTCATTGGAACAGCCGATCCACTTCACCTTGGTGCTGCTGTCGACCGCATCGCAGATCGGAAACGCGTAATCACCGGCAACGCCGAAGCAGTGACTGATTCCCTCTGCGGCAAGGCGCTCGACGATGTAATCGGCCACGGTGACCGCCTTCACCATTCCCGACGTCTCCGCATGTCGAACTTGTTCAGACATGGTGTTCTCCTTTTCAAGGGTGAGTAGTTCTGTGAAGTTGACGATATTTGGCCGGTGACAGCCCCACGAGCCGTGTGAATGCCCGCGTAAAACTCGCCTGGGACGAAAAATTGCAAATCGCTGCAATTTCCGTTAGCCCGGCTTTTCCCTCGACAACCAGTTGCTTCGCTTTTTCGAGCCGTCGCTCCCGAACGAAACGGTGCGGGGATAATCCGGTCGTTTCACGGAAGGTCCTCGAAAAGTAAAACGGGCTGAGGTTGGCAATCGCCGCCAAATCCGCAAGACAAATCGGATTTTGAAGATTGTCGTCCACGAATTCGAGGACCCGCTGCAGACGCCTGTTGCCGAGCGCATGCTGTACCGAGTTGCCATTGCTGCGGTCAGGCATCGCACGCCTCGCTTCGGCACGATGGGTGCGAATAATCAAGAAACGACGGCGACCAAATGTTCCAGGCCCCGCACTCACACGATGACCAGGGGGCAATATCTTGGCGAGCCATTTGCGTCACCCACAACCGTCAGACGATACGCAACACAGCCGAGTCTATTAAAAAGAGTGCTGGCGATACATCACGGAGACCCGTGAACTGCCCCGGCAGTCGTGTCGTGAGCCGGTATTGACAGCCGAATCGCGCGGTCGCAGCATCCGTGCTGCCTCGCATCGGGGCGGGAGGGCCCAATGCCGTTATCCCAGACAAGTCAAACACTTGGCTTGCGAAACGCCCGCTTCTCGCCCCCAGCCGCGCCGCCCACCGCTGTCGAGCGGGCTGCTCTGGTCAACCGCATCGAAGGAAGCGTGGCGCAGTTCACGCTGATCTGCGCGCCTGCGGGGTTCGGCAAAACCACGCTCATGCAGCAATTGCGCGAACATTTTCAAGTCCGAGGCATTGCCGCATTCTGGCTGCGGGTCGAGCGAGCCGACAACGATTTGGGCCGCTTCGTGGGATCGCTTGTCGGGGCAGCGCAAGCATCGCTCGGAGACCTCGTCACACCCGTGACCCATGACGACCACCCAATCGTCGGCGATTCAGCACACGGCCTGGAAGCCAATCTGTTTGACTGGTTGTCACTCTCCGAAACCCGGGTCGCCCTGTTTATCGATGACCTGGAATTGATCGTTGACGATGAGGTTTGGGGTTTTTTGCAGCGACTGCTAGCCAATCTCGACCCGCGCCATCGCATCGTCCTCGCCAGCCGCGCGACGCCTCGTCTGGCGCTCGGCAAGATGCGCGCCAACGGCCAGTTACTTGAACTCGACCAGACGCACTTGCGCTTCACGGCTGCCGAAGCCCAGGCTTATCTGGAGCGACTTCGCATCGGAGCGCCTGCGATCCGCGCGCTGCAACGCCAAACCGAGGGCTGGCCCGCCGCGCTGCAGCTTGCAGTGGTGGCCCTGCGTGCCAGGGGCGGCCGCCGCTCCGATGCAATAGTACCTGTTTCCGCGGCCAGTGCGGGCGTCGCCGAATATCTGGCGCAAGAAGTCCTTGACACACGTCCGCCCGCGCAACGCAACTTCCTGTTGCGATCCTCTGTGCTTGGTGATTTTTGTGCCGAGCTCAGCGATGCCGCACTTCAGCGCCACGACAGCGAAGAAATACTTGCGGAGATCTTGCGTGACAATCTTCCGCTGTCACCGATCGACGCCGAGCAGCGCTGGTTTCGTTATCATCCACTATTGGCTGATTTCCTTCGGGGCCGACTGCTGCGAGAAGCCAAGGAGGAATTCCGGGAATTACACAAACGAGCAGCCGCATGGACCGCTGACCACGGCTTGATGATCGAGGCCGTCGCTCATTCCCTTGCGGCAAAGGATTTTACGCTCGCGGCAAATCTGCTTGCGGGATCGGCGATGGACAACGTACGCTCGGGCCGCGTCGCCGATACGGCACAGGCGATCGAGAGGCTGCCGGACGAGGAGATCTACACCCGGCCGGCTTTGCTCCGTGCCGCTGCCTTCGCGGCAATTTTTGCGCATCGGTATGACGCGGCCAGGCGATATATGGAGATCATCGAGCGCAGGAATGACATGGGCGACGGCGACGATGACCAAATTGCCGCCATGCGACTGATGCTTTTCGGTTGGACGGATAGAGTACCCGAGCTGTCGCAGGCTGCAGATGCACTGCGCCTCAAGCTGTCACGCTTCGGTCCCTTCACGGCCGGCCTCGCCAGCAATACATTGGCTTTCTGCGATATGTCACTAGGCCGATTCGCGGCCGCGGAACGGCATCTTGCAGAAGCCCGGCAGGCCTGCGAGCCCATCGAGGCACTCTACGTTCTGAGCTATGCCGCGTGCTTTGCCGCCGCGATTGAACTCAATCTCGGCAATATGAGTGCCGCGCGCGCTACACTCGAAGGTGCAATGAACCGTGCCATTGCTGCGGGCCAGAGATACGGCAGTTCTGGAGCCGTCGTTGCGACTTATCTTGTAGAATTGCTGTACGAGGCGAACGAGCTTGACGCATGTCAGGCCTTCGTCGACGACTATATGCCAATTGTCGTTGAAACAGGCATGCCGGATCATGTGATCGCGCTGCACCGCATCGCCGCCCGATTGCACTTTCTTGGCGGACGCGGAGACGCCGGTCAGGCGATAATGATCCAGCTGAATGACCTTGGCGCGCGGCGCGGCCTTCCCCGACTCTGCGTCACCTCCTGGCTGGAGCGATGCTACGCCGCCTTGCGAAGAGGCGATATCGAGGGCGCACGTCGAGCATTTGCGAACGGCAGCGACAAGCAGCTTTGGGAAAGTTTCGGCGCATTCAATCTCCAGGCGAATGAGATCGAGGATGTTTTGATTGCAAGCTTGCGTCTGCAACTTGCGACCGGTCAGTGTGACCATGCACTTTCACAATTGCGTATGGCGCTCCAGACTGCGGAAGCCGCCGGGCGGCGGCGGAGAGCGCTTCGCTTGCAAATACTTCAAGCACAGGCTCTCGAAGGGGCGGGGCGGCATCGCGAGGCGACGATCGCATTTGACGAGGCCGTGACGGCGGCGTCCGCCAACGGCATGGTGCGCGTGCTGGTCGACGATGCCTGGACGACGATGACGGCGCTTGTGGGTCGTTCGATGGTCAGTGGCGAGGCACGCGGGGTCGACCTGTTACGCGAGCTGTCGGCCCCGCATGCTTCTCCCAGCACCGCGGTAAGTGCCTCAAGCGAGAGAGCGGGCACGGCACTTCGCCTGACAACGCGGGAAGCGCAGATATTGCGACTTGTCTGGAAAGGAGGCACCAACAAGGCGATCGCGCGAGACCTGTTCCTGACGGAGAACACGATCGAAACGCACCTGCGGCGCATCTATGAAAAGCTTGGCACTCGCAGGCGCACACAAGCCGCCGCACTTGCGCGCGAAGCCGGTGCGATCTGACGGCACGTTCAGGTTTCCGAGAACCTCTTCAAGGCAATCGATCAGGGATTTTGCTTCAAGTCGATGAGCAAACAATGCTCACCTGTTGAGGAGCGTCGAGGTGGCTTGCAGACCTTGCGGCTCATCGACTTGAAGTTCAGTCTCGAGCAACCCAGAAGCAGAAATGCGCGCTGACGAAATGGCGTGGGCGATCTTCGCGCGAAAGGAGCAAGAACGGTAAAGACTGTTGCGACCAAAGACGATAGCGTGTCGGAGAAAGACCCGGTTGGTCGCCGTTTCGGATCTTCACAAATGCCGGGCGTCGTGCGACGCTTCGGCCAATGTCGCGCGGTGGACCGTCACACGACGGAGCGGCAGCCCGGCGATCCGCAGCGATCAGAAAGGCCGACGCTTCGTTAAAGAAAAGGACAAGTTCAAGGGAGGCCACCGTGGTCGGACGGCTGATCCAGGTCACCAATTCCGCTTATCAATACCCGCTGATACTCAAGCAGCTATGGCATACGCCACGCGTCCAGACGCCGGACCAGGAGGTGGTCTATCGCGATCTGAAGCGCTTTACGTATCGCCAGATCAGCGAGCGAATTAGCCGACTGGCGTCTGCCCTGGGCAAGGCCGGCGTCGTGCCTGGAGACACAGTCGGCGTACTCGATTGGGACAGCCATCGATTTCTCGAGGCGTTCTTTGCGATCCCCATGATGGGCGCCGTCCTGCAAACGGTGAATGTTCGCCTGTCGCCCGAACAGATCGCCTACACGATCGACCACGCCGGCGCTTCGACGCTGCTTGTCAACGAGGAATTCGTTGGATTGCTGGAAGGGCTCATGCCGCAATTGCCGAAAGTCAAACGGCTGATCGTGATGTCGGATCGATCCGAGCCGCAGACCGGCAGCCTGCCTTTCGTCGGTGAATATGAGAGTCTGCTTGCCTCGGCTTCGCCCGATTACGATTTTCCCGATTTCGACGAGAACACCCAGGCGACCACCTTTTATACAACCGGTACGACCGGGCTGCCGAAGGGGGTCTATTACAGCCACCGGCAGCTTGTACTGCACTCGATCTGTGGTTTGGCGTTGTTCGGTTTGGCGGGCGAACAGGGCCGCTTCTCGCGCGACGACGTCTACATGCCGATCACACCGATGTTTCATGTCCATGCCTGGGGCTTCCCCTGGTCGGCGACGCTCGCCGGTGTCAAGCAGATCTATCCCGGGCGTTACGAACCGGCGATGCTGGTCAAGCTGATCAAGAGCGAGGGTGTCACCTTCACCCATGGCGTGCCGACCATTCTGCAGATGCTGCTCAACGCGGCAGCGAGCGCCAATGTCGATCTGAAGGGTCTGAAGATGGTGATCGGCGGTTCGGCCCTGCCAAAAGCTCTGGCCAAGCAGGCGCTTGCAGCGGGCATCGACATCTTTGCCGGTTACGGGATGTCGGAAACCGGCCCGCTGGCCGCGGTTTCCCATGTGCGGTCGAAAGACCTCACCGGCGACCCGGACGGGGAGGTCGAGTTCCGCGTCGGAGCCGGTATGGCCGGGCCGCTGGTGGATTTGCGCATCGTCGACCCTGACATGAAGCACGTGCCGCATGACGGCAAGTCCGCCGGCGAGATCGTTCTGCGTGCGCCCTGGCTCACCCAAGGGTACTTCAACAACCCCGAAGGCTCCGAGCAACTCTGGGCAGGAGGTTACCTCCACACCAGCGACATCGCCGTAGTCGACCCGAACGGCTACGTCCAAATCACCGACCGCATCAAGGATGTCATCAAGACCGGCGGCGAGTGGGTTTCATCGCTGCAGATCGAGGATCTGATCTCGCAATGCGCGGGCGTCGCCGAGGCCGCCGTCGTCGGCGTCAAGGATGACAAATGGGGCGAGCGGCCGCTGGCGCTGGTGGTGAAGCGTGCGTCCGGCGCGGAGGGCCTAAACGACGCGGTGATCAAGGAGCATCTCAAGGCGTTCGCCGACAAGGGCATCATCTCGAAATACGGAATTCCCGGGCAGATCCTTTTCATCGACAGCATTCCCAAGACGAGTGTCGGCAAGATCAACAAGAAAGAGCTGCGCGAGCGGTACGGCGGCCGCTAGCCGATCAAAAATCGAAAGATCGAGGAGGAAAACGTGAGCAATCTCACCCTCGCCGGTTTGGGCGAACGAGTTGGACGGGAACTCGGTCTGTCTGATTGGGTCACGGTCGATCAGGCGCGTATCGATACGTTTGCTGCATGCACCGGCGATCGGCAGTGGATTCATGTCGATGTTGAAAGGGCGAAGCGGGAAAGTCCGTTCCGCGGCCCAATTGCCCATGGCTATTTGACGTTGGCAATGGTGGCTCCGCTGGCGATGGAGATCGGCGTCATCCCCAGGGACGCGGCGGCGGGCCTGAACTACGGTATCGATAAAGTCCGGTTTCTTGCGCCGGTGCCGGCCGGTGCACGCGTGCGGCTGCGCGTCGTCCTCGCCGGGGTCGAGCCGCGAGAGGGTGGACAGGTCGTCATGAAGACCCAGAACACGCTGGAAGTCGAGGGATCCGACAAACCGGCGCTGATAGCAGAAACGCTGGCGCTGCTCATTCCCGCGACCGGAGCACGCTGACGATGATGAGCACAGACGATCGCAGCCAATCCCCGTCCGTCGAAGGGATCTCCGAAGAAGCATCTCGAAATACACTCGCCCTCAATCCGCTTGTCGGGATCCGCGGGCAGGATCTGGTCGACAGCGCGGGCATCCTGTTCAGGGCAGTGATCAATGAGCCGAAGGTTGCAACCGAGCAGTGGATATCCTTGCTCGGTGAAATGGGCGCGATACTCACAGGCCAATCCGAACGCGCCCCGAAGGCCGGGGACAGGCGGTTCTCCGATCCAGCCTGGAAGGAGAGCGGGCTGCACAGCGGCCTGCTCAAGGCCTATCTCGCCTGGGGTGATGCGGTCAGCGGCCTGGTCGACAAGACAAGCCTGAGTGATGTCAACAAGGCGCGTGCACATTTGGTAACGGATATCCTGATCGACGCGGTCGCTCCGACCAACGCGATGCTGACCAATCCGGCGGCCGTTCGCAAATTCGTCGATACCGGTGGCCGAAGCCTCTGGGATGGGCTGAAGAACTACCTCGACGATCTCACTCGAAACGGTGGCATGCCGTCGATGGTCGATCAGAGCGTTTTCAAGGTCGGCGAGAATCTCGCAACCACTCCGGGCGCCGTAGTCTTCCGCAATGAGCTCCTGGAGTTGATCCAATATGCTCCGACGACACCGGACGTGTGGAAGCGGCCGCTGGTCATTACCCCGCCGCAGATCAACAAATATTATGCGCTCGATCTTTCGCCCGACAAAAGCATGGTTCGTTTCCTGCTCGACAGCGGCATTCAGGTGTTCTGCGTGAGTTGGAGCAATCCCACCGCGGAGCACCGCGATTGGGGACTAGATACCTATGTCGCGGCGCTCGATGAAGCGGTTGACGTCGCGCGGGACGTGACCGGCAGCGACGACATCTCGATGATGGGATCCTGCTCGGGTGGCATCACCTCGACGGCCTATTTCGCAACGCTTGGAAGCGCCACGCAGAAGAAGATCAGGAATATGGTGCTAGCGGTCTGCCTGCTCGACCCCAACACGGCCGACGAGAGTGCTTTCGGCTGCCTGATGACGCCGGAGACGATGCTCGCGGCCAAGGAAGCCTCGCGGCTGCGCGGCATGGTCGACGGCCACGAACTGGCGCGGATGTTCGCCTGGATGCGGCCAAACGACCTGATCTGGAACTACTGGGTTAATAATTATCTGCTCGGCAACCAGCCGCCAGCCTTCGATGTCCTGTTCTGGAACGCCGACACGACGCGGCTTCCCGCCCGCCTGCACGGCGATTATCTCGACCTCTATTTCACCAACCCGTTCGTCAGTGCCGGAAAGGTCGCGCTGAACGACAAGACCATCGATATGGGAAAGGTCGAGGCCGATTGCTACGTCGTTGCCGGCGTCACCGACCACATCACGCCGTGGAAGGGCGTGCACAGGACCGCGCAGATAATGGGCGAGGGCACAACCTTTGTGCTTTCAAACAGTGGCCACCTGCAGAGCTTGCTCAATCCGCCGACAAATCCAAAAGCCTCCTTCGTGATCGGGCCGGTCAATCGATCGGGGCCGGATGCGTTTTTGGCGGCGGCCGAGAAGCGCAAGGGAAGCTGGTGGCTCGACTGGCGCGATTGGCTGCACCCGCGTTCAGGCGAGAAGGTAGCCGCACCCGCCTCGCTTGGCAGCGAGCCCCATCCGGTCCTTGGCGCAGCTCCGGGGACCTACGTCTTTGATTGACCATCTTGCCGAAGGGGAACAGCCAGGCGGGGTGACCCGGCCCGTCGCAACAAGCGCGAAAGCGGGCGAGATCGAGGCACGGCAGCTCCTGATCGGCGGGCAGTCCGTTCAGGTCGCGATCAGGTACGGCGATGGCCACGGACCACCGCTCTTGCTGTTCAATGGAATCGGAGCCAACTGGGAGCTGGCGCGGCCATTTCTCACGGCATTGACCGCGACAACGGCGATCGTCTTTGACGTACCCGGCGTCGGCGGCTCGCCGCGTCCGTTGCTGCCCTATCGTCCGTCGACGCTGGCGCGGCTCGCGGCCGGCCTTGTCCAAGAGCTCGGCTACCACGAGATCGACGCTGCCGGCGTGTCCTGGGGAGGCGGCATCGCGCAGCAATTCGCGCATCAATATCCCCGACTTTGCCGGCGGCTGGTGTTGGCTGCGACCACGCCGGGCGTCATCATGGTGCCGGCAAGTCCTTCGGTGTTGTGGAAGATGGCCACGCCGCGCCGCTACACGGATAAGGACTACATGAACCGGATCGCGGCGGACATCTATGGCGGGGCTTTTCGCAAGGATCCGTCCCTTGTCGGTCCGCACGCGGCGGCCATGCATGGCGCGCGCAATCTCGGTTACCTCTATCAGCTACTTGCCATCACCGGTTGGACCAGCCTGCCGTGGCTGTGGTCGCTGCGGCAGCCGACGCTCGTCCTGATGGGTAGCGATGATCCGCTCGTTCCTCCAATCAACGGTCGAATCCTGGCGCGGTTAATCCCAAACGCGGAGCTGCGGATGATTGACGATGGACACTTGTTCATGGTGACGCGTCCAGCGGAAACCGCGGCCCTGATAGAGGCGTTTCTCCTCGACAAGAGCAAATCCGTCGATCCCGGATCGAACGGGAAACCACGAATGGTCGATTGCCTGTTTCCGAAGGCGAGAGGTGAACGTCAACAGAACTGACACGACAGGTAAGGGAGAACGCCATGACAGACAGCAACTCATATCTGGATATGTTCAGAAAGTTCGGCAGCGATCTCGGATTGCCAAAGCTGGACGTGGAGAAACTGCTCAAGGCACAGAAGAAGAACCTCGATGCGCTGGGCCGGAGTGCCAAGGTGGCGGCGCAGGGCGTTCAGTCGGTCGCGCAAAAGCAGCG
>Ga0075029_100000689_pt1 | contig 19297 bp, 18 predicted proteins | sample LitLauG_LLR_2013_FD_71391 | JGI IMG/M metagenome (GOLD analysis project Ga0075029, IMG submission 71391) | Freshwater sediment microbial communities from North America - Little Laurel Run_MetaG_LLR_2013 | ecosystem: Environmental > Aquatic > Freshwater > Creek > Sediment | place: USA...
CGAAGTTCGGCGAAGTTGTAGATCTCGCCGTTGTAGGTGATCCAGACGGTGCGGTCCTCATTGCACATCGGCATATGGCCGAGAGGCGACAGGTCGAGAATGGCAAGGCGTCGGCTTCCCAAGCCGATGTAAGAGCCGTCGGGAAACTTCCGCTCCCAAAGGCCGGAGTCGTCGGGGCCGCGATGCGCCTGAACCTGCGTCATCCGCGCCAGTGTTTCCCGGTCTCCACAGTTCACTACACCGCTGATTCCGCACATTCCTTGGTTAGTTCCTTTACCTTTCCCCGCGTGTCCTCATTCTCAGTTCGTAAATCTTGGCCTTGGTATGAAACATCTGCACGGCCTGGAACCCGCAGTAGATCAGGCCGGGCACACCGTCCAGAAACCCCAACCGCAGGAAATAGCGATAGACGAAAAGAAGGACTGGGGAGCCGGGCAAGGCATAGAGTTTCTTCTTGAGCCAGCGACGACGCTGGGCTTGGGTACCCAAGAGAGACGGCCGCAGGTCCGCGCCGTCTTGCTCGCCTTGCAGCAAGACACGCGCCTCCCAGTTCGAATACTCGTCGTGCTTCTGGATATAACGCGAAAGCGATTCCACGTTGTGATGAATCAGAAGATGTCTAAGGCGGGATGTCGAACCTGCCACCACAACGTGCTCGTGAACTTCCATGTCGGCCATCGAACCGTTCTGATCTCGTAAACGGCACTCGTAGCGGCCCTTACCCCGGCGAAATAACGCAAGCTTCCAGAAGGAGGCATCGCCGTGGCGGAGAAGTTGGCCGAGAAAATACATGCGCAGGGAAACGTAGTAGCCGTTGAGATCCGGATTTTGGATGGCGCAGTGGATTTCTTCAACCAGCTCGGGTGTGAGCGCCTCATCGGCGTCGATCAGCAGAATCCAGTCAAACGCGAGCGAGAGATTTTCCATCGCCCACTGCCGCTTCTTGGGCCAGCCTCCCTGGTAATGAAACTGCACCACTTTGGCGCCTGAGGCACGCGCGATCTCTGGGGTCGCGTCCGTGCTTTGCGAATCGATGACGTAGACCTCGCCAAAGTCACGCAGAGTTTCCAGGCAGCGGGGCAGATTCTTCTCCTCGTTGCGTGCAGCCACGATCACGCTAACCGGCACCTTGCCAGCCGGCGCCGTCTGCGTCTCGCCGAGTTCTTCGACCTTTTGCATGAAGACAGAAGTTACAAGTGCAACTCGCACCAGCGTTGCAGGACGTAAAGAGACCATGGCCGCGACCACGAAACCCGTCCCCGCAAAAAATCATTCCAGATCTGTTGCACCTGAGTTCCGTCCAGCAACCCCGCGAGCGGGCCGCCGGCGACACGATTCGCAGCAAGCACCGGCTCGACCTCGGATCGAAGCTCCTGACGCATCCATCGCTCAAAAGGCAACGTGAAGCCATGCTTCGGACGATGAACAATCTCTTCGGGCAGCGATCCCGCCAGAGCTCCGACCAGAAGTTTCTTCGGCGTGCCGTTCAGCTTCCACCGCCCGGGAACAGCCAGCACAGCCTGCGCTAACTGATGATCGATGAGGGGGACCCGGACCTCCAGGCCCTGGGACATACTCATAAAATCGGCGTCCCGCAGCAGCGTATTGAGCATATAACAGCGCGACTCGAGATAGGAAACTCGATTGATTGGGTCGAGCAATCGAGCGCGTTCGAGGTTCAGATTCAGCGAGGCGCTGGCAGTGGCGGCGACTTGAGCACCCGGCGGGAACAACAAATCTTGTTGAGCAGGTGTGAACAACATGCGGCTGAGAAAGTAGGGATGCAGAATCCGGCCATTGCCGCCAGCCAGCGAAGCCAGCTTACGATTCTGATCGTTCTCTGGAGAGAGCGCGACAAACGCCGATGCCAGCGGGCCACGAACCAATCCGGGAATGTGATTCCAGAATTGAGCGAAGCGCTCCATGCGCGGGACGGTGCGGAAACTGGAATATCCTGCGAAGATTTCGTCTCCTCCCAAGCCTGAGAGCGCGACTTTCACGCCAGCCCGCCGCGCCTCCCGCGAAACGAAATACGTATTGACACCGTCCATCGTCGGCAAGTCCATCGCGCGTAGCGCATCGGGAATGGCCGCCAAAACATCAGACTGGGAAACGCTGATCTCGTGATGATCGGTGTGGAATTTCGCGGCCATGGCGCGAGAGTGTTGCGCTTCGGAAAATTCGCCTTCGCGGAAGACAATTGAAAACGTGCTCGGCATTACGCCGCCGCGGCTGAGGATGCTGACCAGCGCGCTCGAATCGATGCCGCCCGAAAGAAAAACTCCCACGGGCACGTCGCTGACCAACTGCAGGCGAACAGCCTCTTCCAGAACCGGCTCCAGTTTCGCCGAGACCTGCTCTTCATTTTCGGATAAGAGACTGATTGGGACGTCTCTGGGTTCGTTGTCGGCGACAAGGTCCCAATACCGCGACTTACGCAGACTTCCGCCTTCCCACGTCAGCGTGGAACCGGGAGGAACCGCGTGAACTCCCTCCACTAGCGTGAGCGGATCGTAGGCCGATCCGAAAGTCAGGTAGTTCACGAGTCCGGCTTGGTCCAGGCGACGCGGAACCAGGCCGGTGCCCAGCAGCGTACGGACCTCGGATGCGAAAAGAAAATAAGAACCAGACTGAGCGTAGTAGAGGGGCTTGACGCCCATCGGGTCGCGGGCCAGAAACAGACGGTGCCGGCGCGCGTCCCAGATGGCGACGGCAAACATGCCGCGGAATTTCGCCAGACATTCCTCGCCCCACCGCGCATAAGCCCGAAGAACGACTTCGGTGTCGGATTGGCTGAAAAACTTCGCTCCTGCTTGCTCTAGCTCGCCACGCACATCGCGAAAGTTATAGATCTCGCCGTTGTAGACGATCCAGTTGCCGGTCTCGGCATCGTGCATCGGTTGATGTCCGTCGGGCGAGAGATCAAGAATCGCGAGACGCCGGTTGCCCAATCCGATTTCAGCCGAACAAGGCATTGACTCCTGCAGAAGAACTGTACCCGAATCATCCGGCCCGCGGTGCGCGAGCGATTGTGTCGCGCGCTCGAGCACTTCCGGCGCGACGCGGGCGTTCTGCCCAACAATGCCAAAGATTCCGCACATGCAGGATGTGACCCAAACCACGGGTGGCGTCCAATTAAACACCAACAAGGGCAACTCGGAATGGTGCGTTATAGTCCGCTTACTAACGCCACGGGTCCACCGGACTGCCCCGACTCCGCTCTAAACTGTTGCCTCGCCTGCGAAACGATACCTCGTCATTTACTGTTCCGGAACTTCGCGCTAATCCAGTTCCTCAAGCCCAGGCCTGTCCGCAGTGGACGGCGAGGGAATGTTCTGACTGGTGGGCCACCTCTCGGGGCTAGCAACATCTCGCTCTTGTTCCCCCGTTCGCGCGAAGAGGCTTGTCCGCGGCTTCACGACCTTCGGCCGAACCTCAAGCCGTTCCGTCCATAGGTCGATTGTCGTCGCGTATTCCGTGTGATCACATCCAATGATCGCGAGACTCAGCTTGAGCCACTGCCCGTGACGTAGCTCCGCGGGCATGAAGCCCCCGATCCCCAACAGATACCCTTCCACCCGACGCCTGCTTGGCAAGGTCCGACGCTCAAGGAGGACGTGGTTAATGACCTGGTCGTACTCCAACTGGAGTCCAAACTTCCCCGGGAACTGATACACCGAGTAGCTATAGTCCCCTTTTGCGCGGCCTTGGGAATAGATTCGTCGCGACGTCAGCCAGTCCCACCTGCTGTCACCCCAACCTGTCCGCAACTGCACGTCGACCCCGTAGATGGGTCTTGAGGTCTGGTTAGTGACGGCAATGTCGGCCATGAAGGCAAAGCGTCCGTCTTGCAGCTCGAATATCTTTGAGTCGTAGATGCCGCCGACTCGCTCGATTTCCACTTGCTCGCGCTCAACCTCCGGAACCGCCACCGACAGGTCCACCGGACTTCCCAACTGCGCCAGTTCCTGGAGCGATTCTTTCAGTTTTGAAGTACTCAAACCGGTCTTACGCATAGAGTCTCCTTAGCTCGGCTCAATTGGCTGATCCCGCAGTTCAACCGCGCCGATGAAGATGTTGACGTACATTCATACACACGTACATTAGCCTACTCCGTGCCGCTGTGTGCGACAGTGGCGACACCGGCGCACACCATCCTCAACTGAGAGCACCCGGTAGTCGGAGGCCAGCTGATGGATACGCTCACGTACAGTGTCAGTTAGAGCAATCTTATACCCCTCCGCAACGCGCTCACCGTGGAGTCCGAGCTCCCGCAGCACCAAGCCGGCTCCCTTCGCCGACACGGTGGACTCCTCGTGCCGTCCCTTCAGAAGAACGTTTACCTTCTCTGCTAGTTCACCGATAAAGAAATGCGAGGTGTCTGGTTTGTGGCAGAAAAAAAGTGCAGATTCAACAACCACGCACTTCGGATCGAAGAATCGATCTCCTGCAACCTCGCGGCTCTGCTGCAACATCTCCTCAAACACCGAATTGGTTAGCTGCGGACAGTCACAGATGGGCGCTAGCCAGGTGTGAGCATGATCTCGCATCTCCGGAACGAACGCCTTGCAGTCAATCCTGCTGCCACACACTCGTTCGCAGTGGACCATGCGGTAGCGCAGCAACTTCGACTGGAAGGTTTGAGCGATGACCTGTTCTTCCGCATCTGCCAAAAAAGGGGGCGGCTCCTGTGCGGGAGACAGCGACACCTTGAGTCCATCCTCTACCACCAGAGAACCCTCGCAGGAAAACGCCTTAGCGCCGTAAAGATCCAAACGGCCACTTCCGCGAACGATGCAGAAGTGACGCCGGTTCGAGGCGAGGAGGGCTCGTCTCACGCGCCGACCGATATCCCGCTGATTAAGCAGAAGAGTGGCGCCCAGGCGTTTGGGCAACGAGGCTAAGCCTGCGAAATCGACGTCCCCCAACAGGACCGGACGGCGGCAAACACACCCAAGGAGGCGCAAGACTTGGCTGACCGCACTATCCGGTCCGAATAAGTACAGGACGGGCGCCACCACCATACAGTCGCAGAACCAAGTCGCCAACGCAAAAGCCACAAGCAGGTCCGCCACCTCAGCCTGAAGATGGGCATACGTAGACAGAAAATCCCGGAGTGAGAAAAGCAACTTCGAGGTGGATCCGAACGGCAAACTCGGAGGGGCAAACCGCACTGATTGCACGAGACCGCTGGCCGGCGTCCTAGAGACGTAGGATATCCCGCCGTGTTCAACCCTCTGGGCTGTAGTGGTCCGGCGACCATTCCAGGCGTGAAGGCGGAGCTGGCCAAGATGGTCAGTATCCACAACCGACTCCAAAATCATTCCTGGCAACGCTTCTCCGAAGGTTTCAATGGTAGGCACGCGCATTTCTCCGAAAACACGATCGAGGATCGGGGTCACCGTCACGCAGAACTGCGAATGGAAAAGCCCGCGCTGGAAGATTCCAGGATCCCACGCCCTAATATCCCTGATTTTCGTGAGCTAGACTATTAGCGAGAATCGAAAAAACTGCATCAGACTATCAGTTCTTCTCTTCCTGTTGATTCTTCAGCTCGGCAGCTTTCCTGGCCTTTGCCCACCTTGCAAGAACGGCTTTTCGGGCTAGCGCGTGTCTTTCTTCGGCTGTGAGTTTTGCTGTGCGAGCCTTGCCGCCCTTTAGTCCGCCAAGACGTCCTAGAGCTACCGCGTGGGGGTTCTTCTTCTTCGCCATGAGTCTGACCACAGTTATCCCAGACCTTAACGTAATTTGCAAATTCTGAAACCAGTTGAGGGATTGTCGTGCTGAGATCAAGCAGGTCCTTGACATACTACAGCGCTCTAGTATAATTATCTTTCGTTACTAGAGCGGTCTAGTACGAACAATAGCTTCAACAAGATGTTTGGCTTGGAGACTCCCGTGAGGAAAAAACCTAACAACACGGAATCAGAGGTAATCTTGGCTCGTGCTATCTGGGGTCCGCTATCAGAGCCAACTGAGAACGCGCTCAGGCAGCTAGTCGATCTGTATTTCTTTTCCGTCACCTTCGGAGACCTGATGTATCTGGGGGGGCGGTGGTACGTCACACACTCCGGGTTGTTGGGCCTTTCACGGCGAAAGGGGTGCGCTGGGATTCAGGTCCGTCCCGTTCCAGCTTTTTGTGATCCGTCTCGGACTCGTTGGACGTTTAAGGCCACTGTTTACAGTTCTCGCAATTCTCGCGGATTTGTCGGATTTGGCGACGCTGATCCATCCAACGTTTCTCCCTTAGTCCACGGGGCCGAAATGCGAGTCGCCGAAACGAGAGCCGTCAACAGAGCCCTGCGCAAAGCCTACGGAATCGGTATCTGCTCCGTCGAGGAGATCGGTTCCTTCGTCGGCCAACCCGCTTCGCACCCAGAGTCCAAGAAGCTGCCGAAGCCTGCAAGTGGCAACGGAAACCACGGCGGTCCGAAGGTTCGCGACCGGCTCTGCCAGATCATTCGCCAGCATCAGCTCGATGCCAATTTGGTCAAGGCCTACGCGGTCGACTTCTGCGCGGTCAAGGCCCTCCGTGATGCCACTCGGGACCAAGTGGAGAACTTCGTCGAACATCTCGCCGATTGGGCCGAGAAAGACCGCAATGCCCTGCTCTGCCAGCTGAACAGCTACATGCCAGCAAAGGACGGTACCGCATGAGGCGACGATTTCAAGGCTTGCATCAGGCGGATCAGTCTGCGACGAGCGATATTCCCGATCGCACGTACCTGGTGAGCGTGCACCGAGCCCAGTATCTCTGGCACGCTCAGAAACCCTATGACCTATTCTGCTTCTCCGTCCTCGAACCAGAGCAATTCGCAGGAAAGACTGTTACTGGACGCGTGTATTGCACCGCGAAAGTTTTGTGGAAGCTCAACTGGTTCCCCCGCGACATCGGCTACGACACCGAGTTCCTTGGCCGGGATGAAGTCGACGACAAGAACCTTGTCGGACTCCGCGGCGTGGTCAAGATCAGCCACACGGTCATGAACGGCACTACGCTACTCAACCTTGACGGTTTTGCCCTGGCCATACAGTGGGGAGAATTGTCTGTCGTCTCGCCTGCGACCGCGAGCGGCCCGGAGGACGTAGGATGAACTACAGCTACACCCAGATCAGCCAGTACCTGACCTGCCCTCGCCGCTACCGCTTCCGCTATCTTGACGGCTGGAAGCAGAAGGACAACCGGGCCGCGATGCTTTTCGGCCGCGCCTTCGAGCAGGCTCTGGGCGCCTACTTCCGGCGGGAAGATCCCGGGGAAGTCCTCTTTCAAGAATGGTCGGGCTGCAAGGATCAGGACCTGCAGTTTTCGAACCACAACACGTGGGATCGCATGCTCGAACAGGGCATCCTGCTCCTCACGCGCTTTTGTCAGGACGACCGCATTCGTATCCGCCAGCCACGCCGCAACCTGCAGATCAAGGTAACCAAGCGCCTCTCTGGCACAAACGACTTCGTGGCCTACGTCGATGCCATCGGCCAACTTGACGGCGCCCGTTGTTTGCTGGAGTGGAAGACTAGCTCCAGTCGCTGCCCTGAGGAACCAGTCGGTCTCTTGGCTCTCGATCCCCAGCTCGTCTGCTACTCCTGGATGACCGGCATCGCCGAGGTTGCCCAAGTTGTCTTCGTCCGCAGGCGGCTGGTGGAAGTTCAATACCTACGAACCACAATCACCGAGGAGCAGTGTAAGGAGTTCAGGCAGCTGGTCGAAGACACGATCCGCCGGATCCAATCCGCTCAGTTCCTGCCTCACAGCGGCATACGGTTCCCGCAGAATCCGTGCAGCAGCTGTCCTTATGTGGGGTTTTGTCTGGGACGGCAGGATCTCGCCGAATCCACTCTCATACGTCGGCCAGGAGCAAAAGACCTTGGTTGGCTTGACGAGCTTACTTACTAGGAATCCGCCGATGCCACCGAAGCTCAATCGCCAGCGAGCCCTTTTCGTGCTGACCAAAATTGACGAGATTCTGGCCTGGGAGCAGCGAAAAGACGCGGAGCGCGACACCAAGTTCATGGAACTGGGGCGCTACCTGTGCGAGGTGCGGGCGGGACAGTACTGGCGGCTTGAAAACCTGAAATCGTTTGACGAGTTTCTGGAGAGAAGGTTTCCGGAATCCCGGAGAAAGGCTTACTACCTCATGTCGATCCACGAGCACCTGCCGCCTCAGGCCCGAAAGGAACTGAAGGAAGTGGGGTGGACGAAGGGATTGGAATTAGCGAAGGTGGCGCGGAGGTATGGGAAGGAGTTCGACTGTGCAACCTGGTTGCACAAAGCCCGTGGGATGCCGAAGGATCAATTCCGGCGGGAGGTGGAGAAGGAACTGACCGGGAAGGAAACCGAAGCGTCGGAACTCGTCTACTTCAAGTTGTACAAGAGCCAGATTCCGGTGATCGAGCGAGCAATCGAAACAGCGGCCTTCATGCTAGGCTCCGACCGATCGCGTGGCTACTGCCTAGAGATGATCTGTGCCGATTTCTTGGCTGGCGCCAACCTCGACAACCAAAATCCAGAAACGTTGCTCTTTTCGATAACGAGATTCTTCAAGTTTCTGCCACACCAGCAGCAGCAGGCATTCCTGCAAGAGATTCTGCCCAAGGCTTTGTGAACAGGATTCGGCCGAAGCAACCGCGCCTGCGACTAGCCGCCGACGCTTACGAGCTACTGCGCCGGCATGTCCTTCAGCGGGATGGCTGGAGGTGCCAATTCTGCGGCGCAATGCAGCACCTTCAGGTCCACCACAAGAGATTCCGCAGTCGCTCGGGCAATGACTCGGAAGAGAATCTAATTACACTCTGCGCCGCATGCCACGATGGGACTCACCGCCGCTGAAAGTTAAATAGCACGATCAGTCAGTTTTCCCCATTCAGGAGCCTAATAGAAAGACGGGTGATCGACACTAAGAGCGGAAGGCGTTGCTTTTGAATGGAATAGCAGGACCGACCTGTTGCTGGCGGTGGATTTCATGCGGATATTGCCCCATCGGGCCGGCTCATTGCCATGATGACCGAACCACGCTCCATTCTTACAGCGTCCCCGGAGCCTGCGTCGCCAATTAGAGCCAATCTCCCCGCTGTCTGGTAGGGTTGGGTCCGCGTGACGAGGGGGGCGCAATCGAGTGTCTCGGGGGCGCAGTCCAGAGCTCCTGTTGCAAAATCGCCTACTCTGACAGTGTCGGCGATGTGAAGTGCACTGAAGCGTGCGAACCCGTGCACGCCAAAGAGCGCGCCATTCCGCTCTAGAACAATTCTCTATAGCCGGTTGGCGGCAGAATGTTGACGACGTGAAGACGGTTGGTTCACACAAGTCTCTGACGATCGCCAGCGAACTGCTGGAAGGGTTAATCTTCAGGTGCCACGATTTCGTCGTCGTCGGGCAAATGCACCTCCTTCCACCGCAAGATGAGGGACTTGATATCCGGTAACCGCAGGCCTTCAGAATCCGCGTAATAGACAACAAACACCCGACCATCGCGACGCAAGATGGGCCAGCAATAGCCGCCGTCGATGCTTAAGCCCGTGTAAGTGTCTAAGACAGTTCGGTCAGTAAACCTCTGGCCACCGTCGTTGGAGGCGAAAACGACCAGCTCGTTGGCAGCCGGACTACGACCGAAGAGTAAGAGAGCATCTTTTGTCTGGAGCAGCTGAGGAAGTTGGAGCATTCCCACCTGCGGCGTATAGTCGATCTGGGCTCCCCAGGTGGATCCCATGTCATTGGAAAAGTGTGCCCATGTATGCGTACCCGCATCGTCACGACTCATTGCGAGGAGAGTTGTGGGTCCCACTGTTGTGAGCGCAGTCTCATTGATTCCCGCATCTCCCGCCTGACGAATTCTAGACCTCTTGACCCAGCTGTGGCCATCATCGGTGGACACCCAAAGGCTCGCATCATCCGAACCATCCTCCAATAGACCGTAACCGGCCGCGTACATTGTGAGCCCATCAATCAAATACAATGTCGGAGTAAATAGCGTCCTGTTCGGGGAATCAAAGAAAGTAAAGTCGCTCCACGCAAGCCCCCCGTCAGTTGAGCGAGCATAGGCTGCACCGAATGTGCCACTATGGTCAGCCCTAACCGAATTCGATCATTAGGTCGCCTGCCAATGGGGTTTTCGCTAAGGTGGGATCGAGACTCGTAGTATTCCACTGGAACAGCTCTGGACCCCACGTAGCACCGTGGTCGCTACTGTGGCGCAATATTATCCAGGGACTATTACTATGACCGATCCCCTTCCGGTAACTTAGAACATAATCTCCACGCCAAGTTTCGACTACTGCGGGAGTGCTGTTGTAACTATGATCCGTGGAACCGTCTTCGACAATGCGCCGATTCGTAATGGTGAGGCGATGATTTTCCCTCCTACAACGGTGCTGGCCCTGAGAAGCAACATACATCGGCTGCTGCGCTTGAGATGGAAAAAGCGCGACTGCGGAAAACCAAAAAAGCCAAAATACCTGTTTCATCGTGTCTCCTACCCAGTTCTAGCCCAAACAATCACGTACAGCTTGACAGTCGGAGCGGATGTGAAATAGGTCAACTGCAGGAATCAGAAGGGGATTTGGCCACTTCCGGCCAATCCTGTCACTCGCTGTCGTCGTCACTTGAGAAACGTCACAAATGTGTTCTTGCAAACGACTGGGCGTAGTTTCCTAATCATTGTAACTTCTCGACCGAAATGCGCATGGCATGGCTTCCACTCCACTAGTGCACACAGAATAGGTCGTGGAATAGGTGATCGCCGCCGACCAAATTGACTTCTTGCCGCTTCCAAAATTCGAGCGTCACCCAAAGCCAAGCTATTCCCGCCGGAAATGCCCGCTCCAGATAAGGGCACACGGATTGTTCTGGCACTGGTTTCGTCCATCCACCGTATCGTAAGGGTTGCCGCCGCGTTCCCGGGAGATACGCACGCGGTCGTCGAGTCAACGTAATAACTGATGCTGTACTGGCCAGATCGACAAGCCGAGGACGCACACACATTCGTGGGTGGGATAGCTGGGTTCTGCCCGGTCAAGGAAACCGCCGCTCCTTACGTATTCTCCCCGGCTCCTCCCGAAAGGACCTCTAGTGAGTCCGACAATTTCATCACGAGCCATGCAGCTCGGTTGTTCTACCCTTTTGATACGGATCTGCTGCGCGAGCGCACGGCCAGAAACGTCAGCCACGGTCGCTTTGCGCACACGTGGATGGGCCACGGGCTTTAGCTTTCTGATAGATTCGTTCTTGCATAACATGAATCTTCGTGGATTGGCTGAAAACTTAAGCAGAGGAGTGGTTTTGCGGCGCCGTCTTCCCTCGAGGTTTGGGCGTTTGCCTGTGTATGTGACGCCCGAAGCAGGTTTGCGGTACTGGTGGGATATATCGCGAGTCGATTCCGTGCTGTACAGCATGGCAGAAGAACTTGTAAAACCGGGTTCCGTTGTTTGGGACGTGGGCGCCAATGTAGGTCTTTTCAGTTTTTGCGCCGCTGCGCTCTCAGGCGCGTCGGGTTTCGTGCTGTCAATTGAGCCGGATTTCTGGCTTGCCCATTTGATGACTCGATCCTGTCAGGCATTGCCCAGAGATCGGTGTTCGGAGGTTGGAGTGCTGTGCGCGTCAGTTTCAGATTCAAGCCGCATCTCCAAACTAGAAATCGCTGAAAGGGCCAGATCTTCAAACCACTTGGTCGAGGCGATTGGTTCGACCCAAGCGAAAGGCACCCGCGGAGTCCAGTCTAGCGTTTCGCTCACCCTGGATTTTCTCCTGGACTATTTTCCGCCGCCCTCGGTATTGAAAATCGATGTAGAAACACACGAGGTCAGCGTTCTGCGCGGAGCGACACGGGTATTAAAGGATGTCCGGCCGACGATTTGGTGTGAAGTTTCGCACGAGAACTCCTCAGAGATTACCGACCTGTTACACGCCGCCCGATACGAGCTTCACGGAGCAGCAATGCTACCCCATCCACGCATAACTCAAGCATGGTTCCACACGCTGGCGGTTCCGACCGCTTCTTGTTAGCAATCGGAGAGATTTGATTTGTTTCACCCGGCGTACCTTTGTTGAAGACGGGTGCAACTTCATGACATAATCGCAGCGATGCACAGCACTCTCAGGCCTGCTGAGGAGGCGATGAAGCGATGGCACTGCGGCTCGGTTTACGGCGCATTGTGCTTAATCGGCATTTTCGGTGTCGTCGTTAGCTTCTCGAAGGTCGGAGTCAGCGGTTTTTTCGGCGGGGCTTGCTATGGCGCCGTATTCATGTTGGCGCTCAATTTTCTTGTCGGCACGATAAGAACCAGCCCATTCGCACCGCAGCGCACTTTCTTCATTCGCTCAGGCTCTCTCATGGCTCTTGCCCTCATACCGATGATTTCCAAGCTCGTTAGAATGTGACGAACGCTTCTAGAATTCGATGGCCTCCCGGTTGAGGTGGCCAGTGTTTTCATTTTCCCATTCCCGGTGGAACGCCGGTGAGGAACCGCTACGGCTGACGCTAGTCAGCACAGACTACCGATGACAGATTCGTCCACAAAAGTAGCGTATCTCGATCTGAAAGCGCAGTATCGGAGCATCAAACCTGAGATCGATACCGCGATCGCCCGGGTGCTGGAGAGCGGTCAGTTTGTTCTCGGCTCTGAGGTGGCAGACTTCGAGCGGGAGTTTGCGGCTTATTGCGGCATCTCCCACTGTATTGCAGTGAACTCCGGCACGAGCGCTCTTCACTTAGCTCTGCTCGGGGCGGGCACGCGTCCCGATGACGAAGTGATCACGGTGCCGTTCACCTTTGTGGCCAGCGTCGCAGCCGTCGCTTACACCAGAGCACGGCCGGTGCTCGTAGACATCGACTCTCAGTCGTTCACCATAGATCCAGCGGCGATTGAGGCCGCGATCACCCCCCGCACAAAGGCGATCCTTGCGGTGCACCTCTACGGCCAGCCGGCCGACATGGATCCCCTCATGGACGTAGCCCGGAGGCACGGGCTGGTCGTAATCGAAGATGCCGCTCAAGCTCACGGAGCGAAATATAAAGGGAGGCCGGTGGGGAGCATTGGCGATCTGGCGTGCTTTAGCTTTTACCCTAGCAAGAATCTCGGCGCCTACGGAGAGGGTGGGGCGGTCACCACCGGCAACGCCGAATTCGCGAGCACCATTCGCATGCTGCGCGACTGGGGACAGGACCGGAAATATCATCATGTGTTGCGGGGATTCAACTACCGGATGGAGGGCCTTCAGGGCGCCATTCTGCGTGTCAAGCTACGTCACCTGGAGCAGTGGACGGAGGCGCGCCGCGCGCACGCGGCCAAGTACAACGAGCTCCTAGTGGATTCAGGAGTCGAAAGGCCGAGAGAAATGCCCTGGGCCCGCCACGTCTATCACGCGTACACCCTGCGCAGTCCGGATCGCGACGGTTTGCAGGCCGCACTGCGAGCGGATGGAATTCAGACTGGCATCCACTATCCAGTGCCGGTGCACTTGCAGCCCGCTTACGCCGAATTGGGTTATCGGCGCGGGTCCTTTCCATATTCCGAAGCAGCGGCAAACCAGGTCCTTTCGGTACCGCTTTACCCCGAGCTTTCCCAAGAGGCCCTTGCCGAGGTAGTCGCTGCTGTAAGGAAATCTACCTCGCGCAAAGTGCAGACCGTGGCCTACTGAGCACTGCCCCCTACATCGCGATACCATGTGACGGACCGGCACATTCACCTTGGAATTCACGGCATATGAGACAACGCACAACTATTGAGAATTCCTCGTTATTCGCTCCCAACTATTTCCGTTCAATCCGTTGGCTTCGGTGACTTATTTCGCTGCTGGTGATCGTCTAAGCCATTCAAGTCCTCGAGGCGTTTCAGTCCAGTCCGGATCGATGGTGACGCTATCGACTAGTTGACGGCAGCCGCCTCGGCGGCGGGTGGCGAGGGATCGGTATCCCTCAGCAGCGCAAGCATGCGTCCACTGGGCTACCCAGTAATGATCGCGGCTCTCGATCGCATGGGGATTGCAAGGCCAGAGAGTTTGGTCGTGCTCAACTGCGGGGGGCTCTTGGTGGGATTGGTCGCCGGTTAGGCTATCGCAAGGATGGCCCATAAATTGGACGAACATTTGGCCTTGCGCTCATGCCTGGTTGACCGTTCTGAGTCTCTCGAAAAAGGAACCACTCCGTTAGTGGCGGGTGATCATTCGTTACCTTGGGGCAGAGTACTCGTTGTTATTAGAACCCCCTTGTACACGGCAAGTCCGGCGTTGTCTGCGGGACGGACTCCAGACCAAAAGTCAGCAACCCGACTTGCGGAGCTGCGCCCACGAACGTCAGCATGAAAGCGCAGGGCAAACAAACGGTGAACATTGCCAATGAGGGTGTCATCGGAAGCAGTACGCCAAGCGCTCAATAGAGTCGGTCCCGGCCAAGCATTTGCCGTGTGATCTTTGTCAAGTAGCCGGGTTCGCTTAGACGGCGTAGGAGGAAATATTCGTTGCCCGGACGATCATCCCCTAGCGCGGGCGCGTTCGGACGATCCTGGACGATCGTGGCCACCGGGACTTCGCGGTCCAAAATGAACTGAAACTGCAAATCCGCGGAAGGCTCGGGTCCCCACTCCATTAGGTCTCGCATCGCTCCGGGAGGAAGATGCTGCGCCAGTTGCGCGGCGGACATCGAGAAGATGGGACTCATGCTAGCGAGAAAGTGGTAACCGTTACCCACGAAAGAATGGAAAGCCCGAACATTCGGAAACGACTCTTGCAGAGCGCGAGCCACCGACGCCGTAGTCTCTGCATCCCCTCCGGGAAACCACTGCTGGAGAATGCCTCCCGGCCGCAAGTGCGTCTTGGCGATGGCATAGAACTCCCTGGAATAGAGCAGGCTAGAGGCGGCGGCGCCGGTGGGAGGAGGCGGGTCAACGAGAATTACGTCATATTGCTCCGGCGAACGTTTCAGGTAAGAGCGCCCATCGTCAATCACAATGCGGGAGAGCGGAGAGTTCACGAGCACGGGGGCATCGGGATGATAGAACGAGAACAGCTTCGGCACGCTGGGGATCAGCTCGACCGCCGTCGAATGAATATTCCAGGAAAGAGCCGAGCGGTAGCTCGTCCCCATTCCGAAGCAAACGATGAGGATATTCTCCGGGTGGTGCGGCAGAAACGCCAGCGGCAGGTGCGCCATCATCTTCGTAGAGGGCGTCAGGACGGTCATTCCCACACCATTAACCACGAGGCGTTTGCCGCGTCCGGAGCCGGTGGCGACGACGGTTGCCGTGTTGTCTCGCAGGACTCTACGAGGCGAAAACTGTTCTTCAAATCCTTGGCTGAAGACGGTCACGGCCAACGAACCAGCGACGAGGACCGAAGACGCTGCCAGCGCGCGGCGTGAGGTATGACGAAACTCGGGCAGCCCCGAGGCCAAACCCGCGACGAACCAGGGGAGGCTAAATAAGCAAAGCGAGAATCTCTCTCCGACGCTGGGAAGCAGCAGAAAACCGGAGATCAGGGGGCCCAGGACGCAGCCGACGATATTCATCGCATAAGCGCTCCCGGCCTGGTCGGGGTCACCCTGTGAATACCGGTCCACCATCATGGGGGTTACGAATCCAACGAGGCAGGAAAATGGACCCACCCCCACAAGCACCCGAACGAGTGCCGGCAGCGGCAGCCGAGGATCAGCACTGAAGAAGGCAAGCGACACCGAAAACCCAATCGCCACCCACAACTGCCAACTGTCAGCATCGCGCCACCCTGCGTTTCGGCGGTAAAGCCAAGAGCCAAGATAGGTGGTTGAAAGATACAACCCCAGGATGGCCGCAAACGCATAGACCACCGTGCTCAGCCAAGGCGTGTAGAGCCTGATCCATATCACCTCGGCGCCCATGCTGGTGAACCCTGTTCCAAACAAAACGCACAGCAACAAAGTTCGTGCGCCGGCATCGCTGACTTGCGCCCTTGAGCGCTTGGGTTCAGGGCTGGACTCTCGCTGCATCGCACGAGCCCGGCCAAGCGTCAGCACCAAGGCAGATGAAGCCAGCAGAAAGTTCAGCGTGGCGCCCACGTACAGAGTCCGGTGAAACCCCAACCCCTCGATCAAGGCTAGTGGAATCATAGCCCCGGCCACCGCTCCCAATACATTCGCCAGGTAGAGGTAACTGAAGGACCGGTTCGCGCTCTCCCCAAAACTCTTCCGGATAGCGAGCATGGCGACGGGGAATGTCGCCCCCATGCACGCGCACCACGGCACGAGGATCAGGGCAACCAAGATCCCGGAAGCCACGTAATACCCTGAGGACGACGTCGTCATCTGGCTGACGGTCTGTTGAAGAAGGTCTCTTGCCGAAAAAAGCTCCAGAGGCACCGTGAGAGCGGCGACGCCAATCATCAATTCCGTGAGCGCGTAGAGGCGCAGCGGAGGGAAGTGGATCCGCTCCTCATACTTGCGGACGACGTAGCCGGCCCCCCAACAACCCAGGCCCAGCCCAGTCATGAAGGCCGAAAGCACGAGCGAGACCATCGCGGTGGTCACCCCGAATTGCGCCATGGCCAAACGGAGCCAAATCAGTTCGTAGAGAATGCTGCAGAATCCCGAAACAAAAAAGAACAGAAAATACCAGCGCATTGAGGTCCTTCGGGCGGGACAGTCTATCGCACCCATGGTGGGACATTCAAGTTCGGGGAAGCGTCGGTAGTGGGTCATTTTCAAACTGACCCACTATCGCAGCGTCCGGCGAGCTGGCGAGCATCATTGTTCCGCTGGGCAGTGCCACTCGTAGCGCCTCAACAAATGAAGAGCCATTTCATTCACCTCGCCCGTCGCCGGCGAACAACCCACGAGATAGGTGGCCCGCAACTTGCCATCGCCGTAGCGGTACGGAAATTTTGGTCCAGAGAATGTGAGCCAAGTGCTGTAGCCTAGGGCGACAAAACCAAGAGCACAAAACAGGACGACGTAACTCAGCAAAATCGGCCTGGGCATACCCCTTAGGAGGGCGGTCCAACCCGCGTGGATTGCAAGAAACACGAAGGGCAAGCAAGGAAGCCAGAATCGCGGGTCCGTGAACGGCCATGAGAGGATTAGCGCGCTATAGCCAAGCAAGTAGAAAAATGTCCAGGGAGAGGACCTGCGCAGCACTAAGACGCCGATGGCGAAAAGCAACATCGCACCGCCTCCAAGCAGCGCCATGAAGCGTTGCGACCATGCCGGGAGTCTGGCAAAGGGGATGTTGAGCACCAACTCAGCGAAGTCGTGGGTGTGCAAGGAAATGGTCAGGGCAACGAACCGCACAATCCCCATGTTTCTAAGATAACCGGTGTTGCTAAACAGGTAACGCCGACCAGCCCAAATGCCCACACCCAAACCGGCAAGCAGAGGGATGATGACGGGAAGGATTACCGCCGAGCGCTTCTCCAAAGAGGACCACGCCATGAAAGCAAAGGGAACAAACAGCGCCAAGCCAACAAAGCGGACTTCCACCGCGCATATGCATGGAAGAATCGCGATCCACTTATGGCGGCTTTGGAAAGTCATAACCCAACAAGCACACGCCGATAGTGCGAAGAACAGAAAGTCACTCATCCCTTGTGTGATGTTCTTGACCACGGCAACGGACAAGATGGTGAGCAAGCACGCAACAATCACCCGATTACGCTCGAATCCGAGCCGAATCAGGGTGCGAAAGGTAAGTAGTAGTCCGGTCGCGAACAAGATCAGATTCGAGAGTACGAGCGTTGCCGCCGAGAAAAGACCCGCCTTCATGAGCAGGAACACAAATACGGAGTAGCCTTTTGGGAAGCCGAAGGACTGTTGCAGCGCAGCCCTGAGGTTCTGTTTAGCCGTGTCTGCCAAGCATAGGTAGTAGATACCATCGGTCGTCAGCCGGAGAGGTGTGAGTAATTGTATGGCGTAAAGGACGATGGCTGCACCCAGCGCGAAAAAGAGGGGGCGACGAAACGGAGGATTCATTTCAGTCTGCGACGGTTCGGTCATGTTCGTTGTTTGCTACCCATCACTAACAGAGAACTCCCGAAAGGATAAAATCGCCAGACCCAGTATAGCGGCTCGTTCAACCATATCGGTGGAACTTCTGCCGGGACGGGTTGCAACTCCCGACTGTCTCTATCAAGCGGACACGGAGTTTGACCGGGCACGTCCAGTTGCAGAGACAGCACTCCGCCACTATCCACAGGCCTGCCGACGAGCGACCTCGCGGAAGGTGTGTTTCGTGTAGTGGACGAAGTGACGGTTTAGAAAATCATCGTTTGTCCAGAGTTGCATGAAAACTGCCCCCGAGGCCTGAATGCGATCGCGATGGGGATTTGCTGGATTTACTAGCTCCGCAAAGGGTTCAATCCCTCGAAGGATCCAAACTCGGGAGCGATCAAAGAACAGACCATCGACAGAACGAACGTCTAGTGGCCTGTCGCAGAGTAACCATTACTAGACTGTTAGCATCAAAGCTGTCATGGCGATTGACAGCGAGATCTTGCTCACCAAGCAACAGCATTCCGACCTAAGCAGCATCGCCCAGTCCCGTGCTCTGCCAGCCGGATACGTGTTTCGCGCCAAGTTGATCCTCATGCTGGCAGAAGGCTCCTCCTTCAACGCGATCAAGCGACAGCTCCAGACCACGGCGCCCACCATCGTTCGCTGGAAGCAACGCTTCCGGCAATACAAACTGGAGGGACTGGACACCTATCATCCCGGCCAGAAGCCCCGTGTGCGGACTCCCGCTCTGCGCGCCCGCATCCTGTCGGTCACACGGAGAAAACCTAGCGACGGGTCCACGCACTGGAGTTGCCGCAAATTAGCCTCCGTGCTGGGTGTCAGCAAAGACGCCGTGCATCGCGTCTGGCAGGAAGCCGGCCTGAAGCCGCACCGTCTCGAACGCTACATGGCCAGCGACGATCCCGACTTCGAAAGCAAAGCCGCCGATATCCTCGGCCTCTATCTGCGCCCACCGCAGCACGCGGCCGTGTTCTGCGTCGATGAGAAGACCGCCATCCAAGCCTTGGATCGTCTCGATCCCGTCCTGCCGCTCTCGCCGGGACGTGCCGAACGCCACGGCTTCGAATACTACCGCCACGGAACGCTCTCCTTAATATGCGGCGCTCAATACCACCACCGGTCGTGTCCACGGCAGAACTGCTGCCCGCCATACCAGCCGTGAGTTCGTCGCCTTCTTGCAGGAGGTCGTATCTTTGTGCCCGCCTCGGCAACAGATTCACATCATCCTCGACAATCTCTCCGCCCACAAAACTCAAGCGGTCCGCGAGTTCCTCCAACAACATCCGCGAGTCCGGTTTCACTTCACGCCCACTTACTCGTCCTGGCTCAAC
>Ga0075029_100000692_pt1 | contig 19285 bp, 13 predicted proteins | sample LitLauG_LLR_2013_FD_71391 | JGI IMG/M metagenome (GOLD analysis project Ga0075029, IMG submission 71391) | Freshwater sediment microbial communities from North America - Little Laurel Run_MetaG_LLR_2013 | ecosystem: Environmental > Aquatic > Freshwater > Creek > Sediment | place: USA...
CGTGGCCTTCTTGCTCTCTGCCTCCTGCACAACCGGTTGCGTCGAGAAAACCGCGGACGCGGGATCGAGACTCGGCGAGTAAACGAACCTGGTCACCGACTCCGGCGCTGCCGGCAGCGCGGTCAAAGCGCGATCGACGGCGATTTGCAGCTCGTCATCGACTTGCTTTTCGAGCTGATTGATTCCTTTCTCGTCGAGGATGCCTTCGCGAAGCAGGAAGATCTGCGTGCGCGTGACGGGATCGCGCGCGGCATCGCGTTCGCGCTCGCTTTCCGGGCGATAGAGTTTTTCGTCATCCGACAGCGAATGCGAGTAGGGGCGAATCACGTGCGAATGGATGAACGCCGGCCCATGCCCGTCGCGGCAGTATTGGGCGGCGCGACGGAACGCGCCATAGCTCGCGACGGGATCGGTGCCGTCGATTTCCTGGAAATGAAAACTGGGGAAGCCGGAGACGAGGCGCGAGATGCTGCCGCCGGCGGTCTGGGCCTCCACTGGAACCGAGATCGCATAGCCGTTGTCCTGCACGGAGAAGATCACCGGCAGCTTGCCCAGCGAAGCGGCGTTCATCGCCTCCCAGAATTCGCCTTCGCTGGAGGTGCCGTCGCCGAGTGAAACGTAAGTGACTTCGTCGCCATGGAAAGTGACGTCTTTGAATTCGCGATAATCGCCAGGAACTTTCGCCGCGGATTTTTCGTGCGCCGCGAAATAACGTCCCGCTTCGGCGCAGCCTACGGCTTGCAGAATCTGGGTGCCGGTCGGCGACGACTGGGTGACAACGTTGAGGTCTTTATAACCCCAGTGCGAGGGCATCTGCCGGCCGCCGGAACTGGGATCGTCAGCTGCGCCGACGCCCTGCAGAAACATGTCGTAGGGCTTAGCGCCCAGGGCGAGGCACAGAGCGCGGTCGCGGTAATAGGGATAGAACCAGTCGTAGCCTGCGCGGAGAGCCATGCCGGCGGCGGCGCCCACGGCTTCGTGTCCCGCGCCCGACATCTGGAAAAAGATCTTCTGCTGCCGCTTGAGGATGATTTCGCGGTCGTCGATTTTCCGCGACGTGTAAAGGATGCGGTAGAGCTCGATCAACTGCTCGCGGGAAAGGCCTTCGTAGTTCTTGCCCTTCCTGGGGGAATCGGCGGTCAGTTTGGGATCGGTCTTGGTTGTCGCCATTCCAGGTTCCTCGTCGGCTTTCGATGCGATGGGCTAGCCGTGGATTCAGGACAGCAAAAACACTGCCCGCTGACGTACGAGCGGGCATACGGCATTGTAAATGGTGGTGCGCTATGGACAAAGGGTGATCTGTGCATATTTTATGTAGTGGCCGGGTAGGGACTTACCGGACGGTCGGGCGGAGCGACACCGACAACCGTGGGCAATGAATGTAATGGCGATTTTGCACCGACCACCGAGTTTCTGTGCAAGATTGACCATCTTTTCTCCTATGGGGTGCTGCATTCTAGATGGCCATGAAGGCCAAGAAACCCACTCTGAAGCAAATAGAGGCCGTTCGGTGCCCAACTTGCGGCGCGGGCCCAAGAGAGAAGTGCGAACTTAGCACGGGAGTTCCCCGCACGGACCCGCACCGGGATCGACGTTTGCTTGCCGCGGATTGAATGTCGAGTAAGGGTCGGAGCAGTCCAATGGCAGTTCGAGAACGCCCGTTCAACCCACACCGGTTTCTCACTACTGTCGGCGTTGGCCGGAAGATGGTGTCGTTCAAGAAGGGAGAAACAATCTTTGCTCAGGGTGATGCTGCTGACGCGCTGTTTGTGATTCAAACGGGAAGGGTGAAACTCAGCGTCAAGTCCCGATCGGGCAAGGAAGCGACTCTCGATATTTTGAGCAATGAGGATTTTGTCGGCAAAGACTCGATCGCCGGTCAGCCTCGCAGCACGGCGACCGCCAGCGCAATAGCCGATTGCAGCCTCCTTCGAATTACAAAAGCTGCGATGCTGCTCGCGCTGGCACGGCAAGTGAAGCTGGCCAATGTGTTTTGGGCATATGTCTTGGCGCGGAACCTCCGATACCAGCAGGACCTGGTGGACCAACGCTGCAATCTAAGCGAGAAAAGACTGGCACGTATTCTTTTGCTGCTCTCTCACGGTGATGGGCATGGAGCATCCGAAACCACGGTTCCGAAAATAAGTCATGAGACGCTGGCATCAATGGTAGGCACCACGCGGTCGCGCATCTGCTTTTTCATGAAAGGGTTCAGGAAATCGGGGTTCATTTACTACGATCAGAAGAGCAAGCTGTTACGGGTTCATCGGACACTACTTGCTTTTTGCGGTCAATAGTTTCGCGTTTGGAAGGAGCAACAGTCGTGTTCTTCGCATCACGTCATCCCCGAATTACAGCCCCCCGCACGGAGAAGGATGTTTTTTTACGAAACCAGGCGATTACGCTCATTGACCCTTAATGTACGAGCTATTGTGGCTAGTGCCATGCCCGCACGGGCGAAAAAGCTTGAGCAGAACACAAAACCCACAAACCGCTCCCGACTCGTAAGCGCCCGATCATTTATTCTTGGAACCGATGATCCGGACCAATCTCGCTTTCGATCCCCGCGCCATCGAGCTGGTGATTTTCGACCTCGACGGCACGCTGATTGACTCGAGGCTGGATCTGGTCCACTCGGTGAACGCCGCGCTGCGGCACATCGAGCGGGCGGAACTGCCCGCCGACGTGATTGCGAGCTACGTGGGCGATGGCGCTCCGGTGCTGATTCAGCGCGCGCTGGGAGAAGAATCGGGAGACGAAGCCTTGGTCCGCAAAGGCCTGGAGTTCTTTCTGCACTACTATCGCGAGCACAAACTGGACCATACGACGGTCTATGCCGGAATTCGTGAAGCGCTGAAAACCATCCAGGCGAACGGCGAGGGAGAGCCGCGGAAGCTGGCAGTGTTGACCAACAAACCGGTGGCGCCTTCGCGGGCCATTGTGGACGCGCTCGGGCTGCGGGAGTTCTTTGGCCAGGTGTATGGCGGAAACAGTTTCATCACCAAGAAGCCCGACCCCGAGGGCGCGCGCGTGCTGCTGCTGGAGTATGAGGTTGAGCCCGGGCAGGCGGTGATGGTGGGCGACTCGCATGTGGATGTTTCAACCGGGCAGAATGCCGGCCTGTATACGGTGGGCGTGACTTATGGGTTCGCGCCGCACACGCTGAACGACCCGGTGCCAGACGTGCTGGTAGATACGCCGGAGGAACTGGCGGAAGTGTTCCGCTAGATCATTCGCGCGGGTCAAGGCTTTCAACTTCTAAAGTAACTTTCGACATTCCGAACGCGCGAGTAAAACAGACCAGGGTGCCGATAAGTCCATGGTCTGGCTGAAGCAGTTTGCCTTTGCCGCGCTGATCGTCGCAATTGCGCTTGGTGCCGCTGGCTCCGCGCAGCAGATCCCTGCGCTTAGCATTTCTCCGGGAAAAGCCACGATGATGCCCGGCGAGACGCGCACATTCCGCGCGGTTGGGAAGGATGGCAGGATGCGCCACCAGGTTCGCTGGAGCATTTCTCCCGAGCGCGCGGCCAAGCTCACCATGGATGGCGACGAAGCGGTGGTGCAGGCTGAGGAAGCTGGCACGGTGATGTTGACCGCTTACGCGGAGGGCGACTCGGCGCAAGCCGCGGTTGACATTCTTTCGGGCCGTACGCCGCCGACAGGCACGCTGATATGGAGTGTTCCCTCGCTGCCGGGATGCACCACCAAAAAGATGACCCAGGCAGTGCCAAGCGCCACCGGCCCCGACCTCTACGATGAAGAAGAGTGTCCGCAAGGCAACTTTGTGCGTGCGCTCACCGCCGACGGCCGCGAAATGTGGCGGCGGCAGATCACCGGCAGCGGTGGAGTTCTTGAGAGTGGGCCGATCGCGAAGCCCCAAACGGATACCGGCCGTCACCTGAACCTGCGCGCCGCTTCGGTGTGCGACGGAGTTTCTCCCGGTATGACCAAGGACGCGGTCGCGCAAGTGGTCAATGCACACAATCTGCACGTGGAACCGAGACAGCGGCAGGGCGACCACTGGGATTTCGAGGAAGAAGGGTCGCGTTGCACGATTTCTTTTGACGGAAACAGCGGAGCCGTGGTGAAAAAAAGGAAAACAGTTATCATCGAATAGCGAGGACAGAACGAATTGCGGGCCAACCCGAACGGATTTCCCGACCGAGGTTTCACTCCGGCCGAACTACGCAAACTGCGCAGCCTCAAGGACCCGCACGGCATCCAGCAATTTCTTGACGACTGTCCTTATCACCTGGCGGATACGGCGTGGTCTCCGCGGAAAGTGCTCGAGGAGGAGACGGCGCATTGCCTGGAAGGCGCGATCTTCGCGGCCGCAGCGCTGCGGGCGAATGGGCATCCGCCGCTGTTGCTGGACTTTGAAGCGGTGCGCGATACCGATCACGTGATCGCCGTGTTTAAGGAACGCGGCCATTGGGGAGCGATCGCAAAGTCGAACTACGCGGGCTGCCGCTGGCGCGAGCCGGTACACCGCACCCTGCGCGAACTGGCTCTCACCTACTTCGATACATATTTCAACTTGCGGCGCGAGCGGACGCTGCGGCGTTACTCCAGGCCAGTAAACCTGAAACGCTTTGACAAGCAGAACTGGATGACCACCGATAAGCCGGTCTGGTTTATCGTGTGGCACCTGTTCGATATCAAACACTATTCGCTGCTTAAGCCGGCGCAGGAAAAGCGACTGCACCGCGTGGATGAGCGGACGTTTCAGGCAGAGTGTACAGGGAAGGCGTTCAAGGGCAGCGGTCAGTGAGTCAGTTGTGCTTGCTTGTGGCGGCATAAATCTCGCCATCTACGGGCCGTTTGGCTGGGAGATCCTTCGCTTCGCCTGAAAAACGGCTACGCTCAGGATGACACCGCTGCGTAGAGAGGAACGGCTCCGTCTCGTGACTCCCCTACTCCAGTAGTTTCGTGCATCCCGCTGGAACCTCGGGCACTCTAAGAATGCAATGTCGCTCATGAAGACGGTACGGCTTGTCTTGATTTTTCTTCTCGCTGCGGGTGCGACTGCATTCGGACAGCCGGACCCGCCTGCGCCGGATGCCGCCAAGGCGAATGCTTCCCCGCCCGATCTCACGCCGGATGCCGCTGGCAGGCTTTCCGAACCACAGATGCAGGCCTTGCTGCGCCTGGTGGCGGACCGCGACGAACAGAACGATAAACTGCTGCGCAACTATACCTACGTAGAGCGCGATGAAGACCACAAACTCGATGGCCAGGGGCAGACCAAATCTTCCGAATCGAAGACCTACGATGTCCTGCAGATTTATGGCGAGCAGGTGCGGCGGCAGATAGAGAAAGACGACAAGCCGCTCTCCGAAAAAGATGCTGCGAAAGAGGAAGAGAAAATTCAGAAAATCATCGACAAGCGCAAGGACGAATCCGAGGGTGAGCGCAAGAAGCGCGAAGAAAAAGAGGAGAAAGAGCGCGCAGAAGGGCGCCAGTTCGTCCACGAAATTGCCGACGCTTACAACTTCACGCTGGTTGGGACCGAGACGTTAGGTGGACGCGAAAACTGGGTGATCGCCGGTGAGCCGCGGCCGGGTTACCAGCCGCGCGTCAAGTACGCGAACCTGTTGCCGAAATTTCGCGGGCGGGTGTGGATTGACAAGGCGGAGCAGCAGTGGACAAAGATGGAACTTGAAGCGATCGATACGGTCTCGTTTGGATTGTTCTTGGCGAGGCTGCATCGGGGATCGCAGGTCCTGATCGAACAGACGCGGGTGAACGACGAGGTCTGGCTGCCGAAGCACGTGGCGCTGAAGGTGGACTTGCGGCTGGCGCTTTTGAAAGAGATTCGGGCAAGCCAGGAGCAGACGTTCCGCGACTACAAGAAGTTCCACGCTTCGGCTAGGATCGTCGGGTATGGCGAAGTGAAAGAAAAATAGACTCGCCGCGCCCGAAGCCTCTTTCATCTGGCAGAATCGGCGCCGCTTGGAGGAAATGGCAAGTTCCGGCGCGTTCCAACAACGACAAGCTCGAGGATAAGACCAGGAGAAACCATGCCGAAATCAAGACGCGAATTTCTGACCGTGTCGTCGCTGGGAGCGCTGGCTGCAGCGGCGCTTTATGGGGCGCACGCGCAGGATGCTGCGAATCCCCATCCGCAGGAGCCATCCAACTTGCCACCGGGAGCGCCGCCGGCCTATGGCACCGGACCAGCATTCGGGCCCGACGTTACGACCACGACGTTTGCCGAAGCCGAGAAGCTGGCGCAATTTCCGCTGACAGAGAGTGAACGCGCGATGGCGGCGGGGAGTTGGCGAAGGACACTGGCTTCGGTTTACGAACGGCGCACCGGGCCGCGAAAATTGGCGCTGGAAGCCACGTTGCCGCCGGCTACGCGATGGGACCCCATGCTGCCTGGAATCAAGGCGGGCGGGCAGCGCGACCGATTTATCCGAAGCAAAACGGCATCCACTGCGCTGCCCGGAAAAGGCGACGACATCGCTTTCGCGCCGGTCACCCAGCTTTCACGCTGGGTGGAAAAGCGCGAGATCACTTCGGAGCGGCTGACGCGCATTTATCTCGACCGGCTGGAAAAATTCAACCCCACGCTGCGGTGCGCGATCACGATCACGCGCGAACACGCGCTGCGGCGCGCGAAGCAGGCGGACGACGAAATCGGCAAAGGGAAATATCGCGGCGCTTTGCACGGAATTCCCTATGGCGTGAAAGACCTGCTCGACACCGCGGGGATTCCGACCACCTATGGCGCGGAGCCTTATCGCGATCGCGTGCCCACAGAAGACAGCGCTGTGGTCAGGCGCATAAACGAGGCAGGAGCCGTGCTGGTGGCGAAGCTGAGCCTGGGCGCACTGGCGTTGAACGATGTGTGGTTTGGCGGGCAGACGATGAATCCGTGGCTCGTGGAAGAAGGTGCGTCGGGATCGAGCGCGGGGCCGGGTTCGGCGACGGCTGCGGGCTTGGTCGGATTTTCCGTCGGCAGCGAAACCGGCGGCAGCATCGTGAGCCCCTCGATGCGATGCGGCGTGACCGGGTTGCGCCCGACATACGGCCGCGTGGCGCGCACGGGGGCGATGACGCTGTGCTGGTCGCTCGATAAGCTAGGCCCGATGACGCGCAGCGTGGAAGACGCGATGCTGGTGCTGCGGGCGATTTCAGGTCCCGATGCAGGAGATGTGGCCAGCGTTCCGAGCCACCTCGATTACGACGCCGGCATGAGCGTGAAGGGGCTGCGCCTCGGCTATCTCCCCGCGTGGATGAACGAGCGTCCGGCGACCGAAGTGGACCGCGCCGCGCTGGAGGCGGCAAAGAAACTGGGCATGAATGCGGTTGAGGTCGCGATTCCGGACTGGCCGTATGGTTCCTTGAATCTGATTCTGTTCGCGGAAGCGGCGGCCTCATTTGAAGACCTCACGCTCAGCGGCGGACTGGACGAACTGAAAGCGCAGGTTCCGGACGCGTGGCCGAATCTGTTTCGGCAGGCGCGGTTTTTGTCGGCCGTGGATTTTGTGCAGACGGACCGTTTGCGGCGCAAGGTGGCGGAAGAGATGGCGCGGGTGTTCGAAAAAGTAGACCTGCTGCTGGTGCCGTCCCTGCGCGATGAAATGCTGACCATCACCAACCATACCGGCCATCCGTCGCTGACGTTGCGTGCCGGGTTTGTCGAAGTAAGCAAGGCGCGCAGCGATTGGGCGCCCGATCCGGCGAACCCGTTGCCAACGTTTGCGCCGCCGCGGCGCGTACCGCACGGGGTCACGTTGATTGGCAGATTGTTCGATGAAGGCACGCTGGGCGCGGCGGGGCTCGCGCTGGAGCGCGCATTCAACGTGGTGAACGACCGGCCTGCGGGGTTCTAAAAGCCCCCGTTATCTGGGCCATCGCGCGGACTATAATTGCGCGCTGCGATGAGTCTGGCCTCCGGCACAAAGCTTGCCCAGTACGAGATTGTTGCGTCGCTCGGTACGGGCGGCATGGGCGAGGTGTATCGCGCGACCGACACCAAGCTGGGCCGCGACATCGCTCTGAAAGTTCTGCCCGCCGACATGGCGCAGGATCCCGAGCGCCTGGCGCGTTTCCGCCGCGAAGCCAAGGCGCTGGCGCAACTCGACCACCCCAATATCGTCACCATCCACTCGGTGGAAGAATCCGGCGGCATTCATTTTCTTACCATGCAGCTGATCGAAGGGCTGCCGCTCGACCGCGTGATTCCCACCGGCGGCCTAGCCGTGGGCCAGATTGTGGACATTGCCGGTGCCTTGGCCGATGCATTGTCGGCAGCGCATGAGAAAGGCATTGTCCATCGCGATCTGAAGCCGGCCAATGTCATGGTCACGCACGAAGGCCGCGTGAAGGTGCTGGATTTCGGTCTGGCAAAAGATGTACGCGCAACCGAACTCGGCGCCGCCACGCTGACCTCGGACCACCGCACGCAGTCAGGCGTGGTGATGGGAACGCCGGCTTATATGTCTCCCGAGCAAACATCGGGACGGCCACTGGACCATCGCACCGATATTTTCTCCCTCGGCGTGGTGCTGCACGAGATGGCAACGGGCGAGCGGCCTTTCAGCGGACATTCCTCGGCTGAATTGGTGTCGGCGATTCTGCGGGACACGCCGCCCTCGGTCACGGACGTGCGGCCCGAGCTGCCCAGCGATTTGGCGCGCATCATCCGGCGCTGCCTGGAAAAAGATCCGCGCCACCGGGTGCAGACGGCGCGCGATGTGAGCAATGAATTTCGCGACCTGTCGCGGCAAACGTCGCACCGGCCGGCTGCGCCGGCAACCGCAGCGTCGCGCGCCGCAGCCGCGCCGGGCTCTGGTTCTACTCGCGCGGACGAAGGCTTCTGGGTCGCGGTGCTTCCATTTAAGTACGCAGCCGGTAACCCCGGGTTGGCTGCGCTGGGCGACGGGCTGACCGAGGAGGTCATCACCGGCCTCTCGCGTTTTTCGTATCTGCGCGTGATCGCGCGCAGCTCGACCGCAAAGTATCAGAGCGAATCGGGCGACGTGCGCACGATTGGCAAGGAACTCGGAGCACGCTATGTGATGGAAGGCAGCTTGCGCCAGGCCGGATCGAAAGTCCGCATGGCCGTGCAACTGGTGGACGCCACATCCGGCGCTGGGCTTTGGGGAGAAACCTATGATCGCCCGTTTTCCACGGAGGCGATTCTTGATCTTCTCGACGATGTGGTGCCGCGCATTGTAGCGACGGTCGGCGACGCGCAGGGGATTCTGCCACGCAACATGAACGGCGCTCTACGTAACCGCGATCCCGAATCACTCACTCCTTATGAGGCCGTGCTGCGCAGCTTTGGATACCATCAACTGGTCAACGCATCCGAACACCTGATCGCGGTGACAATCCTGGAACGTGCGGTCAAACAAGAAGCGGACCGCGCCGATGCCTGGGCCATGCTTTCCTGGCTGTATCGCGCGGAGTACAGTCCAGGATTCAATGGGCAGCCCGATCCACTGGGTCGCGCGCTGGTGGCGGCCCGCCGCGCCACCGAACTCGCACCTTCCAACCAATTGGCCCACGCAGCCCTGGCCTGTGCTTTGTTCTTTCGGAAGGAATTCAGCGCGTTTCGCGCTGCCGCGCATCGCGCCCTCGCGCTCAATCGAATGGAAGGTTACATCACGGCCTATATTGGGCAGCTGATCGCGTATTCGGGCGATTGGGATGCGGGTTGTGCCCTGGCAGAGCGGGCGACGCAGCTCAATCCCAATCATCCGGGTTGGTATTGGCTGCCGATGGTGTGGAATGCCTATCGCCAGCACGATGGCCAGCGGGCGCTGGAGTTTGCGCTCAAGATCAACATGCCGGGCTTGTGGACTGCGCAGATCGCACTTGCAGCGGCATACAGCGAACTTGGCGACACCGCGGCGGCCCACCAGGCAGTTCGGGGCCTGCTGGCGGTCCGCCCGGAGTTGGCCGATCGCGCTGAAGAGGAGTTGGCAAAGTTTTTTCAGCCCGAGATGGTGGGCCGAGTGCTCGCCGATCTCCGCAGCGCAGGGTTGGAGTTTCGCGAACCGGCCCGGGCCGTGACGACTACCGGTGGTCAGCGAACCTCGGGCCCGGCCCGCGCTGAAGAAGGCTTCTGGGTCGCGGTGCTGCCGTTTAAATACGGCGGCCCCAACGCTGAACTCACCGCGCTGGCGGAGGGACTGACCGAAGACATCATCACCGGCCTGTCGAGATTTTCCTTCCTCAAGGTGATCGCGCGCGGCTCTACGCTCCGCTACGCGAGCCAGGCGGTGGATGTTCGTTCCGCCAGCAAGGAACTGGGCGCGCGCTATGTGATGGAAGGAAGCCTTCGGCAGGCGGGAACAAAGCTACGGCTTTCGGTGCAGCTTGTGGACCCGATCTCCGGCGCGCATCTCTGGGCCGAGAACTACGAGCGCACTTTTCATCCCGAAGCCGTCTTTGAACTTCACGACGACCTTGTCCCACGCATCGTCTCGACCGTTGCCGATCAGAATGGCATTCTGCCGAGGCGCATCAGCGAAGAGCTGCGGAGCAAGAACGAGGAGGACCTGACGCCGCACGAAGCCGTGCTTCGCGCTTTCAGTTTTCTTCAGCGCATCAACCCCACAGAACATGCGATAGCACGTCGCATTCTGGAGCGCGCCGTGGAGCGGGACCCAAACCTGGCCGACGCCTGGGCGATGCTGGCCATGATGTATGGCACGGAGTTTGCCGACGAATACAATCCCCGGCCCAACCCTCTGGAGCGGGCCCTGGCTGCGGCACAACGCGCAGTCGATCTGGCTCCCGCCCATGCCCTTGGTTACTACGCCCTGGCCTTCACTTACTTTTTCCTCAAAGACCACGCCGGCTTTCGCGGGGCCGTGGAACAGGCCATCGCACTCAATCCCATGGACGGATCGGTCCTGGGGTTGCTGGGGCTGCTGGTACATCACGTCGGCGAGACCGACCGGGGCACGCAGATGGTCGAAGCGGCCATGCAGCTCAATCCCCACTATCCGCCCGTGTTCCGCGCCCCCGCCCTTCTGAATGCGTATGCCAAGGGCAAGTATGCCGAGGCGCTCGATCTGGCGGTCCGTTTCAACATGCCCGGCTTTTTCCATGCCCACGCGCTGCGTGCGGCAGCACTTGGCCAGCTTGGCCAGCGCGAGGCTGGGCAACAAGCGGTCCAGGAACTGCTGGCTGTGCGTCCCGATTTCGCCGCGTCGGTGCACCGCGACTATGGCAAATGGTTTGACGCCAAAACAGTCGATCACCTTATCGAAGGCCTGCGCAAGGCGGGGCTTGAAATTCCGGATGATCCGGCGAAGGCCGCGCCTGCGAGTTCGGCGCCCACGCCAACCACGTCCGGCGCTTCTCGCGCCGACGAAGGCTTCTGGGTCGCGGTGCTGCCGTTCAAATATAGCGACAACAGTGTCGAGCTCACCGCCTTAGCCGGGGGCCTGACGGAAGACATCGTCACCGGCTTGTCGCGCTTCTCTTATCTGCGAGTGATTGCGCGCGGCTCAACCGCGAAATACTCCGGCGAGTCGGGCGACGTGCGTACGATCGGCAAGGAACTGGGCGCACGCTACGTAATGGAAGGCAGCCTGCGCCAGGCTGGATCAAAACTTCGGCTGGCGGTACAACTCGTGGACGCGGTGTCCGGGGCGCATCTCTGGGCGGAGAACTACGAACGTACATTCAGCCCGGAAAGCGTTTTTGAGTTGCAGGATGATCTCGTTCCGCGGATTGTTTCCACCGTTGCCGATATGCACGGGGTTCTGCCCCGCAGCATGAGTGAGGCGGTGCGCAGCCGGGCCCCCGAGCAGTTGAGCCCATACGAGGCGGTGCTGCGCAGCTTCGGCTACTGGGAGCGGGTCACGCCCGAGGATCTCGCAGCTGCGCTATCCGGCCTGGAAGCAGCGGTGCGGAAAGCGCCGGCATACGCCGACGCCTGGGCCACGCTGGCGCTATTGTGCGTTCAGGAGTACGGCCAGGGATTCAACCTTCAGCCTGACTCGCTGGCACGCGGATTTGCCGCCGCGCAGCGTGCGGTGGAGGCCGGGCCATCTAATCATTTGGCCTATTGCAGTCTGGCCCAGGCGCTCTTCTTCCAAAAAGAATTTCAGAGCTGCCGGAATGCGACGGAACGCGCGATTGCGCTCAACCCCATGGACGGCAACTCCATCGCGTTTCTGGGTGAGATGCTGACCTATGCGGGCGACTCCGAGCGCGGCCTCGAACTATCGGGTCGCGCAAAGCAGCTCAATCCGAATCATCCCGGGTGGTACTGGTACGCCAACTTCTACAACGCATATCGTCAGGGCGACTATCGCAATGCACTCGGTTTCGCGCGCAAATTCAACATGCCGAGCCACTGGGGCGCACACGCGCATATGGCCGCAGTCTGCGGCCAACTCGGGGAGCGGGATGCGGCCGCGAAAGCAGTTTGGGACCTGCTCAAACTACGACCCGACTTCGCCTCCACCGTGCGCAAGGATATGGAAAAGTGGTGGGACCCTGAGTTCGCCGAGCGCATGATTGAAGGCTGGCGCAAGGCAGGGCTGAACATTGCGCCGGAGGCCTGATGGATCCTGACCTGGAGCAGTTGCGCGACTTCGCAAGGCGTTACACTGCGGCGTGGTGCAGCCAGAACGCCGCCAGTGTTGCTGCGTTCTATTCAGCCAGCGGTTCGCTGACCATCAGCGACGGACCGGCGGCGGTTGGACGGGGGCCGATCACGGAAGCTGCACAAGCGTTCATGACTGCGTTTCCTGACATGCAGGTGGTGATGGACGGAGTCGGCGTAGAAGGCGGTACGTCGATTTTCCGCTGGACGCTCATCGGCACGAATACGGGTGCGGGTGGGACCGGGGCGCGAGTGCGAATCAGCGGATATGAGGAATGGACAATCGGCGACGATGGCCTGATTGCCGAGTCGCGGGGCCACTTCGACACGGCAGACTATCGGCGTCAGCTCAGCTCAGTTTTGATAACCGCAGGGAGAACCCGACAATGAGCCAACAAGCGGTGGTTTCACCGTGAGTCTCGCGATTCATCCAGACAAGTTCAATCAGTTTGAGAGCACAGCGCAGGCCATGGTCGAGGGCAGCGGGAAGGAACCTGGGACCCTCGGCTACGACTTTTACCTGGGCGCCGACCGCAAGACCTGCCGACTGCTCGAACATTACGCCGATGCGGATGCAGTGATGGCGCATTTGTCGGGCCCGGTGGTGCAGCAACTCGTGCCCCAACTTTTGCAATCAGGGAGCGTGACCGGCTTCGAGGTTTACGGAGACCCGGGCGCTACGGCAGCCAAAGGTCTCGCCGGCTTTGGGGCGCAGTTTTTCGGGACCTGGCACGCACTGGGTCGCTGATCACGCCAGAGGCGGACGCAATCAAAAAAACGGGCCGCGTCCGCGCGGCCCGTGGCTGCTTGTAACGACCTACTGAGGAAGCGGTTGAGTGAGTTCCACGGTGACCGAGTTCAGTTTGTGGTAGTCGATCCCCAATGACTGCAGAATGGTCGGCGCTACCTGCGAAGTGGCGACCGGCGTCTTGATGGTCCGAGCAGTGATTCCCGGGTTCGAGACGATCAGGCCTACGTTGGTGTCGCCGAAGCTGAATCCGCCGTGCTCGGCGTTCTTGTGCGTAGACGTCGTGTACGTCGTGCCATAAATCGGCTGCACAATGATATCGGGCGTCCGGCTGTCTTTGAGTGGGTCGTTAAACTTCAAGGTGAGTTCGGGACCGCCTAGCACTTCGTCGATGAACAGGGCCGCTGCGTTCTTGTTCAGGTAATCCGTCACGGTTTGTTTGGCTATCTTCTGGCCTTGCAGCCAAATCAGCGCGATATCGTCGTCCTGCACAAAGCCGCAGGAACCCGTCGCGCAGGCATTGGCCGTGGCGATGGCAATGGCCGCGGGATTGGTGCCGGCATCGGGCAGAGCCGCCACCAGGTCGGCGAAGTGCCCGGGCTTGTTGACTTTGGCGGGATTGATCGGCGACTGGCCGTGTTTGGCAGTGACGATAAACAGGGTTGAATCATAAAGGCCGCGGTTCTTGAGCGCGACGATCATGCTGGCCAGGGCCTGGTCGGTTTGTTTCAAACCGTATTCCAGCACCGCGCTGGGAGTGCCCAGCCCATCAACATATCCACCCGGCTGCTGGTTGATAGCAGGATTGCTATCGAAGACGCAGCTGTTGTCGTAGTTGTCTACAGTCAGTTTCTGTCCCACGCTCACCGCTTGAAAGTTCATGCCGAACACTTCGGGCACACCGGGCGCGGTTTTGCCGTCATGGCTGAGACCGTTGATCTCGTTGATGATGGCTTGAACTTTTTTCTGGTCGTTGGCGGCAGTGCAAACCACGCTGTGGGTGTTATCGAGACCGTTTACGTTGGTGATCTCAGGGGTAAACAGATCGTCGACGCCGTGACCGGAAGGACCGTTCACGAGGTCATAGGCCGGGTGCTTGTCAGCCCAGGCGGTGCGTCCGCCGGCGGCTTTCACAACCTCGAAGATGGTGTTGGTGCGGATCGCGTCATGCGGATAGATCGCCGAGCAGACGCCGTTTTTGAATCCGCGCGGCAGCTTGGTGGGATCGATCACGTTTTGCGACACGTTCTGCGCGTTATACAGATCGATGCTTTCGTCAAACACCATCATGTTGCCCGGGCTGCCCTGGCACGCGGTGTTGTTTGGGGCGAAGAGTGTGCGGTCATAGCTGACGTCATAAAACATGCCGTGGCTGACCGGAGAACCTCCGGTCACCAGCGCGAGCAGACCCGGGAAGGAGTCGGAGTTGGAGGGTGTACGGGCGTTGGTGTAGGTGATGCCATGACCGGAAAGTTCCGCCAGGGCCGAGTTCGGATGGAAGCGGACGTAGTTGGCGACATCGAGGGCATGCATGCCATCGACGCTGATGAGCAGCACACGCTTGATCTGGTTTTGGGCGACGGCGGCCGAAGTCAATACGCAGGCCAATGCGGCGGCCAGCAGGGGATGCAGACGACGATGGGTCACTGGGAAATTCCTCCTTGTTGGGGATTGCGAACTCCAGCCTAGGAGGAAAATGTTGCTGGGAGGTTAACGCCAGATGAACTGTAAGTGAACGGCAGTGGCGGTCGGTTGAAAACTGGCTCAGCGCAGGGCATTTGAGGACCCTAACGAATGAGCTTGGGAAGAAAATCGGGGCCGCGCTCCGACGATATAATGACCCTGGGGCAACCGAACGGTCCTCTCCCATGGATTTCAAACTCGTATCCAACTACAAGCCGCAAGGCGACCAGGCGGCGGCGATTCAGGCGCTGACCCGCGGCCTGCTCGACCGCGAGCAGCACCAGGTTTTGCTGGGTGTGACCGGCTCGGGCAAGACCTACACCATGGCCAAGGTGATCGAAGCGCTGAACCGGCCGGCGCTGGTGATGGCGCATAACAAGACTCTCGCGGCGCAGCTCTATCACGAGTTCAAGAATTTCTTTCCGCACAATGCGGTCGAATATTTCGTCTCTTACTACGACTACTACCAGCCCGAGGCCTATGTTCCTGCAGCAGATCTGTTTATCGAAAAAGAATCGACAATTAATGACGAACTCGACAAGCTGCGGCTTTCGGCCACGCGGTCGCTGTTTGAACGTCGCGACGCGCTGATTGTCTCTTCGGTGAGCTGCATTTACGGCCTGGGATCGCCGGAAGCTTATTACGGCATGATGCTGTTTCTGGAAAAAGGCCAGAAGATCAAGCGCGAAGACATTACGCGCAAGCTGGTGGACATTCTCTACGAGCGCACTAACGAGGATTTCCGCCGCGGCACGTTTCGCGTGCGCGGCGACGTGATCGAGGTCTTCCCGACTTACGACGACATGGCCTACCGCATTGAGCTGTGGGGCGATGAGATCAGTTCGCTGGGGCAGATCGATCCGCTGTTTGGCACGGTGAAGCAGAAATACATGCGGCTGCCGATTTATCCCAAGACGCATTATGTGATGAAGGAAGAGACACGCGCGTCGGCGGTGGACTCGATCAAGAAAGAGCTGGCGTGGTGGGAAGTGGAACTGGAGAAACAGGGGCGGCTGGTGGAATCGCAGCGCATTCATCAGCGCACGATGTTCGATCTGGAAATGATTAAGGCCATGGGCTATTGCCACGGCATCGAAAATTATTCGCGTCATTTTACCGGACGCATGCCGGGCGAGCCGCCGCCCACGCTGCTGGATTATTTTCCTCGCGACTGGCTGATGTTTGTGGACGAATCGCACCAGACCATTCCGCAGGTGCGCGGCATGTATGCCGGCGACCGCTCGCGCAAGGAAACGCTGGTGGAGTACGGCTTCCGCATGCCGTCGGCGCTGGATAACCGTCCGCTGACGTTTGAGGAATTCGAGCACCGCACCAATCAGATCGTCTACGTTTCGGCGACGCCGGGTCCGTATGAGCTGACCAAGACAGCGGGCGTGGTGGTAGAGCAGATCATCCGGCCGACCGGGTTGATCGATCCGCCGGTGGAAGTGCGGCCTGTAAAGGGCCAGATTGACGACCTGCTGCACGAGATTCGCGCGCGGGTGGAGCTGGGCCAGCGCGTGCTGGTGACCACGCTGACCAAGCGCATGTCGGAAGATCTGGCTGAGTACTACGCCGAAGTGGGCGTGAAGTGCCGTTACATGCACTCGGAAATCGAAACGCTGGAGCGGGTAAAGATTCTGCGCGACCTGCGCAAAGGTGAGTTCGATGTGCTGATCGGAATTAATTTGTTGCGCGAAGGGCTCGACCTGCCGGAAGTTTCGCTGGTCGCGATTCTTGACGCAGACAAAGAAGGATTCCTGCGCTCGGCGGGGTCGCTGATTCAGACCATCGGACGCTGCGCGCGGCATTTGAATGGCCGGGCGATTCTTTATGCCGACCGCATGACCGATTCCATGAAGCGCGCCATGGACGAAACTTCGCGCCGCCGCGCCATTCAGAAGGCATACAACGAAGCCAACGGAATTACGCCGGAATCGATTATTCGTCCGCTGGACATGACGCTGGCGGGAATCGTCGCCGCCGACTACGCCGACATGACCGGCGGCGAAGCCGAGGGCATGCCGGATTTCAAGTCGCAGGAAGAGTTGGATGCATACATCGGCAAACTGGAAAGCGATATGCGCGAAGCGGCGAAGCGATTTGAGTTTGAGAAGGCAGCGAAGCTGCGGGATACGATCAAGGAGTTAAGGACTAAGGAGTTTTTGTTCGCGTAGGAGCGTGTTTCATAGCTCGCGGTTTTGAGCGCTACCTTCCGAACGTGGCACCCGCCGCGACCGGTTTGCGGTAGAACGTATAACCGTCGTGGCTCTCGCTGCGGAAGTTGAGATTGTTGGGAATCAGTTTTTCGCCAGTGCCGAGAAACAAGTAGCCGCCCGGCTCAAGATAAAGGTGCAGGCGTTCGATCAGCGATAATTTTTGTGGGCGCGAGAAGTGCGGCAACACATCCATGCAGAAGATGCAATCAAAGCGGCCGATGAACGTGGGCCGGGCCAGGTTCATGGTGTTGAACGTCATCAAGCTGCGGAGGCGCGGCTTCACCATCAGATAAGCCTCGCCGTTCGCGGGCGCCGGCTCCGCTGCGGGGGAAGGGTTTGAAACACTTTTCGCACCGTTCGTTCCGGCGGCGGCTACTTTCGAAAACGACGAGCGAATGGTGGCCGACGGCAGGCCGGCAACCGAGGAATGCGGATACACTCCGCGCTCGGCGGTTGCGATGGCCTGCGGCACGAGGTCGCTGCCTACAATGTGAACGGCCCATGCGGTTTCTGCGGCCGGATTCTGGATGCCGTTGGCCGCCGATAGCGATCCGTTGCTCTTGCTCGGCGCGCCATGCGACGGCATGGCCGCACAGACCGCCATCGCGATGGAGTATGCCTCTTCCCCGGTGCCGCAGCCGGCGCTCCAGATGCGCAACGTGGAATGGCCCTCGGTTCCCTTCCGCGCGAATAGCTGAGGCAGCACGGCCAATGTGAGGGCGTTGAGTGGGCCGTGGTGGCGCAGGAAGCCGGTGTCGGATGGCAAAAGCCCGTCGAGAAATTCGCCGAACTGAGTCGCGTCGTCACAACTGCGGAAGCGGTCGACGAGAGCGGTGACGGAGTCAAGCTGCTGCGCTTCCACCGCCTCCGATACGCGGGCCGCCAGCGCGCTGTTGGGGCAGGTCAGCACCAGGCCGGTTTGACGTTCCACCACCAGCCGCAACTCCGACAATTCGTGTTCCAGGACGGTCCTCGATGCCATTACTTTATGCATGCAATCTTCCCCGCGGCCCTTTGCCGGGCCCTTTGCGAATCTCATGACCAGCGGGGAACTGGTTTTTTTTTGCGGACACTTCAGCCGCGCGGCTCAATCGCCCGCGACGGCAACGGAAACATGGTGCGAAGCACTTCTTGCCTGCCGCGCCACGGCCTGCATTTCTTTTTCGAGGGAGGAAAATCGCTGCAGTATCTCGTGAATGCGCAGGGCCATGCTGTGAATGGTCGACATCTGGGCCCGCGCGCTGGCGGAAAGACTGCCCGGCTCAACCAACAAGAGTTCGGAATTACCCAGCACCGAAGTGAGGGCGTTGTTCAAGTTATGCCGCATTTCGAGCATGAAGCGGCCAAGCGTCGCCTCCCGCTGTGCGGCGATGGTCAACTGTTCAGCGGACCGGGCCCGGGATTCCGCACGCGCGCGGCCAACGGCTTCGCCGCCGGCGAGAACCAGCACGTCAAGCCGGTATTCGGATGGCGGCAGGACGACCACGCGTGGCCAGAGACGGTGAACCATCTGCGCCATTGCCGCATCCTGACACACGCAGAAGATCGGCTGTGCGGTCGAGTAAAGCGGCTCCATCACTACGGAGAGCAGCTCTCGCTGCAGTGGGCCCACGATCGCGATGTCGAAACTCTCGGCGGCAAAGCGCGGCCAGAGTTCTCCGCTCAGCAGCGTGAACGCGGGGATGGCGCGCTCGGCCTGCCAGCGCGAAATCACGCTCCGAAAAAACTCGGCATCGTCGGAAATGATGAGAACCGTTGACTGATCCACGACTGCGTTTGCTTTCTGCCCGCATCGCGAGCTGCTTCCAAACCATCGACGCCCAGAGGCTACTTCTTTTTGGCAGATGGACTGTCGTCGCTCCATCCGGGAATGCCCGAAGAAACTTCAAACTCCGGAGTCTCGGCACCGGCAGCCGCAGCCTTGGCCTTCGCCTTCGGAGCGGCGGCAGGACCTGCCGAAGCAGCGGACTTGGCCCCAGCGGCCTTTGTCGCAGCAGTGGCCGATTTGGCTGCGGCGGGTGCTGTCGCCGCCGGCTTTTTTGCATCGGCGGGTCC
>Ga0075029_100000693_pt1 | contig 19273 bp, 16 predicted proteins | sample LitLauG_LLR_2013_FD_71391 | JGI IMG/M metagenome (GOLD analysis project Ga0075029, IMG submission 71391) | Freshwater sediment microbial communities from North America - Little Laurel Run_MetaG_LLR_2013 | ecosystem: Environmental > Aquatic > Freshwater > Creek > Sediment | place: USA...
GTCGATATCCTCCAGGATGTTTTCCAAGTTCCGGCGGAAAAAATTGACTTGATCCCGCACGGCATCCCCGATTTGCCATTCACGGATCCAAGTTTTTACAAAGACGCGTTCGGCACGGAAGGAAAAGAGGTCTTGCTCACGTTTGGCCTGCTCTCGCCGAATAAAGGGATTGAAAATGTCATCAGGGCTCTTCCCAAAATCCTCGCGCGGCACAGCAATGTTGTTTACATGGTTTCGGGTGTCACACACCCGCATATTTTGAGGCGCGAGGGTGACAAGTATCGCGATTTCCTGCAGAACCTCGCCAAGGAGCTTGGCGTCGAAGGCAGCGTCATCTTCCGCAACCGTTTCGTCAGTCCCGAGGAAATGATCGAATTGATTGGCGCCGCCGATATCTACATCACGCCCTACAAGCACAAGGCTCAAGTCGTTTCTGGTACTCTCGCCTATGCGTTGAGCGCCGGTAAAGCCATCATCTCGACGCCCTATTTGCACGCGATTGAACTCCTGGACCAGGAACGCGGAGCACTTGTACCTTTTGATGATCCAGAGGCAATCGCCACAAAAACAGTCGAACTCCTGGACAACGGCACAGAACGGCACGCGATGCGCAAGCGCGCCTATCTTTACGCTAGAGACATGGTTTGGAATCGGGCAGCTCAGAAGTATATGAAGAGTTTCGAACGAATCTACAACGAGAGATTACGAACGCCTCGCGCGACTTTTTCCGCCCAGAACACGGAAAAGTCTCTCGATCGCCTCCCTTCCGTAAAGCTCGATCACTTGCGCCGACTGACCGACCATACAGGAATCATCGAGCACGCGGTTTTCGTGGTTCCCAACTTTCCAGAAGGCTACTCAACCGACGACAACGCCCGAGCGCTGATCGTAGCGATTCTTCTGGACGCGTTCGGGACCGGCGTACCGGGGGGGGCCTCTGATTTGGCCTCCCGTTACCTGGCCTTCCTTTGGCTTGCTTTTGACCCCGCCACAAAACGGTTCAGAAACTGCTTGAGTTACGAACGTCATTGGCAGGAGCCAGAAGGCTCGGAAGACAGTCACGGGCGCGCGTTGTGGGGATTGGGGACGGTCCTCGGCAGATCCAAGGACGCGGGCCTGCGCGGAGCAGCCGGCCGCATGTTTGAACTTGCAGTGCCCGCCGCGCTCGAATTCAAAAGCCCTCGGGCCTGCGCTTTTGCCTTGCTCGGAGTGCAGGAATATCTGGACTCGTTCCCGGGAGATCGCGCCGCTCTCGCCGCCTCCGATGCGTTGGCAAATCGGTTGTTGAACGCCTACCGCGCGCACCGTTCCGAGGATTGGAAGTGGTTTGAGAATGGGCTCGCTTATTCGAACGCTCGTTTACCCCAAGCTCTAGTGCGAGCCGGCGTGCGCGCCGGGAACGAAGAAATGGTTGCTGCGGGGCTCGAAGCATTGGATTGGCTCGTCGCCTTGCAACACTGCGAAGTAAAGGGTCATTTCGTGCCCATCGGATCGCAAGGTTTCTATTCCAAGACCACTGAGAGGGCGCGCTTCGACCAGCAACCCGTTGAGGCCTGCGCGGCCGTTTCCGCATGCTTGCAGGCATATCGCGCATCAGGCAAGGGCCGTTGGCGCAAGGAAGCATGGTCCGCTTTCAATTGGTTCTTGGGTGACAACGATCTCCAGATCGCACTGTACGATCCCTCTACCGGCGGTTGTCGAGACGGTTTACACCCCGACCGCGCAAATGAGAATCAGGGTGCAGAATCTACCCTGTCCTTTCTTATGGCGCTCCTGGAAATGCGCAAGTTGGAAGAAGCGGACGGCACGGGGAACAAGCTGTAACCAATATGGCAGTAATCTCCAGCCTAAGCAGAATTTCGAGGGATCAAATTCATGAGTGTCGTGAAATCCGCAGTCAAAGCAACGATAAGTCAATACGAAACGCTCTTTAGCCGGCACCCCGGCAATCCCATCTTGACGGGCAAGGATTGGCCGTATTCCATCAATAGTGTTTTCAATGCCGGCGCAACGCTTCTGGCGGACGGCTCAACTCTGCTGCTTTGCCGCGTGGAGGATCGCCGAGGACTCTCGCACCTTTGTGCGGCACGCTCGGTAAACGGCGTCGATGATTGGCAGATCGATCGCGAGCCCACGCTTTTTCCCAATCCCGAGCAATTCCCCGAGGAAGTGTGGGGAATTGAAGATCCACGCATCACCTACGTGCCCGAACTCAAAAAATTTGCGGTGGCTTATACATCCTATTCTCGCGGTGGTCCCGGAGTGTCTCTGGCGCTCACAGAAGATTTTCGCAGCTTCGAAAGATTTGGTGTCGTCATGGTGCCGGACGACAAGGATGCAGCGCTTCTACCGCGCAGGATTAACGGCTACTGGGCTTTGATCCATCGGCCCATGACACCCCTGGGAGCTCACGTTTGGATCTCGTACTCTCCCGACTTGCGGCACTGGGGGAATCATAAGCTCATGCTGGAAGCCCGCCGTGGTGCCTGGTGGGATGCCAACAAGATTGGCATGTCGCCTCCTCCAATCGAAACTCCTAGAGGCTGGCTCATGATTTATCATGGCGTCCGCAGGACTCCTTCAAGTTCTATCTACCGGTTGGGGCTGGCGCTCTTCGATCTTCAAGAGCCGGATAAGTGTCTAGTCCGAGGAGATTCTTGGATGTTTGCACCCGAGGCGGAATACGAACGTCATGGCGATGTTCAGGACGTAGTCTTTCCGTGCGGCTACACGGTGGCGGCCGATGGCGACACGATCAATCTGTATTACGGAGCTGCTGATTCCAGCATTGCTCTGGCGCACGGCAGCATCCGCGCGCTCTTGACCTGGCTCGATGCCAACGGCCACTCAGAACACAGTAGCGACCGGCGTCACAAATGATCGCTTCTTAGGAGTCGCTTCGGTTACTTCAACTTCGGCGCATCGATCTGGCGGGCGCGCACAATGAATCGCTTCGGCGCGGGCCCTACATGGTAAAACGGAAAACAGGTAATAAACGTCAGGTCGTGGCCACTCGTTGTTTGCAATACCTGAATATTCGTGGGAGCCACAACTTCCATGGATTCCACCACGTATTTGAAGTCTTGTCCGACGGTCTTAAAGCGGATTTCGTCGCCAACTTGAATATCGCGCAGCGGACGAAAGAGTGTGTCGCGGTGACCCGCCAATGCGACATTGCCCCATTCGCCCGGTAGCGCTGATTTCGTCAGGTGGCCCACAGCATGCCGCAAGCTCGCGGCGGAATCGCCTTGCACCACAATGGCGGTCAGTCCAAGCCGTGGCACTTGAATTTCCCCGATGACCTCACCCTCTGCCAAGAGATGTGGTTCCAAAAGCGGGCCCCGTTGCTCGAATTTCTTGATCTCGAGGGCCTGATAACGGTGGGAATCGGCAAAGACGAACCCTGCGTATCCTAAAGAGAGAATGCCGAGCGCGAGAAAAAAGTAGCAAGCTCCGAGCAAGATGCCCCGCGGCGCTGATGCGGCTACTCTCGTTGCGTTCGGAAGAGAATTCATCTCGTCCCCGTTCCCAACTCGGCGGTGGGCCGCTTCTCTGGCGCAAGCGAGTAACCCTGCCGGGTTCGCACGCGCAGGCTGCCGCGCCCTTGCGCTGTCACCTTCACTTCGATTTTTCGAAAGGCGTCCACGCGCTGCATGTTCGGCGGTGGGTATCCCAGCGAGTATTGGTCGCGCAGGTCGCGTGCGATTTCCGTGGACACCTTTGCTACGGATTCGCCAACTTGCGGAAAGTACGCGACGCCTCCCGTATCGTTGCAAAGCCGGCGAAGTAATTTCGGATTTTCTTCTGTGTCATCTGCGCCGACCAGGCCAATGGCGTAAATCATGGCCTGCGATTGCCGCGCCTGCGCCAGCATCTGCGAGTATTTCAGATGGCTGGCGTTGTCGCCGCCGTCGCTAATAATAATCAGCGCCTTCTTCCCCAAATGTCCGTACTGCAAGTGCTTCAGCCCCTCGCTGACGGCATCGTAGAGCGCCGTTCGTCCACGCGCCGTAACCGCTGCCAGGGCCGCCTCCAGCTCTTTCGGGTCGCTCGAAAACGCCTTGCCCTTCATCAGCTCGATCAAGACATCATCATTGAAATCCACGACGAACATTTCATCTAGTGGATTGCTGGAATGCGCAAACGTATAGACTGCACTTGCAACTTCGCGGAGCTTCGGCCCCATGCTCCGGCTGTGGTCCACCACCAGCCCAACGGTTACCGGCGTATCTCCCTCTTCGAATACCGTGAGCTCCTGGAGTTGTCGGTCTTCATAGACCTGGAAATCCTGTGGTTTGAGGCCCGCGATGAATGCTCCGCGTTTGTCCGTCACTCTCACAGGCAACAAGACGAGATTGGCGGACACCGAGATCTTTGCCTGGGCTTCCCTATTTACAGACAAAGAGTTCGTCGCCAGAGAAGGAGGAAAACCGAAAATGCCGGCGAAAAACAAAAATGGAGCAAGGAACAGATGTCCTTTGCCCGGCTTTTTGCTGCGCAAACTGGGAGTGAGAACCACGAGAAGACTTTCTCGCGGCGCGCGACGTGACCCTGAGATCACGTCCGCGGCGCGCAGAATTACACTCGCTTACGATGCGAGCTTGAGGTAAAGCTTCAGTCCGAGCGCAAGGCTGATGGACAATCCACCCAGCAGCGCGATCAGCGGCATGGAGCTTGCTGTATGCGGCAGTTCTTCGGTTTCCTTGACGGCGACTGGCGCGGGAGTTGCGACGGTGGCGACCGGCGGCGCAGTCTGGATGACCGTGGCTACTTCCACTTCTTTCTGGTCGGGAGTTACGGCGACGATCGGAGCCGTCTTGATCACGGTTTCATCAAGAGTTTCAACGGCAACGGCCGGAACGGCGATTTGTGCCGTCTGCGCAAGCTGAATGGCGCGAACCTTTGGGTACACAAATTCCTGTCCGAAATTGTTGCCAGGATAGAACCAGGCGCGCAGGGCATCTGGAGCATCGCCTGGGCGTTCGCTGAACTTCATGACCGTGTCACCGGTCGGCTTCAAGCGATAATCATTGATAGCGAGGATGGTGGTGATCAACTGGCTGCCGTCCGCATTGAAGATCTGAACGATGTGGCGGTCGGCTGGAGAATCCAGAAGCACAAACGTGTACGTCCCGGCGGGAAGAATTTTCCCCGGAACCTCCACGGCCTGGCTAAAGGTAACGACGGTCTTCTTGTTCCATTCATCAGCGCGCGCGCTGGGCAGCACTGTGGCGCCCAACATCGCGACTGCTAGCAAACAAAATACTGCTTTTACATTTTTCATCCGAATTTCCTCCTGAAACTTGTGCGGCTTTTCTCTGTCTGTCTGCGTAGGACAATGCCGAGACGTTCTGATGTGCGGTGATGGGGTCTGGCGAAAGTCTTTTTGTTTTTTCCTACAAACTCATCTTAGATGCCAACCCAAGCAGAGTCTGTTCGCTTACGCACACATTTGGATTTAGTTTCGGAATTGCTGGCTTTACCGCCGTCTGTGTTCTCAGCATGGTTTTCTGTTCTTAAATTACCAGTCGTCGATATTCTGTTTCGAGGTCCAGGAGCGTTCGAGCGATCCCTCGACCCCTTCGCCCCGGGCCAGATGATTGCGTGGATTGCCGTGATCGCGACGAGAACTTAGTTCAGGTAGAAGCTGATGGCAATGCGATCGCCGGGATATCGGCGGTTGAACAGATAATATCCATCACCGTAGTAGTCCACGTATACGTCATCGCTGTCGTACCAATCGTCTGACCAGTATTCCGGCCACGGGTCAACCAGACCGAACCAGTAGCCGCCGTACTGGAAGCGGCGATGTCCGCCCACGTACATCACGGGGAGACTGTAAATGCGGAAACCGTGATCCTGGCCATAGTAGCTGCGGAAGCGGTCGTCCGGAACTCGATAGCCGTTGTATCCGCCCCGCTGCTGCCAGTTGCGATGTTCAGACTGCCAGCTATGAGCGCGATCCCCCTGCCACGCGACCTGCTGCACGTGCACCTGTTCGGGGCTCCGTTGTTGTGCAGACCTGTTGTCCTGCTGTTGACGCTGTTGACCATGCTGCACGATGGCTTGCTGCTGATGTTGTTGGCGTTGATCCTGCTGCCCTTTGGCCTGCTGCTGCCGTTGCTGATCTTGTTGCCGATTGGACTGTTGCTGTTGTTTCGCGGTGTTGTCCTGCTGCTGACGTTGTTGGCGTTGTTGATCCTGCTGCCCTTTAGCCTGCTGTTGCCGTTGCTGATCTTGTTGCCGATTGGACTGTTGCTGCTGTTTCGCGGTGTTGTCCTGCTGCTGACTCTGCTGGCGTTGTTGATCCTGCTGCCCTTTGGCTTGCTGCTGCCGTTGCTGATTTTGTTGCCCCTTGGCTTGTTGTTGCTGTTTTGCAGAGTTGTCCTGTTGCTGATGTTGTGGGCGTTGCTGATCCAGCTGCCCCTTGGCTTGCTGCTGGTGTTGCTGTTGCGGGGGTTTAGCTTGCTGCTGCTTTTCAGGCTTAGCCTGTTGCTCCTGTTTCGCGGGCTTAGCTTTCTCATCCTGTTTTTCCTGCTTGGCGTCAACCGGAGCGGCAATTCCGAGAAGCAGTAGAAGCGCTGTTGTACTAATGATTCCAATTTGTTTCATGATGTTACCTCCATTGCATCTACTTGTGCGCCTATCACTCATCACATAGGGCGCTTCAACTGTCAGGTCCGTACTTGTCTTCAATTTATTGCGTACTGAATCTGATCTGTTTGCTCGTCACCCAACGCGGATTCGCGAGAGGGAGTGGAACAAGCCAAAAACGTCCAAGAGCCACAACACCACGGCAATCACCACAACGGCGTTCAAGATCGACTTGATGCTGCCTGCCATGGGAATGAAACGATTTACAAGCCACAGCAGAACTCCAACAACGATTAGTGTTAGGAGTATTTGAAGGAGAGGCATTCTTTTTACCTTTCTGTCTTTGCTGCGAGACACGTCTACTGTGCGCGTGGACCGCTCCCTGGGCTGACTCGTGCGGTGAGAGCCTTGACTCACGTCAATCCAAACCAGGGCCGGAGTGCTGTTTCGGAATGGCCATGCGATTCAGGTGTTGTTCGATGTCCTCAGCGCTTGTATGGGTTGGAGACTTAGCTGGAGAAGATGGACTGGCCAACACGGCAGTCCTTTTTATTACAAGACAATCTTGGACTCCACAACGATGCGCGTCTGTTCATTTGGATACAGTTTTACAGTTTGTTTGAAAAATCGCGGAGGTCCAATTGCAGCATGGCCTTGAAGTGCGTCAAATGCGGATTCGATCAAAAAGCTCGGCTGGATGCCCGCTCACATGGTGCCGCGCGAAGGAACTCTAGTTCATCGAAACGGGCCACTCAAGCAGGTTCCGTCGGGGCAGCCTGTTTTGGCGAAAGCCACAAATTAATTCTTCGCTAACGTCATTGTGACGCTTGATTGCGACGGCCGCGAGGCACATTGCTCGTTCGATCCACTGAAGTTCACTGGCGTTTGGGCTTCGCGCAACACTGCTGTACATCTCCAGAAACCCCAGCAGTTCGTCACTCTGGTCAAACACTCCCTCCGAACAAAAAGTGTACAAGCCAAAAAGCGCTGCATTCCTCGCAATTGCCTCAAGATCTCCTGCATCATCCCCTGGGAGAGAAATGAGCGAAACCACATTTCCAATCTGACAATCGAGAACGCTGCAGATTTCATTCAGCACTTTCGGAAGGGGCGCACGAGCAGAAATCGCTTGAATCACATGCTCTTCCAAACTCGACGCAAATTGAACTTTTTCTTCTGCATGGTGATCCGTCTTCCGTCTCTGTATCTTGCCGCCTGAGCTGAAATCATATTCGTTCATCGGAGCTTCCCCCTTTCCACCTCTATCCCAATCTCATCCCACTTTCATGACGGTCACGAGTTGTGGGAGCGCCCCTACTTGCCGCGCTCCCTCGGACACTTGCCTATTGAGCCTTTGCCTTTCGTAGCTCAGTGGTTAACGCCCCTCGTGGTCGTGATCCGGATGCGCGTGGCGCCAGTTCCAATACGCCCTTTGCTCCTTCACTTTCAATTCCACAAAGGGGTGATACTCTCTGTGCTTCTCCCCGAGGTAGACCCGAAAGGATCGGTCCTCGTTGTCATCCCAGTTGTGATAGTCCTTGTGGTCGCGGTCATAGACCTTGTTGCGGTCTTTGTCGTCTCGATGGTTTTCTTCCTGGCGTCCGTTGTCCTGCGGCTGGCCCGCTGCGTTCATTGCCGAGGGTGCCGCCAGAGCTGCGCTCAGAACAAAAAAACTGAATATATGTTGATACCTGCGTTGCATGTTGTCTTCCTCCTGGCTTTGCAATTCCTGCACACAATCCCTGGCCAACTCCGAGTATGCTGCGCTTCCGCCAGAGGCGATGTTCGATACCGCACACTGCTCCTGACGATTCAAGTACAGCCCTACCGGGAACAAGCCTGGCTGTCGAACTTGTCTTACCCCGCTCGCGCAGATCTTGACCGCTGCTCCTTCATGGCATAGAGCGCCCTGTCCGCCGCGTATAACAGTGTTCCCACGTTTTCGGCATCCTTCGGATAATTAGCGACTCCCACACTTACGGTAAGCGCCGGTGTTTCGGAGTCGCCAGCGAGAAGCTCGCATATTCTTCTCGCCACCAAGGTAGCGGCAGCCGCACCCGTCTCCGGCAGGACCAAGGCAAATTCATCGCCGCCTTGCCGCGCCGCAGTGTCTACGGACCTGCAGCAGTCCGAAAGAATCTGCGACAGCCTGCAAAGTGCTCGGTTCCCTACCAGATGCCCCAAGCGATCATTGATCGCTTTTAAACCATCGAGATCCAGCAAAAGCACCGAGAATTCCCTCTCGGTTCGCTTTGACCTGCAGATCTCGGCATGCAGCACTTCGAAAAGCCGGCGATGGTTGGCCAGTCCCGTCAGCGAATCGCTCAAAGCCTGGCGGCGAAGATGATCCTCCAGCGCACGCTGTTCGGTGACATCAACCGCGATGATTTCATAGCCAGCAAAAACTTCATGCTCGTCAAAGACGCCTCGCCCGCTCAGTCGCGCCTTCAGACTCGTCCCGTTTTTCCGTTTCCATTCGATTTCGACAGGCTCGATTCTCACTGACTCAGGAGAGCTTCCGGCCATTGGACCGCCGCGCCCCAGATCGAGAGAGATTTCGGACGTGCGATTCGCCATCAGCAGTTCCTCTCTGGATCCGTAACCAAGCATTGCCACAAGCGCCTGGTTGACATCCAGAAATTTCCCCTCCACATCGCATCTGCATATTCCATAAGCAGGATTTTCCACTAGCGCCCGGTACAAGGATTGCGAATGCCTCAGAGCTTTTCCGGCCTCTTCCAACTCCGCGCGTAGTTTCCTTTCGTTCAAAACTCGCCGGACGGTCATCGGCAATTGCGCTAGATGCTGCTGCTCGACGTAGTCGAACGCTCCGTCCGCAGTCAGTTGGGCAAGGGATTCGTTGGCCATGGAAGTAATCACAAAGATCAGTGGAACTTCCTGAGCTGTCTGATGCAGGAGTTGCAAGGCCTGGGATCCCTTCCATCTCGGACTGGGATACTCCGCAACCACTACATCGTAAATCTGCAGGCGCAGCTGTTGCGCACACTGGGACAGGGTCAAAACCAAATCGGAACTGATCGTGAATTGCGCCTTCTTGAGTTCTTCCAGGCAGTTGTCCACTACGTCTGCATCACGGTGGATAAACAGCACTGTAAGGGGGCGGCGGCGGTGTGCGCCAGAACTTTCCAATCGGAAATTCCTACGGGCCGAGTGCAACTCGTTCTGCGCCAGATTCGTCATGGAAGCAAACACGCACGACCCGCTTTGACCGTCCTTGGACATACATAGCGAACGGCCCCGAGTTGGCGTCTGTCTTCCTCACCATAAGTAGCCTTGGCAATGGCGTCTGTTCCATTTTGAACAGTTGCCGTACCTGACGAGTCGGCCCTCCTCCCGGCGTCAAGCGGTAATAAAAATACCCGCTTTTCTAAAATGACGATTTGAAGAACATTTGGTGTCCAATTCGGTACATACGTCGCTTTTGTCAATCGTGGAGCATGGCTTGGCAAGCGAGATGTTCCCTAAGGAGAGCCGCCGTGATCACTTGCCCGCTGTGCCAAAGTAGGAGAATTCATCAATCGAAACGAAAAGGGATCCTTGAACACATAGTTCTGGCCATGATTCTCATCAGGCCGTACCGCTGTGAAAAATGCGACAATCGATTTTTCCGCCGATCGCCTTCGACAGCCCCCAATGCATCCAGGTCGACAACGACCTCATAGCCGAAATTCGCGCAGTCTGAGGGACCTTCTGCGAATGTTCCAAAGCGGACAGACCGAGATGGTCACACCGGTATTAAATGGAGACGATAGAAGCGCCATCGCGTCCAGGAGTCGAAGATGTCTTTATATGGATCTGAAGCCGTCAATTTGAGCAGTCATCGGCGAATATTGGGTATTTGCTGGGTCGTATATGGGATTGTTCGCTTCCTAGCGGGAATCTGGCTCATTCTGTTTAGCGGGACTTCGACGGTCATGTTTGGAGCGCTGCTGACGCGGGTACCTAATCCGTTTGCGTTGATGGGTGATTTTCACGTCATCTACGCATGCTTGGTAGTTCTGTCATTCGCTTGCGGCCTTTTCGGAATCCTGGCCGGTCTGGCACTCCTGGCCAATCAACAGGCGGCACGCCTGCTGGCAGTTGTTGCTTCTATCTTGTCTGTATCTGAAATCCCGTTTGGGAGCACTCTTGGAATTTACACCTTGGTCGTTTTACTTCCACCGTCCCGTGATATTTCGCCCATCCGTTCCTAAAAAGCGCCTTTCAGAAGCCCACTTTCTTTGGAAACGTGTTCTATCGCACAGTATTGAGCCTCACAAAGGCCTGATACTCGGGTCTCGAATTGTTTTGCGAAGGAGACTCATGTTCAAGTTTTCGAGTATCACCCTAGCAGTAGCCATCACGCTTGGCGCATCGGCGCAAGCGCAATCCCAAACGCAAGTGCCAGCAGACTCCGGCAATCCCACACCTACGTATCGGATCAACGTGGTCAGCCGCACGACCCGCGCGGTGAGCTACAGACACCGCAGGGGAGCGACAAAGATCGATTTTCAAGGCACTGATTTGATGCCCTCCGCGGCCGGTGAGGCCAAAGTCGAGAGCAAGCGCGGAGCGCTGGAAGTTGAAGTCGAATTTTCCGGTTTGGACAAACCCACGAGCTTCGGCAACGAATATCTCACTTATGTTTTGTGGGCGATTTCTCCCGAAGGCCGTCCGGTGAACATTGGCGAAGCATTGGTGGGCGATAACCACCGCAGCAAGCTGGACGTAACCACGGACCTCCAGGCTTTCGCAATGATCGTCACCGCGGAACCTTACTATGCCGTGCGCCGTCCCAGTAACGTCGTGGTCCTCGAGAACTCCATTCGCCCGGATACCGTCGGAGCCACCGAGGTCGTGGATGCCAAGTTTGAATTGATCGATCGCGGCGGCTACATCCCTACTGGCTACAAATTCGACCCAGTTATTCTCAACGCTAAGCTGCCTTTGGAATTCTTTGAAGCCCGCAATGCCCTGCGCATCGCGCAATCTGCCGGCGCCGAGAGATACGCCGCCTCCAGCTACGGAAAAGCCGTTAGCCAGATGAACGAAGCCGACGCGCTGGCGAGTGGCAAACGTGAAAACAAGAAATCGTTGATTGCCTTATCGCGCGAAACTGTGCAGACCGCGGAAGACGCTCGCGAAATTTCTGTGAAGCATATCGACGAAGAACGCGCCGAGTTGGATCGCAGCGCCGGAGCCGGACGTGAAGCTCACGCCAAGGCCCATGCCAATGCGGAAACCGAACGCCGCCTCACCGCCGAAGCCGCCACCGCCGAAGCCGTCCGCGATCGCAATGTAGCGGATCGCAACAACCGTGAGGCCCAAGCCGCCACCCAACAAGCTACAAGCGCCCAAGCCGATGCCGAGAGAGACCGCAACGACGCTCAGAAAAAGCAACGCGCCGCCGAAATGGACTCCGACCTGAATCGTGCCGCCGCCGCCAATTCCGACGCACAGCTTAAGGACGCCGTACGGGACCGCGAAGAACTTCGCGCCCGCCTTCTCCAGCAATTCAACCTAATCCTTGAAACTCGTGACACTGCGCGAGGCTTGGTCGTCAATATGTCGGACGTGTTGTTCGACTCCGGCAAATACACGCTCCGCCCGCTGGCCCGAGAGAAACTGGCCAAAATATCGGGCATCGTTCTCGCTTACCCGTCGCTGAAATTGGCCGTTGAAGGGAACACCGACAGCGTTGGAACTGAACTCTTCAATCAGGAGCTTTCGGAACAGCGCGCCGCGGGAGTGCGGACCTATTTAACCCAGCAAGGCATTCCGGAATCCTCGACCACCGCGACGGGCTTTGGCAAGACTCGGCCCATCGCATCCAACGATACTTCCGAAGGCCGTCAGCAAAATCGCCGCGTCGAGTTGATCGTCTCCGGCGAAGTGATCGGTACCAAGATCATTTCCCTCAGCTTGCAACCCGTCGCTGCCGTCACTTCTCCTCAATAACCTTGCCCCAACAAGAGAGTCGGCCCCCCAAGCCGGCTCTCTTGTTTTTTTCAGAGGTGGTTCCCGCCCGCCGGATGTGGACTCATTTGGCACAGAATTCAGATGCTGGATATGTGAGGCTTGCACCTTCAGATAAGAAGGCCTCGAGAAATTGCGGGAAGCACAGAATCTAGAATCAGGCGGTCCCGCTCTCGCCGAAAGCTTTTCACATGTTCAAGACTCAGCCACATTTTCCATGGTTCCCGTGGACCTTTCGCAGACTATTTATCGGCCTGCAGAAGGTATACAGGACGAGCCTCTTTGTTCGCATTGCTTCTTTGCCAGTTGCCGTTCCATTGCTGGCCGTCCTGTGCGGGACTATCTACGTCAGCTACAACCGAAAAGACTTGCCCGATTTAGACGCCTTCTTTCGCTTTGAGCCTCCAACCACAGGCCACATCTACGATTCTAATGGCCAGGTCCTCATCGAACTAGGAAGGGAACGCCGGGAAATCATCCAATATAAGGATATTCCTGACGTCCTGCGGCAGGCCATCCTTTCCGCCGAAGACGAAGACTTTTTCTCGCACGCGGGTGTGGATTATTCGGCCTTCCCCCGATTGCTCACCAAAATCAACTTTCGTACCTTGCTATCCCGCGGCACTGGACCGCACGGCGAGAATGGGGAGCGCGCAGCCGTATTTCCCCAAGGCGGCTCGACAATTACCCAGCAGCTTGTTCGCGGCTATTTTCTGCAAAAGCTTACGAGCACGAAAACCAGCAATACGCTTCAACACCAAGGTCTTTTCGCCCGCGCTGTTTCGATCGTGATTGGTGTGCCGGCCGCAAACAAAGTTTTGCTGAAAGTGGAGGAAATTCGTCTCTCGTTGTGGCTTGAGGGAGAAATGCAGAAGCACTACGGATCCAAGCGTCGGGCTAAGGAAGAAATACTTGCACGCTACGCCAGTTTCATCTACCTGGGGAATGGCCGCTATGGCTTTGCATCGGCCTCTCAGTATTATTTTGGCATACCATTATCCGCATTCACGCCGGCTGATGCGGACAAAGCCGCGCTTCTCGCAGGCATCACCAAGTCGCCTGGCGAGTACGCACCAACTTCAGCAGACAATTCCAAGCCACTCCGGAGGCGAAACCAGATCTTGGCCCTAATGGTTAAAAACGATTTTATTTCCGCACAGACGGCTGCGCGCTGCGAACAGGCTCCCATCCGTCTGGCGGCTCATGTCACGCGTGTTACCGAAGCGCCAGCAGCTGTCGAAAATGTCTTCGAAGAACTGAAGGGCCTGGACGCAACTTTCGTCTTCCAAATCGGAATCAATCAACTGCTGGAAGGCCACATCCAAATTCATACCACGGTCGACGATCGCATCCAGGAACTCGCGAATACAGCACTCGAAAACGGGTTGCGCCTCTATGAGAAACGTCACCCTCACAGTACGGGACTGATTCAGGGCTCCGTAGTTGTTTTGCGGAACAGTGACTCCGCCATTTTGGCGGAGACCGGCGGCCGACGCACCTATAAAGGGCACAATACTTCTTACAGCGACTATAACCGTGTAACCCAGTCCTTGCGCCAGCCCGGTTCGGCCATGAAGCCGATTGTTTATCTGGCGGCATTTCGTGAAGGCGCAATCGATCTCGATACCCCCGTGCCCGACGAGCCCATCTCAGTACCTACGTTTCGAGATCAGCCCCTTAAGTGGATTTCCAATTTCGACGGTGAGTTCAAAGGCATCATCCCCGTGCGCCAAGCTCTGGCGGAGTCGAGAAACGCCGTCGCCATTTGGATTGTTCAGCAGATTGGGATCAACTCGGTCCTGAGGACAGCTCGCGACGTTGGCATTCGCACCTCCTTGCATCCCTATGACACGACCGCCCTCGGCGCTTCCGAAGTCACCTTGCTGGAGCTTGCCAATGCTTACCGCATGATGGCTAGCGGCGTACTTGCCGAGCCTTATGTCATTTCAAAGATCGAGCATAGTGGAGGAACCGTTGCTTACAGCCACCGGGTGTCCTGCTGTGCCTCCAACGAGTACGGAATCGGGCTCTCCCTGATCCAGGAAGGATTGCGCGGTGTCGTGCGCATTCCATCGGGCACTGCCCACGCGCTTGACTCGCGCAGTTTCCCCATCCCCGTAATGGGTAAGACTGGCACGACCAACAACTACCGGGATGCCCTCTTCATCGGATCAACTTACGGCCCCGATGGGATTACTGTGGCGGTGCGCATCGGATTCGATGACAACCGATCATTGGGCGCAAAGGAGACGGGGGGCATCGCTGCACTTCCAGTTTTCCGGGAAGTCATGCTGAAGGCCTATCAAGCAAAGCTGGTTGGCCCCGTTCCATCGTTTCCCGCAGACATGGAAAACAATATTCAGAGCTACTTAACTGGGGGACTTACGCTAAAAGTGGCAAAGCGGTTTTTCAACTCGCTGGACGTCCTGGTTGCCGAGCAGTCGAGAATGAGATCTTGCCGCGCACCAGGCACCGCGCTGGCGACCAATGAATGCGAGTCCTCGCCAAACCTGCTGCCTGCTGTCTACCGGCGAACAGATGAGCGTGGCCGGAGCGTTTTTTCGAACGAGTGAAAAACCTCGATGTGAACGTACCTAACTGTCCCGAATGGGACAGACACTAACCCGTCGGATGACCGATTATCTTCCTCGACTGAGTTCGTGAGACCGCAGAACTCCAGACTCCCACCATGGGTTTGGCAAGAAAGCCGGAATAAATCGTATGAACACAACGACATTAATCATCATCGCTAGCGTGATTGTGATCGCCTTCGTGGCCTTCGCCGTCATGGGTTTTCTCCGCAAGCACCACAGTACAAAACTTCGCACGAAGTTCGGCAACGCTGAATATGACCGCGCTCTGGAAGAAGGCGACAGCCGGCGGAAGGCCGAAGCGGGACTCGATAAGCGCACCGATCGTGTGGAGAGTTTCAATCTCCGGCCGCTTGGTGCGGCTGACCGGACTCGGTTCGTGGATTCGTGGAGCAAGGTACAGGCACACTTCGTTGATGGTCCCGGAGGTGCGGTGGCGGAAGCCGATCAGCTTCTGAGCGATGTGATGTCGACGCGCGGCTATCCGGTAAGCGACTTTGAACAGCGTGCTGCGGATATCTCCGTGGATTATCCTTTGGTTCTCCAGAATTACCGTTCCGCCCACGCTATCGCTCAACGTCAAAACCACGGCCAGGCCAGTACGGAAGAATTGCGCCAGGCGATGATTTCTTACCGGACGCTCTTTGATGAGCTCGTCGGAGTGCCAGAAATTGCCCGTGCGCAGAACGCTTAACTGAAGCTATCGAAAAGCCGACTGTCCCATCACTTCTTCACCGTTTGAAGTTTCAGCTCGAAGACCCTATGGATGGTCGGGGCGCTGGAGACCGAATCCGCCCCATGCGCCCTGACCACTAAGTCCATTCATCCCAATGTTTGTGACTGGCAGGGGATCAGCGAGGGACCCAATGGGGATTTCGCGCAAAGAGCCCGTTGATGAAACCCATTTGGTAGACAATAAAAAGGCCGAAGGCCAAGCTGAGCACGCCCGAGAACAATCCCAGTCCACGATTGAGGTGGGAAAAGCGGCTCTCTGAAAAAGTAAAAGGGATAGCAATCGCTGCAGTGATCAGCATCATTCCCGCGACGGTGCCAATTCCAAATACCAGGAGATAGACGACCGCCCAGGTGGGAACCCGGATGGTTGTGAGCACCAACAGAGCCACCGCTGCCGATCCGGCAAGGCCGTGAACGATGCCCACGGCCAAAGGTCGCACGACCTGGTAGAGGCCCAACCGCCCGAACGTGCGATCCATCCAACCCACCGGCGTTGCGTTCTCGGCGTGGCCATGTTTTTCAGGACTGTGGCTGTGGGGATGGCTATGGACGTAGTCTCCGTGTCCGTGGGAATGGGAGTGTTGTGAAGGCTGCAAGGGCGTAACCGTCTCGGTTATGCGGCGCAAGATCCCGGAAAGATTTAGAACTCCGAGAAGGATCAGCATCAACCCAACGGATAATTCCATGGTGAGGCCAATTCTTGGAGGGATCACCAAGCCGAACAGGATGATAGCCGAACCAACGAGCAGAATCGTGATGGTGTGACCCAGGCCCCAGAGGGCCCCAATCAAAGCCGCTTGGCGAATGCTGCGCTGACGGCTGACAATCGTCGTTACGGCGATGACGTGGTCTGGATCCGTCGCGTGGCGCATACCCAGAAAAAAACCGAGAGCAATGATGGAGAGAAGCGTGACCATGGATTCTCAGACCGCAGCCGTGGAACTGGAGCGCATTCGTTTGGACTCTAGAAACTCGAGATATTCTTGCATTCCTTCGGCTGTTTTTGCGGACAATTTGAAAACTTCCATGCCCGGCCGAACCGCCTGGATGTTCCGTCGCGCGGCCGCTTCATCAAACTCTGCGGCAGTGGCCAGATCAGATTTTGTAATGACGGCCACATCCGCGCTATTGAAAATCGTCGGGTACTTGAGGGGCTTGTCCTCGCCTTCAGTTACGGAGAGAAGGACGAAGCGCAAGTCTTCCCCGAGATCGTAGGATGAGGGACAGACTAGGTTTCCCACATTTTCGATAAAAAGAAAATCCATTTGGCGGAGATTCCAACCGTCCAGAGCATTCTGGACCATGGCGGCCTCGAGGTGGCAGACCGTTCCGGTAATGATTTGTTTCACCGGGGCGTGGCTGCGTGCCAGGCGCGCAGCGTCATTATCTGTGGCAAGATCACCCACCAGCGCGGCAACTTTGTAGCGCGGCTGAAGAAGAGTCAGAGTTTTTTCCAGAAAAGCCGTTTTGCCCGAACCGGGGCTGGAAACGAGACTGACGGCTAGCACGCCAGCTTCGCGGAAACGCTCGCGAAGTGCGCGAGCGACTACATCGTTCTGCTTGAGGACATTCTTTCGCACTTCCACCAGGCGGGGTTCGGCGCTCATTCTCGGATCTCCAGTGCCACGACTTCCAGCTCTTTTCCCCGCAGCACTTTCGGCGTGGCAGTGCCGCATTCCGGGCAACAAAACCACTGGATCGAATTAACCAGCCGGGGGACTTCACATTTTGGGCAAAACACCTCGACAGGAACCTCTTCGATCAAAAGCCGAGATCCTTGGAGGCATGTCGCTTCGCAGGCCATCTCATAGGAGGAGAGCAGGGCTTCCTTCACGACGCCGGACAAGAGCCCAAGGCGGAGATGCACGGCCTGCACCTGAGCCGATCCCCGCCGCTCCGCCTCTTCCTGCGCCATTTCGACGATGCTCATAGCAATCGAGAGTTCGTGCATCTGTAGCTTCACCTCGCAACTCAAAACTAGCAAATCAAATTCAGTCTCATGGCGTTCTCACGTCATGTGCGCCATCCGCGATGAATCTTGGACATGGAGACCGGCTCTGGAACTCTGCTTCGCGAATGCCGCTAGGGCTGCTTGCCCCAAACTGATTCCGCCATCGTTCGATGGAACGATGCGATTGGTCCAAATCTGCAAGCCCTCCGGCTCCAGAAGATCCTTGAGATCGCGCAAGAGCAACTCATTCTGGAAAACGCCGCCAGAGAGTGCGACTGTCTTCGTCTCATGCGCGCGGCAGAGAGCTGCCACTGCGCCGCAGAGACCCTCGGCAAATCCACGCTGGAAAGCTCGCGCAATTTCGCTGCTATTCCGTCCACGAAGCCGGTCGCAGATCAAGCCATCCAGCAGCGGACGAAAGTCCAATTCGTCGCCGCTGAATGGAAAAGGATATCCGGGTGTTGCGTGCACGCGGCTGGCGAGACGCTCGAGCCACATCGCAGCTTGGCCTTCGAAAGTGATCGCGCGCGTGAAGCCCAGCAGCGCCGCAGCAGTGTCGAAGAGCCGCCCCACGGAAGTCGTGTTGAAGGAACGAACGTTTGCGTTCACGAGCCTCGAAGCGTCCAGGTAGCGCGAAGAAAACAAAAAAGGAGGAGCCGTCAAGTCAGGCAATTCATTCAACTGCTCGAGAAAACCGGCCGCTGCCTGGACCGGATGCGAGGCGGCTGCGTCGCCTCCGGGCAAAGCAGCGCTTCGCAAATGCGCGACACGCTCGAACCCACCGCTGAGGCTGCCGGCGAAAATCTCGCCACCCCAGATCGTTCCGTCGTCGCCGTAGCCCGTGCCATCGAAACTGATTCCGATCACGCGCGCGTCCCAAGCGCCGCGCTCCGCTAGCACCGAAGCGATGTGAGCGCGGTGGTGCTGCACCGCGTACTTTTCCGCCACAACGAGCTCTGAAGCGTACACCGTTGAAACGTATTGGGGATGCGCGTCATATACGAGCAGCAAGTCGTTGCAATCGATTTCGTACATCGAAAGCAGATCCTGGATGGTCTTGCGGAAGGCGCAAAACGCTCCGTGGTGCTCTAAGTCTCCAATGTGCTGGCTGACAAACGCTTGCCCATCGACGACCAGCGTAATCGTGTTCTTGAGGTCCCCGCCTAGAGCGAGAATGGGGCGGGATGTTGGGAGTTTCGCGTCGGCACTGGGAGCATATCCACGGGCGCGCCGGAGAATAGCTGGGCCGAGTACACCCGCGCGGGTGACGGAATCGTCCACGCGCCGTGCGATGGGCCGCTCGCCAATAAGAAAACCATCCGCGATTCCGGAGAGTTGCTGCAGCGCATCTTCATCTTGATAAGCAATCGGCTCGCTCGAACGATTCGCGCTGGTCATGACCAGGGTTTCTGGCGCCCCCGCTGCG
>Ga0075029_100000695_pt1 | contig 19262 bp, 19 predicted proteins | sample LitLauG_LLR_2013_FD_71391 | JGI IMG/M metagenome (GOLD analysis project Ga0075029, IMG submission 71391) | Freshwater sediment microbial communities from North America - Little Laurel Run_MetaG_LLR_2013 | ecosystem: Environmental > Aquatic > Freshwater > Creek > Sediment | place: USA...
GCGCCAAGTCGATCGCCAACCAGGTTCTGCAGACGCCGACCGGCTATTCGACTCTCGCCAGTGCAACCGCCACGGTTGGTGCGGTGGGCTCTGCCACCGACCTGACAAGCGGAGGCACCACGACCCTGCAGGGTAAAACCGTGACCTTCACGCCGGCGACGGGCCCAGCCCTGACGCTGACTTTCAGCAATGTGATTGGCGCCGGAAACGTAAACTCCCTCGACGCGCTCAATTCCGCCCTTGCCACAGCCGGTATCGGCATTGTCGGTTCGATCAGTTCTACCGGCTTCCTCACGTTCACTTCAAGCAACGACGCGGCGAGCCAGACCATCACCACGACCGGCACCGCCGCGCCGAACACCGTTTCAATCACGGGAACCACGGCAGCCGCGGGAGTAGTTGCTCCGGTCGCCGATACCGCCTCGCAAACAACTCGCGCCAACCTCGTCGCGCAATACAACAACATCATCGCGCAGATCACCACGACATCGCAGGATTCGTCGTTCAACGGCATCAACCTGCTGAACGGCGACACGCTCAAGCTGATTTTCGACGAAACCGGCAAATCCACACTCAACATCACCGGCGTCACCTACAGTGCGGCCGGCCTTGGCCTTTCCTCATTGACCGCGGGTACGGATTTTCTCGACAGCAACTCGGCCAATGCGGTGCTCACGCAGCTCGACAACGCATCGAACTCGCTGCGGACAGAGGCATCGGCTCTCGGCTCCAACCTGTCGGTCGTGCAGATCCGCCAGGACTTCAACAAGAACCTGATCAACGTGCTGCAGACCGGTTCGTCCAACCTGACCCTGGCCGACCCGAACGAGGAAGCTGCCAACAGCCAGGCGCTGTCGACCCGTCAGTCGATCGCGGTCTCCGCGCTGGCGCTTGCCAACCAGTCCCAGCAAAGCGTGCTGCAGCTCCTGCGCTGATTTGAAGCGGCCAGACGAAACAGGCGGCGGGGGAAACCCCGCCGTTTTCGCTGCAACCTGAGGTATCCGAATCACCGCGCTGCCCAGGTCAGGACATATTCGATAACCATCGCTAACCATATTTTAAAGGCGGCGCACGTATAAAACTCGGGCAGTTCGTCGCTAAAGTCCTGCGTTTTCCAGTTGGAGTTGTGAATGTCTCATGCCGCCCAAGCCTATTCGCGCACGTCGCAAGTCACCGGAAATGCCAGGGAAATAGAGGCGCAGGCGCTCTTGAAGGCGGCAAAGCAATTGCGGGACGTCCAGGCCAACTGGAACGGTCCCGATCCCAACATGCACAAGGCATTGTTGTTCAACCGCCGCTTGTGGACGATCTTCATGAGCGCGGCTGAGTCCACCGACAATCCGCAGCCGCTCGAAGTCCGTCAGAACATCGCCAATATCGGCGTGTTCGTGATGAAGCAGACGATCGACATGCAGCTCCACCCCGATCCGTCGAAGCTGAAGTCGCTGATCGACATCAATTGCAATATCGCAGCGGGTCTGTCGGGCAAGGTCTGAAGCTCTTCTGCCTGAAGGTTATTTCTGAACGCGCGGGCTTTGAATGCGCAATCCGCGCCGTCAGGCCTTGAGGTCGGTTGCGACAGGCCGCGCGGCCGTTTCCTTGGCGAGGTCCAGCGACCGGAAATAAGCGCGGCGGCGCAGCACGGCTTCGTCGGGATATTGTTTGACCACCTGGTCGGTTTTGTCGTCGACGACCTGAAACACGACCGCGCCCGCGGAGCGGTCGAAATACGCCTGACGCGAAACGATATCGCTTGCATCCAGCGAAACGCTGGCTGCGCCCACGCTCGTGCTGACCGCGGTGACGGTCTGGCTCGGCGGAAGTTGCGTCGGCACCGCCGCGCGGGCTGAATCGCTCGCCGACGGTACAATAGGCGTTGCGACCGGCGCCCCCACCGGCCTGATGCTGAAATCTGCACTCATGGCAGCCTCCTGGCTCTCCTCGAGTCAAATCCCAACCCCTCACGATGGGCAATTATGAACCACACGTCTCTACGCATTGTTAGAGAACGCGCTAAACGCCCCGCTGCGGGCGGCGCGGCAATTTAATTAAAATCGTCTGTAATCGGAACGCCTGCGCTTCAAAGCGAGCGGCTGACCGCCAGCGGCCTGATGTGCCGCGCCGAGGGCGCGACGTGACGCCCTGCTGCGGTGTAGGTATTTGGTATGTTGCGGCGCTGGACCTCGGCATTGACGCCGCGAATGATGTTTTCGGAAACCGCATGCGCGGTGGCAAGCACGGTAAGGTTGACTTGCAGCATTGCGCGAAACACGTCGTGGTGGCGATGCAGGGCCGCCAACAGCTCCGGCACCGTCTGGGTCATATATTTGTGGCTTGCCTTTAGATGGGTGGCCGCTTGGACATAGCGGCGGGTCAACTCCGATTTCTGCGACTCCGACGCCATCGCCTCGCTGATCTTGCCGGCGCGAACGAGTTCGGTTTCACGCTCTATGATGGCGAGAAGCGCGCTCATGACTTCCATGAGAGTTTCGGCGAGCTTGCGTGCTTCTGGGGGTGTCGACGCCTTCGCGATCGGCGCCGGCTGGCGTTGAGAATGCTGGTTCATGCCTGTTTTTCCTGGATCTGGCCGGCGCGGCTGGCTTGCTGGAGGATCAGCGTGCGATACACCTCCTTGGCAATTCCGACGCCGCCGGCCTTTGCGAAGGTCTTGGAATATTGTTCGGTCAGCATCGAGCGCCATACGCCGGTGCCGGTCGTGCTGCCGAACGGACCGTCGCCTTTGAGACCATTGGTCATCTGCGCAAACATCGAATTGAGGAACACTGCTTCGAAATCCTGTGCGGTGGCCTTGGCCTTGGCCTGCACGTGCGGGGAGACCTTGGTCAGGGCGGCGGCGAAGTCATAGTCGGGCCGGCCGTTGATCGTGGGGATTGGCGCCTTGGCGGAGGCGCCGCTGTGGCCCGAGCCAAGCGCGGCGGTGAGCATCACATCACCTCGATATCGGCCTGGATCGCGCCGGCCGCCTTGATCGCCTGTAAAATGCTGATCAGGTCGCGCGGGCCGATGCCGAGCCCATTGAGGCCGTCGACAAGCTGCTGGAGCGATACTCCGTCCTTCACCAGCGCAAGCTTCTTGCCGTCCTCGGTAACGCCGACGTTGGTTCGTGGCGTCACTACCGTTCGCCCTCGTGCGAGCGGGATGGGCTGGCTTACCTGCGGGCTCTCGGAAATCGAAACGGTGAGGTTGCCTTGCGCAACGGCAACCGTTGCGACGCGAACGTCGCGGCCCATCACGATGATGCCGGAGCGCTCGTCGATGATGATCTTGGCGGCGAGGTCCGGCTCGACCTGCAGTTGCTCGATCTCGGTCAGGAAGGCGACGACGTTGCCCTTGAATTCTGCCGGAATCGAAAGCTGCACGGTCGAGGGGTCGATCGGCTCCGCCGTCTTGGTGCCCAGAAAGTCGTTGACCGCGGCGGCAATGCGCTTGGCAGTGGTGAAATCGGGATTGCGCAGCGCCAGCCGCGCATTGGGAAGGCGGTTGAGGGCGAACTCGATCTCACGCTCGATGATGGCGCCGTTGGCGATGCGGCCAACCGTCGGCACGCCCCGGGTGATGCTGGCGGCAGCCCCTTCCGCCTGGAAGCCGCCGATCGCAAGCGAGCCCTGCGCAACCGCATAGACGTTGCCGTCGGCGCCAAGCAGGGGGGTGACGAGCAGGGTGCCGCCCTGCAGGTTCTTGGCATCGCCCAGCGCCGAAACCGTGACGTCCATCCGGGTGCCCTGGGTGCCGAAGGCGGGCAGATTTCCGGTGACCATCACTGCGGCGACGTTGCCGGTGCGGATCGTGGCGCCACGGATGTTGACGCCCATGCGCTCCAGCATGGCCTGCAGGGATTGCTTGGTGAAGGGGATGTTGTTGAGGGTGTCGCCGGTGCCGTTCAGGCCGACGACGAGGCCGTAACCTACCAGCTGATTCTGGCGTACGCCCTCGATATTGGCGAGGTCCTTGATGCGGGACGTAGCGCCCGCGGGAAGCGCCGATAACAGCAGCGCCGCGCAGGCCAATTTGCATACTTTTCCCCAAAAAACGCTTGGCATCCTCTGCTCCCCGCTGAGGCGATCGACCGGAGCCGCGCATCACTCCCATGATGGCGATCCCGCATCAATTATGCGAGCGCCGTGCCAATCCTTTGCCTATGCTAAGATATTGGTATTGTTATTCAATCGTGGGCCGGCCTCGCCGCCGTCGCTGGCAGCGGGTGGCGAAACTGCCTCCTGGCGGCAGATTTTGCCGGGTCATTTACGTCCCATTAACCATGGGAGGTGATGCTGCGCCTGACATCTCGGGGACGGGTCAATGCGCATCTTGGGACCGAACGGCACTACCCTTGGACCTCAGGCGGGCAGTGTCCGGAAAGCCAGCTCGGGCGGTTTTTCACTACCAGACGCAGGTGCGACGACCGAGACCCGCGCAGCCGTGGCTCCCAAGGCGACCGCGGGCATCGACGCGCTGCTGGCCATGCAGGGAATCGAGGAAGATCCGACCGAGCGTCGCAAGCGCTCGGTGCAGCGCGGCAGGCGCGCGCTCGACGTTCTGGATGACCTCAAGATTGGCTTGTTATCCGGTAATTTCAACGCTTCGACGGTCAGCCGGCTGCGCGACGCCGCGGCCAACCTCAAATCGTCCTCGGGCGATCCGGGCCTGGATACGGTGTTGTCCGAGATCGAGCTGAGGGTCGAAGTCGAACTGGCCAAGGCCGGCCAGTTCTGAGTTCGCGTCAGGGTTCCGGCGGGAAAACCGCGCCTTTTCCAGCCCGGTGGGGCGATATTGTCTGTCACAACCCACCACTATATAAGGCGCGCGCGGGCGGACCTTTTTCCACCCGTCTGGTGTCGCCGATTCGCGTTTCCTGCAAGCGGTAGCTGCGTTTTCAGGCAGCGGCCTCAGTCGGAAAGGTGGCGCCGGGAAGCTTTGATTTTTGAAGTGCCTTCGTCTTCTGAAGTTCGCGGAAGAGATGCCGCAAGGGATCACGGGATTTGAGAAGCGGGCACTCTAACCTAGAGATGGACTAGCCTTGGAAAAGTTGAAGAATTATCGACCTACCGAAAAAGAGCCATTCATGAACGAGCGGCAGCGCGACTATTTTCGCGCAAAGTTGCTGGCGTGGAAGGACGAGATTTTGCGGGAATCGCGCATCACCTTGCAGACGCTGCAGGAGGAGAACGTCAATCATCCCGATCTCGCCGACCGCGCCTCGTCGGAGACTGACCGCGCCATCGAACTGCGTGCCCGCGACCGGCAGCGCAAGTTGATCTCCAAGATCGACTCGGCACTGCAGCGCATCGAGGACAACACCTACGGCTATTGCGAGGAGACCGGCGAGCCGATCTCGCTCAAGCGCCTCGAGGCCCGTCCGATCGCTACCCTCTCGGTGGAAGCGCAGGAGCGCCACGAGAAGCGCGAGAAGGTGTATCGCGACGAGTAGGGCTCAAATCAACATTGGCGTACTGCTCATTTGAGCGCGGCGGCGAGTCCTTGCGGATCGTCCGTGCCGATGCGGCGGATATCGCCGGATTTCAGTCTGATCTCCACTGCATCCAGGCCGGACACATTATAGAGCCGGAAGCCCGGTGCCGTGCGTATGCCAAATCCGTTCCACCATTTGTTGCGTACGATCGAAACCGATGAGATCTCGTCGAGCGCGAGGCGGTATGTCCACAATCCCGGGCCGAAATACCAGCGAAGCTCGTCGTCATCGACCTCTACCGTGAGCGAGTAAAAAACAAGGCCGACCGCGAACACGATGATCAGCATCGGGATCAGCGACATCTGTCCCGTTCGCCAGGCGATTGCGCCTGCGACCGCGCCGACGGCGAGACTGGTCAGAAGGATCACGGTTCCCGGCTGTGTGTGATGATACGTTGCCACCGCTATCCCGGCTGCCGTCCTTCGTGTACATCGCTTCGCTGCATGCTCCCGCAGCGAAACGGTCGTTATCGTCTCCCCTGCGCCAGCAAGCCCCGCTGAAGCGTCAATTCGCCAGCGGGTCGGGACGCATCTGCACCTTGAACACCTTTGGCAGCACGCCCTTGCCACCTTCACTGTGGAAATTGGCGCGGGTGCCAGACGTCGTCCAAAGCGCACGGCCTTTCCAGCCGCCGTTCGGATCATCGATCCGGCCATCGGCGTTCTTCGAGAAGAATCCGAGCGGGTAGGGGATTCGAATGTCCACGAACTTGCCGTTCACCAGGGCAAGAAGCGACTCGCTGCCATTGGCCATCGCAATCGGCACGTCCTTGCCAAGCCCCAACGTGTTGTAGACATCGACCCAGATATAATAGGCGTGGTTGGCGCTGCCGTTTGGATCAACGCCCTTGAACTGAGGTCCGGGCATCCGGTAGAGCGTCCAACCTTCGGCGCACTGCTTGCCTGTCGCCGCGTCCGGTCCCGAGAGCGGCGATTTGCACTTGGTGCGATCGAAGCTTGCCAAATGACCGCTCGATAGCACCGTCCAGGCAACGCCGCTGGAATCCACGTCCACGCCGCGCGAGCCGAATGAGCCTTCCGGCGCCTGGAAAATCTCCGACACAGCCGTTTTGGAAGGATCATTGCCCGGGATAAGACGGATCAGCAGGCTCGGCTGATTGATACGGGAGAATCCCGGACCCATCGCCTGGCCCCAGATCACGTCGCCTTTCGGACTGGGCATGATGCCGTAGAAAGCGGCCTTGACCCACTTGTCCCTGGCGGGATCGGTTGGCTTGTCTGCGGTGACAAAAGCCTCGCGCTTGCCGGTGCCGGTGACATTGACCACCGTCGGCGTCCAGCCTTGCGACTTCATCTCCTCGCCGGTGGCATCAAACTGCTTCGTGTTGAGCCAGCCGACCACGCCGCTGAACGGCTGCCCCTGGCTGAGCCAGAGCGTATTGTCGGCATCGCGGTTGAAGACCAGATGATGGGTGTTGAAGCAGGTGTCGATCAGCGTCCACTTTTCGGTCTTGGGATCATAGAAGGAAAGCTGTCGGGCCGATTCGGCGAGCGGCGCGACCTGCGCCGATTCGAGGTCGGATCCCGCCTTGCAACTGGCGGGATTCGGCGCGCGGCGAATCCTTGCGGTGAACCAGACGCGACCTTTCTCATCCATCATCGGGTTGTGGATGCTGGTGTGGCCGTCCCAGATCGGCTCGTCGCCCCAGAACACCGACGGGCCCAGCGGGTCGTCCTTGGCGGTTGGGGTGTCCGGATCGCGATAGGGATGCTTGATGAGCTTCGTGGTGTGGTGAACGGGATCGAGCACCGGCACGTTATCGGAGCTTTCTTCCGGCGAGCCGTAGATCAGCCCGTTGGCATTCACCGTCGGGTTGCGCTTGTCGGTCGAGACCTCGTCATGCAGATAAAGCTTCGGCGTGCCCCATTCCCACGAGGTGATCACGACGTTGCGCTCGAGGCCTTGCGGACGCTGCGGCTTGTCGAAGGGCAGTTCGCCCTTGGCGATGCGATCGGTCCAGTCCGCAAACATCTTGTAACCGCGATCCGGTCCGAGGCGGTTGATGGCAAGCGCCATATTGTTCAGCGCCTGGCCGGATTGCAGACGGCGCGCCCACATGTCTTCCGAATTCTTGAATTCGCCGAGCTCCGCCACGTGGGGCGAGCGGACATTCTTGCTGCCAAGCGCGTGGCACGACTGGCACGAATTCTTGACCGTATCGATCCAGTCGGCTTGCGAAATCATGCCGGGGGGGATGCCGCTTGGGCTTTTGGCCGCACCAGGAAATTCGCTTGCGGGGGGAATGTTGAGCATCGAATACCAATACATCCCCGGGTAGAATTCCGCCGCTGCTGCGGCGCTGGGCGCTGGCTTAGCAGTCAGGTCGATGGTTTTTCCGGGAACAACATCCTGCTTGTCGGAATCGACCAGCCCGTAACCGCGCGACCAGATCTTGAATTTCGCCTCCGGGAGCTGGGGAATGACGAACTGGCCTGAATCGTTGGTGACGACCATTTTGGCGTATTTGGTCGGCAGATCGGTGGTTTCGGCGATCACCCAGACGCCGGCTTCGGGTCCATTGGGGCCGGTGACCTGGCCGCCAATCGCGTCGGGCGCGACGGACAGGGCGGCCTTTTGCTGAGCGGCGAGCGGGCCGCAACCTGCTATCACCAATGCGGCGATCGCGGCCGCATGTAAACTGACGCTCGAACGGCGATGAAGGATCATACTTCGCTCCCGATAACGTGGAACTTGGCGTTCCAGCATTTTTTCGACACTGTGAAATAAGCTGTTGTGTTACAAACAACATCCGACGAATGCGGATGGCTGTCAACGTCGTCGACCGCTGTCTTTGGAGGGTCGTCCGCTGGTAGCGGCCGTACTTTCATGAATCTCAACCCTCGCCCATCCGCGTGCCGAGCCAATCGTCGATCCGCAGGGCAGGGTGCAAAAAATCCCTCGGTCGAATTGCCGGTTTGCTCGGTGATAAAGACGACCGTGACGAATTCTGCAGGACGTTCGCCGTGCGCGGATCAACGGAAATCTTGCGAAACAAAACTCCCGATCGCTGACCGATCCAGGCGCGATCAGGCAACGCTCATGGCAGCTTGCATTTCCGATTTGTAACTTCACTTGATGAGGTGCTGTGCCAACCTGTGTGCGAGATTGGTCAAAGGTCGGAGCGGAACATGATCGATGATGAGCGCAATTGTTCGGCCGAGTTTTCGGATCTGTACGTGCGGTTGTTGCGAGCGGCTCTCGACGAGGCCGACTGGTCGCTGTCACCGCGAATACGGGAGCGTCGTTTGGCGGATCATGTCATCCGGGAAGTCTCCATGACTTGCATGACTCACGAGTCTCTGCGATTGAGGGGTGCTTTCAATCGGGGATCGGAAAATGGAGAAGAGCCGCTTCTTTGAGCGTCCATCGGGTCTGACGGTTGCCGAAATCATTACGCTGACGGGAGCGGAAACCGGGGAACTGGCGCTGCTCTCGCATCGTATTACCGGCGTGGCGCCCGTCGATCTTGCCGGGCCATCCGATCTCACTTTCATCGAAAGCAGCAAATTCGTCGACGCTTTGGCCACGACCCGCGCCGGCGCCTGTCTGATGCCACCGCGTTTTGAGGAGAGGGCGCCGGAGGGACTCATCGTCTTGCGCACGAAGGAGCCGTATCGGGCTTTCGTCACTGTCCACCGGCAGCTCTATCCGCAATCGCTGTACCCGACCTCGCTGTTCGAGACCGTCGGCATCTATCACGGCGCCACCATTCATCCGACGGCCAGACTTGAAAGCGACGTCACAGTCGATCCGGGCGCCGTGATCGGCCCTCGCGCCGAAATAGGCGCGGGCAGCGTCATTGCCGCCACGGCCGTGATCGGGCCCGACGTATTGATCGGTCGCAATTGCAAGATCGGAGCCGGTTGTTCGATCACGCATGCGCTGATCGGCGATCGCGTCATCATACATCCCGGTTGCCGGATCGGGCAGGACGGTTTCGGATATACGACCGACGCCGGCCAGCAGAAGATTCCGCAAACCGGCCGCGTCATCATCCAGAACGACGTCGAGATCGGCGCCGCCACGACCATCGATCGCGGCGGCATCAGGGACACCGTGATCGGGCAAGCCAGCAAGATCGACAATTTATGCCAGATCGGCCACAACGTCGTTATCGGCCGGCATTGCATCGTAGTGGCGCAATCGGGATTGAGTGGCAGCGTGACGCTCGAGGACTACGCCGTGCTCGGCGGGTCCGTTGGCCTTGCACCGCATGTTACGATCGGCAGAGGAGCGCGGGTGGCCGCGCGCTCCGGCATCATGCATGATGTTCCGCCCGGTGAAACCTGGGGCGGCTATCCTGCAAAGCCGAGCAGGCAATGGATGCGGGAGATCTCGACACTCGCGCGTATCGCCGTACCTGCCGCTTCCAAACCAGGTCGTTCGCCGGCATCCGGCGAGGATTGACGAATCTGGATCGTCTCGGGTGAACGAATTGCCGTTTCCCGCCTCTCGATCGACGTTCGATCCTAACGGCGGGACGGCAGTTCAGTGGCTGCGCAGTTTTTGGCGTGCGACAGCATGCAATCTTCCTGGTGCGAAATATCCACCAGCTTGTTAAGGAACAGGTAGCCCAGCACGAGCGCGGCAAACAGTGCGGCAAAAAAATTGCCAGCATGCGGTTGGAGACCGGTTGCAGCTCCGCATCGTGGCCGCGATCCGCCGGCGCCTTCGCATCTCGACCACTGGTTGGTCTATCGTCTGACACGGCTTGCGATCTTGTCACGGAGGGAAGGCATAGCAGCAAGCCCGGAAGCGATGGAGGGGCATCTGTCGGCAAGCCAAGCGAGACGGAAAAGGTTGCGGCCTCGGCCAGGGGAGCTGGCAGAGGCCGCGTTGAACATCGCACCGCGCCTAGGTTCGCGATGCGATGTGGGAGCTCGTCTTTATTCGGGCATCGGTGGGGTCCGGGGTCATGAGGGAGCATCGATGTCTAGAATGGCAGCAGGACGTCCAGCACCTGGCTGCCGTATCGCGGCTGCTGCACGTCGTTGATCTGGCCCTGGCCGCCGTAAGCGATGCGGGCTTGCGCGATTTTGCTTGAATCAATGGTGTTGTCGCTCTGGATGTCTTCCGGCCGCACGATCCCGGCAACGATCAATTCGCGCTTTTCAAAATTGACGCGAATTTCCTGCTTGCCTTCGACCACCAGGTTGCCGTTGGGCAACAGTTGCGTGACGACGGCTGCGATGTTGGTCTGCAACGTTTCCTGGCGCACGATCGCGCCCTTGCCGTCGTAGGAGGATTGTGAATCCGCGGTCAGGAAGCGACCGGGAAACACGGTCGCCGCCGCTCCGCTCAACAGCCCGCTGCCGAGGAAGGCGCTGACGCCGGAGTCGTCCGTGTTCTTCCGGCTGCGCTGGGTCTCGTTGGCGAAGTTGGCCTGGTCGGTGATATTGACGGTGACGGTCAAGAGGTCGCCGATCTGATGAGCGCGCTGATCCTTGAAAAACGACCGCGAGCCGTTTCGCCAGAGCGAATTGGCGTTGTAGGAAACCGCCTCCGGTTTCGGCATCGGCATCTGCACCGGCTTGTAGCCCGGTTTTGTCGTGGGATTGTCGATCTCGGTGAGTTTCGGTGTTTCGCCGATCTGCGATAGCCGATCGATCGAAGAACAGCCGCCTGCTATGCTGACGATGGTCAGCAAGGTTCCGGTTAGTGCGATACGATTGATACTGGAAGTCAACATGAACGTTTACTCGGTTTTTGCAGCCGTCTGCGCGGTGTTGCGGGTGGCGACTGAAACCGGCGCAGCGGGTTCAGTTGCACCGATCGAAGAGGTCACTTCGGCGGAAGGAGGAAGCCGCGGGGTCGCGACCGTGATCGCGACCTGTCCCCGGCCGACGACGACGCCCGTTACCGTGCGTTTGGATTGAGCGTTGAGAACGCTGACGGTGTCGCCGTCGGTGCCGCTCTCCAGCGCCTTGCCGCGCATGGTGAGATAGATTCCGGTGGTTTCGAAGATCAGCGTGACGTTGTCGTCGCGTTGCACCAGGTCCGGCTTGCCGAGATCGGCAACCTTGAGTGCCTGTCCGGCCCGCAGCGGCCGTCTCATCTGCATTCCGACGGCTTGGCCGCGCATGGCCGCGTCACCGCCGACCTCGGCCCTCGAGCGTCGCTCGGTCACGACGTCGGAGGATTTCAGAACCTCGCCGCGATCGACGTTGCGCGTCAGCACGGCCGCTTCCACGGTTTCGATCGCGACGCCCGTGAATCGCAGTCGCGTTCGCGCATTGTTGATGTCGTTGCCGATTTCAAGACTGACGTCGAAGCGGCCGGAACGCGGCTCGTAATTCACCGATGCGGGCTGTATCGGGCCGTTATTCCAGACTTCCAGCCTGACATCCTGCACGTCGCGATCGAATGTAAGGCTGATGTTGGCGGCCTCGCCGAGACCCTTGCGATGCTCGAGCGCCCGGACGACCTGGGATTCGATTTCCTTGCTCTCGACGGTACGGGCGAGCCGGGTGACCGTTACCGCCTTGATATCCCTGGTGTCGACGCCGATCACCTGATGTGTCTGCAGCGCGGCGATCAGGTGAGCGGTTGGCAGCGAGCCGGTAGTGCCGAGATCGGGCGCGCGATAGATCGCTATCCGCGCGGCAGTGCCGGCATTGTCGATCAGGTCGCCAATCCTGACCACTTCGCTTTCCACGATGACGCTGGCGCGCAGCACCGGAACCGCGATCGTTTCGTCGCTGGCCTGCGCGAGCGCGGTCGCGGGTGCGGCGACGATGAGCGCGGCGGCGAGGAAGAGCAAGCGGGCAGTCATCATCGGCTCCCGTCAGCGGAACAATGCCGTGGTGGCTTGCAGCATCTGGTCGGCTGCGGTGATTACCTTGGCGTTCATTTCGTAGGCGCGCTGCGCGGCGATCAGGTCGGACATCTCGGAGACGACGTCGACATTGGCCTGTTCGAGGCTGCCTTGATTGATGGTTCCGAAGCCTTCGGCCGTGGCCAGACCGTCCTGCGGCGGACCCGATGACGGCGTGTCCGTGAAGAGGTTATTGCCGACCGGCTGCAGGCCGCCCTTGTTGATGAAACGCGTCAACCCGATCTGACCGATGATGGTCGAGGTGTTCGTCGATCCCGGCAATGTCACCGAGACCTGGCCCTGGGAGTTGACCGTAAGCCCCGATGCGTTTTGCGGCACGGTGATCGTCGGTTGCACGGGATTTCCCTGGGCATTCACGATGCGCCCCGTATTGTCCATCTGGAACGTGCCGTCCCGGGTGTATTGGAAAGTGCCGTCGGGCATCTGGATCTTGAAGAAGCCTTCGCCGGTGATCGCAAGATCGAGGTCGTTGCCGGTCTGCGAAAGCGTTCCTTGCGTCATCTGCCGCGGCGTTCCGACCGTCTTGACGCCGCCTCCGATGTCGATACCCACCGGCAGGATCGTACCCTGATCGGAGGCTTGGGCGCCGACGCGGCGGATGTGTTCGTAGATCAGGTCCTGGAAGGATGCTGTCTGCCGTTTGAAACCGGTGGTGCGCAGGTTGGCGATATTGTTGGAAATGACCTGAACGTTAAGTTCCTGGGCCGCCATTCCCGTCGCTGCAGTGTGAAGAGCTTGCATGGATGGTCTCCTGATCGCCCTTAGGCCGGAACGTCGGCGAGTTGCTGGATTGCGTTCTTCTGCAAGTCATGCTGTTGCTGCAGCAGCGTCGAGATCATGGTGTAAGCGCGCGTGACCTCCATCATGCGGCTCATCTCGCTCACCGCGTTGACGTTGGACTTTTCGATGTAGCCCTGGCGCACGACGGACTTGGTGTCGGGCGCGGGCGCGGCGCCGCCGGCGGTGTAGAGGTTCAGACCCTCCTTCAGGAGGGTCTGGGCATCGGCGAAGCTGACCAGGCGGAGCTTGCCGCGGATCGAATCCGTCCTGCCGTTGCCCTCCACCACGGAGATGGTGCCATCCGGGGTAATGTTGATGTCGTGGTCGGTGGGCTGGAAGGTGATGGTGCCGCTGGTGCCGAGAACCGGATTTCCCGCAACCGTCACCAGCTGGCCCTGGCTGTTGATGTGCAGGCCACCGTCGCGGGTATAGCGTTCGCCAGCCGGCGTCTGCACCGTCAGGAAGGCCGAGCCATTGATGGCGAGGTCGAGCGGGTTCTTGGTCTCCTCCGGCGCCCCTTGCGTGAAATCGCGGAAGGTGCCGCGGTCCTGGACAAAGCTGACGCGGCGGTCGACGCCCACGAAATTATCCTCATGCGCGGGCGTATTGAGAAATTCCTCGAACAGCGTGCCGTCGGCCTTGTATCCCGCTGTGTTCACGTTCGCGATATTGTTGGCGACGATATCCAGCTGCCGTTCCAGCGCCGTTTGTCGCGAAAGTCCGATGAGAAGCGCATTCTCCATCGCCGGTTCTCCCCTGAACGATCAGCAAGCGCGCCCTCCCAGGCGGCTTGCGGATTCTTGAAAACCGAAGGCTCTCCCAAGCCCGCGGTCCGTCACTTCAGAGCGAAAGCCGTGCCAAATCGAAATTCGGATGTTTTTCAATATGTTGGGTATCGGGAAGCCTGCCGCCGGGCAGGCAATAAGGTCTTGTTGACCATGTTTGCCCGGCAACTTTTTCCCAGTCGCAGCGCAAAAGAAAGATTCCATTAACCATTGCTACCTTAGCGTCCGCATCAAGCGCATTGGGGGCGGTTTTTTCAATTCGAGAATTGGACCGGGCGGGGCGATGGCGGACAACGATCAAGCAGAAGGCGCTGCGGAAGCTGCCGGAGCCGTCAAGCCCAAGGGCAAGCTCAAACTGATCATCGCCGCTGTGGCGGTAGTTGCCATCATCGGCGGCGGGGCGACGTGGTTCTTCTTCCTGCGCCACCACGACATGGAGATGCAGCACGCCGACGCGATGCCGATGCCAAAGCCGCCGGTCTACGTCGAAGTTCCCGACATGCTCGTCAATCTGATCGGCCTGCCCGGCGAGCGAGTGCAGTACCTCAAGGTCAAGCTCGTGCTCGAGGTCAAGGAAGAAAAGCAGGGAGACGCGATCAGGCCGACGCTGCCGCGCGTAACCGACATCTTTCAAACCTATCTGCGCGAGCTGCGGCCAAGCGACCTGAACGGTTCGGCCGGCCTGTTTCGGCTGAAGGAAGAACTGACCAGGCGCGTCAACCTGGCCGTGGCGCCAAATCAGGTCAACGCCGTGTTGTTCAAGGAAGTCGTGGTTCAGTGACAAGACGGATCTAGGATCATGGCGGGCAACGACCCAGTCGACCAGGATGCAATTGCGGCGCAATGGGAAGCCTCGCTCGACTCCGAGGATCCCGCGGAAGCCGCAAAGGCGGCCGCCGGCAATGAACTGTCCGAAACGATGGCCCTGCAATGGGCCGCCATGGTCGAAGACGGCAGCCGCGACTTCGGCGGCGGCAAGAATGGCGGCGAGCGCGTTCTGTCGCAGGAGGAGATCGACAACCTGCTCGGCTTCAGCGTCGGCGAGCTCAATCTCGACGACAATTCCGGCATTCGCGCGATCATCGATTCGGCGATGGTTTCCTACGAGCGTCTGCCGATGCTCGAAATCGTCTTCGACCGCCTGGTGCGCCTGATGACCACCAGCCTTCGCAACTTCACCTCCGACAACGTCGAAGTCTCGCTCGATCGCATCACCTCGGTGCGATTTGGCGATTACATGAATTCGATTCCGTTGCCGGCGGTGCTGTGCGTCTTCAAGGCCGAGGAATGGGAAAATTTCGGGCTGGCGACGGTCGATTCAAGCCTGATCTACTCGATGATCGACGTTCTCCTGGGAGGAAGGCGCGGGCAAACCTCGCTGCGCATCGAGGGTCGTCCCTATACGACGATCGAGACCAACCTCGTCAAGCGGCTGGTCGAAGTGGTGATGGCGGATGCCGAGCAGGCCTTTCGGCCGCTGTCGCCGGTGACGTTTACGATCGACCGGCTGGAAACCAACCCGCGCTTTGCCGCAATCAGCCGGCCCGCCAATGCCGCGATCCTGGTGCGGCTGCGCATCGATATGGAGGATCGTGGCGGCAATGTCGAGCTGCTGCTGCCCTACGCGACCATCGAACCGATCCGCAACGTGCTGTTGCAGATGTTCATGGGCGAAAAATTCGGCCGCGACCCGATCTGGGAGGGACATTTTGCAACCGAGGTCGCACAGGCCGAGATTTCTGTCGATGCCGTACTTTATGAAGCCGATATTCCGCTCAAGCATTTGATGAAACTGAAGGTGGGCGACACGCTGCCGCTGGAGATGCGCCCCGACGCGCTGGTGGCGGTGCGCTGCGGCAGCGTGACTTTGACGGAAGGAAGGATGGGCAGGGTAGGTGACCGCGTCGCCATCCGCGTCACCAAGCAACTGCGCAAGCCGAACACCACCTTCGCCATGTTTGAAAAGGCCGACGAGCAAACCAAGATGATGGAGGCCCAATGAGTCATTTATTCGGAGTTGCGATTGAAAGTCTTGTCGCGATTTTGCTCATTCTCACGATAGGATATTGCATGCTGTTGAACGCCCGGCTGAAGCGGCTGAAGGCGGACGAGCATTCGCTGAAGGCGACGATCGCCGAGCTGATCACCGCAACCGAGATCGCCGAGCGCGCCATCGGTGGCCTCAAGCACACCGTGCGCGATGTGAACGAGAACCTCGGCAGCCAGCTCTCGGCTGCAACCGAGATGTCGATCGACCTGAAAAAACATCTGGCCGAAGGCGACAATCTGATCCGGCGATTGTCCAAGATCGTGATCGCCGCGCGGCCAAGCGAGCCGGAAGCCGCCAACAGGATTTCGCCCGCCAAGGCTGTCGCTGCGGCAGCCCAGGCATTTTCCGAACGTAGAAGGTCCGATGGCCTTGCCGCATGAAATCCGTTCGTGACATTCGCGTTCTTCCGGTCGTCCTGGTCGCGATCTTCGGCCTGGCCCTGCTCAAGGTCGCAGGCCTCCTGATCGATGGCGGTTACGTGTTCGATTATCGTCCGGATGCGCTCAAATCGTCCTGGGCGCAGGAGAACATCAACTTTCCCGGCAGAAGCATCGGCGACGGCGCCGACGTTACCGGTTCGGTTGACAAACCCAAGGAGGAAGGGACCAAGCCGCCTGCGCCGGATGTGGCCAAGGCCGAAACCGTCATGCGTCCCGACCAGCCGCAGGTCGTGTCGCCCTCGGAGCGCGCGATCCTCGAGCGGCTGCAGTCGCGCCGGCAGGAACTCGACGCCAGGGCACGTGAAATCGACATTCGCGAGAACCTGCTGAAGGCAGCCGAAAAACGGGTCGAGGCGCGCGTCGAGGAGCTCAAGGCGATCGAATCCCGGATCACGGTGGCAAACCAGCAGAAGAACGACGCCGACGTCGCGCGCTTCAAGGGCATCATCACGATGTATGAGGGCATGAAGCCGAAGGACGCCGCCAAGGTGTTCGATCGGCTGGAAATGCCTGTGCTGTTCGAAATCGCTTCCCAGATCGCGCCGCGAAAAATGGCGGATATTCTCGGATTGATGGCGCCCGAAGTAGCCGAGCGGCTCACCGTCGAGATGGCGCGCAGGGCGGCCGGGAACGACAAGTCCGGCTCAATGGCCGACCTGCCCAAGATCGAAGGCAAGGTGCTGGCACCGCAAAAGCTCAACTAGCGGGGATATATTTAACAGCTCCTTAAATCGCCAATTCTAGATTCAGGGACCAAGAGCTGCGCGCCTGGCGCGGCCCTCGATCGGATCGTCGAACTGAAAGACTCAAACCGAATGGCGCGAACGGCTGCCGCTGGATCATGGTCGCAAGCGTGCGCTCGCGCGTGCCGCCGCCCGCCGCGGTCCCCCTGGCTTGCGTGGTTCGCCGCAGCACTCGCCGCGATCGTGCTGGTTTTCCCCGGATCGGGTCAGGCTGCGCCGATCAAGGGGGAGGCTGCGTTCTCGGCAGGGGGCGGTTTTGCCCGGCTGGTTCTCAAATTCTCCGAAGATGTCGGGACCGAAGTGACGACCGCCGGATCGATCATCGTGATCCGGTTCGAGCACCCCGTGGACATCTCCGTCGACAGCGTGTCCGATGCGGTGCCGGACTATGTCGGGTCCGCTCGACGCGATCCGGACGGCTCGGCAATCAGGTTGTCATTGGCGCGCAGGGTGACCGTCAACACCATGACGGCCGGCGAGCGGGTATACGTCGATTTTCTTCCCGACTCATGGAGTGGTCCACCCCCAGCCCTTCCGGCAGATGTGGTTCGTGAACTGGCCGAGCGGGCGCGGATCGCCGAACGCGAACTGCGCCAGCAGCGCGCATTGTCGGAGGCGAAGAAGCGCCCACCGATCCGGGTCCGCGCTTCCGTGCAGCCGACATTCGTGCGCTTTGTCTTCGAAATGCCCGATGGCATCGGTATCTCCTCGGTGCTCAACGAGCAGAAGCTCAAGCTGTTGTTCAGCAAGGCGCTCGTGTTCGATCTCGCCGACGCCAAGGTGGCTGCGCCGCCAAATGTGGCGTCGATCACCCAGAAGGTCGAAGGCGAAGCCTCCACGGTGGAAATCGCCATGGTTGGCGATGTCGATGTGCATTCCTTCCGCGAGGAGAAGAACTACGTTATCGACGTCGCATTTCAGCAGGCCGAAAAGCCTTCGATACTGCAATCCGTCTCGGATGCGCCGCATGCCCCCACCCCGGTCGCCGAGATGAGGCCCGCTCCGATGCCGGCCGCTCCAAAGATGGCTGCGCCGGCTGAGGTGGAAAAAGCCCCCGTCCAGGCTGAGCCACAACGGCAGGCCGGCGAAATCGCGCCGCCGGCGTCGGAGAAGACCGCCGCCCAGGCCGATATCGATGTCAATCCGGAACGGGCGCCCAGGATGCCCAAGACGCCGGACGCGCAAATGCCTGCTCCTGCCGCAAAGGAGCCGCCGGTTGCCGCAGCCGAGGTACCGGCAAAAATGCTCGCGCCTGCTGCAACCGAAATGCCCCCGCCGCCTGTGGCCGAAACCAGGGCTGACCCCAACCCGCCCAACGCAAGCCAGACCACTGCAATTCCAGCCACCGTAATTCCAGCCACTGCAAACCAGGCCGATGCAAGCCAGGCCAATGTGAGGGTGAACCGCGACAGCGACGGCCTGCGCCTGGCCTTTTCATTTCCCTCCGCCACGCCGGCGGCATTGTTCCGGCGCGCCGACACGTTATGGCTGATTGTCGATTCCAAAAAGCCGATCGATCTCGAGCCCATCCGCGGTCAGGGTGGCGGCGCCATCGCCGACGTCAGCGCCGTTCCGCTGGAAAAGGGGCAGGCGATACGTATCCGTCTCAACCGGCCGCAACTGCCCTCGCTGACGGGCGAAGATCTGCCAGGCGGGGTGAACTGGACGGTGACGTTTGGAGACGCGGTGCAGTCACCCTCCCAGCCGCTGGTGGCGATACGGAACATTGCCGAGCCCTCGCTTGCCAACGTGACGGTGCCATTGCCCAAAGCGGGACTCCTGCACCGGTTTGTCGATCCGGACGCGGGCGACATCCTGTTCGTGGTCACCGCGATGCCGCCGGCGCGCGGTTTCGTCAGGCCGCAGGATTTTGTCGAGATGTCGCTGCTTGAATCGATTCACGGCGTGGCGGTTCATCCAAACTCCGACGATGTGACGGCCGAGGTTGCCTCCGACAAGGTCGTTCTCGGCAAACCCGGCGGTCTGACGCTGTCGCCGGCCGGCACCGGCGCGGAGCGGGCGCCGACGGCGGTGCGGCCGATTTTCGACCTTGGTGAATGGCGCAGGAATCAGGAAGGAAATTTCAGCGAGCGGCAAGATGCGCTGCTCGAAGCCGC
>Ga0075029_100000698_pt1 | contig 19207 bp, 20 predicted proteins | sample LitLauG_LLR_2013_FD_71391 | JGI IMG/M metagenome (GOLD analysis project Ga0075029, IMG submission 71391) | Freshwater sediment microbial communities from North America - Little Laurel Run_MetaG_LLR_2013 | ecosystem: Environmental > Aquatic > Freshwater > Creek > Sediment | place: USA...
GACCTCTTCGGTCAAGATTGCCATCGGGCCTCACTGCGCGATGTGATGGAAATCACGTTGACCTGCAGCGTCTGTCACACGGCAGCCCTCGCAACGAGTAGACGGCACACAAACGCCGTGGAATCAATCAGCGCTTCGATATTATAGGGGCGTGGATTGCCCACAAGAGGGGGCCACGGGGATGATGACGAGACTTCTGGTGTGTTTGCTGTTGCTCGTGGGTTCTCTAGCTGATGCTCAGAACGCCCCTGCCTCCGCACACGAGACCGAGACTCTACTGATTGCGCTGGAGAATGGCTGGAATCAGGCCCAGTTGCATCACGATTCGAAGGCGCTAGAGGGGTTGATAGCCGACACCTTCATCAGCACCGACAATGACGGTGTTTTCATGACGAAGGCCCAGTTCATGGCTGACAATAAAGACCTCTCCTACGCTCCCAGCCTCATGACAAATAGTGACGAGCAGGTTTTCCTCTATAGAGATGCGGCCGTGGTTGCTGGAATCTATCACGCCAAGGGTCTCAACAAGGGTAAGCCCTTCGATCATCATGGGCGATTCACTGACACGTGGGTTCATCTAAACGGCAAATGGCTGTGTGTCGCCAGTCATACCAGCACGCTCAAGAAAAGACCGTGACAATGACGCAGATGCGGTGCTTCTTGCAAAACGCTCGCGCCATGCGACTAGGATTCTTGCCGCGAGTGGTCATCGTTCTGGGAACACCTCCATGTACCAGTTGGTAATACAGGATTCCCTCGATTCTAATTCAGGCAGAATGTGCGGTAGCGTTCATTCCATACTCTCCTGTGTGCTGGGAAAGGCGAACGAGCAACGACTGTTCACCCACGCGAATCGCTCAGGCGGATGATCCGAGATTCGAGGCCTCGCAAACGCTCTGAGAGAACTTCGGATCATCCGGCGGCGATTCACATACTCTCAAGAGGGAGACCAAGATGAAAAAGCTAATAACCCTTTGCTTCGCGCTCAGCCTGCTGATGTGTGGCGTCACGGTGGCTCAGGACACCATGAAGCAGGACAACATGAAGGCTGACACGTCCGCCAAGGCGGTTAAGGTTACGGGCAAAATCAGCGACGACGGGAAGACGTTTGTAAGCGACAAAGACAGCAAGAGTTGGACAATCAGCAACCCGGAAGCGGTGAAAGGCCATGAAGGACACCGCGTCACGCTCACGGCGCATGTGTATGCCGTTAAGGACGAGGTTCACGTGATGTCGCTGAAGATGGCGGCGGACAGCATGAAGAAAGACAACATGAAGGAGGATGAAACGCAGAAGTAAGTAAATGATCAGCGCCATTTCGTCTACATCGAGAGCCAGCTATTTTGCTGGCCTTTATTGTTGGGTCATCGCGGGAATCACTCCCGTTCAAATTCCGGGCAACCCTGATGCTCGAATGTGAGGAGCCCGGCGCGATGGCTCTGGGGATTGCCGCAGACGAACCAGTCCAAGGACGCATCGGCGTTTAGGCTTTCCGCCGCCTACTTGCCGTAAGGCGAATCCCCCTAGAACGTCTCCGTCGAGACCTTCCCCGTGTTGCGGTCGCGGGTGGTGACAATCGTGACATTCTGGGTTCGCTGGATAGTGATGCTCTCGTCGTTAGATACGGCAGTGGTTATCGCCCCGATTTTCTCACCCTTGTTGTTGATGATGTCCATCTGTCATTCCTCCAGTGTGATTTTTGCGAACTAAGATCGTTTTTACTCCCGTTCAAATTCTGGGCAACCTTGGTGCTCAAATGTGAGGAGTCCGGCGCGATGGCTCCGGGGATTGCCGCAGACGCCCCAATCCAAGGAGGCAGCGCCGATCAGGGTGTGGAACCACTTGCACCCGCCGGAGCAGTCGCTAGCTATCTGCGGAGGTCGGCTAGCCGTCAATCGGTTGTGCTTGCCATAGGGCTCATAATCGCCGGGCTTCCGCAAGCATACATGCCAAAGTTGTTCGTGACTTAGCTCAGCCATGAACTCTATTCCTCCCCTTACAGACGAGCTTCCAGCCCGGAGCTTTCAGCAGGAACTGGGATGGCGAACGTGGAATCACCATTCGCCTCTTTCATCAGGCGACACACGGTCGCACGGCTGACTGAGTGGAGCTTGGCAACCGTGGTCAGCGACATACCCGTGCGGCGATCTTGCACAACCTGCTCCCGATTGATGTCCAGCCGCGCACGACCGATTTGCCTGCCCTCTAACCTAGCCCTCCTCATTCCGCTCTTGACGCGCTCTCTGATCAAATCGGATTCCAATTCCCCGATGGAACTGATGAGCGTCATGAAGAGTCGCCCCATTGGGCCGCTGGTATCAATCTGTTCCCTGCGGCTGATGAACTCAATTTGCATAGAGTCTAGTTCGTCGATGATTTGGAGAAAGTTCCTCGTGCTCCTCGCAATTCTGTCAAATGCCGCAACCAACACAACCGAGAACTTTTTCTTCCGTGCACCCGACATGAGCAAATCGAGTCCCGGACGCCGCGCCTTCGTGCCCGAAATGCCCTCCTCCCTATACTCGGCGACGACCTCGAAGCCTCGCTGTGAAGCCAATTCCCGGAGATCGTACAACTGACTTTCGACTCTTTGGTCGGGTGTTGAAACACGGACGTAGATGGCGGCTTTTTTCATCTGGGTCGAGTTCTCCTTTTAGGGTCTAAGCAATAGCCTGCGCTTGGCGTGATGGCAGATGGCGAATTCTGGCTCAAGAGTGTGGAATCGGTTATGGGCAATGGCTAGCAATTCGCCGATCTCGCGATCAGTGCATTTGGTTAAGCGCATGTCCAGAGTGGCTGCAATCCACAGGACGCCGAAGCGCTCTGCAAGATGGGGTGAGTTTAAAAGCCTGCGCTGCTCATGGATGAGTACACTAATTAGACGGTGTAACTCTGACTTATCCAGATGAACTCCACTCATAGTATACACAGCACCTTCAGAAATTCGTTAGGTGCTAACCTGTTGCTCCTCAATGGCTTGCGGTTGGCGAATTCGTCTTAGTGCTGTGTATACTGTAGGTGAGGAAAAAGGAGAAAATAGCATGTCGCTTGAAAAACGCTACATCCGCGATGGCAAAAACCGAGTTATCGGCTCGGTTACCACAGGTTACACAGGCGGGTTCGACACCATAGTCAAGGACGAACACGAGCAAGTTCTTGGGCGCACCAGCGAGAAGTTCAACACGACCCGCGACGGGAATGGGGGTCTAGTCTCCATCAACAGCGCCGATCCCGGCTTGCTGATCAACCCAAAAAAATAGCAATCCCCAATCCCCTCCCCCAGTTTCCATAAACTAGAGACCTCGTGCCGGTTCGCGTCAGGAACCACAGTCGCCAACATGGAGTGTGTGCCATGCAAAGAATCCATGTACCCGCTGATGCGGAAGCCCAGATAGGCCGTGCCGTCCGCAACGTGACGAAAGGCGGCGCGGTTGCCGCTTGCTTGTGGTGCGGTCACGGCTTTCCGAACTACAAGCACAAGATCGAGGATGAGCATTTCGCCAATAGTTGCCCCAATGCACCCGAAGAACTGAAGGCGAGCGCGAAGAAGAGGCTGGGGTGAATCCACCCACACAGAGCCGCAAGAAGGAACCGCAGGTTGGCGTGTTCTGGTTGATCGATGGTAAGCCGCTCATCGACAGTATGCCCCTCGCCGAGGGCGAGCCGTATGGCGATCACCTGACCCATCCTCGCAGCCACTACGACGTTTGGACTTTGTTCCAGCAGAAGGGCACCGTGCCAGCAGATGTTGAATACGAGGAGTTCCCACGCGGTCGCGTCATATACAACGCAAAGACACGGAGATTCATGGTGCTGGCGGACAGGTGCATCCTCAAAGATAAGGGCATGGTCACCACGATCCTGTCGGCGATGAACCTGCGGAGCAAGACCACAGACAGCGGCACCGACAGCCACTACCGCTGCTTCCTCTGCTTGGAGCGCGGAACTGCTTGAGACCCCGAGGTTTCGCGTTTGGTGTTTTCCGTCACCCTGATCGGTGATGTGAGTCACCAGTTTCCGAGGGTTCTTGACCTAATGTCAGATACTGGTCGCATTTCCTTCCCCGGCGACTCGGACGACCTCAGCCACTGCCCCAAAACACGTGGCCTGAGGCAAGCAGAATACTCGCCATACGAGGTGGTCGTTCGATGACCGACCTTGGAATGCAGAACGAGAGCCAAAACAGGAGAGTCAAGTATGCCGAATAAATGCCCGTTGTGCAGCCAGCCTCTCCCCGAAGCGATAAATGAAAACGAACTCCAAGCGCGAATAGCGAAGCTCTCGTCCCCGGCGCTCAGCGCCGAGAAGAAGAGACTGAAGGACGAGTTTGAAAACCAGTTGGTCGCCGAGCGTGAGATCGCACGGCAAAAGGCAGAACGGCAGTTTCAACGTGAGCTTCGCGAAGCCAAAGAACGCACACTACGGGTGGAGGAGGAGAAAGACCGGGAGTTGAAACGACTCCAGAAGGACTATTCGGTGCGCCTCGCTGCGGAAGCAGAGAGCGCGAAGCGGGAAGCGGAGCGTGGCGTAAAGAAGCAACTACTGGATGCGGAGAAGCGAGCCAAGGACGCTGACGACCGCAGGCAAAAGGAAGTCGAGCAGGTTCGGAGAGAAGTGCAGGATCGGTTAGAAAAAGAGGTGGCACGGAATGTGCGGCTCTCTACTCGTGAAAACGAAGCCAAGCTGGAAAAGCTCCAATCCGAGCGCGAGAGGGACAAGATTCGGTACGAAGCGGCTTCGGCAAAGTTGCAGGGTCAGCTTGACGACCTCTCCCGAAAACTGGAGAAGCAGAGCGGGGAGCAGCTAGGGACGGAAGCGGAGCTAGACCTCTTCACGGAGCTTAAGCACACATTTCCAGAAGACCAGATTGGGAGAATTGGCCGGGGCGTGAAGGGCGCTGACATCGTCCACGAGGTAAGGGAAGGGACGAAAGTGGTGGGTCGAATCATCTACGAAAGCAAGAACACTTCGACTTGGCAGAACGGTTTCATCGCGCAGGCTAAGAAATACCAGACGCAATACGAGACGCCGCACGTATTGATCGTGACCCGAGTTTTTCCGTCCAAGCACAAGGGGCTCTGCATCGTGAGGGACATTCCGGTGGTCGAAAGGCGCACAGCGGTGGCTCTGGCGAAGGTTATCCGCGAAGGCGTCATCGAGATCGCCAAGCTGCGACTGAGTGGAAGATTCCACGACGAGAAATCTCAGGAACTCTTTGAATACATCGTCGGTGATAAGTTTTGTACCCGGTTCCGCGAGATGGCGGAAAACATTGCTTCGTTGCGCGAGCAGCAACAGAAAGAGCGCACGTGGCACGAAAACGCGTGGCAGGCAGAATCGAAAATCCACGAGCGCATCGAGGGCCGCCACCGGGAAGTCGATGCGCAGATCAGGGCAATAGTCAGGGGAAACTCTGGCCGCGAAAGACCGACAGTTGTACCGGAGTCGGAGACGTGGCGCGATGCCACCAACGGGGGTCGCCACACGGAAACTGCTCAGTAGCCCAACCCGATGAGAATATCGAAGTCAAAATTCGTCGCTTGCATCCTTTTTCTCGTTTTGTCCATCGCCTTGCCCGCTTTGGCATCTCGTGGAAGCCACAGTGCGGGGCGAAGTCACAGTCGGTCGTCATCGCACACGCGCACGTACAGCGGGAGCCGCCATTCCAGACACGCCGCCTCGGCATCCACTGGGCGAAGCCATTCTCGCTCTTCGTCCCACGTTCGCAGCTACAACGGGAGCCACCATTCCAGACACGCCGCTTCCTCATCTATTGGGCGAGACAGGCATGGTCGGATCAAGAGATCGTCCGCTGCCAAGCATTCATTTGAGCGGCAGCATCCCTGTCCATCCACGGGCAGGGTGAGCGGACGGTGCCCCGGCTACGTAGTGGATCATGTCAAGCCGCTGGAGTGTGGCGGCGCTGACGCGCCCAGCAACATGCAATGGCAGACGGTTGCGGACGGCAAGGCCAAGGACAAGACCGAGGGCAGGTGCCGCTAGCCTTGTTGTGTCGAACCATGCACTGGGTTGCAGGAACCGACAGCCGATGAAAATCTCGAAATCCAAATTCGTGGCAGGCTGCCAGTGCCTCAAGCGCCTTTATTGGCAGGTGCACGAGCCGGAACTGGCGGTGGAACCGGACGCTTCCGCCGAGGCGATCATTCAACAGGGCCGGGAGATCGGGCTGCTTGCCCGTCAGATGTTTCCCGGAGGTGTCGAGGTAGATTGTGCAGGCGGACTGGAACAGGCGATCCGAACCACTCGGGAGCTAATTGCCAACCCCGACGTTCCCGCCATCTTTGAAGGTGCATTCGAGAATAACGGCGTGTTCGTTCGGGTGGACATCCTGCACCGTCGAAGCGATGGCCGTTGGCATCTGTTTGAAGTGAAGTCAACCGCCTCCCTTAAAGAGGAGCATCTTGAGGACGTGGGAATCCAAGCCCGAGTCCTTTCTCGTTGCGGAATCGATTTGGCTTCCTCCTGCCTGATGCATGTGAATCGCAATTATGTTTTTCAGGGTGGCTCCGTCGATGCACGGCAATTCTTCAGAATTAGAAACCTGACCCGCAAAATCGAAGCGTTGCAGCCCAAGCTGACGTTCCAGTTGCATGCGGAGTTTACGGTGCTCGCCATGCCGAAGGCACCTGACCTACCGACAGGACGCCATTGCGTGGAGCCGGTGGTTTGCGAATTCTTCGACCGCTGCAATCTTCCAAAGTCGAATGACCACATTGGCTATCTGCCAAGACTCCATGCCAGTGCTGCACAGGAACTTGAGGAACTGGGCGTCGATTCCATCCGCAATATCCCAGACGACTTTGCCTTGACGGAGATTCAGCGTCGTGCGTGCACCAGTGTTCAAACAGGAGAGCCGTGGTACGGCCCAGAACTCGGCACGGAATTAGCGGCGTTGAAATATCCACTCTACTTTATGGATTTTGAGAGCGTGAATCCTGCGATCCCACGATTCGTTGGGATGAGTCCGTATGACCAAGTACCATTTCAATGGAGCGTGCACGTACAGAAGCAGCCCGGAGCAGAAGTCGAGCACTACGACTTTCTAGCCACGGACGCGAATGATCCCCGTCGTGAGTTCATCACCTCTCTCTGTGCTGCCCTCGGCGAGAGCGGGAACGTCGTTGTGTACTCGGCGTTTGAATCGCAGCGTCTTGCTGAAATTGCGGCATGGCTACCTGAGTTCGAGGAACGGATCAAGGCAATCCAAGGTCGTCTTTGGGATTTGCTCTCAGTGGTTCGGAACCATGTGTACCATCCGAAGTTTGCTGGGTCATACTCAATTAAGAATGTGCTTCCCGCACTAGTGCCGGGGATGAGCTACGAGGGCATGGAGGTCGCGGACGGACAGCAGGCAGGAGTGGCTTGGGAATCGCTGGTGCGTGGCGGGCTGGGTCAGCCTGAGCGAGAAAAGACAAGGAAGGCGCTGCTCGATTACTGCGGGCAGGACACGCTGGCGATGGTGAGGCTACTGGATACACTTCGGTCGGTCTTCACATAAAACTAGTGGATCGTCGCCCCTCTCAAGGCGATGGCTGCTCGCCACTTGTGAGCGTGAACACCATGTCCGTCACGAACCGCTGGAACGATTCATTCTCGACGAATTGCTTGTAGACCTGTGTGTCGTCCTTCAAGAGCGTGAGCATGACCTTCGCCAGAGCCTTGTCGTGCTCAATTCGTGCAGCATTAGGCGTGTTTTTCTTTGCGTTCTGATAGGCGGGATCAGCAGCGACCTTTGGCGCGATGTCATCCTTGATTCGCTGCGCCACACGGTCAGCGTCGGTGAACAGCGTTCCGAAATGATCGTTAAAAGTCTTCAAGATATTGCTCAAGCGGTCGAGTTCGGGACCGGATTTGCGCCCGCCGCCTTCGACTGGCACCGGGGCAATTTCAGCATTTTCGTCGGCGAGTGCGATTTTCATAGCTGCCCTTTTTTCCACGCGATAGCTGCCCATGTCAATCGTCTCAAGAATCCCCTTAGACAGATCGTCTTCCTCAGGTGCGGGAAGCTTAGGGATCAGAAGGTTCAGCGTGATGGAAAGCTTTTCCCACTCGCGGTTGGTATACGGCAATACCGATGCTAGGAAATCGTATGTTCGCGCAAAGGCTTTAGCTTTACCTTTGAAATCTATCTGACCGTCTTCGTCGAGTTGGTTTTTGTAAACGGCCACGCACGCATCTAGGATCGGGTCGAGCTTATCGCGCTCAGCGCCGGAAATGAAGAAGTCCACCAGCGTTTGAATCTGCTCAGGCGAATATACCTGTGCGCTGTCGAGTGCAGCCTTGAGATCGTTGAGCTTGTTGGGGTCAGTCTCCTCACTGAGAACGGTTGTCCGATAGTAGTCGGCGAATGCTTCAGTGATGGTCTGCGTGTTGTTCTGAAAGTCGAGGATGAAAACGTCGTGCTTATCTGGATGGGCACGATTCAGGCGCGAGAGAGTTTGCACCGCCTTGATCCCGGAGAGCGGCTTGTCCACATACATCGTGTGAAGTAGCGGTTCGTCATAGCCGGTTTGGAACTTGTCCGCGCAGATCAAAAACCGATATGGGTCTTCTTGGATTTTGTCTGTGATGTCGCCGCTTGGGAATCCATTCAGCGATGATTCGGTAACCCTCGCGCCTCCGAACTCGTGCTCGCCGGAAAAGGCGACAATAGCTCGATACGGACTCTTGCGTTCTTCAAGATATTCCCTGAACGCAGAGAAATACTGGTTGGCACGTTCGATGCCGCTGCAAACTACCATGGCCCGTGCCTTGCCTCCGATCTTGCTTAACGCCATCACCTGTTCGTGGAAGTGGTCTACCATGATTTCAGCTTTGAGGCGGATCGCGTGGTCGTGGCTCTCGACATACTTCCGTAATTTCTTTTGTGCCTTCTTTGTGTCAAACTCCGGATCGCCTTCAATCTTCTTCACGAGCTTGTAAAAGCTGTCTACGGGCGTATAGCTTTTCAGGACATCGAGGATGAAGCGTTCTTCGATTGCCTGCTTCATGGTGTAGCTGTGGAAGGGCCTGTGTTTTACTTTTCCATCGGCGTCTGGAGGCAACGGCTCCCCGAACATCTCCAGCGTCTTGCTCTTTGGCGTGGCGGTGAAAGCGAAATAGCTGGCGTTTGAAAGCATCTTCCGGGCGGCCATGCGCTTTTCCAGCGCATCGTTAACGGTATCTTCCGGGTCAGCCAGCGCTTCGCTCATTGCGGCAGAAGTCTTTCCCCCTTGACTGCTGTGAGCCTCGTCGATGATGATGGCAAACTTCTTGGCCTTCTCTTCTTTCGCAATTTCATCAAGGATGAACGGGAACTTCTGGACCGTACTGATGATGATTTTCTTTCCTTCTTCAATGAACTTGCGCAAATCGCCGGAGTGTTCCGCGTGCCCTACCGTCGAACCAACCTGCATGAACTGCTTAATGGTCTTTTGGATTTGATCGTCCAAGATGCGTCGGTCAGTCACCACGATCACGGAATCGAACAATTCCGCGCCTTCCGTTTTTACCCCGATGAGTTGATGAGCCAACCAAGCGATGGAATTAGACTTGCCGCTGCCAGCGGAGTGCTGAATGAGATAACGCCCTCCCACGCTGTCCGCCGGAACGATGGCGAGCACCTTGCGCACCACATCAAGCTGGTGGTAGCGCGGAAAAATCTGAGAGCGCTTCTTTCTGCCAGTCCTTTCATTCTTGATCTCAACGATCTGGGCATAGTTCTCAAGAATGTTCGTCAACCCCTGTGAAGTGAGAATCTCTTTCCAGAGATAGTCCGTCTTTAACCCATCGGGATTCGGTGGATTGCCCGCACCATCATTCCAGCCTTTGTTGAAGGGAAGAAACCACGAGCCTTTCCCGCGCAACTCGGTGCACATGGCCACCTCGGCGTCATCGACGGCGAAATGTACGACACAGCGTCCAAACTGAAAGAGTTTCTCACGCGGATCACGGTCGCGCCGATACTGCTCAACGGCATCTTCCACCGTCTGCTTGGTTAGGCTGTTCTTCAGTTCAAACGTGGCGACAGGTAAGCCATTGATGAAGAGGCACAAGTCCAACGCCCGACGCGTTTCGTCCGTGCTGTAGCGTAGCTGGCGAGTGACAACGAAGCGATTCTTGGCAAACAGCGCAGCCGCCTTCGTGTTACCGGGCGAAGGTGTGCCATAGAACAAATCAAAACTGACCGGCCCGTCGTCCACGCCCTTGCGTAATACGTCAATCAGGCCACGCTTGCCAATTTCATTGCAAAGCCTTGCTAGAAACTTGAGACGGGCGATGTCTTTGACATCTTTGGGATCGCCAATACCGAGCTTCTTGAACTTCTCCGGCTGGGTGGATTGGAGGAAATGGAATAATTGCGTTACGTCGAGCGCTTGAGCGCGGTCGAAGTCCTTCGGGTTCCCCGCAAACCACCCGTTGCCAGTAGGGAGTGGCAGTTCTGATTGGACATCCTCCGGAGTAGGCCGAAGTCCGTCGTTGCCCGTCATGTGAAGCATGATGATGGTTTCTAGACCTTTTTCAGAAATGTCAGTGGTCATGCTTCAACATCCTCAGTTTCAATGTCGATTACGTCGTCGGTGTCCAATGTGGGTTCCTCGGCTGATTTGGGTGCGACATCGTCCGCCAGACGCGCCGCCGCATCGCGCACGTCGAGCTTCCCCATTACCACGTCAGCAAAGAGACGGGTACGGTATTCGCGAACGGCTTGTATTACCCGTCCCACAGAGTCAGCAAACCGAGCTTCGAGAAGAATAAGGTCTATGATGCGCTTTTGGGCGGAGGTTGGTGGAATCGGTATCTTCTCTTTGAGCAGCGAGATCGTGTTTAGAGGCCTATTCCGGCCCGCAGCTCCTCGGGAATGCTGGTCCAGCAGCATTGCGCCGAACTGCGACTTAAAAAAAGCAAGTAGTACGGCAGACGCAACGAACTCTTTCCGACCTCGGAGAATGGGATAACGATGAGACGCTACGCATCCAGCATCTTGGCTTCTCGCAAGTGCTACGGCACCTTCCCAAGCGAACTGTCCACTCAACACAAGATCGTCTTCTTCGATCCAAAAAAAATGTGAGTCACCCAAGTTCGCGCCTTGTGTTGGCTGCTTATGGAAAATCCCGCGTCCCCGATTAAAAAGACCGACGGGCGTGTAGACTTTCTGTCGTTGACGATCAATCGGACGTTCAATTAGCTCTGCCGCAACCCTCAAGCGGATGTTCTTAGTGCCAGCCGAACGCAGGGCATCCTCGGTGACAGACTGCCGAACCTCGGCAAGTAGTGCAACCTGCTTCTTCTTCGCTCGAATGAAGCGTTCAAAACCGTAGTTCACACGGTCGAGAAACCGCACAATCGCCAATTGTTCATTATGCGTGGCGAAAACAACTGCAATTCTTAGAAATTGCTCAGGGTAAAGACGCAGCCTTGAACTGTTTACGCCCGTGGATCGGCGCTGATATTCAGCAGCGTAGGCTGGAGTTCGCAATAGCTCATCTGCATAGCGTGGCAGGACGGCGCAGCTTGGCAGCGGCCGATATACCCCGTAGGCCGGGCTGACGATTCCGGTATGCCGTGCGACGCCCAAGGCACCCATCCACGCCCACATAGTATTAATCACCACGTCACCGGGGCGGCAGATTTTGTGGCCAATATTTGACTTGGCGAGGAACATTGTGATCGTTTTCTGACTGCGCGGCGTTACGCCGGTCAGATGCGATACCGAGAGTAGTTCCTCCCTTCCTGTTTTAGAACGCTCGTCCACTTCACGAAACAAGTATTTGGCGCGGAGCTGACTCCAATGTGCAGGCATTAGTCCAAGCCACGGCAAGTCGAAGTCCTTGTAGTCCGGATAAGGCTTGAGGCCATCAATCACGGTTGGTCTCCAAGCAAGAGGTCATCCGGATTCCAGATGCACTCGGCGATCTTCGTGTAAAGCAGGCTGCGGCTCTCCACGTCAGCTTTCTTGAAGTGTGCCAAAGGAACAAAAGGTAAATTACTCTGCTCCTTGAAGCGCAGAAATCCGGGGTTGTGCTCATAGCACTGTGGATGAAGAGAGCGAGCGAGTAGGTTCTGTTCGAGATAGTGCGGCAGTTTCTCCTCGTAGGTCAGGTCGCCATAACTAGCGTTGAAGCTCTTGGGCAGGAGGAGCAAGCCGCCGATCCGGTTGCGGTGCTCGGCAAAGTCGGCTGGATGCGGGAATTCGTCAGTGTGCCGTTCGGGATGGTCGGCCCAGATGTGTTCAACCTCATAGCGAGCCTTGCCCTCGCTCACATAATCGAGATACCGCGACGGCAGGCCAGACTGCGTTTCCACATAGTCGGTCAACCGTGCAAGGATGCGGTGGAGGGCGTAGCGGTTCTGCTGGTGCAGTCGTAGGCGGTCGTTGCTGGCGAATGTCCCCTTCTCCTTGCCCTCGCTGACGAGGCTTTCATGGAGCTTCTTTGAAAGCGCTTCGACCGACAGTCCCCGGATGCCAAAGACAACCTGCGCCATGGAATACTGCATGGTGGAATATGCGATGGTGCGGAAATTCCACAGCCGCCATGTGAGCAGGATGTCAATGTAACGGGCAACTAACCCTAACTTCTGATTCACGACAGCATCGCCGTCGTCCGGTTTCAATGGGGCGAGCAAGAGCAAGTGTTGCAGGGTGAAACCGTGCTGAGCGTTATATAGAACATTTTCCAATCCGGGCACAGGCGTTTGTGCAGCCTGAATGAGACGGAGATATTGACGGCTGTAGAAAGTGAAGTCACGGTCGATGAAGCGATAGAAATCGTCGCTTTGCTGGAGTCCGACGGTCTCGGCGGCATCCCGCAGCCAGCGATGGAACTCTGTGCCGATTCGGTCGAAGTCCTCTGGTTTCGCGCCCTTTTTACGCTCACGAATTTTGGTGGAGTATTGGCTGCGTAGCCAAGCCTTGAAGCAATCAGACTCGACTTCCTTGCCAGCGTCGTTGAGTTCCCGGATACGTTCGCGCCAACGTGCGCTCGCAGGGATGCGTTTATTCTCGTCGATATTGGCGAGCAGATAGCCTTTGAGCATGTCCGTGGGGCTGAGTGAGAGGCCACGGTCGTTCATTGTCTCAAAGATGGTGTAGGCGTCATCGTCGGAATAGGCAGTGATTTCGACAAGGTGAACGTTCTCTAGTAGCCAGTCGATGAAGTAGGGCAAGGCAGCGTCGCGCAGCTCTTCAGGTAAATAGGATTCGAGGTCGCGATAGCGCCGGACAAGATTCTGGACGGATTCGGGACGCCCGTTCAGGTCGAATGAGTGACCTTCGTAAAGCGCTTCCATTGCGGGGGTACGCTCGTCAACGTGGAGATTGAATGATTTCTGACCAAACTTTTCGGAGAAGATCAATTCGTCCACATTGACTTGCTTTTCACGGTCCTTTTGGAGATTTCGGAGCAAAATGAGCAGGAGGGTAAGGCTGGTGAGGCGCTGCTGACCGTCTACGATGTAACCCGCACTTTCTTTCTTACTGATGATGATTGAGCCGAGAAAGTAGTGCGGATAGTCCGCGACTTTGCTGCGAGCGTGTTCGGGGCGATACTCCTCTAGGAACTTCCCGCTGAGATCGTCAACCAGTTCGTGGATTTGCTTTTCCTGCCACTTGTATTCGCGCTGGTAGTAGTCAATGGAATACTTAACGCCCTTAAGCAGTTCACGAACAGTTTTCGCCTTGCCGAGAATCTCTCTCATTTCGTTTCGCCCTTCACAATCTCGTCGAGCAAGCCTCCTGTTTCCTTTTCCAACGCCACGATGTCAGCTCGAATCTCGTCGAGAGAGCGGAGAGGCTGCGGCTTGTAGAAGTGGCGGGTGAAGGAAATCTCACAGCCGATCTTGGTCGCGGATTCGTCTATCCACGCATCCGGAGTGTAAGGCAGCACTTCGCGACGAATGAATGCCTCGATGCCCCCTTCCTCCAACAGTGGAACCTGCTCAGTGTCGCGCAGCTCGGAGTCAGGCTCGCATTCGACCACGCATTTCTTCCCGTCCACAGTTGTTTCGTAAAATCCATGAATCGGATCGGCCTTGGTCTTGCTGGGCTTGTGAACTTTGGCGATGATGGGGGGAGCCGTTTCCACCCGCCAACTCACGGTGCGCAAGATGACCTTCAGATCGGATGCACTGAGTTTGATCTTCAGCTTGTCGAGTGCGTCCGCCACGCGGTCGCGAAAAATATTGTGGTCTTCAAACAGCTTGTCGCCGATTTCGATGCGGAGTGCGTTACCAGTCGCGACGAGCTTACCGTCGCGCTCCCAAGTTTTCGCGTCTAAGAGCTTCTTCTTTTTCTTTTCGGGCAGACCTTTCTTAACCGTGCCTTCTTCGCTTTCCTCATCGTCGTCCCCGTTGCCCCATTCGTTGACGAGTATCTCCAATTTCGCCTGCACGCTGGCGAAATCATGAAATAGCGGCTCGCCGAGCTGTTCGTAGAATTCGCTGCGGAGTTCTTCGTCACCGGAAGCGAAGCGTAGAGACTCGATAGCTTTCACTGAAAGCTGGCTGTGCCAGCGAAGCGGACGTTCGACGGTCACCTTCCAATAGCCGAACGCGGCGTTGGGAAAGATTTTCGATTGTTCTGTCTCTTTGAATGCGAGGTGGGCATCGCAGATTCGCTGAATATCTTCCGGCGAAAGCTCGCAGTTCTTCTTGCCGAGGTTCTTCCGTAGGGGCTTGAACCATTGCGTGGCATCGATGAGCTGGACCTTACCTTTGCGGTGTTCGGGCTTACGATTGGTCAGCACCCAGATGTAAGTGGCTATCCCCGTGTTATAAAACATGTTCAGCGGTAAAGCGACGATGGCTTCAAGCCAGTCGTTTTCGATGAGCCAGCGCCGGATATTGCTTTCACCCTGTCCGGCGTCCCCAGTAAAGAGAGACGACCCGTTGTGGACTTCTGCGACTCGGCTGCCCAACGGCGTCTTGCGGTTCATCTTTGAGGCCATATTGACGAGGAAAAGCAACTGGCCATCGCTGGAGCGCGTGACGAGGGAGAGTTCTTCGCCGTCGTGCATGACTCGGAAGCGCGGATCGCGCATTCCGTCCTTGCCGCCCATGTGGTCCAAATCCTTCTTCCAGCTCTTTCCGTAAGGAGGATTGGCGAGCAAGAAGTCGAACTCCTGCGCCGGAAAGGCGTCGTTCGAGAGCGTGGAATGCTCCGCGCCGCCGACGATGTGATCGGCGCTCTCGCCTTCGCCTTTCAGGAGCATGTCGGACTTGCAGACGGCGTAGGTCTCGGGGTTGATTTCCTGACCGTAAAGGTGGGTGACGACTTGGTGGTTTTGCTTGCGTGCCAAGTCCTTTACGGTTTCTTCGGCAACCGTGAGCATTCCTCCGGAGCCGCAAGCGCAATCGTAGAGCAGATAAGAACCCGATTGAATCTTGTCGGCAATCGGCTGGAAGATCAGGTTCGCCATGAGCTTGATGGCATCTCTTGGTGTCCAGTGTTCCCCGGCTTCCTCATTGTTTTCTTCGTTGAACTTGCGGACAAGCTCCTCGAAGACCGTGCCCATGGAATGGTTGTCGATTCCGGCGGGACTCAAATCAATTTCCGGATCGAGAAATTTGCCGATGAGCGTGCCGAGGGAATCGGATTTGGACAGCGTGGGAAGCTGGTTGCGGAACTTAAAATTGTCGAGGATGTCCTGAACGTTTTGCGAGAAGTTGTTCAAGTAATCTTCAAAATCCGCGAGCAACTGCTGCTGGCTGGCGCGAGACTTGAGATCACGAAGCGTGAATTTGGAGGTATTGTAAAAAGCCTGCTTGGATGCATCGCACAGGGCGGCGTGCTGCGATGTGATTCCTGCTTTATCGAGCATGTCCTTTGTTTCGAGGACGGCTTTCTTCGTCGGCTCCAGAACTGCGTCCAAACGGCGCAAGACGCACATTGGCAGAATCACATCGGGATACTTGCCGCGCTTGAACAAGTCGCGTAGAACGTCGTCAGCAATACCCCAGATGAAGGAAACGATTTTGTTGTGGGTGGCCTGATCCATGTGCGTTTCTTCTAGCGCTTGTCAGCACGCAAGCACTTGTTCTAGCGGGAAGAAATCGAATTATCGCACAGGGGAGAAGGAGCGCGATGTGTCCCGACACCAAGGCGTAGATTCAGTCGTAGAGTTATATCGTTCCTAGCAGATGCGTCACGATGCTGACCCATTCCGCATCGAGTGGCTCCCGGCAAACGGGCTTGCCTGCACGACCATACCAGTAGGCTGCGTTGTCCTGATCGCCTTCTTTGCGATGGAGGTAGGCATGCACCCACGAGCCCTCCATGCCTTCGTCCTGCTGAGCGGATTCGTGAGCCCGAGGGGACTGGGAAGTCTCAAGGCGACTTTGCCTACTCGAAGGTCTTTAAGATTTGGCGCAAGCGGGCAACTTCGCCGATAAGCACATGTATACTGATTCCCCGAGTCTGTGATCGAGATTGCCCCAGCAAGAGCGGCACTCGGCTCCATTGGAGATTCGATGAAAGGAAAGGAAAAGTCTCTACCGAGACTCTTTGTCGGCTCATCTTCAGAATCGCTGCATCTGGCGGAAGCGATTCAGGCAAACTTAGAGAAGGTCGCCGACGTGCGTCTGTGGAATCAGGATCTCTTTAGAGTCGGTAACAGCACGCTGGAGGATCTGCTCAGGCTCATTTCGGACTTTGATTATGCCGCGTTCGTGTGGTCTGCTGATGACAGCGTTATGAGCAGAGGTGCGAGTTACCTTACGCCACGCGACAACGTAATTCTAGAGGCAGGGATGTTCTACGGCGGACTGGGACGTGACAGAGTCTTTCTTCTTGTTCCTCAGTTGGAGAAGCCTAAAGTTCCGTCCGATCTCCTTGGGATTAGCCATCTGTTCTTTAGGCAACCAACTGATTCTAACTACCGTGCGGCTCTCGGCCCAGCCTGCAAAAACATCGAGCAGCGAATGAACAAGGCGGGCCTTCGTCGCAAATATCAGGGGCGCGGGCAGCAGGGGGACGCTACTGAGCGCGGTTCTACCCTGTTTGCGAATGTGAGAGAAGCGTGGGCAGCGATGAAGAAAGATTGTCACGAAGCCGAAACCATCGCCATTGTCGGCATTCGAGGCCTCGGCGCATTCGGTACTGATCAGTCGCTCGTATCTCTCGCTGAGCTTGATCAGTTTGTGAAGCTCCGAAAGCTACGAATCATTTTGCTCGGCGACGAGTCACGATGGCTTACTGCGGGTTTCGTTCAACTTCGAGCATACGAGTCGATAGAGATTTTCAAGAAAGAACTTCGGGCTAGTCACGAGATAATTGAGTCGGCTCTGCCGAGACTCGGCAGGCGACTTGGCAGCACTAAATCGGGCGTCAGATATCATTTAGGCGAGCCACACTTTGGAATAGTCATGACGGACAAAGCGGCTTACGTGAATACGTACGCCGAACCTCCGGGGGTGCAGGTGGTGGATCTGCCCATCTATCGATTTGCAAGAACGAGAGCGTCACTTTACGGTGCTTTCAAGCGGTACTTTGATGATCTTTGGCATAACGACTCGGTTCCGGGCGCGTTCCAGAAAAAACACATTGATCTCGAAACTTCAGCGGGTGGGATCGTAGTGGCGGAACACGAGGGACGGAAATATACCGCTCTACTCCGGCGTCATGACGGGTGCTGGGTGTTGCCAAAGGGACATCGAATGATGAATGACGAAAACCTTGAGGAGACAGCGCTGAGAGAAGTATCTGAGGAGACGGGTCTTAGCCGTCTGAGCTTAAGTATTGACGGTCTACTTGGTTATTACTCGTATGACGAGACCGCCGAGCGCCTGAAAACCCACAAGGTCGTCCACCTGTACTTGATGAGATGTGCTGCAAAGGGTGTGCTGCCGACACTCAAATCATCTGATTTTGCTGGAGCGGAGTGGTGGGAGATTACCCGCGACCTTCCAGAGATGTTGTACACGTATCAAAAGAGCTATCTGCATGAGGTCAGGGAGTCGGAGGCACAAGGACGGACGAAGGCAAAACTGGCCTAGGGGCTTGGCGTAGGTCGTTCGGGACGGCAGAGCGAAACCGCGCTCCTGACAGATCTGATCCAGACTCGCAATCACAAAAAGCGAGACGGTCGATCTACTCCAGCAAATCTCTCACGATGCTGACCCATTCCAAATCCAATGGCTCCCGGCAAACAGGCTTACCAGCCCGACCATACCAATATTGGGAATTGCTCAGATCGCCCTCCTTGCGATGCAAGTAGGCGTGAACCCATGACCCATCCTTGCCTTCGTCCCCCTGCGCCGATTCGTGCGCCCGCGTCCAATCGCCCTTGGCATCCCACCACAGTCCAGCGAGGGCGGACGTGAGTCCTGCTGGCGGGTCGGATGCGGTGAGGGATTGGCGAAAATTGTCCAAGGTCATGTGGCACCCATTGTTAGGCCCGCGATAGAGCAATGCTGGCGACATAGCAGGCCAAAGAAATGCTGACACCTGTAAGAGGCACACTGAAGAAATAAACCTTGCAGACCACAACAAGACCACCAAGCATTGCCAGCCCGACAACGAGCAAGAATGGTGTGTGAAAGAGGAGTTGGCTGTGAGCCACCGCGAGAAAGCCGAAAACCAAGCCGAATAGAATAAGTCCCATGCTGTGGCTGGCATTGAAGCCCACCCAACAGCGCCACACTGTTGTTTCGTTCGTTATGACAGGCGAAATCTGGCTCATGCTGATTTGCAGCGTGGGGTCACGGGGCATGAGCTTTGGCCCCCAGAACGTATAGACGAGGTGGACGACTCCGAGCGTAAGGACAATGCTCGCGCTCACAACCATGAGGATTTTTGCTGCCAAGATGCTCTCCCTCTTGTGGGCCTAACGCCTATGCAGGGTTGAGTAGTGCTTCAGGTTCGTGTTCGCTGCATCTGAGATTCTAGCGCAGGGGGCGTTGGGTGACGGCGATGAATCTCCTCCATATCTGTTCTGTTCACCGGATCGCATCGGCGATTGCGCTGATGGTGGCAGGAACCCTTGTTCCGCAGTCGAACTTCGTGCAGCCTTAGACTTCTATCCAGAGCGGGATGTTTGTTTTCGTGTCCACCACAAACACAAACACCTTGCCGCTTGGGCTGATCCATACCGTGCCGGGGTCTTGTATCTCTAAATGCGGGCGGTCGGCACATTTTGCCTCTGCTCGCTTCTTCACATCGTCCGGTAATTTGTTGGACATGATGCGAGTAGGCTAGCCCTCAGGTCTTTCG
>Ga0075029_100000699_pt1 | contig 19203 bp, 23 predicted proteins | sample LitLauG_LLR_2013_FD_71391 | JGI IMG/M metagenome (GOLD analysis project Ga0075029, IMG submission 71391) | Freshwater sediment microbial communities from North America - Little Laurel Run_MetaG_LLR_2013 | ecosystem: Environmental > Aquatic > Freshwater > Creek > Sediment | place: USA...
GTATCCTGGGGCCGAGCTAGGGAGCGGTCGGCGGCCGCGAAGCCGCGCGGTCTCAAGGCCGCGAGGCGTGACGAAAGCGCCGCACTGCGACCATGACGCTTGCCCCCGCCGTCCGCCGCGCTAATGTGAACATCCGTAAGTTGTTTGGAGGATTCCCATGGCCGACAGTGGCGGCGATCAGCTGAGCGCGTTTCGCGCCGAGGCCAAGGCGTGGCTCGCCGCGAACTACCCGGCCGAGCTTCGCGATCCCACGGCCAAGATCGATCCGGAAGCCCATTGGGGCGGTCGCCCCTTCGATGGCAGCAACGATCCTCATATCCGCTGGATTCGCACGCTGGCCTCGCGCGGCTGGACCGCGCCGACCTGGCCCAAGGCCTATGGCGGCGGCGGGCTCAGCGCCGAGGAGGCGAGGGCGCTGCAATCGGAGCTGTCCGCCGGCAAGTACCGCAGCGCGCTCTCGTCCTTCGGCCTCTGGATGCTGGGTCCGGTGCTCCTGGAATACGCCAACGAGGAACAGAAACAGGAGCACCTGCCCAAGATCGTCCGTGGCGAAATCCGCTGGTGTCAGGGCTATTCGGAGCCCGGCGCCGGGTCCGATCTCGCCGGTCTGGCCACGCGGTGCGAGGACAAGGGCGATCATTGGCTGATCAACGGCCAGAAGATCTGGACCTCCTACGCCAACCGCGCCGACTGGTGCTTCTGTCTGGTCCGCACCGACACCGCCAAGAAGCATGAAGGCGTCAGCTTCGTGCTCATCGACATGGCCTCGCCCGGCGTCGAGACCCGTCCGATCAAGCTGATCAGTGGCGAATCGCCGTTCTGCGAGACCTTCTTCACCGACGTGAAGATTCCCAAGGGCAATCTGGTCGGGCGGGTGAACGGCGGTTGGGAGATCGCCAAGCGCCTGTTGCAGTACGAGCGCCAGAACATCTCCGGCGGCTTCGCCTCGGATGAAGGCGGCGTGGGCGGGGCGGCGGGAGACGTCGCCCAGGCGGCGCTGAAATATGTCGGCGCCGACGAGACCGGGGCCCTGGCCGATCGGGACCTGCGCTCGCGCATCACCGCCACCAAGATCGATCTCAAGGCCTTCCACCTCACCCTGCAGCGCATCGCTCTGGAGTCGCGCGGCGGCAACGGCCCCAGCGCCACGACCTCGATCATCAAATACGCCGCCGCGGCGCTCGCCCAGCAGCGGTCCGAGCTGATGCTGGAGGCCCTCGGCCACCAGGGCCTGGGCTGGGAAGGGGATGACTATTCGGCCCACGAGACCGCCGCCACGCGGGGCTGGCTGCGCGCCAAGGCCAATTCCATCGAGGGCGGCACCTCGGAAATCAACCTGAACGTCGTCTCCAAGCGCGTTCTGGGCCTGCCCGATCCCAAATAGCGGCGCTCAAGCGCCCACCGGGATCGACCGAAACTCTAGGGAAACGCCATGGCTGAGACCCAAGCACTTGAAGACTTCCGCGCCGAGGCGCGCGCCTGGCTGGAGGCCAACGCGCCCCAGTCGCTCCGCGGCCAACCCGACGCCCTGATGGACGTCCACGCCGCCGGCCAGCCCTATGCCGGCGACATGGAGCTGTGGCGCCAGCGGATGGCGGACAAGGGCTGGGGCGCGGCGACCTGGCCGAAAGCCTATGGCGGCGGGGGCTTGAGCGTCGCCCAGGCCCGCATTCTGGCTTCGGAAATGGCGGCCATGGGGGTCGGCAATCCGATCATGGGCATGGGCATTTCCATGTTCGGCCCCACCCTGCTGGAATACGGCACGGAGGACCAGAAACAGCGCCACATTCCGCCGATCGTGCGCGGCGAATTGCGCTGGTGTCAGGGCTATTCCGAGCCGGGCGCCGGCTCCGACCTCGCCTCGCTGCAGACCAAGCTGGAGGACGCCGGCGATCACTGGGTGGTCAACGGCCAGAAGATCTGGACCAGCGGCGCTCAGTACGCCGATTGGTGTTTCTGCCTGGTGCGCACCGACACCAGCAAGAAGCACGAAGGCATCTCCTTCGTGATGATCGACATGCGCCAGCCCGGCGTCGAAACCCGGCCGATCAAGCTGATCGCCGGCTCATCGCCCTTCTGCGAGACCTTTTTCACCGACGCCAGGGTGGAAAAGAACGACATGCTCGGCCCCTGGAACGGCGGCTGGACGGTCGGCAAGCGATTGCTGCAGCACGAGCGCGGCGGGCAGGGCGGCGGACGCCTGCTCGGCGCCGGCGCGCCTCTGCCGGACATCAAGGCGCGCTACTGGGACGGCGACCTCGGCGAAAGTGACCTGCGCGACCGCATGGTCGGCAATCTCGTCGACGCCAAGGCCCATCAGCTGACCCTGCGCCGCGTCGCCGACGAGGGTCAGGGCAACCAGGGGCCCAGCGCCGCCACCTCGATCATGAAGAACTCCTCCACCCGCATCGGCCAGGAAAAAGCCGAGCTGATGCTGGAGATGATGGGCCTTCAGGGCCGGGGCTGGGAAGGCGAGGATTTCACGGCCGAGGAGATCGACACCGTGCGCGGCTGGCTCTCCGGCAAGGCCTGGACCATCTTCGGCGGCTCGGCCGAAATTCAGAATAACATCATCTCCAAGCGCATCCTGGGCTTGCCTGACGCCACGCGATCGGCATGAAGGGGCGCCAGTGACGAAGAGGAAACCCCATGGCTGACTTTGGCGCCGACGATCTCGACGGATTCCGCGCGGAAGCGCGCGACTGGCTGGCGGCCAACTTCCCGCCCGCGCTGAAGGGCCGCGCCGGCCTGATGATGGCCGAGGGCGCGACGTCCCGGAACGGCGATTTCCAGGCCTGGACCAAGGCCATGGGCGAAAAGGGCTGGGGCACCCCCACCTGGCCCAAGGCCTACGGCGGCGGCGGGCTTTCCGCCGCCCAGGCGCGCGTGCTGCAAAAGGAAATGAGCGCCATCGGCGCCTGGAGCCCGATCGGCGGCATGGGCGTGATGATGTTCGGCCCCACCCTGCTGGAATACGGCAACGAGGCCCAGAAGCAGCGCCACATTCCCCCGATCACCCGCGCGGAGATCCGTTGGTGCCAAGGCTTCTCCGAGCCGGGCGCCGGATCCGATCTCGCTTCCCTGCAGACCAAGTGCGAGGACAAGGGCGACCATTGGCTGGTCAATGGCCAGAAGATCTGGACCAGCGGCGCCCAATGGGCCGACTGGTGCTTCTGCCTGGTGCGCACCGACACCACCAAGAAGCATGAAGGCATCAGCTTCCTCCTGATCGACATGCGCACCCCGGGCGTCGAGACCCGGCCGATCAAGCTGATCAGCGGCAATTCGCCGTTCTGCGAGACCTTCTTCACCGACGTGAAGGTTCCCAAGGAAAACCTCGTCGGCCCCCTGGGCGGCGGCTGGACCATCGCCAAGCGCTTGCTGCAACACGAACGCGGCGGCATCGCCGGCGGCGGCAGTTCCACCAGTGTGGGATCCAATCCGTTCAATGGTCCGGTCAGCGGCCTCGCCAAGACCTACGTCGGCGTCGATGAAGCCGGCCGCATCGCCGATCCCGATATTCGTTCGCGCGTCACCACCCACGAGATCGAGGCCCGCGCCTTCCAGATGACGGCGATGCGCGCCATGGCCGAGGCCAAGACCAATTCCGGTCCCAGCGCCATCAGTTCGATCATGAAGAACGCCGGCACGCGCGTCGGCCAAGACCGCCATGAGCTGATCCTGGAAATCCTCGGCCATCAGGGCCTGGGCTGGGAGGGCGAGGGCTTCAAGGCCGATGAGCTGGGCGCCGTGCGCGGCTGGTTGGGCGGCAAGGCCTTCACCATCTACGGCGGCTCGGCCGAGGTCCAGAACAACATCATCAGCAAGAGGATCCTGGATCTTCCCGATCCGCTTTCCGCCAAAAACGCCTAACCCTCACTTCGCCAAGACAAGACTTAAAGAAAGCAGACCCATGGCCGTCCTTACCGAAGAACAGACCCTCCTCCGCGACGCCGCGCGCGCCTGGACTCAGGAAAAATCTCCCGTCTCCGCGTTCCGCAAGGTGCGCGACAGCGCCGCCCCGCTCGGCTACGATCCCGCCGCCTACGCCGAAATGGCGGAAATGGGCTGGACGGGCGTGATCATTCCCGAGGCTCACGGCGGCTCGGAGTTCGGCTATCTCAGCCTCGGGCTGGTGCTGGAAGAACTCGGCCGCACCCTGACCGCCTCGCCGATCCTCGCCTCGGCCCTCGCCGGCGCCAGCGCGATCGTGCTGGGCGGCAGCGACGTGCAACAGGGCGCCTGGCTGCCCAAGATCGCCTCGGGCGAACTGGTGGCGACCCTCGCCGTCGATGAAGGCGCCCACCACCGGCCCAACGTCGTCGGTGTCACGGCGACCAAGCATGGCGCCGGCTACAAGATCAGCGGAACCAAGACCTTCGTCCTCGAAGGCATGGCCGCCGGCCTCTTCGTGGTCTCCGCCCGCACCGGCGGCGCCAAGGACGCCACCGATGGCATCAGCCTCTTCCTGGTCGCCGCCGACGCCCCGGGCGTCAGCCGCAAGGCCCTGCACCTCGCCGATTCCCGCGGCGCCGCGGTCGTCACCTTCGATAACGTCGAGGTCGGCGCCGCCGCCTTGCTCGGCGCGGAAGGCAAGGGCTGGGACCTCCTGGAGAAGACCTTGGACCGCGCCCGCGCGGGCCTCACCGCCGAGATGCTCGGCACGGCCCTTCAGGCCTTCGACACCACCCTCGACTATCTCAAGACGCGGGTTCAGTTCGGCCAGGTCATCGGCTCGTTCCAGGCCCTGCAGCATCGCGCGGCCAAGATGTTCACCGATCTCGAGCTCGCCCGCTCCTGCGTCGAGGCGGCGCTCGCGGCGATCGACAACGATTCCCCGGATGTGCCGGAGCTGGTCTCCCTGGCCAAGGCCAAGGTCGGCGACACCCTGCATCTGGTCTCCAACGAAATGGTGCAGATGCACGGCGGTATCGGCATGACCGACGCCCACGACGCCGGCCTCTACCTCAAGCGCGCCCGCGCCGCCGAAGCCACCTATGGCGGCCAGGCCTATCACCGCGATCGCTACGCGCGCCTGCAGGGCTATTGATCCAGCGCCGAACCGCGGGCCGACCCGCCGATCAGCTTCAAGACGGGCCGCGCTTTCGCTGTCATTTCCGCTCATCCCCGTGACATCGGCGATGAGCGGCGCCTGCTGAGAGCCTGACGAGACGCGGGCGGCCGAGCTTGCTACACTCCGCGCAAACGGAGGTAACGCCGATGATCCCTCGTCCCGTCCTGGCCGCCGCGCTGGCGCTCTTCACTCTGAACCTGGCTCCGTCGCCGGCGATGGCCGCCGACGAGCCGCTGGCCTCGGTCACCCTGGCGGCCGGGACAGCCGCGAAGCTCACCGTGTCGTCTCCCGCCTTCGCCTCCGGCGGCGATATTCCGTTCGAAAACACCCAGTATCGCGGCAACGTCTTCCCGGGCCTTGCCTGGACGCACGGACCGCGCGCCGTGAAGTCCTACGCCGTCATCCTGCAGGATCCGGACGCCCACTATCGCGGCGCGCCGTTCCTGCACTGGACGATGTTCAACATCCCCCCCGGGGTGACCCGCCTGGAGCGAGGGATGACGGCCCCGCCCGCGGGCGCCAGCGCGGGTCCGAATTTCCGCGGGCCCGGCCAGCCCTACATGGGCCCACGCACGCCGCCGGGGCCCAAGCACCACTATCACTTCCAGGTCTTCGCCCTCGACGCCGTGCTGCCGCCTGGCGCCGGCGCGGATCTGCCGTCCCTGGTCGCCGCGATGCGAGGTCATGTTCTGGCGCAGGGGGACCTTGTCGGTCTCGCCCAGGCCGACCTGACCGCTTTGAAGCGCCCGGCGACGCCTTAGGGCCCAACCCCCGAATTGGATCGACCCCGGTTCAGGCGCGCGCGCCTGAATCGTCTCCTGAAAACAGCGAGACGGTCGCCCCGCCCACCCACACCGTTCCAGCGCTGTCGCGCTCGATATGAACGCGACCCGCGCGGCCGAGCCGCGTCCCCTGCGAAGCGATGTAGGGCGCGGTCACCTGTCCCGTCTCGGTCAGCCACTGGGCCATCGAAGCGTTAAGGCTGCCGGTGACGGGGTCTTCGATCAAGGCGCCGTACGGATCGCTGAAAATGGCGCGAATCTCATAGGCGAACGGCGCGCCAGCGGGGTAGTGGCCCACGACGCCGATCTCCAGCCGGCTCGGATGAGAGCGGACAGGATCCAGGGCCAACACCGCTTCGGCCGAGGCCAGCCGCACGCCGACCCAGCCGGGCCCGTTGTCCACCCATTGCGCCTCGACGATCGCCGCGCGGTCGATGCGCAGGACGGCGGCGATCTCGGCCAGTTTCGCCTCGTCCACGGCGCCCGACCGCAGGATCGGCGGGGCGGCGAACGCCAGTCGCGACCCGGTCCGCTTCACCCGGATCAGACCGGCGCCGCATTCCTGGACGATGACGCCTGGGTCTTTCGGCGCGCCGCCCGCGCTCAGCCAGGCATGGCAGGTCCCCAGCGTCGGATGCCCGGCGAAGGGCAACTCCCGGTCCAGGGTGAAGATCCTCACGCGATAGTCGGCGCCTGGATCGGTCGGCGGCAGCAGGAAGGTGGTCTCCGACAGGTTCAGCCAGCGGGTGATTTTCTGCATCAGCTCGGTGTCCAGATCCCCCGCGTTCGCCACCACCGCCAGCGGATTGCCCGTGAACGGGCCATCGCCGAACACGTCGACCAGTTGAAAGGGATGGGTCATCGGGCGGAGCTCCGTGTTGAAAACTGTCTTGCGCCGGCGACGCAGGCGACCACCGCCAGCGTGACGAGGACCATGCCGATCCCCACCGTCTCGCGCAGCAGCACGGCGGCGAGGGCGAGGGCGAACATGGGTTGCAGCAGCTGCAGCTGGCCGACCGCGGCGGTCCCGCCCTCGGCCAGGCCACGGTACCAGAAGATGAAGCCGATCAGCATGCTAAACACCGAGACATAGGCCAGGCCCGCCCAGGCTGGGGCGCCGACCGCCGGCCAGTTCGGCCGCGCCGCCAGGCAGAGGCCGGCCAGCATGACGGGGAGGGCCAGAATCAGCGCCCAGCAGATCACCTGCCACCCGCCCAGGCGACGAGACAGGACCGCGCCCTCGGCGTAGCCCAGGCCGCAGACCACGATGGATCCCAGCATCAGGGCGTCCCCTTCCCATGTCGATGCGGCCTTTTGCGACAGGGCGAAGCCGACGACACAGAGACTGCCCAACACGGCGAACAGCCAGAACGGGCCGGGCGGCCGCTCCCCGCCGCGGATCGACGCGAAGATCGCCGTCGAAAGCGGCAGCAGGCCGGTGAAGACGATGGCGTGCCCGGCAGCCATGTGTTTGAGCGCCATGGCGCTCAGCAGCGGAAAGCCGATCACCACCCCGCCGGCGACGATGGCCAGTTGCACAAGATCGGCGCCCGCCGGCCGCGGCTGCCGCGCGACGATCAGCAGGGTCCCGGCGATCAGGCCGGCGATCGACGCGCGGGCGAGGGTCAGGAACAGGGGGTCGAAGTCGGCCACCGCGGCCCGGGTCGCGGGCAGGGAGGCGCTGAAAATCAGCACCCCTATGAGGCCGTTGATCCAGCCGCTCGTCGCTCGGTCCATCATGCCAACCTTTCGCCGGCCTAGATGCCCTCGCCGAGCTGGCGCGCCCAGGGACAGTCCGGTACAATACCCACAAACTGTACTGTACCTGGAGACCATACGGTTGAGCCTTGTCGATGAGCCTGCCCAGACTCGCGTGCAGAGCGTCATGGGCGAGATCCGCCAGAGGATCGGCGCGCGCGCCCTGGCGCCGGGAGCTCGGCTGCCGTCGATCCGCCGCCTGGCCCAGACCGCGCGCGTGTCCAAATCGACCGTGGTCGACGCCTATGATCGGCTGGTCGCCGAGGGTGCGATCATCTCGCGCCGGGGTTCAGGCTTCTTTGTCGCCGGCCAGCCGGCGCCCCTCAGCCTGGCCGACATCGGTCCAAGGCTCGACCGCGAGATCGACCCGCTTTGGGTCTCGCGCCAGTCCTTGGAGGCCGGCGACCATGTCCTGAAGCCGGGTTGCGGCTGGCTGCCGCCGTCCTGGCTGCCCCAGGAAGCCCTGCGCCGCGCGTTGCGCGGCCTCGCCCGCGACGGGCAAACCGCCCTGTCGGATTACAGCACGCCCCTGGGCTCGCCCCCGCTACGCGACTGGCTGGCGCGGCGGCTTGCCGAACGTGGGATTCTGGCCGCCCCCGGCCAGATTCTGCTCACCGAGAGCGGCACCCAGGCGATCGACCTTGTGTGCCGCCTGCTGGTCCAGCCCGGCGATAGCGTGATCGTGGACGATCCCTGCTATTTCAACTTCCACGCCTTGTTGCGCGCTCACCGCGCCAACGTCGTCAGCGTCTCCTACACCCCGGACGGCCCCGATCTGGAGGCCTTCGCCCAAGCGCTGGAGCAGCATCGACCGCGCCTCTACATCACAAACTCCGGCGTCCATAATCCCACCGGCGCGACCTTGTCGCTGACCACGGCGCATCGCCTGCTGAAACTCGCCGAAGCCTATGATCTGACCATCGTCGAGGACGATATCTTCGCCGATTTCGAGATCGAGCCGGCGCCGCGCCTTGCCGCCCTCGACGGCCTCGACCGGGTGATCCTGATCGGCAGCTTTTCGAAGACGCTCTCGGCCTCGGTGCGCTGTGGCTACGTCGCTATCCGCGGCGATTGGCTTGAGCGCCTGATCGACCTTTCGATCGCCACGACCTTGGGCCCGGGCCGCCTGTCGAGCGAACTGGTGCTGCGCATGGCCACCGAGGGCGCCTACCGCCGCCATCTGGAGGCCCTCCGCTCACGGCTCATCCGCGTCCGGCGCGAGACGACACGGCGTCTGCTTGAGGTCGGCGTTACGCCCTGGATCGACCCCAGGGCCGGCCTCTTTCTCTGGTGCGCCCTGCCGACCGGCGCCGACGCCGCCGATCTCGCGCGCTTCGCGCTGGAACGAAACGTCGTCCTGGCGCCGGGAAACGTCTTCAGCCATTCGCACGCCGCCGGCGATTTCATGCGGATCAACGTCGCCCAATGCGCCGAGGAGACGGTGTTCGAGGTCCTGCGCGACGGTCTGGCGGAGCAGGCGGGGCGGTTGGGTGCGGTTCGCCGGCCTAGATGAGGCGCCCGGCGCTCTGTCCCGGCGCCAAACTAGGATCCTTGGCGCAGGTCACTGTTTCGTCTGGAAGCGGCGGAGGCGCAGAGCAGGACGACGGTCAGCAACGATGTGGCCAGCGCCGCGATGGATAGCGGCGTCGCCAGGGCCGCGGGAGCGGCGATCCACACCAGACTATAGACGGCGCCACCGGCCATGATGATGACCGCGGATGCGCGCCGGAACCCTTGTTCCCGTCGCGGCTCGCAGCGAAGTTCGTTGAGAGGTCTGAGGCGTTTTGGAGCGACGTTCGCCATCGCCGCCACCAGGATGCCGAGCGTGACGTTGAAGCTCCGCGAGACGATCTCGGCATGATCACCTTGGACAACGCCGACCGCGGTCAGCCATTTCACCGCAAGGACGCCCAGGACCATCGCCGCGCCGACGGCGACGCCATGCTGCAATTGCTGTTTCATCCCGGAGCTCCTTGTTTCAGCGGTTCGTGCACGTTCGCTTCCTTTGGCTGGCCCACGCTCATGTTCAACGTCCTGGCGAACACAAGGACAGCCTCTTCAATGACTGAGAGCTTCAGGCGGTAGACGACTTCCCGGCCGCTCTTGTCCGAGGCGACGAGATCCGCTTCGCGCAGTATGGAAAAATGGGCCGACATGGTCGCCTTGGACACCTTGAACTGGCTTGAGAGCTCCCCCGCGGTCATCGGTCCCTGGCTCAGCAGTTCCAGCACCCGCCGTCGGGTGGGGTCGGATATAGCTTTGAAAACGTCGCCCATGTACTGATAGTTAGCTAATTATCTAACTATTGTCAAGCGGCCCGATTTCGATCTGATCGCGGGCGCTTTAGGGAGTCTGGCCGCCATCGCCGCAAAGGATGGGCCCATCGCGGCGCCTCCTCACCTGAACGCCGCTTTGAGCGATCGCCTTACCCCGCCCCGTCCTGAAAGATGGCCTCGATCGGTTGCTCGAACAGCCGCGCGAGCCTGAAGGCCAGGGGAAGGCTGGGATCGTACTTGCCGGTCTCGATGGCGTTGACGCTCTGGCGCGAGACGTCGAGGTGTGAGGCCAGATCGGCCTGACTCCAGCCGCGCTCTGCGCGCAGCACCTTGATGCGGTTCTTCATGGCCGGGCCTAACGTCGCGCAAGCCACCAACGCGCCCAGACGAGCAGAAAGCCCGCTCCCTGAGCCAGGACCGCAAACAGGTACCCCAACGCAAAATGCACGCCGGCATCGCCATGGCCATGAAGGAGGGCGACGAGGCCCTCGCCGCGGGTCAAGTTCAGCCACAGCGCAAGCGGCGCGGTAACCCCGATCGCGACGGTTCCCCCTAGAAACCAGGCGGACTTCTGGGCGTCGCGCGCGACCTCATCGATACGGCGCCAGTACTGGAGCGCGATCGCTCCGGAGACGACGACCGCGCCCGCATACATCGCCGCGACGATCATTGCATGGTCGCGGGCGCTCTGACCTGTCAGGCCCGCTCCGTGAAGGATGAGGATAAACAGCGCCGGCACGGCCAGCGCCGCCCCGGTCAGGGCCGCGACTGTGGTGGTTCTGGAAACGGTCATGTTTGGCTTCCTTGATTTTAAGTCAAGGAAACTTGACTTTCACGACGACGGTTGTCAAGCTTCCTTTGCATGTTTCGACCCCAGTCGCCGCCAGGGCGGCGCGTCTCGCTCCCGCAACCTTCCATCCATGGCCTTGATCCTTGTCTGCGCAATGGCATAGGTCCGCATCATGCGTGTCCACGCCTTCCGCCTGACGCCTGGGTCCGATCTCAAGGCGGAACTGGAACGCATCACCCGGCAACTGCCGCTTGCGGCCGGCTGCATCCTCACCTGCGTCGGCAGCCTTTCGGCCGCGCGCCTTCGCATGGCGGGGGCGCCGGGCGAGGCGGAGGTCTTCAAAGCCCTCGACGGACCGATGGAGATCGTCTCGCTGGTCGGCACGCTGGGGCCCGACGGCGGGCACATTCACATCAGCCTCGCGGCGCGCGACGGCCTCTGCATCGGCGGTCACTTGGTTGGCGGCTGCATCGTCAACACCACCGTCGAACTGGTGATAGGCGAGGTTCCCGAGGTTGTTTTCCGCCGTCGGCCCGATCCCCTTACGGGCTACGCCGAGCTCAGCGTCGAGCGACCGCCGGCATAGGCAGGGCTTGGGCGCCCGCCTGTCCATCGCATTGGTGCAGGCCTCGCTGGCCGGGACCTTCAGGGGATATCGGTCGTTCAAGCCCCGCCCAAACCGGCGGAGGCGTGGTGGCCCAGGGCGTTGAGTTGGCTTGCCGCCGCCTCTACCCCAAAGTCAGCCGCACCGGATCGAGCGGCGTGAAGGGCGGGTAGTGATCGCCCATCACCTGCCAGCCGTCCAGCGACAGCTTCGCCGGGATCGCCCAAACGCCGTCATCGCCGACCGCCGCCGCGGCCATGTCGAGCTGGGCCAGCGTGACGCGGCGGTCGCGCTTGCGGGTGTCGGCGACGGCAAGGACGGCGCCCGCCGGTCCGATCTCAACGCTGGGGTCGGCGAGGAAAACCTTGAGCATTCCGCCATGGGCTTCGAAGCTCACTTCGCCGACGAAACGGGCGCTGCCCTCCGGCTTTCCATCGGCGCCGATCCTCAGGCCCTCGCCCGGCGTCGCCGCGAAGGTAAAGCCGCCTTCGGGGTTACGCGCCGCGCCCTCGCCCGTTGCGATCGCGCCTCCGGCCCCCTCGACATAGGCGACGAAGCTCTGTTTCAGCCCCCAGGAGAGCGTCGCGGCCATGGCCTTCGGGTCATTCGTCATGGTTTCCATCCCTGTTCGCGCGGGGCTCGGTCATAGCGGACATAACCCCAGCTTACGTGTTTCGTTTCAGGGGTTCACGCCTCTAGAGGCCAAGCTGAACCCGAATGGCTCGGTTTACGGCGGCAAGGTCGACCGGCGAAAGGCGTCCAGCGCGTCGTCTCAATCTTTGTTTCGACGCCGTCGCGATCTGATCCGCGCAGGCCTTGCGCTTCTCATTGTTGAGATCGACCAGAGCCTCTCCCGGATAGAGGTTTGCCGTATTGCTCGTCAGGGGCACGACCTGAACACGATTGAGCGCCTCGTTGGCGGCGTCGTTGCTCACGATGACGGCAGGCCGGGTCTTGCGAATTTCACCCCCGACGGCCGGGTCGAACGCCACCCACCACACCTCGCCCCTTCGGGGGGCTTCAGCGGGCATTGTCCGCGACATCGGCTATGAGATCGTCGACCCATGGCTCGGCCTCCGCCTCGCGCAAACCGTCCGCGGCCATGGCGCGATAGCCCTCCAGAAGGGCATCTTCGGTGACAAGGGGCTTGGCCAGGTCGTTCAGAAACCGACTGATGCGGCGCGGCCCGATTTTGTCGCGCAAGCCGGCGTAGACGTCCTCGTCGACGGTGATGGTAAGTTTCTTGACCATGCGACTTCCTAATACGTGTTGATACACGACAACAGAGGGTTTCTGTTTGTCTCCCACTCTTGGCCAGAATAGGATCGTCCGGCGCTGGGCGTTTCAGCTCCCTCGCCAAAGACAACATCGCGGGAGGTCGCAATGAAATTCGGCGTGCTGGCCAATACGTCCATCACCGACTGGGAGTTGGCCGTCTTCGCGGAAAATCTGGGCTACGACAGCGTCTGGTTCGGCGATTCCCAGATGATCTGGTCCGATGTCTACGCGACCATGGCGCTGGCCGCGCACAACACCTCGCGCATTCGGATCGGCTCGGGCGTCTCGATCGCGGGCCCGCGGATTCCGCCGGTGGCGGCGAACGCCATCGCCTCCATCAACCAGCTGGCGCCGGGGCGCGTGCACATGGCCATCGGCACCGGCCACACGGCGATGCGCACCATGGGATTCAACCCATTGAAGGCCAAGGCGTTTCGCGAATATGTGCGCGTGCTGAGCGCTTTGTTGAGTGGTGAGCCCGTTGAATTCACCTGGGAAGGCGAAACCCACGAGATCGCCCACATGCACCGGGGCGAGGGCTTCTTCGACTTCGAGCACAAGATTCCACTCTACGTGGCCGCCAACGGCCCCTTGGGGTGCAAGACGGCGGGCCTCTACGGCGATGGCCGTGTGGCGATCACGGAGTCTCTGGGGCAATTCGCTCAGAGCACGGCCCAGGTTCGCCAGGCCGCCAGCCAGGCCGGCCGCCAGCTGCCCGACCCCTTTCCTCAGGCCTTGCTCATCTCCGCCCTCGTGCTGCGTCCCGGCGAGACCCTGGACAGCGAGCGGGTGGTCGACGCCATCGGCGCCGAGGTCATGGCCTTCGTGCACTACTGGTGGGAAGCCTTGGTCCAGACTGGCGAGGAGCCCTACATTCCCGATCCGTGCCGCGATGTCTGGGACCAGTTCAAGCAGTTCGCGCGCGGGCTCAACCTGCCGATCGACGAGCTGCATCGGCGCATTCACGGCGGTCACTGCACCTATCTGCGCGAAGAGGAGCGGCGCTTCGTCACCCCCGACCTGATCAAGGCCTCGTCGCCGTTCGTCGGCACGCCCGACGAACTCATCGATCACTTGCGGCGCTACGAAGCCGCCGGCGTCAGCGAAGTCGTCATCCTCTGCCCGACGGCTGCGTCCCGCGAAGTCTTCACTGACATCCGCGATCACGTGATGGAGCGGTACTAGGCGCCCGCCGGCGCCTCCCAGACTCGAGGGTCAAATAGCCCATGACCAAAGCGCTGCAGGACGAAGCCAACATAAGATCGCTGATGGACCGCTACGGTTCAGGCGTGGACGATCGCGATTGGGCGAACTGGGCCGATATCTTCGACGATCCCCTGGTGGTCGATTTTTCCGGCGTCAGCGCCGATTTGAAGGCCGCCACGGTCAGCCGCGACAAGCATGTGGCGCGCGCCCGCGCGCTGATCGGTCAGTTCGACGCGACCCAGCATATGATCACCAACGTACAGGTGCGTATCGGCGGCGACGAAGCGTCTTGCCGCGCAACGATGCGGGCCGAGCACTGGATATCAGGGATCCGCGGTAACGGCCGCTACACGATGTTCGGCGTCTACGAGAACGGCTTCCGCCGCACTTCAGGGGGTTGGAAGATATGCCGGCTCGCCCTGCGCCTGGCGCGGGAAGAGGGCAATCTCGATGTGTGGGCGGAGGCGCAGCGGCGGGCGCGGTCATAAGACCAGCGCTTTGAGACGTCCGTCAGGCCTGCGCCGCGACCTTCCCGCGCCGCAGGCGCATGGCGCCGCCGACCGCCGCCGTGCCGATCAGCAACATCGACCACATCGCCGGCTCCGGCGCGGGCGATATGGCCGCATAGATCGTGGTCACGGGACCGTCGAGATTCGCCGAGTCGCCGTAGCTGGCGAAAAACAGGGTATTGTCGAACGAATGGTTGAAGGCGTTGAACGCGGCCGTGGAGCCGAGGTCCGGGAAAGCGACGCCGCCCGGGAAACCGCTGAAGCTGTAGGAATAGAGGCCGGCGCTCTCAAGCGTGTAGCCAACCGGGCCCGATCCGGTGAGTCCGTCGCTCTGCGTGACCGAAGGCGTAAACTGGCCGAAGCCGGCGCTGGATGAGATCGTGACGTTTCCGCCGCCGAGGGCGTTGGCGTAATGGCCCTTCAGGCCGCTGAAATCGAAGCTGAACGCCGTGATTGCCGTGCCATAAGTCGCATAGTTGCCGTAATTGGCGGTCGTCGTGGCGATGGCCGGGTCGAACGTGATCGAGCCGTGGATCGGATCGGGGTAATTCGGGAACGGGGCCGATTGGCCGCCGCCGGAAATACCGATGAAGTTGAACGTTTCGCTCGCCGCCTGCGCTGTCGCCGCACCGAGGGTGGCGGCGATCGCAATCGCCAAGGCGGAACCGGTCTTCATCATTACGCCACTCTGCTTTACGGCCGCTCCACGCGGCGCCAAGGTCGACCGAGAAATGGAATCTCCACCTCTGCCGAGCGATGAGCCTTAACAAATGGTTAATTTAACGCCAACGTAAAATTACGATGTACGTCGATATCCGTGGCGAGCGCTCTATGTTTCGCTGTCAGGGGCTATCCCGCGGAGCCCCTTGAGCAGCACACACATGCCTGTCGCCGCCCATCCCGGTCCCGGGAAAATCTAAAGTCACCATCCTGATCTTCAACAAAGTCCAGGTCATCGACTATTCGGGGCCGTTGGAAGTGCTGCCCGACGCCGGCTTTGACGTTTTCACAGTGGCGGAGACCAAAGACCCGATCGCCACCAGCCCCGGTGACGCGGTGAAGCTTGCGCCCAGACACACCCTGTGCCGATGCGTCCCAGGCGGATCTCGTCGCCATCCCTGGCGACGGCTTCAACGTGGCCAAGGACAGCGAGACCGTCGCCGGGATCAAGCGCGAGAGCGGGAGGACCCAGCATGTGATGTTCGTGTGCAACGGGGCCTTCACCCTGGCAAAAACGGTACTGCACAATGGCCTCAGCGCCACCACGAAGGCGGGAAACAGCAATCGCTTCCAACGGGCCTACCCTAGTATCAAGGTCGCGCGAGAGCATCGGGTAGTCGACAACGGCAAGATCCTCGCCCCATCCGGCCGTTTGGCCGGGATCGACGGCGCCTTTCGATGGATCGGGCCGGCTATGGCGAAGGGACCACCGATTCACAGTCTGCGAAAACCCGATCCACCGCGTGCGTCGCCAACATCAAGCGCGATCAGCGCTTTATCCACTTGTGAAGCCCGGCCAAGTACGGGGCGAAATACTCGCCGACCTTCCCGGCCACCGTGGAGGCGGGCTCTGCGACGAAAACGCGGCGATGAGAAATCAACCAGCGACGTCCCCTTAGGACATAATCGTCTTCATACCACCCCTGTAGGTTCGGATAGATGGCTTCCGGGCGAGCCATGAATTCGTTCAGCTCGCATCGGCCCTTCGCCGTATCGCCGGCAATGTCGATCACAAAATTGCTCATCACATGGTGAACATTGGGCAAGGAGTCGATCAGGTGCCGCGCGTGCTCGATCAGCGCCGATCGACCCTGCACCCACAGGCCCGAATGTGGCCCCTCAAAGACGCCGTCTTCCGTGAAAACATCCGCCCACCCCTCCGGCGAACCGTGGTCGATTTCCCAGGCGTACCGCGCCAGCAGGTCCTTGATCATCACACGGTCCGCGGCCTCCGCAATGTATTCAGGGTTACGAGCCATGCCGTTTCTCCGTTTCCGCCATTTCATAGAGTGTCTGGGTCATTCGACGAAACGTTGGTCTCAAATGATCTGGCGGCTCACGGCGCGCCTTGCCGGGCCCTCGCCGTCGCCGCGCCCAGGGTCAGCTCAGGCAAGTTGGGAGACATTCCGTACTGAACAGCATGCAGGTTTGCCTTGAGAGCCAAAAAGCCGCGCATCTGCGCGACGGGACGCTGAGTGCGGAAACGCGGATCGCGTGGACTGATCGGTGCATCGGCATGCTGGTCGATCACCAGACCGAAATCGAGGACGCGCTGAATGCCGATTTCGGCTCCCGCTCCCGCGAAGCCTCGGCCTTCACCGACGTGGCGTCCTCGATTGGCACGCTCAAGCACGCCGAGGCCCATGTGCGACAATGGATGAAGCCGGAGAAACGCAAAGCGACCTCGGCGATCCTGTGGTTGCTGGGCGCCAAGTGCGAAGCGTGGAGGCGTCACGGTTGATGATGTCGTCTTTCACATGGCCCGGGAGGAGCTGCCGTTCGGCGGTGTCGGCCCGTCGGGCACGGGTAGCTATCACGGCTATGACGGCTTCAAGGAATTCAGACATGGCAACGCGATCTACAGCCAGTTGAAAAAGGGCAATCCTCGGCTGGTTGTGCTTCGTCCGCCTTACGGAGCGAGTATGCGAAAATACATGTATGGCGCCATCGGGCGGAAAGGTCAGGGGCCAACAGCAGCCGGCGACGTCGAAACGCCCGTGGCGCTGTCTCTCGATCGTCCGTTTGTCGACGACGAGCGTCAGGCGACCCGTTGACGCCGACCGCGCAGCGATGCGCCCGCCAAACCAAGGCCCAAGATCATCGCGCCCCAGGTGGCCGGCTCCGGTACGCCGCCAGGTGAAAACAGAGTCACGCCCGCCACGATCGCCCCATCAGATCCGTCAAGCTGATTGAAGGTGATGGATTGCAGGCCGAAGTTCGCCGGTAGCGCCCACGCCTCAATCTGAAGCGCCTGTCCATTGCCATTGTCGTACCAATTGGTCGCGGCCGGCGTCGAGTCGCAGCCCGTCGTAGCGCAATTTGAATAGTTGTAGTCCTTGGTGTTAAACGCTCCGACATAGGTGTCCGTGATCGTCCCCCCCGATCCGGCAAAGACCACGTTGAATTCGGGGTTACCCGCCAGTCCGTAGGTGTTGTCGGCCAACGTATAGACGGTCGTCACACCGCTTGTCGTGACCGGAACAGTAAAGCTCATCGGCGCACCGAAGAGGGCCGTACCGCTTGCCAGACCGAACCAGAAATTGTTGCCCGCTGTCGTGTTCGCGACGTTGAACGGAATCGTTGACCCCTGATTGCCAAAGGTCGTTCCCGCCAGCGCGGCTTGGAAGCCGGAATCTATGAACCAGCCGCCGTTGTTGAACCCTTCGGTGACGTACGGTGACAGGTCAACAGTTGTCAGGCCTGCTTCGGCGACCGAAGCTCCGCCTATCGTGGCTGCGATGACGGCCAATCCAAGCCAATGTGCGCGCATGCGGAGCTCCCCATTCCAGGATCATCTACGAGCGGGTTAACCGGATATTCATATGTAAGGCGTAAAAGTGTCCGCTCGTCAAGGCGCAATGCGGCGGTATGAGTCAAATCTATCCGCGATCGCGCGATGAGGCGGCTGCGCCGCCCGGTTCGCCGCCTCGAATATGGCAGACGGGAGTCGTGCTTCGCTTCCGAGCGACCCGCGGCATTGCGCCAGGAGCCGGCGTTTGGTCGCCGCCCGTCTCGCCCCTGCGCGTTCAAGCCCTGTTCATCCGATGTCAATTAAGCAACAAGCCTTCGATCCGCGCCGGGGGGCGAGGAGCCCAACAGATGACCGATACCCCCACACGCGCCCGTGGACTTCTCGTCTCCACCGCCTTGGCCGCTCTTACGCTCGCCGGCTGTCAGCCCGCGGCCAACACCACGGTCGCCGGCGCGGCGCCGCCGGGCGCCCTGCCGCTCGACACGACCACGCCACCACCAGGCTACGCGGCGCCAGCGCCCACCCCGGCGGCCCTGCCGGCCGCGCCCACCGCCGTCTATCGCGCCGCGCCGGCCAGTCGACGTTACCGCTACATCGACCGCGCTTCGGCCCTGAACGACGCCTTCGCCGCCAGTCCGCCCGACTACGCGGTGGACTATCAGGGGTCACGGCCCTGGGTCTGGCGCGCGCACGACGGCGCCTACCGCATGGTCGAACAGGTTCCGGGGGGCCAGCGCTTCTACTACTACGACGCCGGCGCGACCGAGCCGTTCCTGATCCGAGACCCGCAATACACCTACGCCTATGACCAGGGTGAGCTGGTGGAGGTCTACGACGCCTCCGGCCGGCCCGCGCCGCCAGATGTCGGCGCCGCCCAGGCCGCCTATGCCGGGCGGTATCTCTACTGGGCCCGCGCGCTCTATCGGGCGGCGGTGAACAGCCAGCGTCAGGCCGCCTACGCCGCCGAGTGGCAGGCGCGCCAGGCGGCATTGGCCCAGCAGCAGCAGCAATGGCGGGCGCAGCAGCAGGGCGACGCCGACTGGCGCGCGTGGCACGAACAGTATGGCGCCCAGGACTCCGATGGCTGGCGCCAGGATCGCGCCCAGCGCCTGGCCGAGGTCGGCGGCGCGGCGGCGGTGGCCACCGGTATCGGCGCGGTCCTCTTTGGCGCGCGCCCGCACCCGGCGCCGCCGCCACCCGTCGCGCCGCCGCAGGTCTTCACGCCGCGGCCCATGCAGCCGGTCGCACCGCTGGGCCAGAGTCTTTCCCAGGCCGAATTTGCGCGCCAGCAACAGGCCCAGGCGGACCAGGCCCGCCTGCAACAGGCGGCGGCACAGGCCCGTCAGCAACAGGCCCAGGTCGATCAGGCCCGGCAAAGGGCGGCGCAGCAGCAGGCGCAGGCCGCGGCGCAGGCGCGCCAACTTCAGGCCCAGGCGGACCAGGCTCGCCTGCAA
>Ga0075029_100000700_pt1 | contig 19202 bp, 15 predicted proteins | sample LitLauG_LLR_2013_FD_71391 | JGI IMG/M metagenome (GOLD analysis project Ga0075029, IMG submission 71391) | Freshwater sediment microbial communities from North America - Little Laurel Run_MetaG_LLR_2013 | ecosystem: Environmental > Aquatic > Freshwater > Creek > Sediment | place: USA...
ATCCGCGACGAAGGCGGGCTGCTGACCGGCTACGTTTACGTGGATGTGGCGAATCGCGATCCCGGCGGCTACGTGCGTGAAGCCCGGGAGATCGTGCGAGAGAAGGTCAAGCTGCCGCCGGGCTATGCCATCACCTGGAGCGGGCAATACGAAGCGATGGAGCGCGTGAATCAGCGCATGCAAGTGGTGCTGCCGCTAACGGCTCTACTGATTCTGTTGCTGCTTTACCTGAACACGCGCTCCGCGGTGAAGACCATGATCGTTTCGCTCGCGGTGCCGCTGTCGGCCATCGGCGCGGTGTGGTTTCTGTATCTGCTCGGCTACAACATGAGCGTCGGCGTGTGGGTCGGGATGATCGCGCTGCTCGGTGTGGACGCTGGCAATGGCGTGTTCATGCTGCTATACCTCGATCTGGCCTACGAACAGGCGGAAAAAACAGGGCGGCTAGGGACACTGGCCGAACTGCGCGAGGCGATTGTCCACGGCGCGGTGAAGCGCATCCGGCCGAAATTCATGACCGTCGCCACCGAGTTCGCTGGCCTGGTGCCCATTCTATGGGCCACGGGCACTGGCTCGGACGTCATGAAGCGCATCGCGGCGCCGATTGTCGGCGGCGTTTTCACCTCGTTCTTGCTCGAATTGCTGGTGTATCCCGGAATTTACGAAGTGTGGAAATGGCATTTTCACGGAGAGAAGAAAATCCGCACCGAAGAGCGGGTCGAGGCGATCGAGCCGGCCTGTGTTTGATCGTCGCGGTCCTTGGTCTTTCGCCGCCGATGTCCGTCCATGCCGTGGCTCAGACCACGGGTCCGAACATCAACCTGACGAAGGCCACGGGAAATCAGAACGAGACCGCCGTCGCGATCAACCCTAAAAACAACAACCAGATTTTTGTAGTCTCTCGAAACGAAGTGGGAGGCCTCTACACGGCGCGGTCCAGCGACGGCGGTCTCACGTGGACCAGCCAGCTTATCGCTCGGGCGACCGTGCCCGCGGCGGGCGACATCCCGCGCGCCTACGGAAACGCGAGTGTCGCCTGGGATACCTTCGGGAACCTGTTTCTCGTTTATCTTTCTCAGAACTCTGTGAACTCCGGCACCTACGTCAGCCTTTCCTTAAGCCAAGACGGCGGCGCGACGTTCTATTCCCCTACCGGAGCGGGATCGGTGTTGGTGCTGCCCATCAATCCTCCTGGCGTGCCGATACTTGGCGATCAGCCCACCGTGACAACCGGGCCGGGAAGCGCGGGCTTTCCGGGAAGCGTGTGGGTCACCTACTGGACGGCGGGCGGGATCATGGTCTCCGGCGCCGGCGTTTCCGGCTTGGGCGCGGTCGGGCCGTTTACCTCACGGCAGCCGGCACAGCCGGTCGCCGTGAATTTCGGGGACATCGCGGTCGGCCCTAACGGCGAGGTCATGATCACGTATGGTCCGAACTCTGGCGGCGGCGGAAAGATTTACACCAACGTCAAACCGGACGGCCTTGGCCCCGGTCCATTTTCGACTTTCAACCCGGCGGTTCCCGTAAACATCGGCGGCTTCACGCCTATCCCCGCGCAGCCCAATTGGGGGATCGATCCGGAAGCGGGGCTGGCCTGGGACCGCAGCCCGGGGCCCTTTCAAGGGCGCGTCTACCTGGTGTACACCGACGCTGGCGCAGCCAATTCCGCGGACACCAACATCTTCGTTATCCATTCCGGTGACATGGGCGCGACCTGGAGTAATCCGGTGCGGGTAAATGACGACAAGGGCACCAATAGTCAGTTCCTTCCGCGCCTATCCCTGGATCAGGCTAGCGGGCTGATCGCGGTTACCTGGTATGACGCGCGGGATTCCCTTCTCAACAACACGGCCCGCTATTACGGAGCTTTCAGTAGCGACGGGGGCGCGACGTTCAGCCCGAATTTTCCGATAGCCGCCGGCACATCCGACCAGGCCCGCAGTACGGCTGCTCCGAATTTGAAGAAGGCCGACTATGGGGATTACACGGGCAACGCTTTCGTCAATGGGCGCCTGGTTCCGGCTTGGGCCGACAACTCCAACAGCACCGGCGACAACCCCGATGGGGCAACCACCTTTGATGTCTATACGGCCGTTGTGCAGGCTACCATCGGTCAACGGCCCCAAATTCTCAATGGCGGTGTCATCAATGCGGGCGCTTTCGGCGCGCAAGCGGGGTTAGCCGCGGGCACTTGGATTGAAATCTACGGCAGCAACCTGGCCAGCAGCACGCGCGACTGGGCCGCGCAGGATTTCAGTGGCAACAATGCGCCGGCGCAACTCGACAGTGTGCAGGTGACGGTGAACGGGAAGGCGGCGGCGATCAGCCATATCGGTCCAAGCCAGGTGAACGCTCAGGTACCCGATGGCATCGGATTGGGCCCGGTGCCGGTAATCGTTACCAACCACGGCCTGTCGAGCGACCCGCTCATGGTGCAGGCCTCGGCGATCCTCCCCGGCTTCCTGGCGCCTCCTTCGTTCATCACGAGCGGCAAGCAGTACGTCGTCGCGCTGGCCGCCGATGGCATAACATTCGTCGGTCTTCCGGGCGGATTCCTCGGAGGGCGGCCGGCCAGCCCCGGTGAAGTAATCACGCTCTACGGCATCGGTTTCGGGCCGGTGACACCTCCGGTGCCCGCAGGCACGATTGCTACGGTTCCCGGCAAACTCCAGAACTCGCTCAGCGTGTTTTTCGACCAGACCGCCGTGGACCTCTCGGCGCCGAATTCCTACGCGGGTCCGGCGCCGGGCTCGGTGGGCCTTTACCAGTTCAATCTCACAGTCCCAAACGTGGCGGACGGCGATCATCAGTTCCAGGCAATTGTGGGTGGCGTTATACTGCCGCAGAACCTGTTTCTTGCCACGAGGAAATGACGAGCTTCGGTCGGTGTGAAACCACCCGGATCGCTCCGGAATCGGGGCTCTGGAGGGTCGTCCGCCCTCTACCCCGGAGAGATCCCCGAACGGTTGGATCTCCGCTCGCCTGGGGCCTGCTACCGGGTGCTGTGGCGCTTACCCGGACGAGTGTTTCGAGAATAGCGCACGCCATGCTACCATCGCTATTCTCCGAGGTTCCGGATTGCGCAAAGTTCCCCTGGCGAAGTCCCTCAGGATCATCGGGCGAGGGTCGTTGAACTGGCTCGCCGAACGCCCCATCGTCGTTTCGTTCGAGGTAACGGATTCCTGCACGTGCTTCTGCAAGCACTGCGACCACGGAGGCACGTGCGACGAATCCAACAATCTCCAGCCACACGAATACCGCCGCTACATGGAAGCGCTGCGCCCGTGCGTGGTGCAGGTGTCGGGCGGCGAGCCGCTGATGCGCGGCGACGTGGTGGAGATCGTGCGCCACATCAAGGGCGGTTCCAGGCTGCCGTACACCATCCTGGTTTCCAACTGGTCGTTAATGAACGCGGAGAAGTACCTGGCACTGCGCGAGGCCGGGATCGACCAGTTCTCCGTGAGCCTGGACTTCCCCGACGAGCGGCACGACGACTTTCGGTTCCATCCGGGCCTGTACCGGCATCTCGCAGACCTCATTCCGCGGCTGGCCAGGCTGGGGCATGACGATATCGTGCTGAACAGTTGCATCACCAGCGAGAATCTGGGCGAAATCGAGGCGATCGCCGGCAAGGCCCGGGAGTGGGGCGTCAACCTCTGCTATAGCGCCTATTCGGCGCGCCGCACCGGGTGCCGTGCATACTTGCCGGCGACAGCGGAGCAACTGGCGGAGTTGAATGCGCGCCTGGGCCGCGTCGAGGCACTCCGGGATGCGAGCAACTGGATCGTCAACTCGCCCTCCACGCTGGCGGCCACGCGGCGCTACTTCACCAACGGCGGCGCGCCGGGATGCAAAGCCGGCCAGCGCTTCCTGGTGGTCACCGCCGATGGCGCACTGCAGCCGTGCTCCATGCAGTTCCAGCGCTACCCGTTGGAGGAGCGCCGCCGCATGGTGCGGGAATTCACGCGGCACAACGTATGTGGCGAGTGCTACGTGTCCATCCGCTCGTATCTCGATAAAAGCTTCGGCCAGTTATTGAGCGAGAACGTGCGCGGGTTTCTGGCGCTGAAAGAGGGGCGCTAGTTCCACGAGGTTCCCGCGGTGGGCGGTCTGGGAAATTATCACTAGCTCCCGTGATCACTGCGGTACTGCCCGTAGCTCTTCACTCACGCCGGCGGCTCCCCTTTCTGCGCGCGGTTCATAATCTCGTCCGCCAACGCCTGCGGACTATCCACGTTGCGGATGGTCAGCCGGCTGGCTTCCCCCGCCGTTTCGATCGACAGATCGCCTACGCCGAAGATGCGCTGCATCAGGCCCTGGTCCACGCGCACATCTTGCAGCTTGGAGAGTTGAATGGTCCGCGTGGATTTGGAGAGCGCTCCGGTCTCGAAGCGCAGCCGGTCGGCGCTGATGGTGGTTTTCGTCCACTGCCGCCGTAGTGCGCGTGACGCCGGCCACAACAGAATCAGCGCCGGCAACACCATCAGCCAGCTGCTTCCGGCCTTTTCGTTCCAGGATGTGAGACAGCCATACTCCAGGGCCAAAAACATCAGGACCGCTATCACGGTCCCCGCCTTGAGAAACTTAGCTGTCGGCTTTATCGTCAGGTCTGACACAGTACTCTCTCCCGCAGCGCCTATTGTACTCCTACCTTTTGTGTCCTACGATAATCCGAAGGAGGCTTTGTGCTTCGCAGACTCTTAACGATTGTAGGAATCGCAACCCTGGGCTCCGCCACCCTGCTGGCGGATTTCAGCTACCAGGAGACCAGCACACTCACCGGGGGGATGATGGCGGGCCTGATGAAAGTAGCCGGAGTGTTCTCCAAACAGGCGCGTGAGCCCATCCAGACATCGGTTGCGGTGAAGGGTGACCGGATGGTTCACCACACCCAGACCCATGCCAGCGTGATCGATCTGGCCAGTCAGACCATAACCAGCATCGACATGCAGAAAAAAACCTATTCGGTGATGACCTTCGACGAATTCAAGCAGATGATGGAGCAGATGTCGCAGCGGATGCAGAAGAACGACAAGGGCGAGATGAACTTCAAGGTGTCCGCCGACTCCACGGGCAAGACCAAGCAGGTGGCGGGCTTCGAGGCCAAAGAGATGGTGCTGAAGATGGAGATGGAGGGCACCGACCAGCAGAGCGGCCAAAAGGGCGGCATGCTGATCACCACCGACATGTGGGTTGCGTCCGGCGTTTCCGGCTACAACGAAGTCCGGGATTTCTACAAGCGGATGGCCGAGAAAGTCAACTGGTCTCCTGGCGGCAATATGTTCATGACCAATCCCAATGCCGCCAAGGGCATGGCCGAAGTCTACAAGGAAGTTGCCAAATTGGATGGCGTCCCGGTGCAGCAGTTCATTTCGATGGGGGTTCAAGCGCAGCCCGGCGCCGCGCCCGCGGACGGCAGCGCGCCGGCGGCGCAGCCACAGCAACAGCAGCCACCGGCCGAGCGCCCGTCGGTCGGCGGAGCGCTAGGCGGAGCGCTTGGCGGCCGTTTCGGCCTTGGCAGGAAGAAAAGCCAGCCGGCCGACCAGCCTGCCCAGTCCTCTTCTCAGTCTCAGTCATCCGCGTCCGGCTCAGGCTCTTTGCTGGAAATGACCACAGAACTCTCCAACTTCTCCTCGGACGCCGTCGACGACGCCCGGTTCGCCGTCCCGGCCGGTTTCAAGAAGGTGGAACCGGATATGAAGCGCGGGATGCGGTAACCGGAGCGCAAGCATCCGCAGGCCGCTCGGAACCTGATTCGCTCGTCGCCCACCCGTGAGCGGCGCGATCCACCCCCCACTTTGATTCTTCCTCCATTTTTGGTAACGTCGTATCCGCTGGGTACGATCCTCAAAACGTCTGGGATGCGCACATGAAACGTACGATCTCTCTCACCATCAACGGCATACCTTATTCCGATGAAGTCGAGCCGCGAATGCTCCTCATCCACTACCTGCGCGAGGTGGCGGGCCTCACTGGTCCCCACATCGGCTGCGAAACGTCCATCTGCGGTGCCTGCACCGTCATGCTCGAGGGCAAGGCCGTCAAATCTTGCACCATGTTTGCTGTGCAGGCCGATGGTCGGCAACTCGTCACCATCGAAGGCCTCGCCCAAAACGGCAACCTCGACCCCCTGCAGGAAGCCTTCTGGAACGAACACGGCCTGCAGTGCGGTTACTGCACGCCTGGCATGATCATGACGGCCAAACAACTCCTGGCTGACAACCCCAATCCCACCGACCAGGAAATTCGCCACGGCCTGGAAGGCAATCTTTGCCGCTGCACTGGCTATCAGCACATCGTCAACGCCGTCAGGGCGGCCGCCAAGGCAGGAGCATAATATGGCCACCACCATCACCAAACCCGAAACCCTCGTCGGCAAGCGCATCCGCCGCCAGGAGGACCCCCGCCTCATCACCGGGACCGCCACCTACCTCGACGACATCAAAGTTCCCGGCATGCACCACGCCTGCGTAGTCCGCAGCCCGCACGGCGCGGCACGCATCAAAAGTATCGACACAAAAGCAGCACTGGCCAGGCCCGGCGTGGCCGCCGTGTTCACCGGCGCCGACGTGAAGCACCTGGGCCCCGTTCCCTGTGCCGCGTCGCTGCCCGGCCTGCGCGTGCCGTACCATCATCTCCTGGCCCAGGACCGCGTGTACTACGCGGGCCATCCGGTGGCCGTTGTGGTCGCCACCGATCGCTACATCGCTCAGGACGCCGCGGATCTCGTGGAGGTCGATTACGAGCCGCTTCAGGCCGTGACCGACCCCGAGAAGGCCATCGCTCCGGGAGCGCCCGCCGTGCATCCCGAATGGGCCGACAACGTGGCCTTCACCTTTCATCAGGAAGGCGGCGACAACGCGCAGGCCTTCCGGGACGCGGAAGTCGTGGTCAAGCAGCGCATCACCAGCCAACGGCTGATCCCCAGCGCCATGGAAACCCGCGGCGTGCTGGCGGAATGGCGCGCCGGCGAAAAATCGCTCACGCTGCATTCTTCCACCCAGATTCCGCACCTGCTGCGCACCCTGGTTGCCGCCATTCTCGGCATGCCGGAGAACCTGCTGCGTGTGATCACGCCCGAGGTCGGCGGCGGCTTTGGCTCCAAGCTCAACGTCTACGCCGAAGAGGCGCTCATGGCGTTCATCGCCATGAAAATCAACAAGCCCGTGAAGTGGGTGGAATCGCGCCGCGAGAATTTCCAGTGCACCATTCACGGCCGCGGCCACGTCGACTATTTTGAGCTCGCCGCCAAACGCGACGGCACCATGCTGGGCATGAAGCTGAAGCTCATTCAGGACCTCGGCGCGTATCACCAGTTGCTCACCCCCGCGATTCCCACGCTGTCGGTTCTGATGATGCCCGGGCTGTACCGGTTCAAGAACATTTCGGCCGATATCATCGGGGTCTTCACCAATGCCGTTCCCACCGACGCCTACCGAGGCGCCGGCCGGCCCGAAGCCACCCACGGCATCGAGCGCATGGTCGATATCCTGGCTGCCGAACTCCGCATGGATCCGGTGGAACTCCGGCTGAAGAACTTCGTGGGTAACGACGAGTTCCCCTACGCCACACCGACCGGCCTCGCCTACGACAGCGGCAACTACGCCAAGCCGCTGAACGAAGCGTTAGAAAAGGTGGACTACGCCGGTCTGCGCCGTGAGCAGTCGGCGGCGCGTAGCGCAGGCAAGCTGATGGGGATCGGCATTTCGACCTATGGCGAAATCTGCGCTGTCGGTCCCTCGATTGCGTTCCCGTCCGGCGGTTGGGAATCTGCCACCGTGAAGGTAGAGCCCACCGGCAAGGTCACGGTGCTGACCGGCGTCTCGCCCCACGGCCAGGGCGAGGAGACCACGTTCGCCCAGATTGTGGCCGACGAACTGGGCGTGGCCATGGATGACGTGCTGGTGGTGCACGGCGATACCGCCATGGTGCAGTACGGCATCGGCACCTTCGGCAGCCGCGGCACCGCCGTCGGCGGAACCGCCATGTACTACGCGCTGCAAACGCTCAAGGCCAAGATCCGGAAGTTCGGCGCCATGCTCCTGGAGTCGCAGAACGTCACGCTAGCCGGCGGTCGTTGCACGGACGAAGGCTCCGGCAAGTCGGTCTCCTTCGTCGAAATCGCCGCCGCCGCCTACCGCGCAGTGAAACTGCCGCCCGACACCGAGCCGGGGCTCGTGGCTACCTGTTTCTGGGAACCGCCCAATTTCACCTTCCCCTTCGGCGCCCACATTGTGGTGACCGACGTGGACCGCGACACCGGCAACATCTCCATCCGCCGCTACGTGGCGGTGGACGATTGCGGCCGCATCATCAACCCACTGCTGGTTGCAGGCCAAGTCCATGGCGGCGTGGCGCAGGGGCTGGGCCAGACGCTCTGGGAGCAGGCGGTCTACGACGACAACGGCCAGCTCGTGACCGGCGAGCTGACCGACTATGCCATCCCCAAAGCTCACCTGATGCCGTGGATCGAAGACAGCCACACCGAAACCCCTTCGCCGGTCAATCCGCTGGGCGTCAAGGGCGTGGGCGAGGCCGGCACCATCGGCTGTTCGCCCGCGGTGGTGAACTCGGTGGTGGACGCGCTTTCGCCGCTGGGCGTGCGCCACATCGATATGCCGCTCACCCCGGAAAAAATCTGGAAACTCATTCAACAAGGAGGCCCAGCATGATCCCCAACGAATTCGAATACGCCTCGCCCGCCAGCCTCCAGGAGGCGCTGCAGCTCATCGCCGATGGCTCCGGGAAAATCCTCGCGGGCGGCATGAGTCTGATCCCCATGATGAAATTGCGGCTGGCGTCGCCCGGCAGCGTGGTGGACCTCAGCCGAGTGCCCGGGCTGAACCAGATCTCGGAATCGGGCGGCCTAGTGCACATCGGCGCCATGGCCACCCACCATGAGATCGAGACCTCGCCGGTCACGCGCAGCCAGTGCCCCCTGCTGGCCGAAGCCGCCGCCAGCATCGGCGATATCCAGGTGCGCAATAGGGGCACTATCGGCGGCAGCATCGCGCATGCCGATCCGGCAGCCGACTATCCCGCCGCGCTGCTGGCGCTGGAAGCCCAGGTGCGTCTCGTATCCTCCTCTGGAGACCGGACTGTGTCCGTGGCGGAGTTCTTCCAGGACGCTTTCACCACCGCTATCGAGCCGGGCGAGATCGTGACCGGGTTGCTGGTGCCGGCCGAAGAGTCGAGCGAGGGCTACAAGTACGAGAAGGCGCCGCACCCGGCTTCGGGCTTCGCGGTGGTGGGCGTGGCGGCGCGCGTGAAGACCGCGGGCGGCAAAGTTACGATGGCGCGTATCGGCGTCACCGGCATGGGTGCGCGCGCGTTTCGCGCCACGGACGCGGAGAACCTGTTGGAGAGCGGGGCGGACATCGCCAGCGCCACCGCCACAGTGGGCACGGGCGAAGAGGCCAATTCCGACCTCTACGCCAGCGCCAATTACCGCCGTCATCTGGCGCGGGTTCACGCTGCCCGCGCCCTGACTGCCGCCATTTCGAGGGCAGGGTAACACGGCCATTCCTGGCTGTTCGTTTGATATAGGAGGCCCTATGAAAGTCACCGGCACCTACGCCATTCCAATTCCGCAAGACCGTGCCTACGCGCTTCTCCTGGATCCCACCGTCTTAGCCCGCTGTATGCCCGGATGCGAAGGCCTCGACAAGACCGGCGACGACGAATACGCCATGCGCATGAAGATGCTGCTCGGCAGCATGTCGGGCCTGTTCGATGGCAAGGTGAAGATCTCCGACGCCAACCCTCCGGTCAGTTACAGGCTGACCGTCGAGGGCAAGGGCAAGATCGGGTTCATGAAGGGGGAAGGCGTGCTCACGCTGTCGCCCACCGAAAACAAGACCGCCGTGCAGTATGACGGCGAAGTGCAGGTGGGAGGCACGATCGCTGCCGTGGGCCAGCGTTTGATCGATGGCACGTCGAAGATGCTGATCAAGCGGTTCTTCGAAAAGCTGGGTAAGGAAGCGGAGGCAGCGGAGTCGGCTGCCGCGGATTAACTCGCAAAAAGGGAAGGCAGACACAATGACACCAGCCCAACAAGAGGCGCTGAACAGCATCACTGCCGCGGCGGTTCAGGCCGAACGCGACACCGGATCTCCGGCCGCATTGGCGGCGGCCCAAGCCATTCTGGAATCCGGTTGGCTCACCCATGCTCCAGGCAACAACTGCTTCGGCATCAAAGAGTATCATGGCTGCCCGGACCGCCAACTCCTGACCACGCACGAGTTCTTCATGCCGCAAAGCCTGGCCGCGTTTCTTGGCCTGGGCGACAGCCGTACCGCCGACCTCGATCCCCCGAACCAGCCCGCCGGCGCCCGGCAGCGGTATCGGGTCCAGGATTGGTTTGCGGCTTACCCGGACTTGGCCGGGTGCTTCGCGTACCACGGCAGTCTGCTGCAACGCGGCGTGTATCAGCCCGCGTGGGAGCAATACCAACGGGACGGAAATCTGGATGGGTACATCGACGGCATCGCGCGCCACTATGCCACCGACCCGAATTACGCCGCGTCGGTCAAAGAACTGGCGAATGCGTCCTATGTGACCGCCGCCTTGGCGGCGGTTCGGACCCGAGACGCCGCCGCTGCACGTATCGCGACGTAAGCTGGTGGAGCAAGCGATTCGCAAGGCGAGCGAATGGGAGATTCCTTTGCCGATTCGAAGGTCCTAATATAGTATTGGCGGAGGAATCGGTGAGACCGCGAGGAGCCGAGTGAACGCGAGTTCCTATCGGAGAATTCCGTACGCGATTCGCAGCCTGGCGCGCGAACCGCTGCTCGTGCTTTCGGCTACGGTTACGCTGGCGGTTTGCGTCGCCGCGAACGCGGTGGTGTTCAGCATCGCCAACTCGATCCTGGTGCAGCCGCTTCCTTATCCGGAAGCGGAACGGATCGACTGGATTAGCGAGCGCTCGGGACCGGCTCACGAGGATATCGGCACTGCACCCGACTTTTACCGGCTGCGGGAGGGAAACCGCGTCTTCGAGGAGGTGGCCGCGTTCAATTCGCTGCTGGTGAACCGGACTGGTGTGGAGCGGCCGGAGCAACTGGCTGGCGCGCAGGTTTCGGCGTCGTTTTTCCGGGTGATGGGCATGCGCCCCATGTTGGGGCGCTATCTTGGGCCGGAGGAAGAAGGCAGCAAAGCGCCGCCAGTCATCGTTTTGAGCCACGACTTCTGGCGGAGCCGGTTGGGCGGAAATCTCCATATCGTCGGAACCCGCATGGCTGTGGACCGTCTGCCGCGCACGATCGTTGGCGTCATGCCGCCAAGCTTCGACTTTCCGCGCGGCACACAAGTCTGGCTGCCTTTTCCGCTCGACGAAGCGTCGCAAGTGCCGGTCACGGCCGCACGGCCCATCTTTACGGCCTCGCTGTTGGCCCGACGCAGGCCTGGCGTGTCGGCGGCCGAAGTAGAGATGGATCTGAACCGGCTGACATATCTGATTCGAGCCGAATACAAAGTCTTCCCGACGAAGTTCCGATGGGACCTGGTCATCGGGGCCACCCCTCTGCAACAACACCTGACCGGCGCGCTGCGCCCAGCCCTGCTGGTGCTGAGCGGCGCCGCCGGGCTGGTGCTGCTGATCGCCTGCGTGAACCTGGCGAATCTGCTGTTGGCCCGCGCGGGCGGCCGCCGTCGGGAGCTTGCCGTACGGCTCGCGCTGGGCGCGGGGCGCGGACGAATCATGCGCCAGACTCTCGTGGAAAGCCTGCTGCTTGCGACACCCGGCGGTGTAGCGGGTATTGGCATCTCCTGGCTTGGGGTGGGCCTGCTCAATTACGCCAAGCCGGCCATCCTGGCACGCTATCCGCCGATTTCGATGGACTTGCCGGTGCTCGCCTTCAGCCTGGGTTTGACGCTCGCGGCGAGCATCCTGTTTGGCATGGCGCCGGCCGTGTCCGCGGCCGGAACCCGGTTGCATGGGGCTCTGAAGTCCGCCGGCATGACTCTCGTGGGCGGGCGAGGCGCGGCCCGGCTGCGAAAGTTGTTGGTGGTGGCGGAACTGGGGATTTCGCTGGTATTGCTGATTGGGGCGGGTGTGCTGGCGCGCACCTTCCTCAAGCTGGCGCACACGAACCTGGGTTTTCGCGAGGACCATCTACTTACCTTGCGCGTGCGGCCGATCGGTGGTTTCAACCAGGACTACTCCCGGTTCTATCGCTCGGTGCTGGAGCGACTCCAGCGGTTACCGATGGTGGAGTCGGCGGCTTTGCTCCAGGACATTCCGCTCGGCGATGAAGACTTTTACTCGAGCGGGCGAATTCGGGTTTGGGGGCGTCCGGCGCCGCCCTTTGTGGATCGCCCGATCGTCCACAATACGCTGGTCAGCCCGGAGTTTTTCCGCACTATGGCCGTTCCCCTGAAGCGCGGGCGCATCTTCGATGCGCACGATTCGGTCCCACCGGCCGGAGCATTCAGAACCAATTTCGGGGCCATCTCGACGGCACCCGTGGTGGTGAACCAGGCGTTTGCGCGCAAGATCTTTCCGGTCGAGGATCCCCTGGGCCAGCGAGTGATTTTTGGACCGGACTCGAACTCTGTGACCTGGACGATAGTGGGGATCGTGGGCGACGTGCGCGGGAGCGCGCTGGACGCCGCGCCACCGGCGATGGTGTACCGGTGCGCTTGGGAAGGCAGCTCCGTGTTTCGCGCGGGATTCGTGCTCCGCACTGCCGGCGATCCAAAAGCCGCGGTCCGCGCCATCGAAGAAGAAGTGCGCGCGGAGGATCGGGACCAGCCGGTATTCGACGTGAAGACGATGGAGGAGCGGCGTGCCGCGGCCCTGGCGCCGGAGCGGTTCCAATTGGCGCTGATCGGGAGCTTCGCGGCGATTGCCATGCTGTTGGCTGCGGCCGGTGTGTATGGCGTGATGTCGTATCTGGTAGGGCTCCGCACGCGTGAGATCGGCATTCGGGCGGCCATGGGCGCGCGGCCGGCCGATGTGCTGAGTATGGTGATCGGGGAAACGATGATTCTGGTTGCAGTGGCAAGCGGCATCGGTCTTGGGTGCGCCTGGGCGCTTACCAGATATGTCCGATCCATGCTCTACGGCGTAACGGAGCTGGACGCCACAACGTTTGGGGTGGCTCCAATTCTGTTGGTAGCCGTGGTCCTGATCGCTTGCATCGCCCCGGCCCGCTATGCCGCGCACATCGACCCCATTGGAGCGCTGCGCGAGGAGTAAATCTGCGGCGCTTGCTCCGCCTAAAGTCAGTGAATGAAAAGTCATTCCGCCCGGTTACCCGGCACTCGAGCTGAGCGTGCTTCCGTTTGCCGCCGTCGCACCGCCAGGAGCCGCCGGAAGGCTCAGCAGAAACGTTGGGGCCGTGGTGTACTGCCCGGCGCTCGCCTTCTCCACGCAAAAAGAAGGTGACCGTCGGCGCTGACGGATCGTTCGGCGCGGATATCTTGCGAATCTCCACCAGCGCTCCGGCATCCGCGCCAGATCAGTTGACGGTCACGCCTTGCCCACGCTGCACGTCGCCGGCCGCGAAAGGAGTTGTCGAATCGACCCGGACCCAGCAGCGTGGGCGGCCCGGAATCGGATCGTTGGCATTCCCGAGCCCGTAATGTGCGTTACTCGGCCCAGCGTTACCCAGCCTCTTGAGTTTCAGGCCGTTAAGTCCTATATTCAAGATGGGCGGTCGCATAGAGGCCGCAAGGAACAAGCCATGCTCACCGAAGAACGTACGGAATCCGTTGGAATGCTGGAGCCCACCGCCGAGGTGGCGGCCATTCCAGAAGACCACAGCCGAATTTGGGCGGAAGAAGCCGCCGAATTCATCTCCCGTCAGGTCCTCGAGAGGGGCGCGAATTTCTTTGACGGGTAGGCCGGTCGGGGGGCGCTCTTTCCCGCCATATCCCAGATCCCAATCGAGAGGTCCGGCGGCCGCGGCCGGTACTTTCGTATCCTGGGTTGAGTGCGACTCTTCTTCATCGTGGCCGTCACATCGGTTCTCAGCAGTTGCGCGCCCGCTCCGCCGCCTGTGGAGCAGTCCAAACCGGATTTGACCGCGGAAGCTTGGTATGGCCAGACGACCGAACGGCTGATCGCCCTCAATCGCGAGGCGGAGCATCTGCTGAAAACTGGCCGGTTCGATCAAGCCGCGGCCAGAATTACGGAGGGGCAGCCCCTGCTGAACCGTCTGATCTCGGTTCCGCGCGTTCCCTTGGCAGCCATGGAGGCGGCCTCGGATCTCGACGATCTCTACGGGCGGATGCTTCTTCGGAACCGGCGCTATGGCTGGGCCAGGGTCGTCTTTCAGAAGAATGTGGCGCGCTGGAAGAACTGGAAGCCGCAGACCCCCGAAACGGCCCGGCGCTTGAAAGTGGCCATCGCAGCGGTGGCCGACTGCGACCGCCGCCTCGCGGAGTGATCGAACAGCCTGCTGCACTTGCGCTACTTTGTAACTGTGAGCGCCGTCGAACTCTCGCAGATCGAGGACCTGCCGCTCCACTCACGCACTCCGCTTGCCTGGGGACGGGCCGTCCTGGCCGATCCCATCAGCCTGCTGATCGATCACGCGTTTCTGGAAAAGAAGGCTGCCACCAACGCCATGGAACTGCTCACGCGCTGGCCGAACGACTGGAACGAGGGCTGGGTAGAGACGATGACGGCGGTTGCCAGGGACGAAGCGGCTCACCTGGCACAGGTGGTCCGCCTGCTGGGTCGCCGGGGCGGGCGTCTCGACCGATTCCACAAGAACCCCTACGCCAATTCGCTGCGCCTGCTGGTTCGTAAAGGGGAACCGGCCGAGATTCTGGACCGCCTCCTGGTGGCGGCCCTCATCGAACTCCGCTCCTGCGAACGCTTCGCCGTGCTCGCGGCGGCAGCCAGCGACTCCGAACTTGCCGATTTCTACCGGGCGCTGCACTCTTCGGAATTGGGCCACTACAAGGTCTTCCTGAAGCTCGCCGGGGACGTCACGGGCGCCGCCGCTGTTCAAGCCCGCTGGCAGCAAGTGCTCGCCGCGGAGGCCCGGATTCTGGCCGGGCAGGCCGCCGGTCCGCGCGTTCACTCCGGATGGCCGGGAGAATGACTGCCTTCAGGTCCCGTACGGTTGCGGTGTTGTACTGGGTTGTGCCTTCCCTGCTGTGTCTGGGGCTGCATTGGCGGAGCTTCGACGCCTGGTTCCGGGCCGATGACTTTGCGTGGCTGGCGGTGGGTCGCGACGTCACCGGCCTTCGCAGCCTGCTGCATGCCCTGTTCTCTCCGAGCGCGCACGGCACCTTGCGGCCCTTGAGTGAGCGGGCGTTGTTTATGTCTGCCTTCGCCATTTTCGGAGTAGACCCTCTGCCGTTCCGCGTGCTCGCCTTCGGCACGCAGTTCGCGAACCTGGCGCTGGCGGCCTCGATAGGCGCGCGCATCACCGGTTCGCGCTGGGCGGGGTTTTGGGCGGCCGTTTTTTGGGGCGTGAATAGCTCGCTCCTCTATCCGCTGGCCTGGGCTTGTAACTACTGCGAGGTGCTGTGCGGCTTCTGTCTGCTGCTGGCGTTTCACTTTCTGTTGCGCTACGTGGAAACCGGCGAGCGGCGGTATTGGCTGGGGCAGTGGGTGGTGTTTCTGGCCGGTTTCGGAGTGCTGGAACTCAACGTGGTATATCCGGCGCTGGCGGCCGGATACACCTGGTGTTGCGCACGCTGTTATTTCCGCCGCACGCTGCCATTGTTCGCGGCGTCGGCGCTTTATTTCGCGGCCCATCAGTTCTTCGTGCCACCGCCAAAGACAGGACTGTACGCGATGTACTTGACCGGCTCCCTCTTCCGCACGCTGGCGGTCTACTGGACCTGGTCGCTGGAGCCAGCCTATCTGCCTGTGTCCCGATGGATGGTGCTGGCGGGCCTGCTGCTGTTGACTGCGGGACTGGCGGTCTTCACGCTGCGCAAGGTGCGGGCCGGCAACGGGACGCCCCTGTTTTGTCTGTTCTGGTACGGGGCGCTGCTCTCGCCGCTGCTCCTGTTGCGCGACCACCTGACCGAATACTACGTCTTCGTGCCGGTCATAGGCCTGTGCTGGCTGGGCGGGTGGGCAATGGCTGAAGGCTGGCGTGCGGGCGTGGCTCTGGCCGTTCTCTATGCGGCGCTCTCCGTGCCCCATGTGGCGGCCTCGGTGGACCGGAACTACCGGTTGACCCTGCGAGTGCGCGATTTGGTGGAAGGGGTAGCCAGCGCTCACGAGCAGCATCCCACGCAGGCAATCCTGCTGGACGGGGTAGACAACGATCTCTTCTGGAACGCCCTGCGCGATCATCCATTCCGGCTGATCGGTTTTGAGCAGGTGTATCTGGCGCCGGGCAGCGAGCGATCCATCACCTCCGATGCGTTGCGCGGCGACCTTACCCGGTTTCTGGCTCCGGCGGGGCCGGCGATGGCAGCCATCCAACGCGGGGAACTGGAAGTCTACGATGTGCGCGGGCCGCGGCTGCGGAATGTCACTTCGTCTTACCACGCGGTGGGCGGTGAAGGCCTGCCGCGCCGCGTGGATGCGACCAGCCCGCTGCTGGCGCCGCTGCTGGGGCCGGAGTGGTACCCGAGCGATGGCAGCTTGCGGTGGATGCCGCGGCGGGCCACGTTGCGCATCGGGGCGCCCACGGCGGCAGGGCAGAAGCTGTACCTGCGCGGAATCTGCCCGGAGGAGCAACTGCGCGCCGGCCCGCTTACCATCACCGTCACCGCGGCGGGCGTGGCTCTGCCGCCAGCCACGATTCGGGTGGGCGAAAACTCCTTCGAGCGCGCCTTCGTACTGCCGGGCTCGCTAGTCGGCCGGCCGGAAATCGAGATCGCAGTCGAAGTCAGCCGGGTAATCCGGCCATCGTCCGACCCGCGCGAGTTGGGCCTGGGCTTCGGCGTGTTCGAAGTCAAGTGACTATGGAGGCTGGCGGCCTGAGCCAACACGGTTCTCTTAAGGGCTGCCATCCCCCACTTTCCCAGATCCCGTATCTCGGGTTTTAATAGGGCGGCACTAGCTAGCCACGATCCGGGAAGCAGCCATGGACCTCGGCAGCCAAACTCTACTTGACGCCCTCACCGAAATCAAGACCGAGTCGTTCACGCAGTTGATGGAATCGTCCGCTGCGGTTTTGTTAATCGAGAAGATTCGCGGAGCCCACGATCGGTACTTTCGCTGGATTATGGACCGTTACCAGAACGTAACAAACCCGGCTCATCTCAGGCGGCGCAACTCCGCGACCAACTAGTCCACGAGGTCTTCGGCGAATAGTGCCGAAGATCAGTTGGCAGTCGCTTCCCCTTCGTCTGAACCAGCATCTGGTGTAGAGGCTGCATGAGCGCGCGATCACTCAGGACGACTTGCAAACCCTGCGTCTCTGGATCAGCACTGATCCGGAAGTGCCCGAGGGTCCATGGTGGACGAACTTCGGCACATTCAAGCTGACTGGCGAGGGCCGATACCCAAAAACCTTCCTGACCCGGCATCAAGCGGCATTCGGCCAGGAGTTTAGTTTCGTGGCAGTCGATCAGATTTTTCGAAAGGCGACGATTACCAGCCCAATGGTCTGCTCCCCATTGCTCGGTCATCACTCCCAACGCCTCCAACCTCCCCTGCATGCCTGCCGAGCGCCAGAGCGGAACTCGCGAACGGGGAGGCTTCCACGGCTAGTGCTAGTTCTTGTCCATGTGGCATGCCTCGGGGCGGGTGCGATGCCAATTCGGAGGAGCGATCCGGCCGGACTTTCCAGAAGCGCGTTTCGGGCCGGTGTGCTGGATTGCTGGTGCTATGGGCGCTCTCGCCAGCCGTGGCTCCATGGATTCCAGAGCATGATCTCTCAAACGCCTACACTGTTTGAAACACGGGTCGACGGACCGCCGTGCTACCTTTGTTCGACCTGGCGGAGCGGCGACGGGAAAGCATAGAGGCCAACTCCACGTTCGCCCCGCGAGATCGCCGAAGAAGCTCTGAAGAAAGCCGAGGAACGCTGCACGCGAAATCGCTTGAATTGAAGCGAGACGCCCGAAGCTGTCCGTTCCAGTGGAGGCGCTGACCCATTATATTACAGGGCGGACTGGCTCATAACGAAAAAGAGAAAAACAGTCCTGAATTGACTGAATACTAGACGTATAATGAAGCGGGGCCAGGAAGCCAAAGCGATCCTGGGTGCATACGTTTTGGTTTGCCGCCCGTCGTGACGGCCTGCGCATGTCAGCCGAGCAGTAGTCGGCCAGACATGATGGAGGACATTTATGAAAACGGCGACGTCCGGATTATTGGTGCTCCTGCTTATCATCTGCACAGGTATACCAACTTATGCTCAAGGGAAAAGCTGGGAGAAGCTCAACACTGAAAGCACGACACTGTACAAGCAAGGTCGGTATGACGAAGCGATAGTGGTCGCAAAAGAAGCGTTAGACGTCGCCGAGAAAACGGTGGGCCCGAATCACCGATCTGTGGCCGCAAGTCTGAACATCCTCGCGATGCTGTACTACGCCCAAAGCCAGTACAGCGCCGCGGTCCCAATTTACCGCCTGCTCGCGGACACCGGCGACGTCGAGGCGAACCGGCGGCTGGGCGATATCTTCCGCTTCGGTGGAAGCGGCGTGGAAAAGGACGAAGCCGAGGCCGTACGCCGCTACCGCAAAGCGGCCCTTGCGGGTGACGAGGGTGCGGTCTCCAAGCTTCGCTCGATGTACGGCATAGGCCGGGGAGCCGCGCCGGACGAAGTTGAGGCGGTGAAAACCTACCGGGTCGCGGCGGATCGGGGGGACAAGCGGGCCATGACGTGTCTGGGCCTCCTGTACGAATTCGGCCGCGGGGTCGAGAAGGATGAGGCCGAGGCCGTTCGCTGGTATCGCAAGGCAGCGGAGGGGGGCGACGAGGGAGCAATGGTCGCCCTGGGCTTCATGTTGAATAGTGGACGGGGCGTGGCCAAAGACGACGCCGAAGCTTTGCGATGGTACCGCTTGGCGGCGGACGCAGGCAATGCGCGAGCCCTGAACAACCTGGGCGTGGCGTACGCGAATGGCCGCGGGGTCGATAAGGACGAGGCGGAAGCCACACGCTGGTATCGCAAGGCGGCCGAAGCCGGCGACGTGGCAGCCATGAACAACGTGGGGAGGGCTTACGCTACGGGGCGGGGTGTGGCCAAGGATGAAGCCGAGGCTGTCCGTTGGTATCGTAAAGGGTCGGACGCAGGTAACATCGCGGCGATGAATAACCTTGGGGTGGCATACGT
>Ga0075029_100000703_pt1 | contig 19153 bp, 35 predicted proteins | sample LitLauG_LLR_2013_FD_71391 | JGI IMG/M metagenome (GOLD analysis project Ga0075029, IMG submission 71391) | Freshwater sediment microbial communities from North America - Little Laurel Run_MetaG_LLR_2013 | ecosystem: Environmental > Aquatic > Freshwater > Creek > Sediment | place: USA...
TGACTCTTGCCGGCTGCTGCCCGACTCAATGCAGCGGCGTCGGCGGCAACGCCGGCAGCGTCATCCTGTATCACGAGGGGGCGGCCCTAACTTCCGAGGTCGGCAAGGTGGGCATGACTTGCTGGGTCTCGTGGTATCACACCGAGGAAAAGGTCATTCTCAGCTCAGACTTCACTGCGCATGATGGCGTTCTGAAATACACATGGACGCTGAACGTCCGTGGTCCTGTTGATCGAGTCAAGGACAAATCGTGGTTCGATTCCAACTGTAAGGATGGGCCGGAATGAAGGGTTTGTTTGGGTGGTGGCTGTTTAGCTGCGTCATCATTGGCTATGCGCAGGGTGATCACATTCGGCATTGCCCCTACGATGATCGGTCAACCGTGTTTGAGATCGCAGTGACGGTTGCTGTCTGGCCCGCGATGCTGGTGCGCAACGCCATGATAAATCAGACCACGGACCGTTGCTTCACTCATATGGCGAACTGACCATGATCGAGATACCCCTAGTGAACGCGCTGATCCTGCTCGCGCGGGCTATCTATCTCGCAACAAACCCAAGGTGGTTCAGATGAAGGCTTTCATTGTTTTCTACCTCGCTTTCGGCATGTTCATCGAGAGCGCAGCCCTCTCCGCTTACACTCGCGACTGCCCAACGCAAGCCATGCCTCCGATCGCTACGGTCATAGGTGAGACCCTGATGTGGCCGATGATGGTCGCGGTCGCCGTCTTTGCCGGTAAGGAGTGGTCGGACAACCATCCGATGTGCACGGCTGCGTGGCAGTGACAGGCTTTCGTGAGAAAGATAGCCAGGGTCGGCTCACGGCGGCAAGCTGGGACGGCCCCATGTGCCCAGCGTGCGGCTTGCAGTTCACGTGCGACGAGAATTTCTACTTTGATCAGAACGGCTACGAGCTTGACTGCGACTGCGGCGTAAAGTTCTCAGTGCGTCCGAACGCGACGTGGACGTGGCACAGTTGGATACCAACCAAAGGGACAGAACCAACATGAAAAAGCTTCTTCTTCTTGCCTGCGCAGCACTTCCTCTTGCTGGGTGCCTCGGCGATTCCTCAACGGGGAACAAGGTGACCGGTCAGGTCAAGCGCGTCGCGCACATGACGCCACTGATCTGCCCCATCCATGACCGCGTTGACGTGAGTATGGGGGTCATGCGCGGTGGCGTCGGCTCAATGTCCACGCAGGATCTGTGGCTCTACATCCCCGATCCGGATGACGCGCGCCTGCTCAAACAGGCAGCGCAGACTGGTCAGCTCGTGGAGATCACCTACGACACAGCTCGCCTGCGCTTCTGCGTTGACGAGGAGACGGTGACGCATGTCGAGCTACTAAAATGAGGAGTATAGATGCGCCCACCGATGGCGAGAGAAACGCTGGATTGATCTCGCACGCCATCGGCTGGGCGGCCTTCTCGATCTGTGCGTGCATCACACTCGGCGCGTTTTCCATAGTGATGGCGATAAGAGAGCTTGTGCATCCATGACGACGACACCTTCGCACAACATGGTGGTGCTCCGTGGCTTGGGCCATCGCGGCAAGTCAACGATGGCCCGGGTTCTCGCGGAGCGTGCGGCGGATGGCGGTCGGGAGATCGTCATCGCCGATGCCGACCGAACAATGCCAACCAGCCCCACTCTGGAGCGGTTCCTAACCGGTGTGATACACCCCGGGGATGTGACCGAGGATCAGATGCACGACTGGTATGGTGACCTGATCGACAGCTGGTATAGGGGGCTGGTTGACCCAGCAATTAAGGTGAAGGCGTCGCTACTGATCGACACACCAGGGGGAGATCATAGCTGGCCGGAGTTCCGGCAGACCGTAGGTCTGGATGAACGTCTGTCGAGCCTTGAGGTCCGGATCAGGGTGGTCGAGGTCCTAATTCTTGGTCCGGATACTGCTGAGCTGAACATCTTCAAAGAGACCAAGCACGGGGTTAAGCAATCGAAGGATTTGCTGATCGTGCTGAACGAGGGCATCGACTCGGCCGGCAGCGCAGGCGAGCGGGCTTTTGCAGACGTCTTGAAGAACAAAGACTTTCAGGCAGCGACGAAAGCCGGCGCTCCATACATCTTCCTTCCGCGCCTCCGCTGCATGCCGCACGTCAACGGTGACAATCTGACGTTCCGCAAAGCGCAGTCCACGCTCGGGCTGACGAATAGCGGGGAGGTCAGCTCGTGGAGAAAGCGGATCGAGGAGCGCCTCGTGAAGGTGCAGGATATGCTGCCATGACGAAGCCGACGCCTAGCGCTGCCCACATTAAGTCCAGCTGGAGAGTGAGGAGGTTTCGATGGCGCTGACGGATTATTTCTACGCGGCAGAAGTTCGAGATAGCGCGCGGCAATCCGCCTCGCTATTGGGACAAGGTTCTCTCCAAAGTTGAGAGTCCCCAGCAAACCATAGACTCCCCATCAAGAACGATTCAGCAAAGCCCATGACGCCTGAGCAGGAAAAGCAGCTACGGGACGCGCGGATCGGGCCGGAGGATAACCTCTACCCGGTGATCGCAGCTATTCATGGCGCGGCGGAGGTTTTCGGCCGTGTCGGCGCGAAGGTGTTGGAGGTAGGCGAGAGGATCGACCGGCGTGAGCGCCGCACCGCAGCTGCTACGGGCCTGCTGTTCTCTTGGCGGGCCTGGGCCTCGGGGATCGGCATCGCTCTCCTGTGCGTCATCCTGGCGGGCGCGCTGGGCTGGTTCGGCGGGCGCTGGAACGTGGTGCCAGCCCTGAACGAGTGGGTGCAGGCATGCTCGGGTGACGCTGTGAAGGTGATTGACGGCCACCGAAAGTGCTTGGTAGATTTGGGACCTGTTGTGCAGAAGCCGTAAGGAGAGTCTGCGCTATGCCACCATGGAATGAGTCAGACGTAGAGCATAAGACTTCACTCGCTAGGACGCCAACCGCGCGCAGGCAGTGGGTTGATATCGCCAACGAGGTGCTCCACAAGACAGGCGACGAGGGCCGCGCGATCCGGGAAGCAAATGGTGTGATCCACCGCCGCAGTATTCTCGGCGGGACGCGTATCTACCATGATGCTGATGACATTCCGGATGGCGAGTGATGAGCGAAACAGGCACTCCACAACCTATCGTCCCTGATACCAGCACGTTCGCTCCCAAGACTTCCGACGCGATCAAGACCCTCATGCCGGAGATGTGCCCGGTGTGCGTGGTGGTCGATCACGTGAAGAGGTCTGTGCGCATATTTGGGCAGAAGCCTGAGCTGACGGCCGACTGCCGCGCTCGGGTGAACGCAGTGACGGGGAGCTACACCGTCATGGTGGAAAAGCCCCCCGTCAGTTCAGCGCTGGATTAAGAGCAGGTCAGCAGGCTATCGCGGGTCGGCCCCCAGCCAGCGAGACGCTTGGCACCGAACGGCCGCGCGAGTTCTATCGAAGCAAGTGAGCTTTCGAACTGGCTGGTCAGGCTTGGCAGCTGGTCAAGGTGTGTCATCGCTATGGTGACGCTCCTGACTTTCTCCCTGCCTTGAGCGAGGTCGTTGCTGATCGCCTCTCGGATCAGAGGGATATCGAGATGACCGAAGCGAAGCCTCTGCTGCCAAGGCCCCTCGACGTTGGTGGTGTCAGGGTAGGATAGAGAGGGGTCTTCGGTGGGGAATGGTCCTGCGCCGTGCCGCGTCATGTAGGCCCGGGTGATGTAGGTCACGTCCAGCTGCTCGATGTCTAGATCTCTGCGCTTGGGAAGTCGAAGGCGCCGACCGTCCGACTGGCATTCTCCGCCAGATCAGCATAGTCTATGTGAATCGCATAAGCGATTTTCGTAACGCCGATGTAGGCAGTTCCCAAACCGAAGTCAACCGCCTTGTGGTATCGGATTATGCGGGTCTTCCCGTCATCTCCGGTCACCCTGAGTTCACCGGGCGTTCGCCAGTATCCTCGCTGAGCCAGCTCTATGCCAGCGTCCCGCAGCTGCATGATGCGGTGGAACACGTCATCAGATCCTCCTACGTCTGGATGGAACCTCTTGACCAATGTTCGAGTCTCGCGCTCGACCCTATCAGGCCCGGAGAAGAGCAGCTCAGGCCAGTCCGAGCTGATGGCGAGGATCTGATCGCCGGTGATGGCGTAGAGATCAATCATAGATGAAATGCTTCCCGCAATAGATTGCCGCCAGCGCCTCGGTGCCAACGTCCAATTCCACACGAGCCAGATCATCGGCAAGGTTTACAGCAACGTTTGTCAGCCGCGTCACCAGCCTTCGCAGCTTGGCAACCTCCGACTGATCCTCGCGCTCCGCTGCTGCGCCGATGCCGGCGGCCCCGCATGGGCACCGCGATGTTGTTGTATTGAACGTGACAAGCCCGCACGCAGGGCACGTCTTTAGCATCAACTGATACCGCCTCATGATCTTCTCCTCTTTCTCTGTTTCTCCGGAGGCAGCCTCCCCCAATTCGGGTTGCCAGATGTCAGGATAGGCGGCCCATTATCGATCGGAACATGACCTAGCTTCTGGAAGTGCTTGACCATCTGACGGATAAGCTCTCCAACAGACCGATCGTGCTTGAGCGACTGTTTGACGATCCACTCTCCTTGCTCGTCCGATAGAACCAACTCACGTTTGAAACTCATGCAGCTTCTCTCTTCCTTACGACGTAGGTAGATACGACTCCGCATACCCGACGCGTTTGTTCGCATATGGCCGTAACCATAGTTCTCTGATGTGCCCTCAGATTGTTGATATAAGCAAGATGATCCGACTTGAGATCATCCTCAATTATCATCTCGAAGAACGGAACGCTTTCGTATTTCCTGCCGGTGTATGCCTCCCATCCCTCGACAAGCTCCCGCCAGTTCTGCTGAAACTCCATCTTGCGGCCCTGGTTGTAGAGGATACGAGCCTCCTGCTTGCGCCAGTTCCTTGTACCCTCCATCGACGCGCGGCTGAACTCGTTCGCCTTGTAGCCTATCCACCCGCCGATTATGAGGGTGATGAAAGTGATCAGCGCGGATGGCGCGCGGGTGCCGGTTTGGTGTGCCAAACTGGTTGGAACAAAGGGAGCGAGCGTCTTAGAGATCAAGATGCCCAGTGCTCCGAGCAGAATGATCTTCACGACCGTCCAGCCGGCCCGAAGAACGATGCTCCAAGCGGTGTTCTGAACAAACCTTTCGTGCACAACCTCATACTCACGGTCAGCGGCTGCAACGAGATCGAGATACTCTTGCTTGCGCCGCGTGATGCCCTGAGCAATGCCTACAACCGTGCTGGCTATTTCACTCATGTAGATGCCAACCCGTCATCGCGGCTTGCGATGTGGAGCGCATCGCTGGCGTGGCCTCCCCACTCGGCGACCGGATGTGTAGTTTGTGTTCGGTCATTCTTCATCTTCAAACTCCGTGACCGCGTGACGAACATCCATCGCTAGGATCGCCTCAATGCAGTCTCGCACCGCTCGGTTATAGGCTTCGTCATCGGTTCCCGGCACAGCATCGACCATCTCTATCCGGCACCGATCCAGCGCCCATTCCTGGCCTTTTCGGAACCCAGCCTTGAAATTGTTTCGGCACGCCTCGCGCATTTCCTCGCGGGTGTATTCGCGCTCGCCGGTTGTTTGTGATTCAGCCCTTTTCGGTGCGGTCATAGTAGTCGCTCCTGAACGATCGGGGATGGATAGGTGTCTTCGAACATTCGGCCTTGCCGTTGCGCTGCCTGTATCCGCTTGCACGCCGCGTCGAAATAGGTCTGGTCAATCTCTATTCCGATGAACTCACGGCCATATTGAGCGCACGCCACCCCAGTTGAACCGGACCCCATGAAGGGGTCCATCACCCTTTGGGCACCGGCTGTCTCAATCGCTCTGGCGGCCAATTCCACCGGGAATGGCGCTGGGTGCAGGTCGGTAGCCTGCTGTGGGATATACCAGACATCCCCGGCCCCGGATGCGGACTTTGATCGGAGCCGAAAGTTCTCCTTTGCCAGTAATATGAGCCATTCGTGTGTTGGCACATAGGCTGTCGGATTGAAGTTCATACCTCCGGCTCGTGCCCAGATGACTATTTGCCGCAGTGGAAGATCAGGATTGAGTTCCAGAGGGAGCCACAGCCTGCCCCCGATTACTCGCGGCTTGTGGTTGTAAAATATGGCTCCTTTGTCAGTGAGTGTGCCCCACGCCAGCCGCAGAAACTCTTGCTGCCACGCGACGTATTCCGAATGCGGAAGATCGTCGCCATGACTGGCGTAGGTGACCCCACCTGATCCGTCGCTTCCATTGCGCCACTTGCTTTTGCCTCCGGGAGAGTCTCCCGGCTTCCAATGTCCCAGATGTGGCCAAGGAGAACCGCCGAGGTTGTAAGGCGGTGACGTAATCACGGCATCTATGGCATTGATAGATGGAAGGATTTCCAGGCAATTGCCCAGATACAGGGTAGCCCGTTCAAAGTGCTCAACGCGGCTCATTGCTGCTCCTTGGCGCGCTGCACGGCTTCCCATCGTCTCATCACAGTCGGCTTGCTGCACTTAACCATCTGGGCCGCCTTCAACCAGACGTTTGGCGCCTCCGGGCCACCACAAGCCTCTACCGCTTCCTCGATCTGCTCATCCGTGAACTTCTTGATCCGGCCGCCCACAACGCCGCGCTCGCGGGCTTTCCGCAGTCCGTGAGTGGTCCGCTCGACGCTCCACTCACGCTCGAACTGGGCCACGGTCATGAGGATGTGGAAGATCAGCCGGCCGGCTGGTGTGGCAGTATTGATGTCCTGTGCCAGCACCTTGAGGGTGACGCCCATCTCCCGAAGCTCGCGCTCGATCTTGATGACCTCCTCCAGGTTGCGCCCCAGGCGATCGAGCGAATGGACAACCAGGATGTCGCCCTTGCGGAGGTCCAGCCAGCAGGCTTCCCAGCCCTCCCGATCCATGTTCTTGCCGCTGCGTTTGTCCGAGAAAATGTCAACAGCAGCGACCCCATATTTGACCAGTTCATCCACCTGCCGCTGCAGGCTTTGGGCGACGGTGCTGACACGTGCGTATCCGACCATGTGAGGGTCTTCCTCGCCCCATACCTTGTCGGGCACGTCAGAACTGAGAACTGGCACGTCTTTGCGCCGTTTGGCATACTTCTTCCGCGTCGTTGTTGATGCTTTTGCCACTGGCGCCGAAAATCCCTGGTTAACGTAAAATATCTATTGCACCAAAATCGCGGATGTGCAAGAAGTATCTGTAACACAAACTCCGGAGAGCGACGTGACCTACACCATCATCCTAGAGCGCATCAGCACCGGTGAGCGTTCACCGTCGATGGTCACGCGCCAGGAAAATGAAGCGGCGGCTCGCGCATACGCTGAAGCAGCTATCGCGAAAGAACCGGACCTGCGTGTGGCGCAAATTGTTACGCGCGCTTGATTTATTCTGCGGAGCCGGTGGCGTGAGCATGGGACTGCATCTCGCTGGGTTCGACGTTACTGGCATAGATATCAAGCCCCAGCCTCACTATCCCTTTCGGTTCGTTCAGGCTGACGCAATGAGACTTCCTGTTCGTCTGACAGACTTTGACTTCATATGGGCGTCGCCGCCATGCCAGGCATATATCCGCAAGGGGATATCCATCAAAGATGGAAGACATCAGAAGCTTATAGAACCCACCAGGGCGGCTTTGATCTCTAGCGGTAAGCCGTGGGTAATTGAGAACGTTGAAGGCGCTCCAGTCCGTCCTGACCTTATTTTGTGCGGGACTATGTTCGGCTTAGCTATTCGGCGTCATCGTTGGTTTGAGGGATCGCCGCCTCTCGCGCCGTGGGTTCCTGCGACGTGCGATCATGGAAAGAAGATTGTAGGCGTCTATGGTCATCCTCATGGAAAGCGTGGCGCAGCTCCTAAGCACGCCAAGCCGATGTTGCCTGGATCACTGAAGACGTGGAGCGAAGCAATGGGCATAAACTGGATGACGACGGGCGAATTGGCGGAAGCAATCCCTCCAGCCTACGCTGAGTTCATAGGGCGTGCCGTTTTGGCCGGCTCGACTTGAAGCATCACAAACCCCGAGTGAGGAACGGACATGTCGGAACGCGCTGAATACGGCCGAGGCTTTTGGGACTTCTGTTCCGAGCACCCGGTGGCAATGGTATTGGCTGTGCTGTGCATTTCCTGGGGCGCATATGGTGTAGCCCAGGCCGTGAGTGGTCATTACCTTCCCGACGATGGTTTCTGGACTACCCGCGTCAAAGCCCAATACGGTTGCCAGTAGTCCGTCACGACACAAACCCCGATCAGATGAGGCGCCGACTGCGATGAGTATGTGCGTGGGAATGCACAAGGGGCGAGGCACGAAGACCCAAACGTCTTACGGCCCTCGAATTGCCCCGGTAACCAATCCGGCTCGCAGTCGGCACCTGATCTGATCGACACACAAACCCCCAAGTAATGGGAAAACGGCTGATATGATGTACGCGTTCATCGGCAACTGCACCGGCTTTTTGGCCGGCGTCGTGTGGATGAAGCTTCTTCAACATCCAACACTCCTGAAGAAAGGGTAATTAGCAGATGGAAGACTTTGTTACAGAGCAGTGCCGACGGCGCGGCCTAGACCTAACTACCGCACGACGCGACTCCGATGGAGTCTGCCGGGCAAATGTCTGCCCGCCGCTGTCTGAGGGCCACTGGGAACTAAACAGCAATGATACATGGGAGCATGTGCCTCCGAAGGTTCAGCAATCAATCGGAGACATCTGGGCGCGCGGCAATTTTTAGAGATCACAAACCCCACGAAGGGAACGCCCAAGGTGGAAACCGAACTTGAATTTCTCAACGACATGAACGCTCTCATTTCTCAGACACTAGAGGAACATGGCGACGCGCTTGCGGCGCTGAAAACCTTAGCTGATGAAGTCCGCGAGCGTATCAGCGAGCTGGAAACCGACTGATGCCTCACGATGGCATGGGGACGCACCAGTCGTCAGCGATGGATAGCGATGAATGGCTGACGCCTCCCGAGATATTGGCTAGGCTTGGCCCCTTCGACATGGACCCATGCGCCGCGCCCGATCCAAGACCGTGGCCCACGGCTGCGCGGCATGTTGTGCGCGCGGATAATGGTCTATTGATGCCTTGGGATGGTCGTGTGTGGCTCAACCCTCCCTATGGAGGGCCTTCGGTAGTGGGTCCGTGGATGCGTCGTATGGCAGCCCACGGTGACGGGATAGCCCTGATCTTTGCGCGCACCGAGACAGCACTGTTCTTCGAGACCGTATGGCGTGCAGCGACGGCCGTATTGTTTTTAGAGGGCCGTCTGTTCTTCCACCGACCCAATGGCGTGCGAGCTTCAGCGAATGCGGGCGCCCCGTCGTGCCTTGTGGCGTACGGGAGGGCCAACGCTACTGCGCTGGAGATGTGTGGCATTGATGGTTATCTGGTGCCCATTCGACCGACGCACCGCCAAGACCCAGCCGAGTGGCATGGGACGCTTTGGGAGGCCCCTGCGGACGACAAGCCGAGCAGCTACGAGGGACAGCATGGCCTCCCCAATATGGTGGCTGTGGCTAAGTAACAACAGACCCCGGGTTAATACCGGCCACCGATGCCGGTGCCGCGATTATTCGACGCTTTGATGCCTTGCCTAATGAGTTCCAGGATCGCCTTGCGCCTCGACTGGAACCCATCCTTGCGCTGGAACGTGATGATTTCACCGAACAATTTCAGATCGATCAGTAGCCGCTCCTCTACATTGTTGTCGTCATCTACCTCGATTTCATCCTCGCGCTTGAACCACCAATCGGCTACGGGCGCATCGCCTCCAGCTAGCCCTTGGATGGCAAACGATCGCCACATGGCGCTAGGTGGCACTCCCAGCTTCTTAGCGTGCTCGGTCACAGCTAGATAAAGGGATGGCGGCATGCGCACGGTGTAGCTGTGCATGACCTCTGGCGGCCTGAGCTGCACCCTGCGCTTGCGTTTGGGATGCTCTTTGATTACTTTCTTAGCCATGCCAATTCTCCTCGAATGCGACTTCCCTGGATGCGAAGAGAAGGCAGTGCCGACGCATGTCCTTGGTGTGATACGCGGACCACAAAACTGGTTCATCCAGGCTGTGGAAGCAGATCACACATACCGCGTCGGCTGCTGCGCAGATCACTTCATTGGTCGGGAAAAATGGGTCAGCACTCGTCGCCATGCTGGTTCCACCACTCAATGCACGAGTCATGCATCGTCAGAAGCGCCCGCACCCGAGTCAGACCATCAAGCTTCGGATTGTGTGTCGGCCGAAGGACAGCCCCAAGAGCCTTCATAGATAGTTCGTCGAACTTAGGGAACGCGAACCCCTTGCCCGGTCGCTGGTGCTGCTTGCCAACCAGCGGAGCGCCCTTGTTCATCACATCGTAGATCGGCGTTGACCACGGGCGAATGTGGAACCCGCACCGCCGGTATGAGATGTCCAGCACGTGCCGATGAAACTGCCACGAGAACGCCACCAACTGACCCTCGTTGCCCTCGTGCAGAACTCTGCTCACGCTCTCACTGAGAGGATTGAGAGCATCCGGGAGACTCACGCCAAGCTTCTGCAATTGGTAATTGTTGATCCCGTGCGTGAGGTAGGCTCCATCCGTCACTTTGACTCCATCCGGGACCTTGATCAGGTTGCTGTATTCAGCAACCACGTGCCCATCGTTCACCTCCATGAAGGCCAGCCGCACAATGTGCGGCTGGTTGATGGAGAGCGGATCGTCGTCGCCGAAGTTCCAGAACGCCGTTGTGGCGGTATCGATGTAGAGGATCGTCAACGGGACTACTCCTCGACCTTGATATTGAAGCGCTTGCATGCCTCACGGAAACCAGTGTCAAAGATGACCCAGGCATCGTCCGGATAGTCGCGCTTCAGGCGGGCGTTCGACGTCTGGAATGCGGTGTTGGCAACCAGGAGCCGGAACTTATCGGAGTCCTCGACCTTCTGCATTTCCTCGACCCACTGGTTGGCGGTCTGGATAGCCCTCGCACGCCTCTGGTCATCGATGGACTCGGCCGGAGCCACCTTCTCCTGCTCCCTCCTCTCGGCTTCGGCTTTCAACGCGGACTCGCGCTGTGCAGATGCTGCCGCCTCGGCAGCAGTCTTCTTGTCGGCAAGCTGCATGCGCTGCGCATCCATCTCCTGGATTTTGACCTTGACGGCCTCCAGGATTGTCGTCGCCTCGCCGCTCGCGGTCATGGCGTCCGCGATACCTTCAAGGTTGTTGTCGTAGAGCGCCCCAGGGTTCCCGGATGATGGAATGACACCCGCAAGCCAGTTGGCGAAATCCACAGGGTTCGAGATGCTCTGCTGCGTAACCTCGCCGGTATCCTTGTCGATCAGCTCAATGGGGTTGCCAGCCTCGTCGGAGAGAAACGCCCTGAACTCCGCCAGCGGCGGCACCACATCCTTCGGAGGTTCCGCATCCTTCGGAGCCTCCACCTTCTTCTGCTGCTGGTCTCCGCCAGTCGCCGCTTTCTGCGCCGCGCGCTGCACGTCAATCCTGCGCTGCTGGTTGACCACCCGAGCGGCCGGATCATTGACGAACCAATCGTCCTTGCTCGACATACCGTCGCGCAGCGAGTTGTAGATCTTCCGAAGCTGAATGAGCTGCGCCGGGTTGATAGACTCAAGGTGCCGCTGGCAGCGGATCTCGATGTCTGCCTGCGTCACGCCGAACACAGCAAACGCCTCGACCATCTTTTTCAGCGCCTCAGGCGACGTGTCAGCGTTCGCCTTCAGCGTCTCGTCGCACTGATCCTCGGCCGCCTCGATGATGTCCCCCGGGATGACCGTGAGCAGCACCGCGCGCTTCCGTCGCTGCCCCATGTTCATTTCTGTTTCGTAGATATCGCGCTCGTCCGTGAGGACATACCCGCCCTTTTTCGTGTCGCGCCAGTGCTTCACCTGGAACTGCCGCTCATCGTAGTAGCCTGTCTCCAGGTCCCAGGCGTAGGCGACACACTCGCTGTAGCCATTCACCCTGTTTAAGACCTTGATGCCGGAGGCGATGTTGCCCCAGCGCCTCGCGACAGCTTCCGCCAGCCGGATCGTCGGGCCGCTCACATCCTGCCCGCCGCGCGAGTAGGAATAGTGTGCGGTTTCCGCCAGGGTGCGCCGGGTGCAATCCCGCAAGATCGCCTCCAAAGCGCGCCGTTCATCGCGCGGGTTCGACCGGGCAATGATCATGCGAGCCTGCACTTCGGCGATTGCGCGCTGTTGCTCGACACTTATCAGCCCCTGCTGAGCTGGGACAGCAGTCGTATCATAGTGCTCGCCGGGGCGTCGGAAGGTTGTCGCCGGAAGGTTTTGTTCATCATCTGGCGGCGGGGCATTATTAGATGACCAGCTCATGGTTTGTTCTGTCTCCTGTTTTTGTAGTAAGCTGCCATGCAGCGATTGTGGTGAACATTCGTTTTGCTGATATAGAGATTTGCAGGATCGTCATAGCGTTTGCAAAGACGACACTTGCGCCAATCAGCATGACCGCAAGCATTGAGCGCGTCTGTTCGCTGATGCAAAAGATCGTGATATGCAGCATCGGGACAAACGACGAGGTTCGACTTCGAGTTATTTGAGGGATTGTAGTCTACGTGGTGGACTTCAATTCCTTCTCGAAGCGGCTTTCCTATAGCCTTTTCCGCGATCCATTGGTGAAGAAGGACGTAACCACGAGCTAGATAGTGACCAGTTCCTGCTCGCCGATTCTTAGGTGGAGCACCGTCAGGGTCTCCATAAGCTATTAGGCGCCGATAGTGCGGCCGGCAATATCCGCGAGAACGGATAGGTCTATCGCAGCCCGGGAACGCGCAAGCCGTCATTAGTATTTCTTACCGCCCTCGGCGAGTCGCGCTTCCCTCTTGTGATCGGCGCGCTCCGCGTTGTAGGCAAGCTTCTCGTTGATGGTTGACCCCAGGTCATATCCCATGGCGCCAGCCAGATCGAAGATGCGGATTATCGCATCAGCAAGCTCGACCTCCGCCATGGCCCGGTGCTTCAAGTGATCGTCCATCAGCCCTTTGCGATGCCCTTCCAGAGCTTCTGACAGCTCAGAGTGACAGAGCGCAATCCTTGTGGGGAACATTTCTTCATTCTGATCCACGGTTCGACGCAAACCAGTTTTGGGATCGTCGTGCCATCCAGAGCGAAGAGAGTTCATGTAGCAAGCCTGCGTCAGCCGGTCGCCAGCGTCTTTGACAGTTGTCGTCACTGGGGTTTCTCCTTTGATGGGGGTTGTAAGCGTCTCTTGCATGGTTTTTTTGATCATGTCGCGGTAGAGCCGCAAGCACTCCGGACAAGTCGCATATCTGTCTGGCCCGATGCGTGGGACGCCATACGATCCATCCATCGTCGTGACGTAGTTATTCGTGACAGCCCCGCGAGGCTCATGCTCCCGAAGCCACGCTATCGTCTTGCCGCACAGCATGATGTCGCGGTTTCCCGAAGTAGGAATGTGCACGTCTTCGGCGGCAATGTGATCTTGCCGGATCTTCGCAGACCGCTCGCGGATATCCACCGCCCCCTTGCTGTTTGCTGCCCGACGTTCGATCTCCTCCCTTATATCGGTATTGATCTTCTCGATAGTGGACATAACTCGCACGGCACCATCCGTTGCTTTCGCCTTACGACCACCGAAAAGCCGCTTGAACAGGTTCATTTTGTTCCCTTGTGTATGTTCCATCAGGATAGATCGTTATCACCGGTCGGCCGATATGCAGCGCGTAGCTCCGGGTATACCAAGTCCCACCGTTCCTATTGAGCTGACGGAAGGACTCTGGAGCAGCAAAAAGTAGCGCGGTGACATCCACAAGAATACGATCCCGCGCCAGGAAATGCGCCTCACCGTGTAGGGCGTCGTATTCAAGCCCCTCTGCCATCATATGTTTCTGTATCGGCGGATGCCCGTGTAGCGAAAGTCCGCGCACCCGCGCAATCCTGTGAGACTCCGCGTCTGCCCCAATGCAGCACCCGTGATGCCAGACGCAGCCCCTCAGTTCTTTCACGAACTCGTCCAGCCTGAGCTTCTGGTTCCCGGTCATTCCCTTGCGAGTGCCGGTGAACCCGTAGTGTTCAAACTCAGCCATCACTCAAGATCGGATAGCAGAAAGACGATGCCACGGCAGTAGTGCTCGCCATCCTCCATCACGTCGAACTGCTTGTGCGGTATGTCAGTCTGATACACCCACGAATATCCGTCGGTGTCCCAGCAAGCCTCGATCTTGCGAACGTTCGGCTCCCTTTTGAAATAGTCGCGGAGGCCATCCTCGTCGTGATCGTCGCGCAATTGCGCGAAATCAGGAAGAAGGCCCTTCGAGTCAAGCCAAATCTCTTCATCGTCGCCGCACTCATCGTTTATGGCGCCACGAAATTCCACGAGATCATCGCTGGCACCGAACACGACAACCAAGCCATTAAGCTTGGCGGCCTTCTCCGCAGCTCGATCAATCTCCTCTCGGTATTCGCAACCGTTCAGCTTGTCAGCCAGTTCCTCTGGTGTCATTCTTATCGCCCTCTGTCCTCATAGTAGAACTCGATGCCAACCGGCTCCCGCTTGTCTTTCTTGGCGCGAGCCATGGTGGCAAGTAGCTTGTCGTTCAGGATGACCAGATCCATGGACTCCTTTCCATCGGCGATTGCCTTGATCAGCGCAAGCTTGCCCTCCGGCCGCTCTCGCCAGAACCAGCGTCGCGTCAGGCCCGACACGAACCCGGAAAAGCTGCGCTCTTGCGACAGCTTGGAGATAGGCCCCGACGCCAGCGCAGCAGCCTCTTGGCTGGCCGTCAGCGCCGCCTGCGCCTTCTCTACGAGCGCATCCTTCGTCGCCCCCGGCGTCACCTGCTGAGCCAGCGCCGCCAGCTTGGCAGCCCGCGCCCGCTCCTCCTCGGCGATACGATCAGCCTCGGCCTTCTGCCGGTCGGCCCTGTGCCTCAGATAGCGGGTGTATGCCTGCTGGACGATCTCGTGCTGCGCGGCCAATGGCTCCCGCAGGAAGTCCATGAACCACGTTTCAATCTCTTTGTTGGCCGCGAGAAGAACCTTTTTAACCCTCGCTCTGGTATCGTCGGCTTCATCGAGAAAGGTTTCCCACTGCTTCTTTGCATCAAGCGTGTCAGGCCCGTCATTGCCGTCTAGCTCGATGTGAGGGACGGCGATGTTGTCGTGAGTATGGGCTTTGATCCACCGCTCGGTCGCGCCGATATACGTGTCCCGCGTCGTAATCATCCCGGCATATTTCAGCGCCAGGAAATCACGGATGCGATCGAGCGGGATGACCAGGAGGTTTTCTGGATCGACCTCCTCCATCATCTCCTCAAATGAACCCTCCGGCGGCATGTTGTGGCCGATCGGCGGAGAGAAATCCTCGAAATCATCGCTCATGCCGCTCTCACCTTTGGTCTAATAAGAACCTCTTTGTTCTTCCGTCCCTTTATGGAGTTGATGGTTCCTGATATGGTCAAATCCCGTATATCCGCCCACCCATATAGGTCGCGCACCTCGGGGCAATCATCGTATGACAGAAACCATGATCGAGACTTAGTCTCCATCAGAGATTCCGACAATCTCGCATGATCCTGCGCATTGAGAGACATTTTGTATAGCACGGAACCCATACCCCAGTATGGTGGGTCAGCGTAAACAACGCACTTTTCTGGTGCGCCATCTATGACTTCTGCAAAGTCTTCGCATGTTACTCTCAGATTTGAACCAAACTTTGCCAGGATGCCATGGTTCTTTTTTATCTTCGATGACAACCTAGCCGCGTTCCAGCGGACGCCAACTGAGTATTCAACGTTCTGCTGGAACCTGCCACCTATGGCACTCCCAGCCATAGGACCAAGCCCGCTGAACGAAATCTGGTGGAGCACTATCTTGTTGAAGGCTGACGTAACGAGATCGCCATCGAAGCTATCGCTGTGCTCAAGCTCCTTCAGGCGATAGAAATCTTCAGCGTTAGGGATGTAAGACATCACTCGCTTCGTGAGTTCAGCACTCATCTTTTCGGAAGCGATTACCGACCACATAGCGTATATGCTGCGGTCAAGATCGTTAATCCATACCCGCGAACTCGGAGCCATGGACTCCAGAACGATCATGCCGATCGCGCCAGCGCCGAAGAACGGTTCCCTATATTCGTAAGCTTCGCAGAAGAGATCATCCGCTGCCGTTATCGGAAATTCAGCAGTGATCGTATCGGCCAACTTCCCCTTCCCTCCAGGATATCTAATCATCTGCGACGAAACCCTTCCGTACAAGATCGCCTTGGCTTCTTTTGGTGGTATGAGTATGCGATTCCTAAGAACGTAGTTATACCAATCGCCTATTCCCTTTTCAACAGGACACTGCGTAAGCATCTCCCTTGTCGCAGCGCCTAATAGTTGCAGAACGCCCCTTCTCTTATCAAGAGATGCAAACGCGTAGTAATCGGGTCGTATCTTCCTGTCGTGGTCTACGCGAACATATTTGCTGGTTTTAACCTCTACGCTGGTATCCCCGATATATATGTCGGCTCCGTTCTGAGGTTTTTTGCTTAAATCCAACGGAACTCCAAGATACCCACACCACGCGGACTCTCCGAGCAATCCAATAAAATGCGTTTTGGCGCCATGGCTATGACTACCACGCCCCCAAGAACTCCGTTGCTCATAACCGTTCCTGGATGCTCTTTGTTTGGCGACATCCCAAAGATAGCGGCGTTCTATACCGCTGATGAGCCAAGGTATTCCACGGACAGCAACCTCGCCACGTCCCTCAACGAGCATTCACCAGAGACTCTCAACTTTGCTAAGATCAACCGGTCGCATCGGATGCAGGATCGGATGATCAGGGTTACGCTTCTGCCAGTAGGCCACCACCGATAGAAGATGGTCATACTCGCGTTTCGTGATCTTCTCGCCCCAGTGAAACTTGACCAGGGGATGCAGATTTGCCGTCCCTTCAATCATGGTGCCGGCTATTAGATCGGCGACGGCATCCGGATCTGCGGAATACCGCTCTCCTTGCTCGACACCGTTAACGGTGATCACGAGTTCATCCTCGACTCTCTCCAGGAGCACGGGGACGCGCGGGCACTTTTTGCCGAACCGCATGCTGTAGTAGCCAGGATCGATCTCCCAAATGTGCCGCGATTGGTTCATCCCCAAAGGCATGTCTTGATCCTATCCATACCATCGGTTAACTGGAAGCCGCATTATGGCATAAAGCTGTGCTAAAGGCAATTGCTAATTAGGATCAGATTGGAGTATGGTGGCCCCATGAAATGGCAGCCACCCGAACCGCACATCCTCAAGGAATGCCGAGGGTGTGGCGCGCACTTTTGGACGTGGAGCCTCAAAAAGGTGTTCTGCACCGACGAGTGCTACCGCCGCCAAGCCTACGGGCCGATGCAGGGTTTCCTCGCCAAGCTCGGAGGCTCCACCGTTCTCGCGAAAGCTCTTGACACTTCGCCCCGGTATATACGATTATGGTTCTTTCGCGGAATACCAAAGAATTACAGAGACCGGCTAATAAAAATCGCTCAGGAGCACGGGATAACAGTCTCGATGCCCGAAATATTATTGCTCAATGCTAGGACGAAAGCGTTCAACGAACGTCGCGAGAAGCGTGACAAGCCAGGAAGGAAGCCGGTGAAGCCGATCGTTGTGCGGGTGCGAGAGACGCCGAAGCCACCTGCGCCACCGCCCTTTGTGGTGCCGACGCTTCAGCAAATAACGCTGCTCCAGCGCATGAAGGATGGCCGCGAGCATTTCATTCTCGACCGGCAGCTTGCGCAGTCTATGTGCATTGCGCAGTGGATAGTTCCGGTCAAAGATGGGCAATGGCAGATCACCCAGCATGGTCGCGACGTATGGGACATGGGGTGTGTGAAGGAGTTCATAACCGCCCGGAGAGAGGTGTTGGCGAGAAGGCAGATTGATGATCACGCTCGTTCTGCCGCTCGCGCTAAAGTCGCTTAACCAACGGCAAAGGATGCACTGGGCTGCGCTGATGCGCTACCGCAATCAGATAGCCCTAGAGGTGACGGCAGCTTTCGGTGGCACTCGATACTTTCCGAGACCACCACTGAAGAATGTGAGGATTTCAGTATGCAGGCACAGTCAGCTACCAATCGATCCAGACAACCTTGCTGCCTCATGCAAAAGCCTGCTCGATGTCCTGTGTGTCAAGTCCAATCGACACCCTTGCGGTTTGGGGATCATCGAAGACGACAACCCTGATCAGTGCAAGCTTGTCACGTCCCAGGCGAGAGGGAAACCTACCACTACCATCATCATCGAGTGCTTATGACCATTGGGGGGTTCCATGGCAGAAGTCTACCGCCTGTTCGAGCAGGGTTCTCGTGTTCAATTTGATCCGGAGACGGAATCATCTCCGCGAAATGTCCAGGCTGAGAGGATAGTCCTCGGCACTTTGTTGCGGCGCAACAAGGCTCTGGACGCGCTGATCGACCCACCGCTTGAGCCTGACCACTTCTATGATGCCGTCCATGGGCGCCTGTTCGACGAGATGCGGCGCCGGATTGCCGACAAGATACCGGTCACCACCGTTACAATCGTGGACTGGTTGTCGGGCGATCGCGTGTTTGGTGGCAGTCAGCCCAAGGCAACCCGGTATCTGTTCGAGCTGCTGCGGGAAGGCATAGCGGGCGACATAAAGGGCCACGCTGGCTGCATCATCGACTGCAAAAAGCGGCGCGATGTCATCACCACGACCGGCCTGTTGCTGGCGATGGCGAAGGACCCGCGCAGCAACTTCCGCGACAGGATGGCCGAATACACGGCTCGCCTGGACAGCGCGGCCCTCGGTATCGATCGCCAGCGGATCACCACCTTCGACGAGGCGATGGACGCCGCAATCGCCATGACGGAGCAGGCAAAGGAGCGGGGCGATCCGGGCGGCATACCGCTCCCAGGATGGCCCAAGCTGCGGGCCGCCATTGTGATGAAGCCGGAGGAGATGACCGTGCTAGGCGGCATCCCTGGCGCCGGCAAGTCAGGAATAGGCTGGCAGATCGCGGTCGCCGCTGCCCGAGCGTTTCGCGACTCAGGACTGCCCGTGAAGGAAACCGGCGGTATCCTTGGGTTCAGCCTGGAAATGAGCGGCGCTGCGCTCGCGATGCGGGTTCTCTCGGCGGCCTGCGGCGTGTCAGCTTGGAGAATCTACCGGGGCGAGATCAACGATATCGAGCTTG
>Ga0075029_100000706_pt1 | contig 19127 bp, 16 predicted proteins | sample LitLauG_LLR_2013_FD_71391 | JGI IMG/M metagenome (GOLD analysis project Ga0075029, IMG submission 71391) | Freshwater sediment microbial communities from North America - Little Laurel Run_MetaG_LLR_2013 | ecosystem: Environmental > Aquatic > Freshwater > Creek > Sediment | place: USA...
ATATTCTTCGCGTGTACCAGCATCTTTATTTGGAAGAGAACGAAGTTTTGACGGCCTGGCTGCAACTTGACGTCTCCGAGGAGATGACGGACCACTACTGGCGAATCCTGCGCGACGAAGAGCGTGACCGAATCGGTCATCTGAGTGGTCGCTTGTTGGTGCGACGCACGATTGTTCGTTTGGCCCTGAGAAGAATCGCGATAGCAGATGTTCTCGGAATCGAAGTGAAGCAAGTTGAGTTCGCAACCTCGACTACAGGTCGCCCAATATTGCGTGCCGACTCTTCCCCAAGTCTGAATTTCAGTTCGTCAAGTTGCGGTGGCTCGGGTCTACTTGCACTCTGTCGAACGATTCCCATTGGTATCGACGTTGAATCCGTTGACGAGATCGGTGACCTCATGCACTTTTCACAATGGCTGTTGTCGGAGAATGAGTTGGAATGGTTCGATCGACTTGGCCAGCCATTGACCAGTCAAGATCTTTTGAGATTGTGGACCAGGAAGGAGGCTCTTCTTAAGGCCCTCGGGACCGGAATCGTCGATTCCATGACTTCTCTTTCATTTCCTGTCGAATCTGCCCATGAATGGCGGATGTACCGGTCAGCGGAAATTGGCTCCACTTGGCAGTATCAAGACCTCAGATGTCCCCTGTCCCATCTTGCGGCGACAATTGTCGTCGGATTAGGTAGACCCAGCACGCCAGCACCTCAAATCCGAAGCGTCAGCCTTTGAAGATTGCAGGATTGAGGGAACATGCTCTCCGTACCGTCATTCCACGCCGTATCGCTTCACGAGGTTCATATCTCCGAGCGCCGATTCAGTAATCGCAAAAATCCATTCCCTCATAGATCGCCGTTTCGCGGCATAGTTGCAGAATTTAGGGGATTCTTACGGTTAAAGTAATCCAGTGGATTTCCAAATGGCTGCGGGTTCATCAAGAAACGGTTCTTTGGTTGACTGGATTCAAGAAACCATTGGCCGCTACCCAGACAGTGTGGCAGCCGTAGACGCGAATGGTACGTTGTCATTCAGGGAATTGGGTGAGCGCTCAACAAGTCTGGCCCGAAAACTGGTCGAACGTGGTGTTGGCAGAAACAGCCTCGTAGGACTTTGGTCCGATCAAAGTACTGATCTCCTCGTCGGTATTCTCGGCATCCTTGCAGCGGGCGCCGCGTACGTGCCATTGGACCCTTCATACCCAAGGAGCCGGCTCGACTATATCGCGAAAGAATCCAAATTTGGCGTTGTGGTTGCCCCGAATCGTCTCGTCGAGGAAGCTAGGAATCTCGATCTACCCGTGATTCCGATTCGAACCGTCGAGTCTGAGCAACAAGATACTTCAACGCCACTTCCCCAAGTCCGCTCTGACGACGCGGCCTATGTCATCTTTACTTCCGGGTCGACCGGTCGACCTAAGGGAGTAATCGTTGAGCACCATTCGGTAATGAAACTCCTCGAGTGGATGCTGGACGTTACCAAGTTGGTGACCGGGGACCGCATCGCGGGAACTGCTTCACCGAATTTCGACGGATCGGTTCCCAACTTCTTTCTTCCAATGGTCATCGGTGGTACGTTCGTCGCGTTGCCTAAGTCTGCCGCATCTGATCCACACGTTTTGGTCAGTAGTATCCAACGGCACCGTCCACGCGCCCTTCAAACGTCTCCCACAATGTTGCGTCTACTTACCGAGTCCAATTGGTCCGGCGATGCGAACGTTTCACTCTTAATCGGTGGCGATCGAATTTCGGCCGCCGCCATCCGATACATCGCCCCACGGGTCCGTGACCTCTTCAACTTCTATGGACCCACAGAAGCAACCGTGAACGTGACCGTAGCGAAACTTCAACCCGATGATGTCGATTCACCTATTGGGCGTCCGGCCGGATTCGCTCAGTGCTGGATTCTCGATGCCATGGGAGAATTCGTAGTAGATCAGCAATCTGGTGAATTGGTCATTACGGGAGAAGCCCTGGCCCGTGGGTATCTGAATGAACCGTCCATGACCGCGGAGAGATTCCCTCAGCTGACCCTTCCCGACGGAATGAAGGTTCGCTCCTATCGCACCGGTGATGTCGCCAAATGGCGATCGGATGGATCGCTGATGCTACTCGGGCGGCTGGACGACCAGATCAATCTCCGAGGTTTCAGGGTAGAACCGGCCGAGATCGAAAGAACCCTGATGCAGTTCCCCAGTGTCGAAGAAGCCGTGGTCGTCTCACATCAGATTGACCCTGATGACGATCCGCGAATCATTGCCTATATCAAGTCCACAAGCGACGTCGAATCGACAGATCTAAGGTCCTTCGCAAAGGAATTGCTCCCGGCGCACATGGTTCCATCAATCTTCGTGGAAATCGACGAATTCCCTGTTACGCCCAACGGCAAACTTGACCGTAGATCGCTCTCCACGAGGGACCTACCAGCCCATCGCTACGACGCTACCAACGATGGCGGGGTTACCGAACTTCCTGCCAATGATCTCGAACGATCGGTTGCTGAGATCTTCGCCAACGTCCTAGAAACAAGCGCAGATTCCATAGGAGTCAATGAAGACTTCTTCGACATTGGCGGTACGTCGATACGTTGCGTCCGGCTTTTCATGATGGTCGAGGAAAAGTTTGGAGTGACGTTACCAATCTCCACCTTGGTCGCTGCGCCAACCATTCGGCTCCTCTCCTCCTCGATCCAGGCGGAGACCCAAACCACAGGGGAACCGTACGAAGTGGTTGAAGCCACGCAAACCACATGGGAGAAGATCGTTTGCAATCTTTGGTCGGAGATCCTGGGCGTGATCAATGTGCAGTCCTCAGATAACTTCTTCGATCTCGGCGGAACCGATCAACAAGCCCAGGTAATGATCGATCAGTTGAAGGAGATAGGGGCAGCAGATCTAAGTCTTGAGCGTTTTCGGAGCATCAACACCGTCGCTCAACTGGCGGCAATGACAAGTAAGAGATTCAATCAATCGTGCTTGATTGGACTTCGGGTTGCAAGCAGCAAGACGGCGTTGTTCTGTATCACTGGAGCTGGGGGACTCGCCCTTGCCTTTCTGCCGCTGGTTCGACAACTCAAGAGTGAACAGACTGTTTACGGCCTCCAAGCCCGCGGACTTGAGAGTCGAGGAATTCCTGACCTCACGCTCGCCCGCTGCGCAAAGCGATACGTTCGCGAGATTCGCAAAGTGCAGCCGCATGGTCCATATACAATCGCCGGTCACTCGTTGGGTGGCGCTATCGCTATGAAGATGGTCCAACAACTGGAGGACGAGGGAGAGCAAGTCGCCTTGTTAGCCATCTTCGATACTCGTCTCACAAGTCGCATGATTGGTATGAAGAATTCTGAACATCTTCACAACGAGGGTACTCGTAATGCTTGGCACCTCTACAGCGTTCGACCAAGTCTTTCGACCATCCTTCGTCTTCCGCTTGCTGGAATGATTCGTCAACGTGGAACGATGCAGTACGACCTCTTCTACTGGATTGGAGCAATCCAGGCTCGAATGTCTCGCTCGCTCGGAACGTGGTCCGGGCGTACCGTCATCTTCGGTTCTGACAACGAAGACTCTGAAGACATCAAAGCTTCGTGGAGCCGCTTGTTGACTGGCAACTGGAAATACCTCGCCGTTCCAGGAAGCCATCAGAATATGATTCGCTTCCCCCACGTCGTGTTCTTGGCAGAAAATCTTGAAAGAGAGATAGCCCAATCACTTTCAGTCATCGAAGAACCATCTTCTTCGGACTAGTCGACTTTTCCATTCGAAGGATGGAAAGGGACTCGGACTTGAACTCACTCTCATTCACGGACTGAACGTCGTGCCACCACTCGTCTCCCATTCCCGTAGTTTGCGCAGGAACAGTTTCACTCGTCGATCGGTCGATTCTGGCGAATACCAAGCGAGATGAGGGCTCACAACGGCACATGACCAAAGAGCATTTTCTGGAGGAAGTGGTTCATTCTCGAAGCAGTCAAGTATTGCTCCACCTAGATGATTGTTCAAAAGACTCTGCGCCAAGTCTTCGTCGCGAATCACCTTGCCGTGAGAAATTGAAATTAACCAAGCCCCTTTGCGCATCCTATCGAGGACATGCCGGTCAATTAGGCCCACTGTGTCAGGGCGAAGCGAGGTTGTGACAACAACTACATCAGCCGAATCGATCGCGTCCAAGTCCATTGCCCCCGTCAGTACGATATGTCGGGCTCCCGACATGAACATCAGCCGTCTTGACTCCTTTCCAATGGCGCCACGCCCAATGATCACGATCCGTGCCTCTCGCAACAAGATGGGCTTTTGACCGTACTTGTCCGTCCAAGTGTGATAACTGCCTAACCTCTTACAGGCCATGAGGACCGCCGCGAGGATCCATTCCGCTACGACATCCTCGGTCGTTCCCCTTCCATTGGTCACTACGGTTTCTCCAACGTCGGGTATGTGATCCATTCCGATGAAATCTGTGTGAAGCCATTCAACTTTGCCCGAAGTGAACTGATTGAGCCACTCGATCGGCGTTCCACCAGCGTGCCATGCGGCGCGCCGCGTAACCTGCAGTTCAGGAACGAGTGATTCTTTGAGCTCCGGATACGTCGACGTTAATCGCTCGTAAACTCGTGGATGAACGCTGACTAGCATCCGCGCCGCAACACTTCAGCCCAGCTTGCCCCCGTGTCAGAGCCAAGTCCGCGAAAGTAACAATCCACCTCTGGATGATTGCGCTTAAACACCAATGCGGCGTCCGGCTTGGTCACACTGAACCACGCTACAAAGATTATTGGGTGACAAATCACCTTGAATGCATCCATCGCTCTGTCCAGCCGAGGAATCATCGACACATTGATGTCCATGCACCATGCACACTCCGTTGCCACATCCATTGACGCCATCATCAAGCCCGATCCGACTGATATGAGCAACCCGCTCTTAGAAGGACGGTCATAAGAGATCAGAGGAAGATCGTATGCTCTGGCCAATTGATCTACACCAATCACGCAACCCCCCGACAAATCTGTTGCCCCTGATCAAATGACTTTCCGAATCGCAAAACATCCGGTCAAGCCACCGCCTGACTTCCTTGAGAGGTTATCAACCACAGGTCGAACAAAGGGTGAGATCTGAGATTTGGTGAAAGGTTTGAGCAATGCGTTCGTGGCGCTTCGATGAATCGAACACGTGCTCTAGGTACTTGACACGGGGCCGAAAAGCTCCTTCTCATAGATCAGTTGAAATCCAGTACGACTGAGGTTCTTGAACGAGGTGCTTGGCGACGCTGACGAACCAGTAGCCGCTTCGTTGTGAATTATGTGACACCCGTAATCGGCAGCCCTTTTAACGAGCAATCCGAGCCGACCGGTCTGGTATCCCCGACCCTGGTAACGAGGCAAGGTTGCACCAAAGCCGGTCCATGCAAGCCCATCATCAACGTTCATTACGGCAGTGGATACGAGGGCATCGTCATCGAAAATTCCAAAGTGATGGAAACCCTTGACGCCTATTGTGGCCGCAAACCAAGGTGCGAAGAACTTCGGCAACGACCAAGCGCCCAAACTCACATTCACGATGGCATCGCGGTCTCGAGAACCCAACTCCACCATTTCGAAGTCCGGATCCTCGCTCGCAGTCCCCTCTACGTTCCTCCAAAACTTGGCTACCCGCTCCCCGGTCGGTGTGATTCCACGACGGGCGAGGTCATTACGAATCGAACTCGGGCGGGTAGCCGGTGTGATCTCCACTTGAAATCGAGTCTGTCCCCGGACGCGGTAGAAGTCCTCTATATCATCTAGGTCGCTGACTGTTGCGGGCTCTTCTACTCCTAGGGCGATAACTCTATTGAACGTTCCAAAATTCAATGCGGCCAACGTGCCGATTGGAGTCTTGCCAGGGTACACCACTTCGGCCCTCAGTGGGTTATCTTCCACAGTCGATGCCGCCGCAATACACTCTGCCCAGACGCGAGCTTCGTGCAATTCAATTCTCCGGGCTAGTTCAATGTCCTCCAGTTCCATAGCGGCGAATTTTAGTCACGGAAGTTGCACCGGCAATGAGATCTTGGCGACAATTACTTGTGGAGTCCATTCAAGCTGAGAGCAACTCGGTCGCAATTGAGTCATTCGATGCGCATTACATCGATATTGGCACGCTCCACGGAAGCGGTGAAGAACCAAACTGAATCGATTCCAGCGAGTGTCTGGCATCAATTTGCTGTGTGGGAGTTTCAACCCTCTGGTACGCAGCAAATGGTGTCCAAAGTCATGAGTGACGAAAGTTCTTTCAAATGTCTAACCCCGCGCGGGTCACCAAGTCTCGGACTCTGATGGAAGAATCTCGACGAACGTCACCTGAAGGTTCGCGACACCTCTCAAGTGATCTGAGATCAACTCAATGCCAATACGAAAATCTGTTCGTGCCTTGCTCAACCCGTCACAAAACATTGACTGAAATTCTCGGCGGAGGCGGTCTCGGCTAACTCGCTACGCGAAATCAGAGGAGACACCATACTTCGACTCGTAGCAGGTCGAAATCGAAAGTTACTGCCGCCGAATCTGTCAATGACCTTCGACAAACGGGAAATCTCATTGAGGGGGCTCAGTTTCAATTCGTCCGAGGTTCTACTCTCAATACGGTGATGCGTTCAATCGATCAAACTTTGGCGTGCCCACGTTGGTATGGTGACAACGAATTCATTGAACGGAGCCCGAAATCGTGAAGGAAGTTGAAGAGACGGTGGATTCTGGGCGGTCAAAAGTGAGTGTCATCATTCCCACTTATAACCGCAAAGATGTCCTCAGCGGCGTTATCGCACCCTTGCTCGACGACCCCAGCACCGGCGAGATCTTGATCATCATCGACGGGAGTTCTGACGGAACGCTTGAGTACCTCGAACGTTGGTCCGAAAGTGAGTCCCGTATCATTCCCTCATGGCAGTCAAATGCTGGTCCGGCGAAGGCTCGTCAACGTGGAATCGAACTCGCCAATAACGACATAGTTCTCCTATTGGACGATGACGTGACGCCGGGGCCCCTCCTGGTCACAAAGCATCTTCAACACCATCGAGAGAAATCTCGCCTGGTTGTGGTTGGTTACCTCCCCACCGCAGTGCCAGAGCACCGGGTGAGGGGTCAGGTACCCACGATTCTGTATGCACAGGACTACGAGAGAATCTGCGCACTCTACGATCGAGATTCGAGTGGAGTCCTCGTAAATCTTTGGTCGGGTAATATGTCGATGCGACGCGAGGTGGCGTTGGAGATCGGCTTTGCGTCTGGGGCTGATTTCCCCTATCACGAAGACATGTATTTTGGAATTCAGTGCATAGAAGCTGGCGTCGAGGGTATTTTCGACAGAAGTCTGTTCTCATCCCACCACCACACTCGAAACATCGATCTGTTCCTCGACGAATGCCGTCGGAGTGGAACAGGACGCGCGCTATTGCTAAGAGAGTTCCCGAAGTACGCAGCAGCAATTAAACCCTTAATGGCTCTCGATCCACTGGTCGCCCAAGTGGTGAGAACACTCAGTCTTCCGCTCGTTCGATCGGTGGCCATCTTCTCCCTCAGAAAGTCATACAAACTTGCGGGTCGACTGCGACTTTGGAGGCTCGAGAAGCTGAGTGCTCAAGTATTACGGCAAATTGAGTTGTACCACGCATTTCTACAGGCATCAAACCGCTGATTGTCGTCTAGGTTGCGACGATCTGATCGCTATCACCCAGTCGTCGAACTGGTAAGTCGAAGGACGGTCGCGGTACGCCAATTCCCCACGATTATGTAACCATGGGCGAGAAGATAATGCTGGAGGGAGATTTGCCACCCCACGGGATAGCCTTCAACAATTCTTCCCCACGCGTACTGCGACGCACTGAGGATGATGAATCGGGGTCTAATCTTCAACAGCTCGCTGCGAACGTAGGGAATCGTCGGCGTGCCTCCAGCATCTGCTGCCAAGAAGTAGCCAACGGAGCCAACATCGCGTTGACCGAGTGGGAGATAGGGAATCACCATTCCTATTGTCTGGCCCTTGAAAATATGGTCATACGTATAGTTAACTGCCGCAAGTTCTCCGAGACTGAAGGATTCATAGGCGTCATTGCCCCCTCGAACAGCAAAAGTCGCAGCCGCAAATCCGAAGATAATCAAGGCGACAACGATCAATCGCGTTACTGAGCGCAAACGAAAACCAATCCGCAATCTTGCCAAGTATCTGTTGAATATGCCCGATTGATGGGGCATTATCGCTGAAGCTGCCAATAGCGTCGTGAAGGGCAACCCATACAAAACGACGCGCAATAATGCTTCGCCACCATAACTCTGCGCAACCACCAGAAGAAAAGGTGCGGCGGCCAATGCTTCGAGGGTTCGCGTATATGGGCGCCGAACGAGGACTCCAATTCCGGCGACGATGTAAAGAGCCGCCGTAATCAGAATTCGAGAATTGACGATCAACCGATGGCTCTGACTACCCGTCACCCGTTGAGTCACATTCGATCCAATGGTCGACGACAGCTGACCGACTGAGCCGAATATTGTCGAGAGGTGACCGAGCCAGAAGTCCGTGGCGCCGATACTCAGCCATCCGACTGTGAAGAGCCCGGCCGCCACTACCAGTTCGGGTCGCCCGAGACGGCGGGTCAGATACGCACCAGAAAGTGCCAAAATTATCGCGTAGGGCGTCAGTTGATGGCTCAGTGCAGAAGCTAGACAAAGCAGAGCAGCCAAACCTAGCACCGCCAATGTAACAGCGGAACTTTCAACTGGGACCGACTCATACGACAGGGCCCTTGAACGTGAGAAGGGCGACGAGATTCTGGCAATGATTCGCTGAGCCTGTCCAAAAATCCCGGTGGGAATGGAGTCACGAATCGGCTGCAGAAAGGCGAGAGTGAGTGCGATGACAACCAGCATGAAGAAATAATTGAGAGCTTGTGGTGAGAAATAGTCTTGATAGATCCAGTCCGTTGCGTAGAAGAGGATCACCGCGAGCCAACCTGCTTTGCGATGTACACCGCTGTATCGAACAATCACAATCACTGGAGCCAGATACATCATTTCGATGATCAGTGGAAACCATCGCAGAAAGCCAAGCGCGTTCACCTTCCCTGCGAACGCCACCAACACCGCCCCAAGTGTGAATCCACCGGGCCAAGAAAACCTTGCGTCGTAGCCGTTGAGCACTTGACCGTGGCTGAGGATGTACTTCGTGATTCCAGCGTGGAGCCACGAGTCGCCCAGCGAAGCGACCGGAGCAATGGCTGACGACGTCCCGAAGATATAGACCACAAGAATCAACGTCAACAAGATAAGTCGAGTGTCACTGCTTCCAATTCGATTTATCTCGATGGTGAGGCTGACGGCCACGAGGGCCAAACCAATGAAGAATGGTACGCCGACTACGGTGACAAGGCCCATTGGCCCCATCTTCGAGAAGTCCGCGGTGGTGACCGACACCACCCATAGCAACAGTCCGGCAAAGCCGTACAAAAGGGAGCCACCGCTATCCAGGAGATTGGCCGGTGGTCTCCTAGAGTTCGCCGTCATCCGTTGATCCTCAGCCAAGAGTCCGGAACCTGACAACGACCAAAGCGAGGAAGAGGACGACCATCAACGTCGTTGACGCGTCCACCAACCGACGAGCACGTCGACCCAGTGGAAGTCCCACGGTGCTACTCCAAGCACGAATCGCAAGGAGCAACAAACTCGCGAACATGGCCACGAAGACTGCTAGCGCCGACGCCACCGCATTCGAACTCGCCAGAAGTGAGATCATGATCTCAACTTCCTTCGTTTCGGCGTTGTCCCGATGGCGAGCCAGGCTAGCGCCGGAGCGCAAAGAACCGTCACGATAATCTCCAAAGCCGTCAGGTGCCATTGATGAATGAACATTAGAAACTCTCCGATTACCATGAGCATCGAAAGACTCACAGAAATAGACAGGGCTACCTCGACGGCTGCGTTGTCGAGTTGCAATAGCCCCACCACCGACCAGCCCGGAATCACCGTACCCAGGACCAATCCAAAGACGAAGCGGATGGGGCCGTGAATATCGGCAATCGTCATCACGAGGACGGCGATATCGACGATGAGGAGCAAAAGAGACAGTTGAGATCTCCGACTTCTCTCGCGCATCATAAATGAGGATAGAACACTTCGTTGTCGACCAATATCTTTGGCTCGTGCAGATCTCCGCGATTGACGGATTTCATTTGGTGTCACTGGAGGGGCTCTTCACTTCCAACGTCGAGTTGTTGGACTTGCGTCGGCGACTGAGACGCCACTTGCGTGAAAGCCATGGACTGATCGAATCTCCGATTACATCAGTCTCAGGCTGAGCCATCTTGCCTTGGATCAGAAAACCTCCGAACCTCGATGTTGCGTCAGGCGACGACATCGGTGATGATTGAAAGTCCTTCCTGGTATCAAGCGTAACGACGAGCGAACTGTCAAGTGCAAAACCAGGGGACATGTGATCCCTCCGATATTGCATCGTTACCGACGGCAGAACGGCAATCGCCACCACACCTTGGCCGATAAGGAACGCCACACCCGCACCGGTGATCCCCATTGGTCCAATCAATGCACCTGTAAGTACCAGCTCGATTGCGGCCAGCGAGAGTTGGAGGGCGACGACCCGCCGAACGCGACGTGCCATTCTGGCGAACGTTACGTAGAGCACATTGACTCCCATGAAAGGAATCGCCAAGACCAGGCTTCTCAGTAACTCAGTACCGTGCCGTGCGTAATTCTTTCCCAGCAAGTCAAGAAAATACGGCGCGCCGATCACGAGAATCACTACGCTTGGTCCAAGCAGTAGCAAAGACATTCGAATTGCCTTGCGGACTGAAGCAACAGCTGAAGACGGCCGAGCTCCAGTTTCGGCAGTTAATGCTGCTGCGATACTCCAAAGTGAAAAATCAAATGAGATGCCCGCCAGCCACGGGGTTTGAAAGTATGCAGCTTGAACCGCGCCGAGCCGGCCGACGATGAAAAGTGCCGGCAGCGTCGTCATTGCGATCAGTGCCAGACCCCCTAAGTACTCCCCCGCCAATATCGACCCGATCACCTTACGCGACGGTAGCAACGAGTGACCCTTGGAGGCGGCGACGTGTCGAGGGAGCACTTTGAAGAAGAGGAAGTAGTTGATCGGTATAACGCAACCAATTACCGGCACTATCCATGCTGCAAAGACTCCGTTGTGTGGAGCGAAAATTGCAAATATTGGCAACATCAATATTTTTGCCGCCGAGAACGAGATGTTCTCAATTGGGACCCACACCGTATTGCGAAGTCCAATCAATGCGGAGTCTTCAACCGAGAAGATAACCCACAACACGACTGCTCCCAAGAAGATAAGACTCGAGGTCAAGCCGTTTGACAAATAGACGTGATGTCCGGTGAACACCAAGAAGCCGATCCCAACGGTCAGCGCGATACCAATGACTGCAAAGTAGCCCACTCGAAGGACGGTTCCGGCCTTCGATCCCGCCGCATAGAGGAACCTTTGGAAGACGACGGCCGGGCTGAACTGCGAGACACTTGCAATCAATGTCATTGCAGCAATCTCCGCCACGCCATAACCAACGTCGACGGGCCTGAACAAGTGCGCCGTCACGACCCAAAACACCACTCCGAGGGCCGCACTCAGCCCATTTGAGACGAGAAGGGCCAGTGCGCTCGATACCAACTTGTCTTGCGTCGGCTCCGGGGGACCCGACGCGTTCTCAATCAACGCCGCAATGATCGGGCGACGCTGAGCAAGTAGGCCACCGGACCGTACGACATTCCCATAATCTGATACGCCATCGTTCGACGTGGATAACTCGGGGACTGAATTGGTGACCGCTCTCCTCGCGGTCGTGTCAACAGCCTCAAGCCAGCGGGTAACCTTCGCAACAACGCTAGGACGTGCCGTGGGTCGGCGATGAACAGCGAAGTAAACATCGCAGTCAGGCCAGTGCCGTAGTTCATGACCTGCATGAAGAATTCCTGCTCGGTTCGCCGGTGTCCATGACGTACCAGTGCCGTGGGCTCAAAGGCGATAGCGCGATTAGCGAAGACCACCGAAGTAAACATCGCCAAATCCTCCCCGCCCTTCGCCGGGGTGCCGGTGCCCAGACAGACATTGAATCCACCCAATTCCAAAAGTGTGGCCTTTCGAAAGGCCATATTACAACCCGCACCCAACCGACCAGGTGCGTAAGGGAACAGTGCATCATCGCGATTGAGATCGAGGCTCATGACCTCCGGTCGAAATGATCGGCTGAAACCGCCGTAGTACTCTTCGAACCAAAGCTGCGGCACCGTCTCGAATTCCAGGGGCATTGTGAGCCCGCTGACCGCGGAGATTTCAGGTTCAATTACGAAAAGTTCACCCATCGCTCGTAACCACTCGGGATCGACTACCACATCGTCGTCGGTGAAAGCGACAAACTCACCAGTAGCGGAAACGATGCCTCGATTTCTGGCTTGCGAGATCCCTCTCTTGCTCTCACGAATTACTCGCACCCGGGGTTCATCCTGGAAGTCAGTAATCGGTTCATAATCTACGCCTGCTCGATTGTCAATCACCAAGATCTCGAAATCTGGATAATTGAGCTGTAGCAGAGAATCCACTGTGCGGCGGAGCTCTTCGACCCTTCGATAAATGGTCGGGACGACAACGCTTGCTCGGAGCAAATCGGAGTCCGCCACGGCAGGCCTCGAAAGAGATTGTGCTTCATTAAACTTCGCCAGGAGTTGCGAGACGCTGGGCACGAGGAATCCGCCGGCGTCTGCCCGTTGCTCCGCGACTCCAACGATGTGACCATCCTTCACGACCTCCACCCAGAGTCGTTCGTCAGCTTGCAAATCCGATCCAAAATTAATCTCGTAGTCGTCTAGATCGAATTGAACAATTCGCGCGGCATCTCGTTGAGCGTCATCACCCGATTCGTGACCAATCGAATCCCGCTCTTTGCCATTGGAAACCTTCAAAATAGCTCGCTCTGCGGTGAAGCTGTGGGTCGAAACCACTACCCCGGAGTTCCAAGCATTGGCCCTAATCGGTCGATTCCTAAGTAGTTTCTTCCCCCAAAGTAGCCCCGTCGCCGCTAACAGCGATCCGGACAAGATATGCCACAACTTCCTGACCGCCAGTCGGGGGTCTCGAAACAGCGAGGACATCGATTCGTACAACTCTAAGGGAAGGGCCTTGGCCAGGTGTTGACGTTCAGATGAGAGTGCACGCTTCGAGCCAACTAGGGTCGAGATTGCCGCCTTTGAAAGTCCCTCCGACCAACAACGTCTCCAAAAGTAATGCCAGGTCAGTCGAGAGCTTGTGACTCGGTGGTGGACAACAGAGTCTCGGCTGAGAACGAATCGCTCTTGCGGCCGCAACTTAATGTATCTGATGCAAAGTTCAGTCTCTTCGCATCCCAGTTGATTACGCCCAACTCGACCGATGCCGTCTGCAAATCCACCGGCCACGTCGAACACTCTTCGACGAATTGCCATGCTGGCACCGATGGGGTTCCTGATAGTCGCCCCGTCTTCGGGCAGCCCCAGGTAACTGCAGCCGAGGACCCACAAAAACGTCTTGGGGAACCATAAAGGCTCATCACCCGGCCACTGCGGCACAACCCATCCCCCGGCACCCGCAATCTGTTCGTCATCCAGTGGTGCGACCAACCGTTCCAACCATTCCGGTTCGCCATAGGCATCATCGTCGAGGAATGCAATAATCTCACCCGATGAGGTTGCAACTCCGGTGTTCCGTGCTCCCGAGAGGCCTTTGGTCGCGACGTTGGCGACGACGATTGCATCGGGCATCGCGTTGGAAGCTCGGGTGAAGAGTTCATCGTTGTAGTCAATGACAACAATGACCTCACACGGCGCAATGGTCTGTCTCAGGGCAGAAGTTACCGCCGAGCTCAGATCCTCCCACCTATCGAGCGTGTACGCGCATATGACAACTGAGACGTTCATCTGACATGCATCGACGGCTCAAACCTACGGAGGCCAGAGGGACCAACTTCCGACGTCGCGAGCAGCCTCTCGACAAGCTCACGCCACTCATCAGGCCTAGGGAATTGCAAATCCGCCAGTCGCAACGCATGGGTGAGGGCAACGTAGACCGACACCGAACGATGCATATTGGCCAACAGTGCACCGACATAACCTCGTCCCACGATTGGCAATTCCGTATCAGCGAGAACAACAATTGGTAGTCCGCATTCTGCGGCGGTGTGAAATGCGCGAGAATCGATGGCCGGATCTGCCACGATCAACGCGGACGATGCCGAAACCAGTTTGACTAACTCCTCCGATGAAATGTCTTCGCCAATCAACGTGACGTATTCGGAGTGATAACTCGCATCGATCATTTCCGGAATCTCGCCGCCTGTGTACCTCATGACGACATCGAGACGGTAGCTATCAATCCACGCTTCAGGGATAGCGTCGAATGCGCTGAGAAGTGTGGACAACGCCTTCACGTCGCCCTTGGGCAGGAAGGCCATTATCTCTTGATACGCAGACTTCGAAACTCGACGTCCGAGCGACAGTGCGGAATGCGATTCAACTATCGGACTAGTGGCGATCAATTGACCGCGTAAAGTGCTCGCCTCCTTCTCAGTGCCCACCAGAACTAGGTCCGCGTCGAAGACCAATTCAGCTAGATTGCTCAACCGTGCATGCGTGGATTTTGGGACACTGGCGCAGACCACGATTGCCGTCGCTCCAACTGACTTCGTATCTTCTATGAACTGGCGGACCCAGGAACTATCAATCGTCGGCCAAACAAATGCCACCGCCGTGTGCACCCTCGGAGACAACCACTTTTCGAATGCCTCGTTGCGTAATCGCGGATTCGACGGGGCTTCATGGACAACTATGTTGGTATCAACCAACTCATTAAGGGCCGCTGCCAGCGAAGGTGCGCGGAAAAGGCCTGAATCGAAATCCGTTGGATCGTCGACTTCTATCCGCGTTACGGGGTGCGATCTAGCCAGGACCTCGACGATTTGAGAGACGACGATTCCTGGAATCGTGAGCGACGAACTCGGCCCAGCAATCAGTACCTCTCGTCGTTCGTTCACAGGAGATACCGCGTCTCCGTTCGTGCCGTCACTTCGAAACACGAGGTCCACTCCTAAATCGTTCACGCATGATAACCCTGAAGATTCGCAATCCGTCACGAGCCGCGTGTAGGTTGCTGGTTCCATGAATCCTAGAGGACTCGAAGCAGGGAACCTCCGCTGTTCGAAGTCCCGCTCGATGAGCGCGGATACCGATCAGGGTCTCTACCTCGAAACCATTGGAATCAATAGCGATCTTGTCAACGCTCTCCGCACGAACTGCGATATAGCCGTACGTGGCGTCGGTGTAATGGGCACCGAAGAGCAAGCGAATCAAAAAACAGATACCCCCGTCGCCGAAGCGGCGGAACTTTGTGATGTCGGCGGAGCCACCTCCGGGAGCGAATCGACTGCCTTTTACGTAGTCGGCACCGGCCAAAAGAGCGTCGCGGAACTCTCCAATTTTTGCCCCGTCCATTGAACCGTCAGCGTCGAGTGCAACAATGAAGTCGCCTTTAGCCGCTTCGAATCCGGCCTTCATCGCAGCGCCCTTGCCAGGCCGAGTCTCATTGATGATGCGAATCTCTGGATGCAGCACTTTGGCAACTCGTAGGGTGTCGTCCTCGGATCGTCCGTCAACGATGACGATCTCATCCACCCAATCCGGAATCGTATTAAGAACGTAGGGAAGGTTGCCCGCTTCGTTCAAGGTAGGAATCATCACCGACAGAGTTGGCGAGCGCCTGGTAAGTGAACTATCCAGACTATCGCCAACACGTTCGAACTCACCGTCATTCGATAAATGCCCGCTCTTCGTAACCATGGTTCCGACTTTCCTCACTGGATTACTTCGTTCGTGGCTGACAGGACGCAACGACGATGTCAAAAACACCTAAGGGCGCGGTTTCACATTCAAAGTGGAGTTTCGACACAACTGAACCACCGTGATCGTTGAACACTTCGCCCTTCCTTCTCATTTTCCGCTCGCATCGTTGGTAAATCTACTGGACTTTTGTCCTGGAGAATCCAGATCTTTTCAATTCAAGATTGGCCTTTTAGCGTTACCTTGGCTCTCGGATGGAGTCTTTCTCGTACCAGCACTGCACTCTCAACTCATTTGAAACTGGATTTGAGGGCAATTCGAGGAGACCCGCCTCCACAGTTCACTCGTCAAGTCGTCGGCAGCTTCTCGTTACCAGTTCCGTCAGTTCATCGAGTACTCAGCCACCCAGTCAACGCTCATCGACTGGGGAGAACTTGGACAGGCCCAACCAGAACCGCACCAAGTCTGCTGCTGGAGATCAAGGGTCATCGGCTGGTTCGGTATCTCAGAAGTGTTGGTGACCGTTCCCCACACCTTGCCATCGACTGTATAGGTAATGGACGCCGGTGTCCATATGACCCCCCAAGTGTGCCATTGCGTCATGTCGATAGACAATTTACGCTGATCTTGCTTGTTCGTCGACCCGAAGTGAACAGTGGCCGAAGTACCGCTCGTCTGTCCATTCGTCTCGTTGAAGTCAATTTCCGGAGGCCATACTGGGGCCGTGGGCCAGAGCAGCATGACTCCCGTGGGGCCAGTACCTGTTAGGCGCGACCTCACGAAGTATGCACCATACGTGCGAGCGAGTCCGCACTGGCACAAACCACCGGTGACCCATGAGTTGTTGTACCCAGGATCTTGCCACGCGTTAAGTGAGAGCAACCCGTTCGATACAACAACGTGCGCACTTCCCCATTGAGCGCCAGGGTCACTTCCCGGGCTACCCGTGTAAACGTCCCAACCAGCAGGAAGCGAAGAACCAGAGAAGTCGTTGACGTAGCTCTGAGTGAAGCCAGTGAGAGCATTCGCACTCGGTGGCGCCATACCTGAAGGCTCAGAGTTCGATGGCACTCCAAGTGGTAGAAGTGACGGCGCCGGAGGCACCGTTGTAGTCGTGGTCGGCGCGATCGTCGTGGTCGGCGCGATCGTCGTGGTCGGCGCGATCGTCGTGGTCGGCGCGATCGTCGTGGTCGGCGCGATCGTCGTGGTGCTTTGATTGAAACCGTTCCGAGTTCCGTGGTGTCGGTCTAGGGAATAACTCAAAGTACTAGATGAGTTCATCGCCTGCGTTGAGGCCCCACTCAAGTGAACCGGCGTGTAGGCGTCGATAGAGGCACCGGCCCGCAACCCGACTAGGGAAACCACTACTGTGAAAGTGGAACTCAAAATAATCACTTTAGACGGCCGGCTCAAAGACACTGACTTCGAGAATTGGGTATCCGTGAATTTCTTCATGAATCCAAATTCGCAAACCAGCATCAAAATGTGGGCTACGACATATCAAGATCTGCACAATTTCGGTGATTCTGAAATTGTGAATCGGCTCGCAGATTCGAATGCACCTTGATGTCGTCGAAACAGAATTGCCGGCTAGATGGGATGATCCGTCTGTTGTTATAGCGATTAGTCAAACGTCATCAGCTGCAGATTAAAATCGACCAAACGGCCAGTTTGGAGGGCGAATTTCGATGTCCACGCTGGTTCATCCGATTGGAAACTGAGGTGATCCCTCACGCTCGGATCAGGTTTGAAGCGGACTCCGGAAAATTGATACCGACTTATGGTTGAGCACTGAGGCATCATGGAGGTGCTCGTGACAGCCAAACGGAAAAGGTTCTAGCCTGATCTCAAGGCGAAAGTTGCACTCGAAGCCCTAAAGGGCGACAAGTCGACGACCGATTTCGTCCAGACCTTCGGCGTGGACCCCGCGAAGATCTCACTGTGGAAGACACAGCTGCTCGAGTCGGCGGGCAGTGTTTTCGAGAGCAAACGCCCGACCAAGTCCGGCGTCTTCGACATCGACGAGCTCTACAAGCAGATCGGAAAGGTTGAGATTGAGCGCGGTTTCTAGCGATGCGGCCCGGGGGTCAGTTGTCAACGCAGCGGAGACGAGCGATGACCGACTCTGTTTTAGCGCTTCCAGCCTCGGACCAGAGCCGACTGCTTTCCCTAGCGCGCTCGATCTACTACTACGCATGATGGCGCGATTACTCGCGCGCACGGGTTCAATGGACAGCCGCAAGCGGGTCCAGCGGCTCATGAAACTCATGGGCATCCGCTCGCTCGCGCTCCAGAAGAAGCCCAGCACCCTGAGCACTACAAATGCCCCTACCTTCTGCGCGGATTGGCGATCATCCATCTCAACCACGTGTGTTATTCCGACTTCAACTATGTTCCCTTCAAGAAGGGTTTCCTCTACCTCGCGGTGGTCATGGACTGACACTTGCACAAGTTGCTCAGTTGGCGTATCTGAAGCACCAAGACGGTCGACTTCCGCACGGTGACCCTCGACATTGCCCTCGCCCTTCACGGCGCACCCGAGACAATCTGTTTCGATCAAGGATCTCAGTTCACCGCGAACCCATTCATCAAGGTTCAAATCGGCAATGAAGCTGCCATTTAGTTGGACGGTGGCAGACGAGCGATCCACAATGAGTTCATCGAAAGACTGTGCCGTACAATCAGATACGACCACAGCTAACTGAACCCCGCGGAGAGCGGCAACGCCCTGCGCGACTGGATCGAGGTATTCATCGACAGTTACAACGAGGACCGGCCGTAAGATTCACCGGACGACGTAACGCCCGATGAGGTCTGCTATCAAGAAAGGCTTCAACTGTAAGCCGCCTGACTCGCTGCAACCAACCAACTCAACTCTTAAGGCGGTCAAACGGCTGTCCATGGATTGGGGTCTTCTTCAGTTCACCTAGATCTAAAGACGGCGCGAGTCCGCTCAACCTCTGATCGGCAGGGTCGACTCTCAGTTGTGATTAGCCAACCCAGTACGCCTAAGACAAGATTATCCAATCAGATTATCTGCCCACTGAACGCGGTCCACGCATCGGAAACGATGGTCTGGAGATCAGACTTACGAGGTTCCCATCCGAGCACCTCTTTGGCGCGATTCCCGCCAGCAACAGCCGCGGCGGGATCTCCAGGCCGGCGGGCGACGTACCTGACATCGAAGTCGATCCCGGTTACTCGCTTGACCATTTCAACGACTTCGCGATTCGACGAGCCGATTCCGGTCCCGAGATTGACCACGAT
>Ga0075029_100000707_pt1 | contig 19121 bp, 20 predicted proteins | sample LitLauG_LLR_2013_FD_71391 | JGI IMG/M metagenome (GOLD analysis project Ga0075029, IMG submission 71391) | Freshwater sediment microbial communities from North America - Little Laurel Run_MetaG_LLR_2013 | ecosystem: Environmental > Aquatic > Freshwater > Creek > Sediment | place: USA...
GCGCGGTCGTCACGGAGCTCGAGGCGTTCGACAGCGCGCGCGACGGCGTGCGCACGAGCGCCGAGCAGGCGCGCATCGGAGGCCAGCTCTACCGCAGCGAGGCGGTTCGCGTCAGCGTCGGCAGGCGTGTGTCGCGGATCGAGCGCGAGCGCACCATCCTGCCCGCGGGCCACCGCGAGCGCTACGCCGTGGAGCTCGACCGCGTGAACGCGCCGCTGCTCGAGCGCGAGGGTGCCCGCGCGGGACTGCGTGCGGCGGGCGCGCGCAGCATCCCCGCCACCAGCGAGCACGTCGGCAGCGTCGTGGTGATCTTCGGTGCTTGAGCCGCGCGGCTCATCCTCCGTAGCGCCCGCGCTAACCCCGCACACGCTCCGCGTGTGCGCGCTCTATCCGGACCTCATGAACATCTACGCCGATCGCGGCAACCTGCTCGTGCTCGAGCGCCGCTGCGCGTGGCGCGGCATCGGCTTCGAGCTCTCCTCGAGCGGCCTCGGAGAGCGCCTGCACGGCGAGCACGGCGAGCTGTTCTACATCGGCGGCGGTCAGGACCGCGACCAGCGCCTGTGCGCCGAGGATCTCATCGAGAACAAGCGCGAGGGCCTGCACGTGGCGGCCGCGCGCGGTGCGCTCGTGCTGGGCGTGTGCGGCGGCTACCAGCTGCTCGGGCACTCCTACCGGCTGGGCGATGAGGAGATTGAGGGGGTTGCGCTGCTCGACGTGCGCACCGTGCGCGAGGACGACGCGCGGCTGATCGGCAACGTCGCGATCGAGGTCTCGCTCGAGGACGCGCCCGCGCACGCCGGCGCGCTCGTGCTCGCCGGCTTTGAGAACCACGGCGGACGCACGCTGCTCGGTGCCGCACAGTCGCCACTCGGGCGGGTCCTGAAGGGCCATGGCAACGACGGGCGCAGCGGGAGCGAGGGCGCGCGCACCGGCAACACGATCGGGACCTATCTGCACGGCCCGCTGTTGCCCAAGAACGCGTGGTTCGCCGACTGGTTGATCGCGCGCGCTCTCGGGCTGCACGTGCGCGAGCTCGCGCCCCTCGATGACCGTCTGGAGCGCGAGACGCACATGAGCGCCCGCCGCGCCGCGGGGCTCTAGAGGCCGCCGCCCCCTCCGGCCGCGCCGCCGCCTAGGATGGCCCGCGGATGGAGCTCTCCGACTACCAGCGCCTGTCGCGACGCACCGCCACCTATCCGCGCGGCGCCTCGCTGTCCTACCCGGTGCTCGGGCTCACCGGCGAGGCCGGCGAGGTCGCTGAGCACGCCAAGAAGGCGATCCGCGACGACGGCGGCGAGCTCACGCCCGAGCGGCGCGAGGCGATGGGCAAGGAGCTCGGCGACGTGCTCTGGTACCTCGCGCAGATCGCCACCGAGCTCGGCCTCGAGCTCGACGACATCGCGCAGGGCAACCTCGACAAGCTGCTCTCCCGGCAGCGCCGCGGCGTGCTGTCGGGCAGCGGCGACGACCGCTAGCTCTGACGATCCGCGTAGCCGCTGCGCGGCCGACGCGAGGCCCGGTTCTCGCTCGCTCGCTCGCCGTCGCTCAGCGGACGCTCAGCGTCGCCCGTTCGATCACCATCGGCGCGCGCGGTCTGCTTTCTTCGGTGGGCACACGCGAGATCGCTTCCACGGCGCGCTCGCCGCTCACCACCCGTCCCACCAATGCGTATATCGGAGGCAGGCTGACGTTCGCGCTGTTGACGATGAAGAACTGGCTGCCGGAGGCTCCCGAGGGCGCGCTGGGCGACTTCGCCATCGCGACCACCCCCTTTTCGTAGCGGAGGCTCGCCGGGGGCGGCTCCACGATCTTCCAGCTCGGACCACCGGTGCCGTTGCCGTTGGGGTCGCCTCCCTGAATCACGAAGCCTGGCACCACCCGATGGAACGTGAGCCCGTTGTAGTAGCCGAGCCGCACCAGGTGCGCGAAGGAGGACGCGGTCTTGGGTGCTGCGCCAACTGCGAGCTTGATGGTGATGGGGCCGCAGTTGGTGAGGAGCCGCACGGTGTAGCTGCGTGCGGGATCGAGCGTCGTTGTGACCTTTGACGCCTGCTCGCCCGCTCGCGAGGCCGGCGCCGGCACGCTCCGACACCCTGCGACCTTGATCGATGGTGCGCTCGCCTCCTGCGCGGCAGCGGCTGCCGACGCGCTTGCGCCGGTCGATGAAGGCGGGGCGCCCGTGGAGGACGGCACGTATTCGGATCCTTTCACCGTCGCGGTGCTCGAGCTGGAAGAGCCGCAGGCGCTCGCCGCGAGCGCCAGCGCGACCGCCGTGACGGCGAGCGCCGCCGGCCTGGTGAAGGCCGGCACGGCCCGGCGCGCGCGACCGCGGGCCCGCGGACCGATCAACCCTGGCATGCGGCCATGATAAGGCGTCGCCGGCGTCCCCGGCGCGATTCTGCGATGCCGATACGCAGGCGCCCGGCGACGCCCGCGTTGAAAAACTTCGCAAACTGCGGATCTTAATCGAGCGCGCGGGCGCGAGCTGTGATAGGCCACCGCTGTCGGACTGGGGGCCGACAAGTTCGGGCCCGCCGCCGCGACCGACCGAAATCCTACCTGACCAGACTGGGGTGATGTGCCATGGTGGCTGGACTTGGCGAGGGTGTACCGGTGGCAGCGCAGACGCCCCGCGCGGTGCGTGTGCGGCGGGGGGTGTTCCTCAGCGGGTTGCTGGCGTGCGCGCTGGCGGCGCTGGTCGCGGCGGCGGGTGCGTCCGCGGCGAGCGAGCGTGCCGTCCGTCTGTGGAGTCATGCGATCAGGAGCACCTCGGTGCCGGGAGCGGGCTGCTTCCACGCCTCCTATCCGACGGTGACATGGCGGAGGGTTCGCTGCGCGCGAGCGCTGCATCCTCGCGTTCACGAGAACCCGCCCCACGCTGCTCCCGGCGGAGCCTCCTTCGGGCCGTTCCCCCAGGTGGGCGGCGAAGGCGAGGTCGGGGGCGGACACGGCGGCGTGTACTCCGCCAAGGTGCCCGCGGGCACGATAACCAGTGCGGTGGGATCGATCCCGAGCGTTAGCGGCGGAGCGACCGAGGAAGACGAAGGAACCGCCGAAAAGTTCTCGCTCCAGATGAACTCGAACACATTCTCGGGGGCGACGGAATGCGGCGCGATCCCAGGCTGCGAAGGCTGGGAGCAGTTCGTCTACTCCTCCTCATGGAATCAGGTCTTCATCGAATTCTGGCTGATCAACCACCAGAAACCCAAAGAAGGCAACGAGTGCCCGAAAGGATGGAGCTGGCTCGGCCCCCAGAAAGAACCGGAACTGGAATACCTCGAAGGCGATTGCAACCTGAAGTCCGAACTCACCACACTGCCCGGTGGTGCGTTGAAGGTCTCGGGCTTGACGGGCACGACCCTCGAAGGCAGGGCCAACAGCGGCGGGCTCGACTCCGTGGTGATGATCACCGGCGGTGGCAGCGCGGTCGCGACCGGTGCGGCCAACCTGCTCAACCTCGACAAAGGATGGACGATCGCCGAATTCGCCGTGATCGGCGACTTCAACGGGACCAAAGCGGACTTCAGCTCGAACACGACGATGACGGTCAACACGGGGATCAGGCCGAGCACCCTGAGCGACGCGGCACCGCTGTGCGTGAACACCTCGTTCACCGCCGAGTCCAACAACCTGACCGCGGAGGGCACCCCGTCGCTCTCCCCGCAGCCCTTCCCCACGGTGTCCTCGCAGCAGACCAACGGCGCGGCTACGCCGGCGTCGTGTGCGACCTACGGGATCAGCCCGCCGACGGTGACGCTCACGACGCCGCCGAACGGCGCGAGCTACAGCTACGGCCAGTTCGTCGAAGCGCAGTACTCCTGCGAACCCGCACCGGGCGCGACGCTCAAGTCGTGCACCGGCACCGTCCCGAAAGGGGCCGCGATCAGCACCACGACGGGGCCGAGCGACAGCTTCTCGGTGACCGCGGAAGACACCGACGGGCAGACGGAAACCGTCACGCACACCTACACGGTCACCGCGCCGCCGAAAGCGACGATCGAAGCTCCCCCGGGCGGCGGCACGTATAAGGAGGGGGAAGTCGTCGCGACGAAGTTCTCCTGTGAAGAGGGCGAATTCGGCCCGGGCCTGCAGTCGTGCATCGACTCCAACGGCGCAACCGGCGGCGTCGGCGCGCTGGACACATCGGGGCTCGGCGCAGCAACCTATGAAGTGACGGCGAAGAGCAAAGACGGGAGGACCGGCACGGCGAGCATCGCCTACACGCTCATCAGCGCGTGCAACAGCGCCCACGGCTGGGGTCGTGTGGGGAGCCTCAGCAGCGAAGGCGTGATCTACTTCGACGTGCTCTCGAAAACCCCCGGCGCCAAGGAGCAGTTCGAAGCGGGCGTGCAGAAACCGACGCTCGGGCGGGTGTTCATCAAGGCGACGAGCTTGAGCAGCTCCGCGTGCCTGGTGATACCCGGTGGGCTCGAATTCCGAGGCGAAGGACCCGCGACGGTCAAGCAGGTGGGCGGCTACACCGTCGCGTTCGCCTTTGCCGTGGTGGGATCGCACATCACCTTCAGCATCGAACTCCACAAAGGCGCGACGCTCGAATACAAGAGCACGAAAGCGACGGCGGTGCCGGGCTCGCTCGAGAAGCTCTCATAGCGCGGTAGGCGCGGGCGCGGCGGACGCGGACGGGCTGCGGTATCTCCGCGAGCGCAGCGCAAGGGGGCCCGCGACCGAGGAGCAGGAATGCGCCCCGTCAGCTAGCGGGTGCTCGGGGCGACGGCGAAGCGCGCGAGGCGCTCGGCGAGCCGCGCGGGCACGAGCGCGCGCACCCGCACGCCCTCGGCGGTGTCCTCGCGTGCGAGGTCGCCCGCGAGCTCGTGCAGCTCGGCGAGGCTCGCGCCGTCGGAGTAGGGCACGAGCAGCTCGACCGCTAGCAGCGTGTGCCTGAGCTCGCGCTCGATGCGCTCGCCGAGGGCCTCGAGGCCCTCGCCGCTCACCCCGCTCACGGGGACGGCGTCTGGGAAGCGAAGGTGCACCTCCTCGCGGCCCTCCTCGTCGAGCAGGTCGACCTTGTTGAGCGCCAGCACGCGCGGGATCTCCCCCGCGCCGATCTCCTCGAGTGTCTGCTCGACGGAGTGCTTCATCTCCGCCATGCGCTGCTGGGGCGCGGAGGCGTCGAGCACGTGCACGAGCAGCTGCGCGAGGCGCGTCTCCTCGAGCGTCGCGGCGAACGCGTCGACGAGCTGGTGGGGCAGCTTGCTGATGAAGCCGACCGTGTCGGTCAAGAGGTGCGGGCGTCCGCCCAGGCGCAACATGCGCGTGGTCGGGTCCAGCGTGTGGAACAGGCGGTCGCGCACGCCCACCTCCGAGCCGGTCAGCGCGTTCAGCAGCGTGGACTTGCCCGCGTTGGTGTAGCCCACCAGCGCGATCGTCGGCGTGGCGGCGCGTTCGCGCTCGGCGCGCTGCACGGCGCGCGCGCCCTTGACGTGCTCCAGGCGTCTGCGCAGCGCGGCGATGCGATCGCGTGCGAGCCGTCTGTCGGTCTCGATCTGGGTCTCGCCGGGGCCTCTCGTGCCGATCCCGCCGCCGAGGCGCTCGAGGTGGCTCCACAGCCCCCGCATGCGCGCGAGGTTGTACTCGAGCTGCGCGAGCTCGACCTGCAGCTTGCCCTCCGCGGTGCCTGCGTGCGAGGCGAAGATGTCGAGGATCACCGTCGTGCGGTCGACGACGGGCATGCCGAGCGCCTGCTCGAGGTTGCGCTCCTGGCGCGCGGTCAGCTCGTCATCGCACGCGACCAGGTTCGCGCCGCAGGCGTGCGCCTGCTCCTTCGCCTCGGCGAGCTTGCCCGCGCCCAGGTAGGTGTCGGGGTGCGGGCTCTCGCGGCGCTGGATCAGCTCGCCCACGACCGCCACGCCGGCGGTGCGCAGCAGCTCCTCCAGCTCGGCGAGATCCTCGCCTGCGCCCTGCTCGAGCGCGGCGATAGCGAACGCGCGCTGGCGCGCGCGTTGGGTGGACTGCGGCGCGCCCCTCACAGCCCGCAGCCCATCGACGCTGCGATCACCCTGGCCGTTATGGCTGGAATCCATTCACATTCGATTCTAGGGCCTGCCCGGAGCGGGCGGTGAAGGTTCTGCGAAGCGCGTGCCTAGCGCGCGAGGGCGCCCAGTCGCTCGACGGCCTCGAGCAGGCGCTCGTCGGGAGTGGTCAGTGAGATCCTGAACCAGCCCTCGCCGGCGGGGCCGTAGGTGGCGCCCGGCGTGAGCACCACCGCGGCGTGCTCGAGCACGTGCTCGCAGTAGGCCTCTGAGCTCGCGTAGCCCTCGGGCACGGGGGCCCACACGTAGATCGTCGCGCGCGGCGGCCGCACGTCCACGCCGATGCCGCGCAGCGCGTCGCAGACCAGGTCGCGCCGACGGCGGTAGAGCTCGGTCATCGAGGCGACCTCTGCGTCGGCGTCGGGCGCCAGCGCGGCGACGCCCGCGAGCTGAACCGCCTCGAACAGCCCCGAGTCGATGTTCGTCTTCAGGCGCCAGTAGATCTCGACCGCCTCGGGGTTGCCCACGACCACCGCGCAGCGCCAGCCGGTCATGTTGTAGGGCTTGGACAGCGAGAACACCTCGATGCCCACGTCCTTGGCGCCGGGGGTCTGCAGGAACGACGGCGCGCGATAGCCGTCGAAGGTGAGCTCCGAGTAGGCGTTGTCGTGCACCACGAGGATGTCGTGCTCGCGCGCGAACGCCACCACCCTCTCGAAGAAGCCCTCCGGCACGACCGCGCCGGTCGGGTTGTTGGGGTAGTTGATGAACATCAGCCGCGCCCGCGCGAGCACCTCCTCCTCGATGCTCTCCAGATCGGGCACGAAGCCGCGCTCCGGGTCGAGCGCCATCAGCACCGGCTGCGCGCCCGCAAGCCACGGCCCGCCCGTGTAGACCGGGTAGCCGGGGTCTGCCGCGAGCGCGTAGTCCTCGGGGTCGAGGAACGCGAGGTTGAGGTTGAAGATCGCCTCCTTGGCGCCGATCGCGGGGATGATCTCGCTGTCGGGGTCGAGCTTCACGTCGAAGCGGCGCTCGTAGAAGTCGCGCACCGCGCCGCGGAAGTCCGCGCGCCCGCGGTTCGTGGGATACCGGTGGGTGTCGGGCTCGGTGACGGCCTCCTGCATCGCCTGCACGATCAGCGGCGGCGTGGGGCGGTCGGGGTCGCCGATGCCGAGGCTGATCACGTCGATGCCCGCCTCGCGCTTGGCGGCGATCTTGCGCTCCAGCTGCGCGAACGCGTACGGCGGGATGCGCTCCAGGCGCTTACTCGATCTCATGCAGCTCCTTTGCGAAGTCGTCGCTGATGCGCCCCTCGAACACGGGCAGCGCCCAGCCTGTCAGGTTCACGTGCAGATCCTCCCCCACCTCCACCTCCAGCTCGCCTCCGTCGAGCGCGACCCTCACGCGCGCGCCGGCCGCGGGCGCGCCGCTCTGCAGCACGTAGGCGACGGCGGCGCCGCTCGCGCCGGTTCCGGATGACAGCGTCTCCCCGACGCCGCGCTCGAAGATGCGCGCGCGGATGCGCGCCGGCGGATGCGCGGGGGCGCCGGCGGCGCTCGCGCCGCCCTCGTCGAGCTCCGTGTACCACGACACGTTGGTGCGGTTGGGGAAGCGCGGATCGGCTTCGATCTGCGGGCCGATCAGGGGCAGGTCGAGCGCGAGCAGCTGCGCCTCGGAGTCCACGCGTATCGCGCACTGCGGGTTGCCGATGGACACGTGGCGAAACGCCCAGCTGCGCCCGCCGGTCGTGACGTCCGCGCGGCCGTCGGGCGGGCCGCCGGGGAAGTCCTTGGAGGTGAGGCTGGCCGTGCCCATGTCGACGGTGCAGGTGCTCGGCCCGGTGATCGTGGGCCTGATCCTGCCCGCGACGGTCGCGATCGAGAAGCTGTCCTGCTCGGTCCAGCCGCGTCGGCGCAGGTAGAGGATCGCCTCGCGCGCGCCGTTGCCGGAGAGCTCAGCCTCGGAGCCGTCGGGGTTGAAGATGCGCAGGTCGGCCACGTCGGCGGGGTCAGACGGCGCGGAGAGCACCAGCACGCCGTCTGCGTGCACGCCGAAATGCGCTTCGCACAGCCTGCGCACGCGCGCGGGTGTCAGCTCGAAGGCGAGCTCGTCGCGCTCGAGGATCATGTAGTCGTTGCCGAGCGCCTGCCACTTCTCGAATCTCACTCGGCGCGGAGTCTAGATGCAAGCGCGCGGCGCACCTGCGCTCAGCCGTCCGGGTCGAGCAGCTCGAGGACCTCGCGTGCGGCGGAAGCGGGCTCGCGCGCGGTGAGGTCGATCACGTGGACGCCGGCGAGCTTGCGCATCCACGTGAGCTGGCGCTTGGCGTAGTTGCGGGTGCGCCGCTTCATCGCGTCCACGTCGTCCGCGAGCAGCTCCTCGAAGCCGAGCGCCCTGCGCGCGGTCTCCGATGCGCCTGCTGCGCCGGCGCGCTGCACCTCCTCGCGTGCGCCGCGCGCGAGCATCTCCTCTACGCGCGCATCGATCGCCGCGTACAGCTCTTCGCGCCCCATCGTGAGCCCGACGAGCAGCGTCGGGTGGCGCAGCTCCGCGCTCCACAGCTGTGAGGGCTCCTCCGGCGGCTGCAGCTCGCCGAGGTCGAGCAGCTCGAGCGCGCGCACGATGCGCTGGCGGTCGCCCGGCTCGATGCCCTCGGCGGCCCAGGGCGCGCGGCGCGCGAGCAGTGCGTGCAGCGCGTGCGGCCCTTCGCTTGCGAGAGCTTGCGACCAGCGCTCGCGCACGCCCTCCGGCGGCGGCGGGCGCAGGTCGAGCGCGGCGAGCGCGGCGCGCAGATACAGGCCTGTGCCGCCCACGACGATCGGGCGTCTGCGCGCGCTGAGCAGCGCGTCGATCTCGGCGTGCGCGAGCTGCGAGTACTGCCCCACGCTGAAGGTGGCGTCGATCGGCAGGAACGACACGAGCCGGTGCTCGAGCAGCGCGCGCTCCTGCGCGGAGGCCACGCCCGTCAGCGTCTCAAGGCCTGTGTAGACCTGCAGCGCATCGGCGGATACCGCCACGGGATCCTCGCCGCGCGCGCGCAGCTGAGCGGCGAGCTCTACGGCGAGTGCCGTCTTGCCGACGCCGGTGGGACCGAACAGCGCGATGATCCGCATTGCCTCTAGGCTCACAGGTTGTGCAGATCGCGGGCTCCAGCGTGCTCATCACGGGCGCCAGCGGCGGGCTCGGCCAGGCGATGGCGCGTGAGCTCGCGGGGCGCGGTGCGAGGCTCGCGCTGAGCGGCCGGCGCGGCGACGTGCTCGAGCAGGTGGCCGGCGAGCTGGGAGCGCGCGCGATCGCCGCCGACCTGGCCGACCGTGCCGAGGTGGAGCGTCTCGCGCTGGCGGCCGGAGAGGTGGACATCCTGATCGCCAACGCGGGGCTTCCCGCGGCGGGGCGCCTCGAGTCCTTCACGGCCGAGCAGCGCGACAGGGCGCTTGAGGTGAACCTGCGCGCGCCGGTCGCGCTCGCGCACGCGCTGCTGGGAGGGATGCTCGAGCGCGGCCGCGGGCACCTGCTGTTCATGTCCTCGATCGCGGGCAAGACGACGGTGCCCGGCAACCCTCTCTACCACGCCACCAAGTACGGCCTGCGCGGCTTCGCTGCGGCGCTGCGGCAGGACCTTCACGGCAGCGGCGTGGGCGTCTCGTGCGTGTTCCCCGGCTTCATCCGCGACGCGGGCATCTTCGCGCAGTCGGGCGCACGGCTGCCGCCGGGAACGGGCACGCGCTCGCCGCAGGACGTCGCGCGCGCGGTGGCCACGGCGGTCGAGCGCGACCGCGGCGAGGTCGACGTCGCGGCGCTGCCGCAGCGCGCCGGAGCGCTGATCGCGGCGGTGTCTCCGGAGCTCGCTGCGGCGTTCGTGCGGCGCGCGGGTGGGCCCCGGATCGCGCGCGAAATGGACCGCGCGCTGCGCGACAAACGCTGAAGGCGCGCTCGGGCAGCGCGGTCAGAGCGCGAACAGCCGCTGCTGGAGGACCGCGGCCTCGGGGGCCGGCTCCTCGACGGCCTCAGGCACGCCGCCGAAGGAGCGGAAATCGTCGCTGCGGGTGCCGCCGTCGAGGAGCCGCGCGAGGCGCCTGCGCTCCTGCGCGGGCGCGTATGCGCCCCGTCGGTAGAGCTCCCGGTAGCGCTCGACGAGCTCGGGGCGCTGCTCGCGCAGCCAGCCCATGAACACCTGACGCACCTCGCCGCGCAGGTGCAGCGCGACCCCTCCGATGCTCTTCGCGCCCGCCTCGCGCGCGGCCTGCAGCAGCGGCTCGATCTGTCTGCGCGAGTCGTTGATGCCGGGCATCAGCGGCGCGATCAGCACGCCCGTGGGAATGCCGGCGCGGTTGAGCTCGGCAACCGCCTCAAGGCGCGCCCGCGGGCTCGGGGTGTGCGGCTCGGTTTCGCGCCACGCCTTGCTGTCGAGCGTGGGGATCGAAAGGCATGCGCTGAAGCTCGTCACCCGGGCGATCTGCCTCATCAGCTCGAGGTCGCGCAGCAGCAGCGGCGACTTCGTCAGCACCGAGCACGGGTTCGCGGCGTCGCGCAGAGCCTCCCAGATGCCCTCCATCAGGCGGTAGCGGCCCTCGACCCACTGGTAGGGGTCGGTGTTGGTGCCCAGCGCGACGTGCTCGCGTTTCCACGACGGCCGAGCGAGCTGGGCGCGCAGCACCTCAGGCGCGTTGACCTTGACGACGATCTCGCGCTCGAAGTCGCGGCCCGCGCCGAAGCCGAGGTAGGTGTGGGTGGGGCGGGCGAAGCAGTTGTGACTGACCACTCCGTTGGCGATGAAGTCACCGGTGCCGGTTGTGATGTCGAAGAGCTCCATACGCTCCCCTAGTGGCTCGATCGCTACGACTGTTAGACGCGCACTCGTCTTCACCGCGCGGCCGGTGATCGAGCGCTTGCGCGTGATCGCAGGGTCGGTCAGGTGAAAGAAACGTAGGTTCTCGGGAAGGCCGCCGCGGACTCGGATGCACAGCAATCCGTTCGGCGACCGGCGGTCCTCGATCGCTGTGTCGAATCCGAAGCGCGTCATCGATCGAGCCGTCCACTCGATGATCTCCCGATCCGTATTCGCGATCCGGATGACTCCCTTCGGCCCACAAGATCCCTCGGCGTCGAAGATCCCCGCCAAGAAGCCCTTGTGCCAGTCCTCGCCGGGGGCCTCGGGCCAGTCGATGAGCCGGCGGACTTGATCGACAGCTGCAGCTGATGAGGCCCGTATGGCATCTATTGCGCGGTGCGAATCGGTCGCATCCGAAAAGCGAAAGCGATCGGTCGAGACCGCGAATCGCGACAGATAGGACCTCGCCCTTGTGAGGCCCTCCCCATCAGCCAGCGCGAGCCTGAAGCGATAGACATCTCCTCGGCTGCGACCTGCGCGCTCGTAGGAGTACGTGCCGACGTGGCCGTCCCCCCGGATCATTCCGCACAGATATCCGCGGCGGTAGCTCTCCGAGCGGCGCGGCTCGATGGCGAATGCCCCGACTCCCATCAGCTCGCTGTTCAGCGTCAGGTGAGGGCGCCTGAAGAGGCCCTGTTCGGCGCCTGTGACGTGCTTCCAACCTCGGCCCGTGAGGAACCGATGATCTCCGCTCGCCGTCAGCTCCGTGCCGTCCTCCAACATCACCCGGTATGCGCGCTTGACGGTGGACCAGTGCGCGAGAACGCGCGTGGGCGCGAACCGCCTGTAGGAGCCTTCCCGAGTGGTGCCGTAGATCGCGTCACCGGCAGCGATCTCCACGAGCGGCTTCGTACGTCCGTCGGCCATCAAGATGGCGGTGTCTCCCGCTAGACAGTACGAGCAAGCGTGACTGCATCCCCTGTAGGGGTTGACCGTCCAGCGGAATGGCATTCGGGAGCGCTCCGGCACGCGGTTCAGGACCGACTTGGCGTGCACCTCGTAGAAGCGCACGTCCAGTGCCTCGGGGGCGTCGAAGCGGCGGATGGCGGCGGGGTCGCGGTAGCCCGGCAGCCGCCGCTGCTCTCCGGACTCGAGCGTGAGGTTGTCCCAGCGCACGAACATATGTTCGCATAGGTGCCGGACATATGGCACCCCGGCCGGGCATTAGGCCCGCGTTCTCGGCGTGCTCGTGGCTAGAGCTCGATCACGCTGCGGATGCCGTCCTTGGCCTGCATCAGCTCGAAGCCGCGGTTGACCTCATCGAGCTTGATGCGGTGCGATATGAACGGGTCCACGTCGATCTCGCCGTCGAGGTAGCGGCGCACGAGCGCGGGCACGTCGTCGCGGCCCTTCAGGCCGCCGAAGGATGAGCCGCATACGCGCCGCCCGGTGATCAGCAGCCGCGGCACCACCTCTAGCGTCTCGCCCCTGCCGGCCACGCCGCAGACCGTGCACAGGCCCCACCCCATGCGCGCGGCTTCGAGCGCCTGGCGCATCACAGCCACGCTGCCGGTGGCCTCGAAGGTGTAGTCCGCACCGAACCCTCCCGTGCTCTCGATGATCTGCGCCACTGTGTCCTCGCCGGCGAGCATCACCTCGGTTGCTCCCTGGCCGCGGGCGAGCTCGAGGCGCTCGGGCGCGACATCCACGCAGATGATGCGCTCGGCCCGCTGCAGGCGCGCGCCCGCGACTGCGCCGAGTCCGACCATGCCCGCGCCGAAGACCACGCAGGTCGATCCCTCGCGTACCGCCGCGGTCCGCATGGCAGCGCCGAGCCCCGTCGAGAGGCCGCACGCGAACAGGCACGCGCGGTCAAGCGGAGCTTCGGGGTCGATCCGCGCGAGCGCGATCTCGGGCATCACCGTCGCCTGCGCGAAGGTGGAGGTGCCCATGAAGTGGCGCATCGGCTCGCCGCCGCGGGAGAGGCGCGTGGTGCCGTCGGGCAGGTAGCCGAGGTTCTGCTGCTCGCGGATCGCGAGGCACAGGTTCGTGCGCGTGCTGACGCAGTGCACGCACTCGCCGCACTGAGGCGAGAACAGCGTCACGACGTGATCTCCCTCGCGCACGAGCGTGACGTCCTCGCCGCAGCGCTCGACCACGCCCGCGCCCTCATGGCCGAGCACGGTGGGCGCGTAGCCGGAGGGGTCGGCGCCGGAGGCGGTGTACATGTCGGTGTGGCACACGCCACACGCGCTCAGGCGCACCAGCACCTCGCGCGGCCCGGGGTCGGCCAGCTCGACGTCCTGCACGACGAGCGGCTTTCCGAACTCCTCGAGCACCGCCGCACGAATCTGCATGCCCGTCTCCCCCGCCCCCGTGCTCGCGCTAGCCGCCCGCGCGCGCCAGCAGCCGCTCCTCGCCCGCGAGCGTCTGGCTGGTGGCGGAGTCGATCCTCACGGCCGCCAGCTCGCCAGCCGCGGCGAGCCCGCCGAAGTTGACGACCTTGTTGTGACGCGTGCGCCCGCGCATCCGCGAGGGGTCCGTGCGCGAGGGGCCCTCCACGAGCACCTCGACTGTGCGCCCGAGAAAGCGCTGAGCGCGCTCCTGCGCGCGGCGCTGCACGACCTCCACGAGGCGCTCCATCCGCTCGATCTTGACCTCGTGGGGCACCACACCCTCGGTGATGGCGGCTGCGGTCGTGCCCCGGCGCGGCGAGAAGACGAACGTGAACGCGCTGTCGAAGCCGACCTCCTCGACGACCTCGAGCGTCTGCGCGAAGTCATCCTCGCGCTCGCCGGGGAAGCCGACGATGACGTCGGTGCTGAGCGCGACATCGGGGAGGTGCTCGCGGATCATCGCGACGCGGTCGAGGTAGCGCGCGCGGTCATACGTGCGGCGCATCGCCTTCAGCACGGCGCTCGAGCCCGACTGCAGAGGCAGGTGGATGTGCTCGCACACGCTCGGGAGCTCCGCGTGCGCGCGGACCACGTCCTCGCGCATGTCCTTCGGATGCGGGCTCGTGTAGCGGATGCGCTCGATGCCGTCGATCTCGTCGATCATGCCGAGAAGCCTCGCGAAGCTCATGCGCTCCCGTGCGCTGCCTGCGGGCGCGCCGGGTCGCGGCGCTCCTGCGGGCAGGTCGCGCCCGTAGGAGTTCACGTTCTGGCCGAGCAGCGTCACCTCCTTCACGCCGTCGGCCGCCATCGCGCTCACCTCCCGCACGAGCTCCGCCGCCGGGCGGCTCACCTCGCGCCCGCGCGTGGACGGCACGATGCAGTAGGAGCACGCGCAGTTGCAGCCCACGCTGATCTGCAGCCAGCCCTGGAACGCGCGCTCGCGCCGCGCGGGCAGGTGCCCCGTGAAGCCCTCGAACTCGAAGTAGCCCTGTGCGCTCAGCCGCTCGCTCGTCAGGAACTCCGCGAGCTTGTGCACCTGCCCGGGCCCAAACGCGACGTCCACGAACGGGAAGCGCTCGAAGACCTCGCGCTTCAGCGACTGTGCCCAGCAACCCCCCACGCCGATCAGCGTGTCCGGCGCTTCTCGCTTGATGCGGCCGGCCTCGCCCAGGTGGGCGAGCAGTCGGCTGTCTGCCGTCTCGCGGATCGAGCAGGTGTTGAAGAGGATCAGTTCGGCTTCCGGGCGCTCATCCGCCTCGCTGTAGCCGAGCGACTCGAGCATGCCCTTCATGCGCTCGGAGTCGTGCTCGTTCATCTGACAGCCGAACGTCGTGAGGTGATAGCGGTTCTTCATGCAGATCAGCGACTCCCGAATCACGATCGTAGTCGCCCGCCAGCCGTCCCGCCGTTGAGCGCCCCGGCCGCGTGCTCGTCAGTCGTGGATGTGGTGGCCTCGGATCGTCTGCCAGGACTGCCATGTGATTCGCAGGATCACGAGCGTAATCGCGAGGCCGATGAGCGGGTCGGCAATCGGTGCTCCCAGCGCGACGACGATGGCGGAGGCGATGACTGCGAGGCTGACGTAGGCGTCTGAGCGTGCATGGTTGCCGTCGGCGATCAGCGCGGCGCTGTCCAGCCTGCGACCTGCGCTCAGGCGTATGCGGGCGGCGAGCAGGTTGGCTGCGTAGCCGATCACGCCTGCTATCGCCAATGCGAGCGGGTGGCTGGGCGCGGAGGGGTGAAGCAGCCGCCGGATCGCCTCGGCGCCCGCGACGCAGGCGCTGATGAAGGTCGCCGCGACGACCGCCAAGCCTGCGCGTCGCTCGGCGAGCGTCGAGCGCAGCGCGAACGCGATCCCGAGCGGGATGGCGGTGAGCGCGTCGCCGAAGTTGTGGATCAGGTCGGCGAGCAAGGCGATGCTCCCGCTCGCCGCGTAGACGGCGGTCTGTGCGAGCGCGGCCAACCCGAGGACGCCGAGGGACCGGGAGACGGCGCGGATGCCCTCGTGCGAGCGCTTGATGCTGTCGTCGATCAGGCCGTGCGAGTGGTCTCTCTCGTCGGAGCGCTCATGATGATGGAGGTGATCGTGCTCGTCGTGGGAGTGCACCGGAGACTGTGCGTGCGCGGTGGAGAGCAGAGGCGCGGTCAGGTGCCTGTGCGGAGCGTCATAGGGGTGAGCGTGAACACGCCTTCCGTGACGGTGCACACGAGCGTCGACACCGAGGGTGTCCATCGGGGCAGAGACTAGCTGCGAGTCCTCGGGGCCCCACGACTCGCGGACGTGGGCGAGCCGGCCGCAGGGCGCCACTCACCGGCTTTACGCCGACTCGCGTCAGGTCGGCGTGGGTGGAGCGGGCGAGCCGGCCTGCGTCGACCCGCCACCGGGTGATTCAAGCTTGTTTCTCAGTGCGTCGTATTCGTCGGCGGTGATCTGCCCGCTCACGAGCCGATGATCGAGGGCCTCACGGGGAGATGTTCCCGGTGCGATGGGCGTCCGCCCGGTTGAGCGCTGGTGAGAGACCATCCACATCACGAGCACGACGACGAGCGCGATGAGAACGAGCATCCCAAGGGCCATGAAGATCCAGCCTCCCGTGGTCATATGTTCGCCGTGGTCGTTCCAGTCCATCATCGGCCTGCCCCGTCTGTCGAATGCTGCCGGTTCAGACGCTAGGGGCGAGGCGTGGCGCACTGCTCGGTAGAAAGCCACAGAGGGGCTCGAAGGTGCCGCGCGGGATGAGCGGCGACGCTCGGCTTTGAGTCACCTGCGCCCTGCCGGGCCTCGCCGCAACAGCGCCCGGGTAGGATTGGCTCGATGGCGGCGATCGACCTCGACGCGCTCACCTGGCCCGAGGTGCAGGCTGAAATCGAGGCCGGCCGTGACACAGTCGTGGTGGCCTTCGGCGCCACCGAGCAGCACGGTCTTCACATGCCGCTGGGAACCGACGCGCTGATCGGGGACCATCTCGCTCGCAGGCTCGCCGACCGCCTGGACGCGTTCGTCGCGCCAACCGTGCGGGTGGGGTGCTCAGAGCACCACGTCGGGTTCGCCGGGACGATGTCACTCGCGCAGGAGACCTACCACGCGATCGTCGCCGACCTCGTGGCCTCGCTCCTGCGCGGCGGGTTCACGCGAGTCGTGCTGCTCCCCACTCACGGGGGCAACTTCGCGCCGCTGGCAGCAGCGGTCGGACAGCTCGATGAGGCGGCGCGCGCCCATGTGGTCGCCCTGACGGATCTCGGCGTGCTGTTCGAGATAGCGCAGATGGGCGAGCGCGACCACGGCGTGCCGCTCGCAGAGGGCGGCTTGCACGCAGGCGAGTGGGAGACCTCGATGCTGTTGGCCATCCATCCGGAGCTGGTGAGGATGGATCGCGCGCAGGCCGGCTACACGGGCGATCTGGAGACCGCGGTCGGCTCGATGTTCGCGGGGGGTGTGGCATCGATCTCCGAGAACGGGACGATCGGCGACCCGGCTCGTGCGAGCGTCGAGCACGGGCAGCGCTATTGGGCGGCGATCGAGGAGCTGGTGCTCGCGCAGGTCGAGAGCGAGAGCTGACCTGGGTCGATCGGCAGCCGCCGGTTTTCGCGCGCGTCGTGCTCCACGCGCGGCTCGGGGGTCCTCAGCGGATCTCGGCGATGGCCTCGATCTCGACCGGAATCCCGAACGGAAGCTCCGCCACGCCGATCGCCGAACGGGCGTGACGGCCCTCCCCGCCCCATAGCTCGAGGATCAGGTCGCTGAAGCCGTCGATCACCGCGGGCGTCTCGTTGAAGCCCGGCGCGCACCTCACGAAGCCGAGCGCCTTCACCCACCCCGTGACACGGTCGAGGTCACCAAGGAGCTCGTCGAGCGTGGCGAGGATCGACAGTCCGGTCAGCCGCGCGGCGTCGTAGCCCTGCCGAGCGTCGAGGTCCTCACCGATCCTTCCGCTCATCAGGATCTCCGCGCCGTCGAGCGGGCCGTGGCCGGAGACATGGACGAGATCGCCGGCGACCCTCGCCGCGGCGAAGCGGAATTCGGCGCCCGGCGGAGCGGAGAACGCGCGGGGAAGTTCAAGCCCAAGCTCCGCAAGGCGAGAGGTCACGCGCGCGCTCACCGGTGCAGGATACCTGCGGCTCAGAGCGCGCGACCAGCCGGGCTCAGACGCTCTCGGCCGCCGGACAGCGCGAGGCCGCGACCCCTCGATAGCATGGCTGCGGTGAGCGACGTCGCGCGTTTCGCCTTCCGCTTCGCGCGCGCATATCGCGCTCCCGCGCGCGCGTTCGGCATCAATCCCGGGACCGCCTTCGTTGAGGTGGGTGACCGCGAGCTCGATGCCCGTGTCGGCCGCTGGCGCGTCCGCACACCGCTGGCGAACATCGCCGGCGTGGCGGTCACCGGGCCCTACGCGTTCCTGAAGACCGCAGGGCCGGCCCGACTCGCGATCACCGATCGCGGCTTGACGTTCGCCACCAACGGCGAGCGCGGCGTGCTCATCTCGTTCCACAAGCCGGTGCGCGGCCTCGACCCGCTCGGGGTGCTGCGCCATCCCGAGCTGACGGTCACGGTCGCCGAGGTGGACGAGCTGGCCGAGCTGCTGCGTGAGCGCAGCAGCTCGCCTCGCCGGCCCCTATAGCTGGCGGGCGAGGTTGACCGCGATCCAGACGAGGGCGCCCGCCCCGAGGACACGGCGAAACCAGTTGACCCCGGCGACCGCCTCCTGCCACGCCCACACGACGAGGCCGACGATGAACACGGCGCGCCCTACTTCGTGCGGAGTGCCCGTGGCAGCGGCGCCGAGCCCCCATCCCGCGAGCGCGATCGCCAACGGCGCATTGGGGAACTGCGCGACGGGAAAGCTGCGCGGCCAGCCGACCTGGCCGCGTCGCCAGAGCTCAGCGACGGTCATCGGGCTGATCTTCGCAGACTCGACAGGTACTCCCGTGGACAGGCGAGCGGCGCTCACGGCACGGGGGACGCTCGCGTGCGCCATGGCCGAGGGGTCGACGGCCCCTGTCACCGATCGCCGATCGTCGGCTACGCGCGGCGCCTACTGCGCGCCGGACCCAGCGGCCCGGGCGTCGCGCTCGCGCCGCTCGCTCGCCTCGCGCTTGATCCGCTCGCCCACCTCCGGAACGTTCTTCAGGATCTCGGCCAGCGAATGCGAGTCGAACCCCAACCCCCGGATGTCGCTCTTGGCGATCACGGTGGCGGTGCGCGGGTCTCCGCCGCCGAGGATCGCGAGCTCTCCGAAGAAGTCGCCCGGACCGAGCTCGCCGACCAGCTGTCCATGCTGTAGGACCTCGGCTTGACCCTCCTCGATGATCGTGAACTCGTACCCGTGCTCGCCCTCGAGCACCAGCGTCTCGCCCGCCTGCGCCTCGAATTCATGGACGAGTTCGCCGAGCATGCGACGCTGCGCCCCCAGGATCCCCTGAAAGAGCGGTAGCCGGGCGAGCCGCTCGGCTCCGTCGGGCCCGATTAGGTGACTCTGCACGCTTTGCCTCCGCGTAGTGGTGGGAAGCGTCTGACGACGCCAGCCGCGAGGCGCAATCATAAGACACCCTCCCTTCAGCGCACGTGTGCGCCGCATGACTCTCCCCCGTCCCCCAGGGAGCTTCAGCCGAGCGGCGCGTTCGGTTCGCGCGCTGCTAGGCGGCTGCCGCCGCCGGCTCGCTCTCGGGGATCTCCGCGACGACCTCTGCCACCGCTACGGGCACCGCCGCGGCCTCCTTGTCGCGGTCGATTGGCGTGACGAGGTCCTTGCCGATGCCGAGCGTCGCGTAGATCTTGCCCTCGATCTCCTTCGCCACCGCCGGGTTCTCGTCGAGGTACGCCTTCGCGTTGCCACGGCCCTGTCCCAGGCGCTCGCCGCCGTAGGAGAAGAAGGAGCCCGACTTGGAGACGATGTTGTGCTC
>Ga0075029_100000708_pt1 | contig 19102 bp, 19 predicted proteins | sample LitLauG_LLR_2013_FD_71391 | JGI IMG/M metagenome (GOLD analysis project Ga0075029, IMG submission 71391) | Freshwater sediment microbial communities from North America - Little Laurel Run_MetaG_LLR_2013 | ecosystem: Environmental > Aquatic > Freshwater > Creek > Sediment | place: USA...
AGCGGTCACCTCAAGGCTCGCGGAGCCCGCTCACGCGCAGTAGGAGCGCGCGAGCTCGACCAGCAGCCGCACGCCGAAGCCCGATGCTGCGCTGCCGCTGCCGACGTAGGCGCGGTTCAGTTCCCACGCGGTGCCCGCGATGTCCAGGTGCGCCCACGGGGTCTCGCCGGTGAACTCGGCGAGGAAGCTCGCGCCGAGGATAGTTCCGGCCTTGCGGGCTTCCGGCGCATTGTCCAGGTCGGCGTAGCGGCCCTTGATCATCTCGGTGTACTCCTCGTGCAGCGGCAGCCGCCACACGATCTCGCCGCTGCGCTCACCGGCCCACGCGATGCGCTCCGCGAGCTCGTCATCGTCGCTCAGCAGGCCCGCGTAGGTGTTGCCCAGGGCGGTTATGACCGCCCCCGTGAGGGTGGCGAGGTCGACCAGCAGGTCGGCTCCCTGGCCGATCGCGTGGCACAGGCAGTCGGCCAGCACCAGCCGCCCCTCGGCATCGGTGTTGTTGATCTCGATCGTCTTCCCGTTCGATGCCGTGACGATGTCCCCGGGCTTGGCCGCGCGGCCGCTCGGGAGGTTCTCTGTGGCGCCCACCACGGCCACCAGGCGCACCGGGAGCTGCAGGCGGGCGATCGCCGCGACGGCCTCGATCACCGCCGCCCCGCCCGACATGTCGAACTTCATCTCGGACATCTTCGCTCCTGGCTTCAGCGAGATGCCGCCGCTGTCGAACGTGACGGCCTTGCCGACGAAGCCGAGCGTCGGGCCGCTCGCGCCGGGCCCCTCGTAGCGGATCGTGATCAGCGCCGGCTCCTGCTCTGAGCCCTGCGCGACGGCCGCGAACGCGCCCATCCCGGCGGCCAGGATCTCCTGCCTTCCGGCGACGTTGACCTCCATCCCCGGGATATCACCGGCCAGATGGATCGCATGGACTCCCAGCTCCGTCGGGGTGAGGTCGTTCGCGGGCCGGTTCTGCAGGTCGCGAGCGCGATTCGCGGCCTCCGCCACGATGCGCGCGTCCTGTACGGCCTGCTCGTGCCCGCCGGAGGCGGCGAGGATCAGTCGCTGCAGGTGCTTCGGCGCGGCTTCGGCACCGGGGCCCTCCACAGCGGTGCGGTGTATGTCGAAGCGGTAGTCCCCGAGCAGCGTGCCCTCGACGATCCCGGCGGCGATCTCGGCGCCGGCGCCCTGCGGGAGCTCCCAGCACAGCGTGGAGGCCGAGATCTCCCTCGCGCGGGCGCCCGCCGTCGCAGCGACGACACGCGCCCTCTCCGCGCTGAAGTCCTCACGCGTGCCGAGGCCGACGATCAGCCAGCGCCGGGCGCCGGAGTGGGCGAGGGCCAGGGCGCCCCTGGAGCGGCGCGCCTCGCCGCTCGCGAGCAGCTCAAGGACCTCGTCGGGGAGCCCCGCCGGGGGGTCCTCGCCCTGGAAGGCGCCGACCGCAATCGTGTCGGCGTCCGAGTCTGCGGCGCGCCCGGCGATCGACGAGACATCCATGCGCGAGCACGATAGCCGCCCGGCGGCGCGGGCCCCGGCCCCCCGCCGGCCGGGCGGCGCGAGGCCGGTCCACTACCATTCTCAGCCTTCCTTCCCTGAGCAACGAACTACAGGAGAACCCTGCTCCCATGCCCAAGACAGTGATCCTCGGCTCCGCGCGCACACCCATCGGCAAGATGGGCGGAGGCCTCTCGACGCTCGACGCGACCGAGCTCGGAGGGCTCGCGATCAGCGCCGCCCTCGAGCGGTCCGGGGTCGCTCCCGAGCAGGTGGAGCAGGTCGTCGTCGGCCAGGTGCTGCAGGCCGGGCAGGGGCAGATCCCCTCGCGTCAGGCCCAGATAAAGGCCGGCATCCCGAAGGAGGTTCCCTCCGAGACGATCAACAAGGTCTGCGCCTCGGGTCTGCGCGCGACGGTGCTGCTCGACCAGGCGATCCGCGCCGGCGACCTGAACGTCGGCGTCGGCGCCGGCATGGAGTCGATGTCACTGGCGCCCTACATGCTGCCTCAGGCGCGCTTCGGCTACCGGATGGGCGACGCCAAGATGCTCGACGCGATGGTCCACGACGGCCTCACCAACCCGTTCTCCGGCAGGCAGATGTTCGACGAGGCGACCGAGATCGGCGACGAGCTCGAGATCACCCGCGCCGACCTCGACCGCTGGGCGCTGCGCTCCCACGAGCTCGCGCTGAAGGCGATCGACGAGGGCAGGCTGTCCGAGGAGATCGTTCCCGTCACGATCCGGGGCCGCAAGGGCGACACCGTCGTCGAGATCGACGAGGGCCCGCGCCGCGACACCTCGCTGGAGCGCCTCGCCGCGCTTCCCGGGCTCGTCTCAAAGGAAGGCTCGCACACCGCCGGCAACTCGCCGGGCGTCAACGACGGCGGCGGCGCGCTCGTCGTGTCCTCCGAGGAGTGGGCGAGCGCAAACTCGCTCGAGCCGCTCGCCGAGATCGTCGCCCACGCCCAGACCGCGAACGACTTCGCGTACCTCGCAACCACACCGGGCAGCGCCGCCAAGAAGGCGCTGGAGAAGGCGGGCCTTCAGCCCGGCGACATCGACGTGTGGGAGATCAACGAGGCGTTCGCCTCGGTCACGATCAACTCGATCCGGATGCTCGGCATCGACGAGGACCGCGTCAACGTCAACGGCGGCGCGGTCGCACTCGGCCACCCGCTCGGAGCATCCGGTGCCCGCATCCTCGGAGCCGTCGTGCACGAGCTTCGCCGCCGCGGCGGCGGCTACGGCTGCGCGGCGATCTGCTCCGGCGGTGGGCAGGGCGACGCGGTGATCCTCAAGGTCTAGTGGCCGGCCGGGAGAGCGCAACTCCGGACGGCGCACCGGCGAACGGCCCGGGCGCGGCGTTCTTCGATCTCGACAAGACGCTGATGGCGGGCTCCTCAGGAGTGTTCTTCGCCCGCGCCGCCTACGAGACGGGCATGATCTCGCGCTCGCGGCTCGCGCTGGATGTGTACGAGAACGTCCGCTTCCGGCTGCTCGGCTCGACCGACGACCGCGCGGACGAGGTACGCAAGCGCGTCGGGGAGATGATCGCCGGGGTCAGGGTCCGTGACCTGCAGCGCCTCTCCCCGCGGGTGCTCGCGGGCGTGCTGCCTAGGCTCTACCCGCAGATGCTCGAGCGGGCCTACGCCCACCAGGATGCGGGGCTGCCCGTCTACATCCTCACCGCCGCATCGCAGGAGATGGCGGACCTGCTCGCGCACGTGCTGGTATTCGACGGCGGTCTCGGATCGCGTTCGGAGATCGTCGACGGCCACTACACAGGCCGGCCCGCGGGGCCGTTCAACTACCGCGAGGGGAAGGTCATCTCGATGCAGGAGGTCGCCGGCCGCGAGGGCATCGACCTCGGCGCCTCCTTCGCGTATTCGGACTCCGAGTCCGACCTGCCGATGCTGCGCGCCGTCGGCCACGCCGTCGTCGTGAACCCCGATGCGGCGCTGCGGCGGATCGCCGGCGAAGAAGGCTGGGAGGTGGTCGAACTCGACCGCCTCGGCCGCCGCCTGAAGGTCGCGGCCGCCGTCGGAGCGGGCACGGCGCTCGCCTCCGCGGGCCGGATGTTCATGCGCCGCTCGGCGGCCAACGCGTAATGTATTGAGCCCCGGCCGGGGCGATGATCGCCGACCGGCCGGCCGCCCGGAGCAGCCGGGTGGCCCGACAGCGGCGTGCCCGAGGGCACGCTTCCTCCCGAGGATAGGTGTAGATGTCCACAGCGCAGCCAGCAGCCCAGAGCAAGATCCGCGTCGTCGTCGCGAAGCCCGGCCTGGACGGGCACGACCGCGGAGCGAAGATCATCGCCCGCGCGCTCCGCGATGCTGGCATGGAGGTCATCTACACCGGCCTGCACCAGACCCCGGAGCAGATCGTCGAGACGGTGATCCAGGAGGACGCCGACGCGGTCGGGCTGTCGATCCTCTCGGGGGCTCACATGACGCTCGTGCCGCGGGTCGTCGCGCTGCTGCACGAGCAGGGCATCGACGACGTCGTGATCACCGTCGGCGGAACGATCCCGGCAGAGGACATCCCGGAGCTCAAGAGCCTCGGGGTGGCCGAGGTCTTCACACCTGGGGCGCCGACCCAGGCGATCGTCGATTTCATCCGCGCCGCATGCGGCGCCCGCGCCTGATTGACTCGTCAGTCAACCGCGCGACACGGTAGGATCGCACCCAACAGAACCCAAGGAGTTGCCTGAGAAATGAAGATATGCGTCCTGGTTAAGGAGGTTCCGGACGCCGCCGTCGAGAAGAGGATCGACCCCTCGACGGGGCGGATGGACCGCAGCGGTGAGAAGAACCTGAATCCGTATGACACGCACGCCATCGAGGCTGCGATGCAGATCAGGGAGGGCGGCGCGGTGCCCGTCGAGGAGATCGTCGCCGTGACGATGGGCCCCGACAGCGCGGTTCGCGCCCTCCACAAGGCGGTGTCGCTCGGCGCGGACCGCTCGGTCCACCTCAGCGACCCGGCCGTGGCCGGCTCTGACGTCGCGGCGACGGGCTACGCGCTCGCCACGACACTGAAGCGTGAGAACCCCGACCTCGTGCTGCTCGGGCAGCAGTCGGACGACGGCGAGTGCTACACGATCGGCGCGGTTGTGGCCGAGCATCTCTCGATGCCGTCGCTGACGCAGGTCATCAAGATGGACGTCGACGCCGAGGCCCTGCGCTGCGAGCGCCAGGCCGAGTACGGGTACGACACGGTGCAGATCAAGCTCCCGGCCGTGATCTCCGTCGGAGACGCGATCAACGAGCCGCGTTACCCGTCGCTGAAGGCGATCATGGGCGCCAAGAAGAAGCCGCTCGAGACCGTCACCGCAGCCGACGTGAGCATCGACACCAGCAAGGTCGGTGGCGATAACTCTGCAGCGCAATGGGTCGCCGCGAAGGCTCCGCCGGCCAAGGCCGCCGGCGAGATCATCGAGGACGAGGACACCGGCGAGACGGTCGAGAAGATCGTCGCCTGGCTCGACGAGCGCAAGCTCATCTAAGGAGAAGCTGACTGAAATGGCGAACATCCTGGTTTACGCGCTGCACTACGACGGCGCGATCAACAAGAACTCACTCGGAGCGGTATCCGAGGGCGCGAAGCTCGCAGCCGAACTCGGCGGCGAGGCCCACGCGATCCTGCTCGGCGAGAACGTCCCGCAGGAGCTGGCGGCCTCGCTCGGCAAATACGGTGCGAAGAAGGTGCTCGTGGCCGAGGGGCCCGAGGGCCTCGCGCAGCCGCTGGTCGACGCGATGGCCCGGGCGATCACGGACGGCGGATACTCCTACGCGCTGTTCGGCGGGGGCCTGCTCGGCTTCGAGATCGGCGCGGGTCTCGCGGCGCGCCTCGGCGCGGGCGTGGCGATGGAGGTCACCGCGGTACGCGCCGAGGGCGGCGAGCTGATCGCGGAGCGCCCGATCCTGGGCGACTCGGCGATCTCCGAGATCCGCTACCGCTCACCGGTCGGGATCATCATCGGGCGCCTGAACGCGTTCGAGATCAAGGAGACCGGCGGCGCGGATGCCGCCGTCGAGCCGCTCGCGTTCGAGCTCAGCTCGCACGCGAACCAGGCGACGATGGTCACCCGCGGCGAGCAGCGCGGCGCGGACGTCGACATCGAGGGCGCGGACATCCTGGTCGCCGGCGGCCGGGGCCTGGGCAACGCCGAGGGCTTCGAGCTGTGCGAACAGCTCGCCGCAGCATTCGGCGGAAACAGCGCGGTCGCGGCAACCCGCGCCGTGGTCGACGCGGGCTGGTACCCGTACGCCGCGCAGATCGGCCAGACCGGCAAGACCGTCTCGCCGAAGCTGTACCTCGCGGCCGGCATCTCGGGCGCGATCCAGCACAAGGTCGGAATGCAGAGCTCGGAGAACATCGTCGCGATCAACAAGGACGCGAACGCTCCGATCTTCGAGTTCTCGGACCTCGGGATCGTGGGGGACCTGAACAAGATCCTCCCGAAGCTCACCGAGGCAGTGAAGGCCAAGAAGGGCTGATCATGGCCTGCAACCGCGAGTCACAGAGGGAGCTCTGAAGATGTCTGCAAACCACTCGAGCAACGGATCGGCCGTCCCGGCGGCCTACCCACCCCCTGTTGACTCACGCGGGGAGTTCATCAAGCGCGGCCTCGACGACGAGGACGAGCTGATCGAGGTTGGCGTGGCGATAGTCGGCGGCGGCACCGCCGGCCTCGCCTGCGCCAACCGGCTGCTGCAGCTGCTCGCCGACGACCCGCAGACGATGGAGCGCCTCGGGGAAGTACCCGTCGCCGTGGTCGAGAAGGCCAAGACGTGCGGCGGGCACAACCTCTCCGGCGCGGTGATGCGCCCGGGCCCGCTCGAAGAGCTGTTCCCGGAGATGAGCCGCGAGGACTGGCGCTCGGAGGGCTTCGCCTACGGCGAGGTCGACAAGGAGGCCGTCTACATGATGCCCAGCGGCTCCACGAAGATCCGCATCCCGACGCCGCCCCCGTTCAAGAACCACGGCAACGAGGTCATCTCGGTGTCCGCGCTCGCGCGCTACCAGCAGCGCCAGGCCGAGGAGGCCGGCGCCTACATCCTCACCGAGACCGCCGCGACACAGCTGATCGTCGACGACGGCCGCGTCGTCGGCGTCCGCTCCGGCGACAAGGGCCGCGGCAAGGACGGCGAGCCGCTCTCGAACTTCGAGCCCGGCACCGACATCAAGGCGCAGGCCACGGTGCTCGCCGAGGGCTGCTGGGGGCACCTGACCGGCGCCGCGATCCAGGAGTTCGGTCTCGGCGAGGGCCGCGAGCCCGCGGTCTGGGAGCTCGGGGTCAAGGAGGTCTGGAAGGTGGCCAAGCCGCTCGACCGCCTGATCCACACGATCGGGCCCTGGCCGCTGAAGATCTCATCCAAATACGGGCAGATCGGTGGAACCTGGATCTACCCGATGAAGGACGAGAAGACCGGGGATGACCTGGTCAGCATCGGCTTCGTGATCGACCTCGAGTACGCCGACGCGACCACCTCGGCCCACGACCTGCTGCAGAAGTTCAAGATGCACCCGCTCGTGAAGGGCATCCTCGAGGGCGGCGAGCGCGTCGCGTGGGGCGCGAAGGCGCTGCCCGCAGGCGGCTACTGGTCGATGCCCAAGCTCTCGATGCCGGGAGCGGTGCTGGTCGGCGACGCGGGCGGGATGGTCGACACGGTCTCGCTGAAGGGCGTGCACCACTGCATCATGTCCGGCAAACTCGCCGCCGAGTCGATCTACGCGGCGCTGGTGCGCGGCGAGAGCTCACTCGAGTCCTACGAGCAGGCGATCGAGGACTCCGTCGTGGGCAAGGAGCTCTACGAGGTCCGCAACACCCGCCAGCCGTTCCAGAAGGGCTTCCTGAAGGGCGGCCCGATGGTCAACCTGATGATCGCCACCAAAGGGCACTTCCCCGGCGGACGCTGGTCATGGCACCGCAACGACGCGAAGCCGATGTTCATCGGCAAGACGAAGGACAGCTACCCCAAGCCCGACGGCAAATACACGTTCGACAAGCTCTCGTCGGTGTTCATCACGGGCAACGCGACGCGCGATGACGCCCCGAACCACATCCGCGTGCAGAAGCACGTGCCGCGCGAGATCGCCGAGACCTGGTGCTGGATGTGCCCGGCCGGCGTCTACGAGATCCCCGACGACGCGCCCGAGACCGGCGAGGTGGACGTGATCGTCAACTACACGAACTGCGTGCAGTGCGGGGCGATAACCGCCAAGGGCGGGCGGCTGACGACGCCCGAGGGCGGCGACGGGCCGCTCTACCAGGTCACCTGAGCCCGCGCGGGGCGCGAGTGATGTTGCATGCGTCCGCGGTGCGAAACCTCGGGGCATAACGGGTGTTAGGAGTAGTGATGAGTCGCAGATCGCCGGGCAACGGGCCACGGATAGGGCGATCGCCGCTGGGTGCGGCGCTGCTCTGCGTGCTCGCCGTCGCCCTCCTGACGCAGGCGCCCGCGCTCGCGATGACCGCCTCGCCGGCAACGCAGGCCGCCGTCATCGCCGCGAGCGGCCACCCGCTCACCTCGGCCTCGCTCGAAGCGTGCCAGACGTCGAGTTCGCAGGCCGAACGCTCCACGACCTTCGGCGGCGAAATGCAGTTCGTCCCCGGCACGGCGAAGATGCAGATGCGAATCGACGTGCTCGAGCGCACCCCGGGCGAAGCGCGCTTCCACTCGGTCGCGGGCCCCGGCGTCGGCGCCTGGCTCGCCTCGTCGCCAGGTGTCAGGGCGTACAGGCTGCTGCGCCAGGTGACGAACCTGTCCGCTCCCGCGGCGTACCGCGGCGCCGTCCGCTACCGCTGGCTGAACTCCCGCGGCCACGTCATCCGCGCCACCGAACTTCTCACGCCCGCCTGTCAGCAGCCGCTCAACCCCGCTGCAAAGAAGCCCAAAACCGCCTCCTCGCCCGGCGCGACCGCCTAGCCGACGGGCGCCCCTGCGCACCCGCCCCCGGCGGCCCGCTAGAATCATCTGACGATGAAGGAGAAGATCCACCCCAAGTACGTGACCGCCCACGTGAGCTGCACGTGCGGCAACGAGTTCATGACCCGCGCGACCCGCGAGGATCTGCACGTCGAGGTCTGCTCGAACTGCCACCCGTTCTACACGGGCCGTCAGAAGCTGATGGACACCGGTGGACGCGTAGAGCGCTTCCAGCGCCGCGTGGCGAAGGGGCGCCTGCACGCGGCCCAGACCCGGTCCCCGCAGTAGCGAGATGGCGGCTTCGCCGGCCGCCGGCCTGGCGTCCGGCGAGGAGCTGGACGCGACAGTCTCACCCGAGGACGCCGTCGCCGGCGCCGACGGCGAGCTGAACGCACAGCGCGACGCGCCCGTCGGCGGGCAGGCGGTGCTCGAGGGCGTGATGATGCGAGGCATCTCGCACTGGGCGGTCGCCGTCCGCAAGCCGACCCACGAGCAGCTCGAGCACGAGCGCTCCCCCGAGGACCCGGCGCTCGGCCCCGTTGCCGTCGAGGTCTTCCCGCTGGAATCGGTGATGAAGCGCCACCGGGTCCTGCGCCTGCCGATCATCCGCGGCGTCGTCGCGCTCGGCGGCTCGATGGCGATCGGGTTCCGCGCCCTGGAGATCTCCGCGAACGCGCAGCTGCCCGACGAGAGCGAGCCCGACGGATCCCTCGAGAGCGAGACCGAGGAGATAACCGAGATCCCGAAGGCCGTGTGGGCGGGGACCGTCGTGCTCGCGCTGGCCCTTGCGATCGTCCTGTTCTTCCTGATCCCCGTCGGGCTGACCAGCCTGATCAAGGGAGAACTCGGCTCCTCCTATCTGTTCTGGCTCGTCGAGGGGCTCGTGAGGACCGGCATCTTCCTGGGCTACATGTTCCTGCTCTCGCGGCTGAAAGACCTCCGCCGCGTGTTCGAGTACCACGGCGCCGAGCACAAGACCATCTCCTGCTACGAGGCCGGCCTGCCGCTCACTCCGCACAACGCACAGCGCTTCTCGCGGCTTCACCCGCGCTGCGGCACGAGCTTCCTGCTGATCGTCATGATCGTGGCGATCTTCGTGTTCGCGCCGATCGGGCTGCCCGCCTGGTACCTGCTGATGATCACCAGGATCGTCGGCGTGCCGCTGATCGCGGGGATCTCATTCGAGCTGATCAAGTTCGCCGGGCGCAACCGCAGCCGGCCGTGGGTCAGGGCGCTGATGTGGCCCGGCCTGAAGCTGCAGCTGCTGACGACGCGCGAGCCCGACCTGCAGCAGCTCGAGGTCGCGATCGCCGCGCTCGAGGCCGTCCTGGAGCTCGAGACGCCGGGTGAGATGTCGGCCGAGGACCTGGTCGGCGTCGAGGTCGTCGCCTAGACCCTAGGCCGCGAGCAGCCTGCGGACGAGGTCCTCCCAGCCGGAGGCGATCCGCTCGGGAGTCATCTCCCGCACCTCGGTCAGGTACAGGTAGCAGTCCGCTCCGAGCCACGCCAGCAGCGTCTCGGCGAGCAGCTCGGCGTCGCCCTCCGGGTCGGCCTCGCGCAGCAGCAGCGTCACATGCAGCCGGTAGACGGCGTAGGGGGCGGATGCGAAGCGCGCGCCGCCGTCCTCCGCCGCCATCAGCAGCCGCGCGTGGCCGGCGATCAGATCGAGCAGCTCGTGGCCGAAGGCGATCAGGCGATCGAGCGGGGGAGCGCCCGGGCCGAGCGGTGGCTCGCCACGGATCAGCCGTTCCTGGAAGGCCGCCTCGCGTCCGCTGAGGACCGCGCGGGCCAGAGCGGCCCGTGAGCCGAAGCGGCGGAACAGCGTTCCCTTGCCGACGCCGGCCTCGCGTGCGACCTCGTCCATCGACACGCAGCCCACGCCCTGCTCGGTGAACAGCCGCTCGGCCGCGCAGAGGATGCTCTCGCGGTTGCGCGCCGCGTCGGCGCGCTCCGGGCTCTCGCTCTGTATCTGGGGGAGTTCCAGCACGGTTGGCATACTCCCAGCTTACTAAACGGACTGTGGTCCACTTGTGTTACAGTGAACGTAAGCGGACCGCGGTCCGGACACCTCACACAGGAGATTCGCCCACATGAGCACAGCAACCGCAGAGAACATCGCCGCAGGCAAGTGGAGCATCGACCCGGTCCACTCGACGGTCGCCTTCGCCGTCAAACACATGGTCGTCGCGACGTTCCGCGGCCGCTTCGAGCAGTACACCGGCGGTCTCTCGGCGGGCGCGGACGGGAACCCCGTCCTGAGCGGCTCCGTCGACGTCGACTCGATCAGCGTCAAGGATGAGAACCTCGCCGGGCACCTGAAGTCCCCCGACTTCTTCGACAGCGCGAGCCACCCGCACATCACCTTCACCTCGACATCGCTGTCGGTCGGCGACACGGGTGAGCTCGAGGTCACAGGCGACCTGACGATCAAGGGCAGCACGCACAGCGTGACCGGGCGCGGCAGCCTCGTCGGCCCGCACGTGGACATCGCCGGCAACGACAAGATCGGCGTCGAGATCGAGACCACGATCGACCGCCGCGAGTACGGCCTGGACTGGAACGCCCCGCTTCCCAAGGGTGGCTTTGCGCTGGACAACGACGTGCGCCTGCAGGTCTCGCTAGAGCTCGTGCGGGAGGCGTAGGGAGATGAGAATCCTCGGACTGTCAGGAAGCCTCAGGGAGGACTCCCACAACACGCGGCTGCTCGCAGGCGTGAGCGCGCTCCTGCCGTCCGGGGTGGAGCTCGTCGTCTTCGACGGACTCGCCGCGGTCCCCCACTACAACGAGGACGACGAGCTCCCCACGCCCGCGGCGGTGGCGGCGCTCGCATCGGCCGTCGCGGAGGCGGACGCGGTGCTGATCTCGACCCCCGAGTACAACGGGTCGATCCCCGGTCAGCTGAAGAACGCCCTGGACTGGATCTCGCGGCCGGCCGCGGGAGCCCCGCTCCGCGGCCGCCCCGCGGCGGTGATCGGTGCGAGCACAGGACTGTTCGGCGCCGTCTGGGCACAGGCCGAGATGCGCAAGGTGCTCAGCACGATGGGCGCCCGCGTCGTCGACCGCGAGCTGCCGATCGGCCAGGCCGATGAGGCCCTCGGGCCCGACGGGCTGCCGGTCGAGCCCGACGCGGTCCGCGAGCTGGGCACGCTGCTCACGGAGCTGATCGAGCTCACCGAGCCGATGCGAGAGGCCGCCTGAGCGGGCGGCCGGCTCACCGGGGCCTAGACTGGCCCCGGTGATCGAAGAGCTCGTCAAGCAGATAGAGGCCCGCTTCGCCGAGCTCGGCGAGCAGATGACCGACGCCACCGTCATCTCCGACCGCGAACGCTACGCGCAGACCGGCCGCGACTACAGCCAGATCGAGCCGGCCGCGAAGCTCGCCGGCGAGTGGCGCCGCGCGCAGGACGACGCGACCGGCGCTCAGGAACTGATCGCCGAGATGGGGGAGGACGCGGAGCTGCGCGCCGACCTGGAGTCCGCCCGCGCCCGCATCGAGGAGCTCGAGGAGGAGATACGCCTCGCGATGGTCGAGCGTGATCCCAACGACGAGAAGAGCGTGATCGTCGAAATCCAGGGCGGTGCCGGCGGCGAGGAGGCCGGCCTCTGGGCGGGGGACCTCTACAGGATGCTCACCAGGTACGCCGAGAGCCACGGCTGGCAGACCGAGGCGATGGAGATCGGCGACGGCAAGTACACATTCGCCGTCAAGGGCGACGGCGCGTACTCCGTGTTCAAGTTCGAGGGCGGCACGCACCGCGTTCAGCGCGTGCCCGCGACCGAGTCCCAGGGCAGGATCCACACCTCGACCGCGACTGTTGCCGTGCTCCCCGAGGCCGAAGACGTCGACGTGCAGATCGATCCGAGCGACCTGCAGATCGACGTGTACCGCTCCTCTGGGCCCGGGGGGCAGTCCGTCAACACCACCGACTCCGCGGTGCGCGTCACACACCGGCCGAGCGGCATCGTCGTCTCGATGCAGGACGAGAAGTCCCAGCTGCAGAACCGGGAGAAGGCGCTGCGCGTGCTGCGCGCGCGCCTGTTCGAGCGGGCGCAGGCAGAACAGCAGGCCGAGCTCGCCGCCGACCGCCGCTCGCAGGTCGGCACCGGCGACCGGGCCGAGAAGATCCGCACCTACAACTACGGCGAGCGCCGCGTCACCGACCACCGCATCAAGCTCACCGTTCACAACCTCGACCAGGTCCTGGAAGGCTCCCTGGACGAGCTGACCGCGGCCCTCCAGGCCGACGAGAAGCGCAGGCGCCTGGAGGCTCAGGCGGCGGTCTGAGCATGAGCGCAGCCCGCGAGGCGGCAGGCGCACACACGGTCGCGGACGCCCTGCAGGGCGCGATCACGGCGATCACCGCCGCCGGCTGTCAGACGCCGCGCCTTGACGCGGAAGTGCTCCTGGCCCACGTCCTGGGAGTCAGGCGCGAGCAGCTGATCATGGACCCCGCGCTGCGGGTCCAGGGTCCCGCGGTGAGGGCATACCAGGACGCCGTGCGCAGGCGCGCGGTCGGCCGCGAGCCCGTCGCCTACATCGTCGGCGAGCGGGGCTTTCGCCACCTGCAGATAGGTGTCGACCGGCGCGCGCTGATCCCGCGCCCGGAGACGGAGCTGCTGGTCGAGGCCGCGCTCGGCCTGCCCGCCGGATCGCGCGTGCTCGACATCTGCACCGGCAGCGGCGCGGTCGCTCTCGCCGTCAAGCACGAGCGAGCGGACCTCGACGTGCACGGCAGCGATGTGAGCGTGCAGGCGCTGGCGCTCGCGCGCGAGAACGGCGCGCGGCTCGGGCTGGACGTCGCCTGGCACGAGGCGGACCTGCTCACGGGGCTGGGCGACGCGTTCGACGCCGTGCTCGCCAACCCGCCCTATGTCGCCGAGCGTGAGCGCAGCGGGCTCGCACCGGAGATCACCCGCCACGAGCCCGCCCGCGCGCTGTTCGCAGGCGAGGACGGCCTGGACGTGATCCGGCCGCTGATGGCCCAGCTCGCGGCGCGCCCGCGCGCACGCCTCGTGGCCGTCGAGTTCGGCGAGGGCCAGGGGGCGAGGGTTGCGGACCTCGCGAGGGACGCCGGCTTCGCCGAGCTCGCCCTGCAGCCGGACCTGGCCGGCATCGACCGTGTGCTGATCGCCAGGCGGCCCGCGTGAGCGCCGTCACCGGGGAGCAGGCCATCGCGCTCGCGCGGTGCGTCAGCGCGGGCGGGGTCGCGGTGTTCCCGAGCGACACCGTCTACGGCCTCTGCTGCGACCCGCAGGACGCCGCGGCGGCGGCCAGGCTCTACGAGCTGAAGGGCCGGCCGCCGGAGCGGCCCGCGGCCGTCATGTTCTTCGAGCGCCGCGAGATGCTGGGCGCTCTCGGCGAGATCCCCGCCGCCGAGCTCGCGGGCCTGGACGCGCTGCTGCCGGGGCCCGTGACGGTGCTGATCGAGAACCGCGCCCGCCTGTTCGGGCCGGCCTGCGGCCCGGACCCGGGCACGCTCGGGCTGCGCCTGCCCGTGCTCGACGGCCCGCTCGCCGCGATGCGGTCGGTCGGAGTGCCCGTCATGCAGTCGAGCGCCAATCTCTCGGGCGGCGCCGACGCCAGGGCCGTCGCCGAGGTCCCGGCCGAGATCCTGCGCGGAGCCGATCTCATCATCGACGCAGGTGTGCTCGCGGGCACCGCATCGACGGTCGTCGATCTGCGCGCCTACGCCCGCGAGGGGACCTGGCGCGTGCTGCGGGAGGGCGCGCTGGCGAGCTCGGAGGTCGCCGCGCGCCTCGGCGCCGGCGGCTGATGTCGGTCCCTCGCCCCTGCTAGCCTCGTGCCAGCTGCCGTGACTGGCGCCTGGGGTGGAATTGACCACCGGGAAACGGTCAGCCTGACCCGCCGCGCGCCTGGGCACCGTGTTCCTCATCGCCAGGCAAGGAGAGCGACGTGAACGAGCTAAGCCCCGACTACTTCAACCGCCCACTGTCCGAGGTGGACCCGGAGATAGCGGAGGTGCTGCGCGGCGAGCTCGAGCGCGAGCAGAGAACGCTCGAGATGATCGCCTCGGAGAACTTCGTGCCCCGCGCGGTGCTCGAGTGCCAGGGATCGGTTCTGACGAACAAGTACGCAGAGGGATATCCGGGCCGGCGCTACTACGGCGGCTGCGAGTGGGTGGACGTCTCAGAGCAGCTCGCGATCGACCGCGCGAAGGCGCTGTTCGGCGCCGAGCACGCCAACGTCCAGCCGCACTCCGGCTCGCAGGCGAACGCCGCCGTCTACCACGCGCTGCTGACACCCGGCGACACGATCATGGGCCTCTCGCTCGCGCACGGCGGGCATCTCTCGCACGGTATGAAGCTGAACGTCTCGGGCCGCCTCTACGACATCGCTGCCTACGAGGTCGACAGGGAGACGAGCCTGATCGACATGGACGAGGTCGCGCGGATCGCGCGCGAGCGCAAACCGAAGATGCTGCTCGCCGGATGGTCCGCCTACCCGCGCGTGCTGGACTTCGCACGCTTCCGTGAGATCGCCGACGAGGTCGGGGCGCTGCTGATGGTCGACATGGCGCACTTCGCCGGGCTCGTCGCCGCCGGGCTGCACCCGAACCCCGTCGAGCACGGAGCCGACGTCGTCACGACGACGACCCACAAGACGCTCGGAGGCCCCCGCGCCGGCGTGATCCTGTGCAAGGCGGAGTACGCGAAGAAGATCGACTCGGCTGTGTTCCCCGGCCAGCAGGGCGGCCCGCTCGAGCACGTGATCGCGGCCAAGGCCGTCGCGTTCAGGATCGCCGCGAGCGAGCTGTTCCGCGAGCGCCAGCAGCGCACCGTGGACGGTGCCCGCGCGCTCGCGAGTGAGCTGATGGCGGCCGGGCACGGCGTCGACGTGCTGACGGGCGGCACGGACGTGCACCTGACGCTGGTGGACCTGCGCAACGCCGACCCCGAGCTGACCGGCAAACAGGCCGAGGATCGCCTGCACGAGATCCAGATCACGGTCAACCGCAACGCCGTGCCGTTCGACCCGCGCCCGCCGATGGAGGCATCGGGGCTGCGGATCGGCACCCCCGCGCTCGCGACCCGGGGTCTTCAGCTCCCGGACTTCACCGAGGTGGGGAGCATCCTCGCGACGGCCCTCACCCCCGAATACGAGAGCCGCGCCGGCGAGCTCGCCGAGCGCGTTGCGGCGATCGTGGAGCGCTACCCGCTCTACGAGGGCCTCGCCGCGGCCACCCCAGCGTAGGGGGGCGTGGCCGCCGGGGGACCCCCGCGGGGTCCCCCGACCTCTCCGCCTGCGATGCTTTGGGGCAGTCGATGGCGCATCCCAACGAGCTCGACGCGGTTTACGCATTTCTCGTCGCGGCGGCCGTGACCGCGATCCTGACGCCGCTCACCATGCGACTGGCCAGGCGCGTGGGAGCGATCGACGAGCCGCGTGCCCGCGGGCTCTCGGTTCGCCCGACGCCGCTGCTCGGCGGCCTGGCGATATTCGGCGGCGTGCTGGCCGCGATGCTGATGTGGCTGCCGGCCGGCTACCACGAAGACGCGCACCTCTGGCAGGGGGTGATGCTCGGCGCGGCCGTGATCACCGCGGTCGGAGCGCTCGACGACCGCTTCGACCTTCATCCCGCGGTCAAGCTCGTCGGTCAGATCGTCGCCGCCCTGATCGTCGTTCACTTCGGCGTCGCGGTGAAGGCGATCACGCTGCCGTTCGTCGGGCTGCTGCATTTCCCGAACGTGGGCGCCACGAACGCGGGCCCCGTGCTGACGGTGATCGGGCTCGTCGTGATGATGAACGTCGTCAACTTCTCAGACGGCGTCGACGGGCTCGCGGCCGGTGTCTGCGCGATCATCGCCGCGGCGATGGCCGTGATCGCGTTCGACCTGGATCGCCAGCAGCCCGGCGTGCTCGCCGCGCTCACGGCGGGGGCCGCGCTCGGATTCCTGATCTTCAACTTCCCGCCCGCGTCGAGCTTCATGGGGGACAGCGGCTCAAACCTGCTCGGGCTGCTGATGGGAGTGATCACTGTCGAGGCCGCGGTGAAGGTCGCCGCCGTCGTCTCGTTCGTGCTGCCGCTGATACTGCTCGCGGTCCCGTTCCTTGACACCACGTTCGTCGTCCTAAAGCGCCTGAAGTACCGCCAGCCGCTCTACCGGGCCGACAACGAGCACTTCCATCACCGGATGGCGCGGATCGGCTTCAGCTCCAGGCGCACGATCGCCTACCTGTACACCTGGACGCTGATGCTCGCCGGTCTCGCGCTGGCGCTCCGCTTCGTGCCCTACAGCGACCACAAAGGCCACCTGCGCCTCGGCTGGACGCTCGTCATGCTCGCGATGGGGCTGCTCGTGATCGCCGCCAGCGTCTACCTCGTCTACGTGCTGGAGATCCTCAAGTTCAGGCGCCTTGACTCGATCCGGCTGCGGCGCCTGCGCCCGGAGGCCTCACCAGCGGAGATTGACCTGGACGTCGCGAAGGACCTGGAAACCGGTGAGTTCCAGGCGATCTCCGGCGGCGGGAACCACTAGCCCCCTGTAGCGGTGGTGCTTGTGCGCCGCCGGGCTCAGCAGCGGTTCCGCGAGCGGCAGATGGATCAGGACCGCCCAGATGCAGAACACGAGCGTGGCTGCGCGCAGCGGCCTGCTTGCGGAGACTGCCGCCAGCGGCAGCAGCCACACCACGTACCACGGCAGCAGCCAGGCGGTCGCGATCACGAGCGCGAGCGTCGACCAGCCCGCCCACGTGCGCCAGTCCGCGCCACGGGCGGTCCGCCACAGCCCGACCAGCAGCACGACCGCGAAGCCCGCGATGAACGCGTGCCGCCACCAGGCGGGCGTGCCGCTGAGGCCCAGCAGCCGCGCGCTCTCGGCGGGGACGCTGTGCGTGGCGACCATCTGCTGCTGCTCGCCGAGAGCGTCCAGGAAGCCAAGCGCATGGGAGCCGAACCCGATCAGGCCGAGCGCTGCGAGCGCGAGCAGCGTCAGCACGGCTGCCAGCGCTGCGTACAGGCGCTCGCGCCCGCGGGCGCCGAGCACCAGGAACGGCAGCGCCACGCCGGCCGTCAGCTTCACGCCGACCCCCGCCGCGAGCGCCGCCGCGCCCGCGGGCTCGCGCCGGCCGTCAGCGCGAGCGCGCCAGCCATCGCGAGCATCACGAGCGTGTCGTTGTGCGCTCCGCCGACCGCCAGCACCAGCAGCACCGGGTTCAGGCCCACGAATGCGGCGGCCCAGCGGGAGCTGTGGCCGATCAGACGCGCCGCCCGCGCGATGAGTGCGATCGCCGCGAGGCTCGCCAGCGTCATCGTCGCCTTCAGCGCCCACAGCCCGCCGGCCGCACCCAGCGGCGCCGTCGCGTAGCTCGCGATCGTGAACAACGGGCCATAGGGGGAGTGAAGGAACGGCCAGCCGATGAACGGGTACACAGCATCCGAGGCTGCTTCGGAGGGGATCTGGGTGTAGGGGTCCAGGCCGTGCAGGGCGCCCATCCGCGCGAACGCCAGGTACCCGAACACGTCCTGCGAGAGCAGCGGCGGCCCGAGGAACAGGATCAGGTGGGCGAGGATGATCGCCGCCCATATGGCTCTGGCGGGCAGCCTCGTCGCGGCGACCAGCACGAGCGCGTATCCGGCGCACATCACGAGCGTCAGCGTCTGGAAGCTGCTGCTCGAGATCGACAGGCCGAGGCCGCTGAGCGGGCCCGCCAGCCAGGATGGCCAGCCACCGGCGCGGGCGGGCACGTACGCGGAGGCGGCTCCGGCCGCGCCCCCGGAGATCCCGAGCACCCCGACGATCACCGCGATCAGGCCGGCGGCGCCGAGGACACGGGCCAGCCACACCGGGACGCGCTCTCGAGCGTGTGAGCCGCTCTGATCGGGCGCTCCGGCCGCGATCGGAGCCGTGGAAGCTGGTGTCGCGGCCTGCATCTGAGTCCATTGTTACGTCTGGCACACCTGCGAGTGTCCCGCAGGCTCGGTAACCTATACGCACAGCTGTGCCCGCCGGGGGGGTTCTCCGTGCGCGCACGGGCCTGCGCCGGACCACCTCGCTGTGGGAGCGGCGCTCCACCTATGCAACGCCGCAACCGCAAACGCAAAGCGAGCCGGGCTCCCGGGCCCAGCCGTGTCCTCATTCTGTCCGCCGACGTGGGGGAGGGGCACGCCGCGGCCGCCCGCGCGCTCGCCCAGCAGATCGACGCCTCGCCGCAGCCGGCCGAGGTGACCGTCATCGACGGCCTCGCCGCGATGGGCCCGCTGCTGCGCCCGGTCGTCGAGGACGGCTACCGCGTGCAGCTCCGCTTCTTCCCCTGGACCTACACCGTCGTCTACTGGCTGCTCGAGCACGTGCTGCCGATCCGGATGGTCGCCCGGCGCATGCTCTGCATGCTCGGCGGCCGCCCGCTGTCGCGGATCATCCAGGAGCACGAACCCGACGTGGTCGTCTCCACCTACCCCGCCGTCACGGTCGTCCTCGCGCGTCTGCGCCTGACCGGCGAGGTGAGCTGCCCGACGGTCGCGACGATCACGGACCTGACGGGACTGTTCTTCTGGGCGCAGCCCGGCATCGACATGCACCTCGTGATGTACGGCGAGTCGATGCCGTCGGTCGAGCGCATCGCCGGCGAGGGCAGCGTGCAGCTCGTGCGCCCGCTGATATCCGCCGACTTCCTGCAGCCGCGCAGCCCCGTCGAGTCCCGCCGCGCGCTCGGCCTCC